>ERZ857801.3266-NODE-3266-length-11676-cov-8.367696_pt1 | contig 11676 bp, 10 predicted proteins | sample MGYA00519762_ERZ857801 | MGnify/ENA primary metagenome ERZ857801 (study PRJEB31778, sample SAMEA3449368) | human gut metagenome | biome: human gut; feature: human-associated habitat; material: faeces | place: United Kingdom | collected 2010/2012 ...
ATCATCCCTGAACCGGGGCCTTCCATCGTCAGCACATATCCTCCATGGATAATAACGTCAAGTGTCATATTTTCTCCCTCTTGTTTATTGAAGCGTAAAACCTCCATCCAGCAGGATATATTGTCCTGTCATGAATGCGGAATCCTCTCCTGCCAGAAATAGAACAGTCGGCGCAATGTCCTCCGGTACAGCGATGCGCCCCAGCGGATAGCTCGCGGCCAAAGCCGCCACATTTTTCTCGTATGCCTCTCCGCTGCCCATGTCGGCTCGAAACATAGGGGTATCCGTACCTGCCGGACATACAGCGTTTACGCGGACACCATATTCAGCAAATTCCAGCGCAAGGCCACGTGTGAGCTGTAAAAGCCCTCCTTTGGAGCAAAGATAGGCGATGCATCCTTTGGTCGCCACAAAACCTAGCTCCGAAATAGTGTTGACAATGGTTCCCCTGCTTTTCCGCAGCAGCGGCAGCGCATACTTTGCACACAGAAATGCACCACGCAGGTTTACCTCCAGCACTGTATCCCAGTCAGCAACACACATTTCCTCCGCTCTGCCCCTGATGGATACACCTGCGTTGTTACACAGCGTATCAAGACCTCCAAAGGTCACCTCGACAAATTCCATCAGCTTGCATATCTCTTCTTCCTTGCGTACATCGCATGGAAAAAAACGCACCCGTTCACCATATTCTTCCCGCAGCAGGCTCTCTGCCCTTTCACCACGTATCCGTCCCGAAGCAGCCATCACCACATTTGCTTCTTCTGCAAGGAAGGCCCGCGCAGCAGCAAGCCCTATGCCGCTTGTGCCGCCTGTTACGAGAATAGTTCTATTTTGAAAGCGCATATGGCACTCTCTCCTCTCACTTGATTCCCAGATAAGTCGTCTGCACGGTAGGATCCTCCATAAGGTCCCGGGCATTGCCTTGCATGGCAATGTGTCCCACACTCAGCACATAACCCCGGTGGGCAACCTCCAATGCAATAAAGGCATTCTGTTCTACCAGCAGAATCGTCGTTCCCAGGTCACGGTTGATCTGTTGGATCTTTTCAAACATCTCGTCTATAACGATAGGCGCCAGCCCGAGGCTGGGTTCATCCAGCATCATAAGCTTTGGCCGCGCCATCATGGCACGCCCTACCGCCAGCATTTGCTGTTCACCGCCGGACAATGTTCCTCCCATCTGATTCTGCCGCTCTTTTAAGCGCGGAAACAAGTCGAACGCCTCGGTGTACAAGTCGTTCACGATACCGTTTCTCTTCTCGAGGAAAGCGCCGGCCCTCAGATTTTCTTTCACCGTGAGATTGACAAATATCCGCCTGCCCTCGGGCACCAGAACAATGCCGCGCTCCACACTTTGATGTGCACGCGTGGGAGCCGGTGCTCCTTCAAAAATTATGGCACCGTTTTTCTTGTCCTTATCTCCTGCGATCGTGTTGAGCAGCGTAGATTTTCCCGCCCCGTTGGCGCCAATGATGGACACGATCTCGCCCTGCTCCACCACCATATTGATCCGGTGCAGTGCATGTATGCCTCCGTAGTACACATCGAGATCTTTGATATCGAGCAGAATCTTATTAGGCATGGAACTTGTTCCTCCTTTCGCCGATATACGCCTTGATCACCGCAGAGTCATTTTGGATTTCTTCCGGGGTACCATGGGCCAGCATAGCGCCAAGGTTGAGCACTGTGATGTCCCGGCACAGTTCCATCACGACTTCCAGATGATGCTCGATAAGGATGATGGCCAGACCCGTCTGTTTATGAAGCGCCCGCAGGAAATTGATCAGATCCCGCGTTTCATCGTTGTTCATCCCCGCAGCCGGTTCATCCAAAAACAATATTTTCGGCTGTGTTGCGATGGCTCGCGCAATCTCAAGTCTCCGCTGGATGCCGTATGGCAGCTCGCCCGCATAGGAATCTTTGTATTGCAAAATGCCCACTTGCTCCAGGTATCGGAGTGCGTGTTCATGGGTTTCTCTATCCAAACGACGCTTGCGCGGTGTATTGAGAACCGCCTCAAGCATATTGTATTGCGCAATGCGGTTCATGCCGATCTCCACATTTTCATATACTTTCATTTTGGGAAAAAGGCGGATATTCTGGAAAGTCCGGCTGATCCCGCACAACGCGATTTTATCCGGCCGCATCCCCTTGATGCTCTTTCCATCAAACACTATGGTTCCCGCACTGGCATGTACCACACCCGTAATGGCATTGAACAGGGTCGTCTTGCCTGCCCCGTTTGGGCCGATCAGACCCACAAAATCGCCTGTGTCCACCTGGAGGCTCACATCGTTCAGCGCTTTCAAGCCACCGAATTGAACGGAAAGGTTCTCCACCTGCAACAAAGCCATTTTACCGTTCCCCCTTTTTGGCGCCAGCCTTTTTTTCTTTGTATTTTTTGATTAAGGGATACAGTGAAAGTTCCCTGTTGCCCAGCAAACCCTCGGGTCTGAACAGCATGACCACTACCATCAGCAGGCCATAGATCACCAAGCGCCATCTGGCAACAGCGCGCAGAACTTCTGGTATCGCCGTCAGTATCGCGCTCGCGATCACAGGGCCAGAAATAGAGCCCATGCCCCCAAATACCACCGCAGACAGCATATTATTGGACACCTCAGCACTAAATGTGTTAGGGGTCATATATGTGTAATAGAATGCCGTCATCCCGCCGGACACACCGCATAGGAATGCGCTGATCATCAAAGATTTCATCTTCTCCTTCGTCACATTCACACCGATCAGCTCTGCAGCCACCTCCTGTTCACGGATTGAAAGCGCAAGACGGCCATGTTGTGAGTGCACATACTGATAAGTAAAAAATATCACAACGGCGGCAAACAAGAGCGCATTACCCAGAGTGATCTTCTTCGGGATGCCCGACAGCCCCAGAGCACCGTTGAAATATGGGTAAATATTGCTGAACAACAGGCGGATCGCCTCCGCAAACCCCATCATCGCAATTGCAAAATAGTCACCCTTCAACTTGCCGCGGAGAGTGGGATACCCCACGATGACGCTGCTGAGCGCTGCAACCAAACCGCCCAGAACCATTGCCAGGATGAACGGCACACCAAAATCTTTGCAAAGAACGGCGGAAAAATATGCCCCGATGCTCACAAAGCCCGCATGCCCCAGCGAAAACAAACCGGTGTATCCTGTTAAAATAATCACACCGCATACTGCAACAATGTTGATGCTTATTAAAATTAGTATTCCTTGTAAATAGCCCACATTTGCTCCTCCTTTCCTTCTATCACAGCTTATCCTGTGCATTTTTTCCAAGAAGGCCGTTCGGCATGAACAGCAGCACCACGATGAGCGCACTATATGAGAACAGATCTCGGAACGTAGTGGAAACATACGAGGATACAAGCGTTTCCAAAAGCCCCAGCAGGACTCCTCCGATCACAGCGCCCGGCAGGCTCCCTAACCCGCCGATCACAGCAGCGATGAAGGCTTTGTTCGACACAGAACCCATCGCTGGATACACTGTATATTTCATCCCGTAAAAAACTCCCGCCAGACCAGCCGTGATACCCGAAATGGCAAACACGAGCAGCGAGATCATGTTGACATTCAGCCCCATCAGCCCCGCTGTGCGAGTATCATAGGCGCTGGCCCGAATTCCGAGCCCCAAACGGGTTTTATACAAAAACAGCCATAGACACACCAGCATCAAGCACGATGCAACGGCCGCGAGCACGTCGGAACGCGGCACCGTAATGTGCCCCAGGGTCATCGTTTCCTTTGCCCAATCGGACGGAAACGCTTTTACGCCGCCGCCGATGAGCTGTATCGCCAGATTCTGCAAAAAAATATTGACTCCCATTGCCGTAATCATCAGATAGAGACGAGAAGCCTTTTTAGCACGCATGGTACGGTAAGCAACCAGCTCAACCAGCACAGAGGCCACCGCAGTAACAGCCATAGCCAACACCACCGCAGCGAACAACGGAAAATTCACCAATGAAATTGAAAAAAAGGCCGCGTAGGTACCGATCATCATCAGCGCACCAAAGGCAAAGTTCGTAAAATCAAAAATGCTGTAGATCAGTGCATAGCCAACAGCCAAAAGCGCGTATACACTCCCGATCGAAAGGCCCGTAACCAGCTGTTGCAGGAACATCGCCATCGTAATCCCTCCAATATCATCTGTCTTTTTCTTACCAGCTGCCGTCGACAATACCGGTCTATCAAAAAACAGAAAGAGCTTATGCTGAAACACAGAGCGGGGAGGCGAGACCTCGGCCTATCCGTACTCGCCTCCCCACCATTATCCAGAAGCTGCGCAATGTATCGATTTTATTCGAGTGAATATTTCGTGATTGTCTTGAACTCACTGTTCGAGACTTGAACGATACTGAACTCTGATCCTTTCGGATTGTGTGTGGCAGGATCCATCGTCCACCTGCCGCCCGTGGATACTTCCAATTCCTTCGTGTTTTCCAGAGCATCGCGCATAGCTTCACCGTCTGTGGAACCTGCTGTGAGGATAGCGTTTTCAATGAACTGAAGCGCATTCAGTGCATACAAGGCATAAATATGAAGTTCCATATTCAAGTCGCCGTGCTTCTCGTTATATGCGTCGATAATCGGTTCGAACTGCGGATCCGACATGTCGGCTCCGATAATCAGCGTAGCGCCCTCCAGCTCTGCACCCGCCACACCCATCAGTTCGGGAATATACCATCCGTCCGTTCCCATAATCTTAATGGAATCGGCATAGCCCAGCTCGCTCAACTGTTTTGCTGCATTCCCCACTTCTTTATAGGCAGCCGCCGGCATGAAAATATACTCAGGCTCTGCCGCCGCCAGTTTTGTCAGCTGCGCACGAAATTCAATTTCCTCTACTGGATAGCTCTCTTCGGCGACGATCTCGCCGCCCAACTCTGTAAACGCTTTGGTGAATGCGTCAGCCATGCCCACACAGTAGGCATTGGTTGTCTCTACGAGTGTCGCCACCTTGCGTACGCCCATCTCCTTATAAGCATATGCAGCCAGCACGGAAGCGCTGTCAGAATCCACTGGGCAGGCACGGAACACATATGGCTTCACACTGCCGTCCTCATTCACCGTTACCAGAGAGTTTGATCCATAGGGGAGCAGCGGCACCTTTGCCTCCGCCACGATATCGCCCAGAGGGATGGCGAACGGACTCCCGTCCGGTCCAATGATCGCAACGACTTTGTCCTGATTGATAAGCCGGTTGGTAGCGTTGATGGATTCCGAAAAATCCTTTGAAATATCGTATGCTACCAGTTCTACAGGACGCCCCAGCCAGCCGCCATTCGCATTTACATCATCGATATAATCCTGTAAAATCGCTTCGGCCACTTGGCCCATGTAAGCGTCTGCCCCGGATGACCATCCCTCGAACCCGATCCGAATGGGCTCACCGCTCGGCGCCGCACCGCTTGCTGTGGCTTGGCTGCCGCCTGCGGTGGATGTAGTGCCGTTACATCCGGTCAGGCACAGGGAAAACATGAGCACCAATACCAGAAAAATGCTGATTGCTCGCTTCATTTTCTTTTCACCTTCCATTTCTTAATTTTAGAGCACACCCGTGGTCCGAGCCTGCTTCCAAACCAAATCCATTGCCGCTTCGGCGTCCTTTACCAGCTTTTCAGGGTCTGCCCCCAGCACTCTGCCGTTCCGTTTGCGAATCTCTCCCTGTATAATTACATCGGATACATCTTCCGCACGCAGATTGTACACCAGTTCTTTAACAGGCATTGCCAGAGGATGAAATTTAGGACTGTGCAGATCAATCAAAATAATGTCCGCTTTGCAGCCCACTTCCAGTTCCCCTATGGGCATCTGCATCGCACGCCCCCCCCCCACAGTCACTGCGTAAAAAGCATCTTGAGCGCGCATTTGATACCGCTTTCCACTCTCCAGCTTCCCATTGACTACCGCCGCAAAAATATGCTGTGTCATATCTACAGAACATCGACCCGATCCGACAATCGTTGGCACATCATCGATCAAAAAGTCGATAAATGGCGATGTCTGTGCATCCAGCATGCTTTGCAACGGACAGATCACAGCCTGGGTATCTGTATGTTTCAGGATAACGCGATCCGCGTGGCTGGTATATTGATTTCCTCCTGCCAGTGTATACCGATGCAGCACATGATTTTTATGCAAAAATTCTGTAGGCAGAAGGCCCCAACGTGTCTGACAAACTTCACGTTCATGCAGTGTCTCATTCAACGGCACCATTAAACCGCATTCCAGACGCGCGGCTTTTTCAGCCGCTTTACGCAGCAGGCTCTCCTTCACGGTATCGGCAGAACCTAAACCTATGATAGCCCGCACTCGCTCGTTGTGCATATACTGTTCCACCAGCCGGACGTTCTCCGCAATGATACCATCCTCATCAACTGGTTCTAGTCCATCGTCAAATATGCCCCAGGCATCTGCCGTGGGGAAGGTATAACGATCCATGAGCATAGGTGCCGCCACAGTACGTATACCCGCTTTTTCGCATTGCGCAAGAAATATCGGAAGCTCCCGCAGTGAGCAGTGTTCAAACAGCGTCGTTGTTCCGCTGTCTATGGCTTCGTATAACGCCAGCGCCAAAAGGCCTTCCAACTGTTCATCGTCCAGTATCTCCAGTGCGATGTTCAAAAAGGGATTTACCCTTGTATACAGCGGCGTATTGCCGTACAAATCAAACTTGAGGTCTTCTGCAATAGCCTTGGTCATTTTTGACGCAAGGCATCGGCTCCTCCCATTCACAAAACCGGGTACCGCCAACTTTCCCTCTGCGTCTATCGTTTCACAATCCGCCTCGATGTTTCGATCCATCGTCCGGATAGTCCCGTCCTCAACCAGCAAATCGATGTTCTCCAAAATTTTTATGGCATTGTATCCATCGTTGAAGAAAGTGACCAAACTGCAGTCTTTAATCAGCAACTGATGACTCATACGCTTTCTTCCTCCAGGCGGTCATAGTATTCATTCACGATATGCAGATCCTGCCTGAGTTCACGCAGATTTGCATATCCAATATTGTAAACATCGATACAATTGTGGTGATCCAGAACCCATTCCAGCGCCGCACGGATATCATACACAAGATCGCCCCTGCCCAGTGTTTTAATCACATAGGTCCCCTTTCCGCGCAGATTGTGCGCCTTATGCAGGGCGCGCACCATTCCATCCAGATTTCCATTCATAATGCGGGATCCGTCCCGGTTAAAGGTGACACATAACACCTCGATCCCCTCAACATCGCTGGCATCCCAAGCCACCTGTGGGCAGTGCGTGGAAAGGCCAATCTGCCGAATGAGGCCTTGGTCCTTCATGCGCCTCAGTTCTGCCAGCGCCGGCATTTTTGCCGCCAGTTGTCCGTCCTCCACACCGTGCAGAAGGCAAAAGTCGAGGTAGGGAGTATCCAGATCGTGCAGAATACGCATCACGCTCTCACGCGCTTCCTTCTGTGTATTGGCATACGTCTTGCTGGTGACCACAACCTTTTCCCGTTCCAACAGCTTTATTCCTGCCGCCACTGTGGGCTGGCTTCCATAACAATTGTCCGTATCCCAGAAAAAAACATTGTTCTGCACAGCGGCATCCCGCAAAATCTGTCCGCCAAACGCCGGGAAATATTGATTAAGATGCTCTGTTCCAAACGCGACCTGTGAGACTCTGATCCCTCCCATAGTGACCTCACGGGCTCGTAATGGCTGTTGCTGCATTTCTTCCACCTCCGTCACTTTTGCTTTGCTACAAACCGCCCATACCCTCTTGCGGCCTTGATCGTACCATGGTCATAGATCAGTTCACCCCGCACCCATGTCTGTTCCACCTTTCCTTTAAGGTGTGACCCATGATAGATATTGTGGCTACTCTTTGTCTTGGAAAGACTTTTTGTTCCATCGAACACCCATTCAGCATCCAGATTCACCACAGCGATATCTGCATCTGCCCCTGGCAGGAGCGCCCCCTTCCGGGGAGCGAGCCCCATCACCCGCGCTGGATTTCCCGATGTTAGGGCCGCCAGTCGTTCCAGCGGCAAGCCGCGCTTATGAACTCCCTCGGTGAGCATCCCCGCCAGCATTGCATCATATCCACCAAAACCGGAATATTCTTTGAAGAAATTGCCATGCTTCACCTTTTCTTGGTCAGCATAGGGCCCGTGGTCGGAGCCAAGCGTGTCAATGGTGCCATCGAACACATACTCCCACAGTGCATCCACATTATCTCTGCTTCGCATCGGCGGGTTACACTTTGCATAAGGGCCTTTTTCTCGCAGTATTGTTTTGTCAAAAAGAAGATAGTGCGGGCATGTCTCCACCGTTACGTCCACTCCATCACTTTTCGCCTTTTTTAGGAACGCAGCTCCTTGCGTGATGGTCATATGGCAAATATACAGCCGTGCACCTGTGACCCGGGCCAGCAGGACCGCCCGCTGGATCGCCTCCAGTTCCGCCCACCAGGGGCGCGCTTCGTCGTGCAGAGTCGGGTCCGCTCCAATGCGGGCTGCCATCTCCCGGCTTCCAAAATCAGCGATCTCCGCATTTTCCGCGTGTACACCGATCAGCCCGCCAAACGCTGCGGCATTTCGCATACCGCGCACCAGATATCCGTCTGTAATCTGCGGATAATCCGGATTTGCAAAGCTCATGAATCCCTTATATGCCACACATCCCAGTGCATCCAACTCGGCCAGCGAATCCACACAATCTGGTGTCAACCCGCCCCAAAAAGCAAAATCCACACATGAAGCCTGTTCGGCTACGTTTTGTTTCAAAACAAATCCTTCATGATCCACCACAGGCGGCACGCTCAGCGGCATATCCACAATTGTGGTGATGCCGCCCGAAGCAGCGCACTGCGAGCCGCATAACCAATCCTCTCGATAATTGAGCGGCGATGGGTCCCACATATGTACATGAGGATCAACAAGGCCGGGAAACAGAATTTTACCTGTTACATCTATTTCTTCATAACCTGGAAGTTTCACCCCGGGTTGCAAGATGCCTTCAATCACGCCTGCCCGCGTTGCAAGAGAGGCCTCCAACACTCTGTCTGGCAACACCAGCTTTGCGCCCGTAAACAGTTTTTTTTCAAAAAGCATTTCGCGTTTCACTCCTTTTCGTCTAACAGCTCATCATAAATGAGCAGTTTTGACAATCAAATTTTAATTGTTTATCTCTTGAAAGTCAATGTCTCTTTCATTTTTCTGCTATTGTACTAAAGGTTTGACAAGTTTTTTGTTCAACTATCCGATAACATTTATACATATTTGTTCTAAATTTCATTTTATTATTGGTAAAATAGTGCAGTTTTTTTAACAAACTCAACAGGAAAAGCTGTGCGCGAAAAAATACGCAGAATAAAGCAGAAGCCTTCTCTTCAATGCTTGACGCCAGAAAAAGTTTATGCTACGCTTTAACTGCTCATTTGTGATTAGCTGCATTTGAGAAATATTATGGATTATTACAGGAGGCAACAACAATGAGAAACGACCCCGCCCTTGCTCCCGCCCGTATCTTTATCCAACCGAATGAAGAACGTTTCAAAGACACCTATCGACGCTGGCAAGGAATTCCCTCCATTGAAGTGACCAGCCACGGTCGCATCTTCGTCAACTTCTATTCCGGTCAGGATGCAGAGGTCGGCGGCAATATTATGATTCTTTGTATCAGCGATGATCAAGGTAAGACGTTCCGATCCTGCGCTGCCGTCGTGGAGCACCCTGACCCTTCATGTCGCATCTATGACCCCAACCTTTGGATAGACCCTTTGGGCAGGCTTTGGATGACTTATGCCCAAGCGCGCGGCTTCAATGATGGACGCAGCGGTGTTTGGGCTGCAATCTGTGAACAGCCCGATGCCGATGTCCCACAGTGGTCTGCGCCTCGGCGTATCGCCAACGGGATCATGATGAATAAACCGCTCGTCACCAGTAGAAACGAGTGGCTGTTTCCCTGTGCTATCTGGCGGGATGACAGCGGCAGTGTTCCCACTGAACGCCACGGGCTGGAGAACGAACAGTTTTCTAACGTATATGCCTCCATCGACGAAGGGCACACCATCGCTCTGCGAGGGCATGCAGATGTCCCTGCCCGTAGCTTTGACGAGCATATGCTGGTAGAAAAGCGCGACGGTACACTGTGGATGCTAGTACGTACATTCGACGGCATTGGAGAAAGTTTCTCCTCCGACGGTGGCCGCACATGGTCCCCCGGTCAGAAAAGCCATATCGACGGCCCCTGTTCCCGCTTTTTTATCCGTCGCCTGTCCTCGGGGCGCCTTCTCATGATCAACCACTACAAATTCAGCCATCGCATCGATTTGGATGATATCATGCGCCAGGGCAACGTAAAACGCTGGCAAGGCCGCAGCCATCTGACAGCTATGCTCAGCGAGGATGACGGTGCAACCTGGCCCTACACACTACTACTGGATGAACGTGATGAAGTATCTTATCCCGATGCAAAAGAAGCTGACGACGGATACATCTATGTGACTTATGACCATCAGCGCGTTACAAAGCGAGAAATCCTTATGGCTCGTTTTACAGAACAGGATATTCTTGCCGGACGCCTTCAGAGTTCACGTAGTACCCTTCGTATTCTCGTAAATAAAGCGCTAGGGCAACCCAATATCCATTGAATCCTTTTTCTATAGCCTAACCATTAGGGGCTGTTTGAAAAATCAAATAACAGTATGAGCTGACAGGAAACGACTGCTTTCGCAAGTGGGGGTAGTATGCACCGCTATAGGAGTCAGGTTTTTTTGACAGAGCGCCGAGAAGTAGAGTGTTATACCATGCTCCACACGAAAAACTTCCTGCTGCCGCTACTTGCTCCACAACGGCTTTCGGTATAGTACAATGCAGCAAACAGCCGCGATTATCTCGGTAATTGGGAATGTGAGCCAAACATAATCAAGGCCGAAAAAGTGCAGTACCCACGCCAGCGGCACCAGCAGGAGCACTTGCCGGAGGACGGTAACAAAGATACTTGCCCTCCTGCGCTCTATCCCTTGGAAGTACACAACAAACATCATCGCTACTCCCGCGGGAAGAAAGTTGCAGCAGATTGTCCGAAACGCCCGTGTACCGATTGCGAGAACGGTTTGTTCGTGGAAAAAAATACCAACTAGCTTATCCGGAATGAACAGAAAGACCGCCATTCCCACCAGCATGACTGCACATGAGATACCGACAGAATATTTCAGCGTGTCTTTGACGCGCTTCTCCAATTTGGCCCCATAGTTAAAGCTGATGATTGGCAGGATCACCTGCTGTAAGCTCATGAGGGGGATAAAGAAAAACGCTTGAATTTTGTAGTAAATTCCCAGGACGGTCACAGCGTCCTCGGTGAACTGCTTTAAGATCAGATTCAGCCCCACGATATACAACGTATAGAGGGACTGCATCACGATAGAGGCCAGTCCCTCCTTGTAGATCTCTCCGCAAATCGACAAGCGGAATTCCCCTTGCCGCACATCGTACATCCGGCATACGCCGGCAATCACCACCGCCATTGCCCGATGACTGTGGCAATCGCGGCCCCGGCGATTCCCATAGCGGGCAGGCCAAACATTCCAAAAATAAAGATGGGGTCTAATACAAGATTGACAAGCGCACCCACAACCTAAATAGTGTCTACACAAGATCAGGTCAAAACAGTACACCAAATAGCAATGCAA
>ERZ857801.3268-NODE-3268-length-11675-cov-5.512737_pt1 | contig 11675 bp, 8 predicted proteins | sample MGYA00519762_ERZ857801 | MGnify/ENA primary metagenome ERZ857801 (study PRJEB31778, sample SAMEA3449368) | human gut metagenome | biome: human gut; feature: human-associated habitat; material: faeces | place: United Kingdom | collected 2010/2012 ...
TGAAGGAGCCGCAGCCGGAGGAGCAGGCCTCGTTGAGCATGATGGAGTCCACCGCTCCGTTGCGGATTTTAAAGCACTTCATGTCCTGGCCGCCGATGTCGATGATGAAGTCCACGTCGGGCTCGAAGTGGGCGGCCGCCTTGTAGTGGGCCATAGTCTCCACCAGCCCCAGATCGCAGGAGAAGGCGTTTTTGATCAGGTCCTCGCCGTAGCCGGTGACCGCCACGCCGCGGATCTCAATGCGGTCCCCGCACTGGGCGTAGATCTCCCGCAGCTGCTCCAGCACAATGGCCACCGGGTTGCCCAGGTTGGAGTGGTAGTAGGTGTACAGCAGTCCCCCGTCCTCGGTGATGAGGGCCAGCTTGGTGGTGGTGGAGCCGGCGTCGATGCCCAGCCAGGCGAGCCCCTCATAGGTCTTGATGTCCACCTGGGGCGGGCGCTTGGCGTTGTGCCGGGCGCAGAAGGCGCCGTACTCGGCCACGTCCTGAAACAGAGGGGGCATGGTGTCCACCAGGGTGGTGGTGTCTACGCTCTCCTCCAGCTTTTTCAGGGCGTCCTCAAAGAGAATGGTGTCATAGTCAGAAGAACACAGGGCCGCGCCCATGGCGGCAAAGCAGTCGCCGTCCTCGGGGAAAATGGCGTGCTCCTGGTCCAGCTTCAGGGTCTCCACAAACCGCTCCCGCAGGCCCATGAGGAAGTGGAGGGGGCCGCCCAGAAAGACGATCTTGCCCTTCAGCTCCCGGCCCTGGGTGAGGCCGGCCACCGTCTGGTCCACCACCGCCTGGAAGATGGAGGCGGCCACGTCCTCCTTCCGCCCGCCCTGGTTCAGGATGGGCTGGATGTCGCTCTTGGCAAACACGCCGCAGCGGGAGGCGATGGGGTAAATCTTCTCATGCTTCAGAGAGAGGGCGTCCAGCTCATCCACCGACACGTTCATCAGGGTGGCCATCTGGTCGATGAAGGCGCCGGTGCCGCCGGCGCAGGAGCCGTTCATCCGCTCCTCCAGGGCGCCGCCGAAGAAGATGATCTTGGCGTCCTCGCCCCCCAGCTCGATGACCGCGTCGGTCCCCGGTATGTAGGTGTTCACCGCCGCGGCAGTGGCGTACACCTCCTGAACAAAGTCGATCCCGGAGGCGTTGGCCACTCCCAGTCCGGCGGAGCCGGTAATGACCATCTTCACCTGCCTGCCCGCCAGCATGTCCGAAATGGACCGGAGGGTCTCGCAGGCCCGCTCCCGGGTCTTGGAGTAGTGCCGCTCATAGGAGCGGAACAGCAGCTTGTTCTGTTCGTCCAGCACCACCACCTTGACCGTGGTGGAGCCGATGTCGATGCCGATACGAAGACTCATAAACTGAAAATGCTCCTCACATTCGTTTCCATGTTAACAGACTGATTTCTATTCTGATACATGATACTTCTCCTCCAGAGAAAAAACAACATTTTTAACGGTTTCTTAACGCCGGAGGCGGGAGGAAAAACGTCCTGTTTACGGTAGGAAATTGTGCATTTCTGCCCAGATCCTCCATTTTTTCACCAGTTCTCTCCCGTTTCGGAATCGTCACCTTGCACAAAAGGCATCCCCATTCTCAGAAAAAGCGGTACGGACTGCCCCGCACCGCTTGCAGCTTCTTTACAGCTCCCCAGCTGTCCCCGCCATCTTCTCTAACAGCGCCGCATTCCCCGCCAGGCGGGGGTCTGAGGGGGCGGCGGCCAGGGCCAGCCGGGCCTCCTCCAGGGCCTGAGGGAGGCGCCCGGTGTGGTAATAGGCCTGACAGCGCAGGTCGTGGGGCAGACTGCCCCATGCCTCCGCCTCACAGATATAGGTGCGGAGCCGCTCCCGGATCTTCAGGGCGCAGGCCGTGGCGTACAGCACGCCCTCCCACTCCTGGTTCTCGTAGAGGAGCATGGCCAGATCCACCCAGGGCTCCCGCAGGTGGGGGGCCTCCGCCGCCGCCCGCAGATACCAGTCCCGGGCCTCGTCCCGCTCCCCCTTCCGGGCGTGTGCTCTGGCGATATACCGCATGGAGGCCGCCCGCTCATCCCGCCAGACGGCGCTGGGCAGAGACAAGTGCTGTGTCAGGGTGCGGATGCAGTCGTCCCACCGGCCGTAGTAGAGGTACTCCCGGCCCAGGTAGTGGAGATTCCGGTCGTCCTCCGGGTCCTCCGCCACCGACAGCTCCAGCAGGGGCAGGTACTGACCCCGGGATTTTTTGGGGTCCGGGTGGTGGTCCAGCTGGACCCCCTGGGCCAACGCCAGCGGCCCCCGCTCCCCCTCCCCCACCCACTCCAGCACCTCGTGGACCGGGTGGACCCACCGGAAGCCGCGGCGGGCGTGTATTTTCTCCTGCCAGAATACAACCCCCTCGGAGCCGTCGGGCTGAAAGCTCCAGGTGTAGCGGTACTGGGCCTGGCTGCTTCCCGGAGTCCAGGCCTGCTCCAGGGCGGTGCGCCAGCCGGGGCGGAACACCTCATCCAGGTCGGTGCACACGCACACATCCACATCCTCCGGGACCAGCTCCAGAGAGCGGTTCCGGGCCCGGTCAAACCGCCAGGGGACGATCCGCTCCACCGTCACTTGAGCGCCCCGGGCCCGCAGCCGCTCCGCCGTGCCGTCGCCGGAGCCGGTGTCCAGCACCACTACCTGGTCCGCCTCGGACATGGAGTCCATCCACCGGTCCACAAAGGAGCTCTCGTTCTTGGCGATGGCGTATACCACGATTTTCATTCTCAACCTCTCCTTTTCAAAAAGAGAGGGCGCTTTGCGCCCTCTCTGAAATCGCTGGCGGCGGCCGGCCAATCAGGCGGTGGGAATGTCCCCCAGCCGGGAGATGGTCATGGTGATGCCGCTGTACTGGAAGCTGCCTCCCGTCCCCACCAGCTGTAAGGTGGAGGGGGCGGAGGTGACGGCCACCGGCACGGCGATGGGCAGCACTGCCGCATCCGCCGAGGTGTGGAAGGTGTGCAGCACTCCCCCGCCCGGCACGCCGCTCCCCCCCTGCTGGAGGGTCAGGGTGATGCTCAGAGGGAAGTTGACCCCGGAGGCCGGATTGATGACCCCCTGGAAGGACGTCATATAGACGCCCGGCGTGTTGATGGTAAAGGCCGCGCTGTTGCTGGCATGGGAGATCGCACTGCCATAGCTCAGCCCGTTGCGGTCAAAGATCAGTGCAGTGCCGGAGGTCCCGTTCTGTACCGGCGTGGAATAGGCGGACAGCAGGGTGACCGGCTGGCTCCCGGTCCCCGCATCCCCTCTGGGAATGGTAAAGTTCAACACCGCGTTCTGCTGAGTGCCGGAGTTGGTGACCGCCGCCTGGCTCCCCGGCTCTCCGGTGGTCACGGTGCCCACCTGGACGGTGGCCGCGTCTCCGTCCTCACCGGACGGGCCAGTGGGACCGGTGGGACCAGTAGGCCCTGTGGGGCCGGTGGGACCGGTGGCCCCCTGAGCTCCCGTGGCGCCCGTCGGGCCGGTGGGGCCCGTTGCGCCCTGAGCCCCCGTGGGACCTGTCGGCCCGGTCGGGGCGATGTTAAAAGGAAAGCGGCTATAAACCCTGATACATCAGGGAAAATCTAAAAATAAAATCTATCACATTACGCAGAACGCCGTCCGGGCAGACAGCCGGGCGGCGTTTTTGCGTGGTGGGACAGGCCGGAGGAGGTGAAAATCAGAAAATATAGGTATAAAATTTTCGGGCAAAAATTTGTGCAACACTCCAAAAATCAAAAGTCAGGAGGAATTGAATGGCAGACGAAACACTGAACATTGGCCCGGATGAGGCCAATGCCGCCGAGCCCGAGGTCACGGAACAGCCCGCCGGGGGTAGCCCGCCCGAGGCCGCTGCCCCGGAACCGGAGCAGGCAGAAACGGCGGGGCCCGGCATGGAAGAGCCCTCTGCCGGGGAACCCCCTGGTGAGGAACATGAGCCGGACGCCCCCCGCGATACGCCGCCCCAGGAAGTAGATACCCCGGAGGCGGAGCAGCCGGAAGTAGACGGAGCCGTGGTGGAAGATGCCCCACCCCTGGAGCCCCTGCCTGGGGATAACCCTGCCGTGGAGCCCCCTGCCGCTGAGGAGCCGGAGCCCCCCGCTCCCGGTAATGACGGCGAGGTGGTGGTGCCCTTTGACAAAATCAGCGAGCTCATCGCCATACGCAACCGGGAGGCGCGGGCGGCCATCGAGCAGGAGAAGGCCGCCACTCCACAGCCAGAAGGTATGGACAAGAGCCCGGAGGAACCGGCCCAGGAGGAGCCTGCCCCCAAGCGCCAGAACCGTCCCCCCAAGGAGAAAAGACCGGAGCATGAGGAAAAGGCGGACAAGCCCCGCCGTGGTGGCCGTAAGCCCAAGGAGGCCACTCAGGATAAGGATGATCCATCGGGCAAGGTTCGGGACAAAGTGTCCCGAGGCAAGCGCGGCAAGGCTGCCCCTGAGCGGGACACTCCCGGGGGCGGCGCTGCCGCCGGTGCTCCTGCTGTTGAGGTGGATACCCCTACCGCAGATGTAGAGGCCGCCTTTGGGCTGAAGGACGCTACCCGCGCTACCAAGGAGGAGGTTGTTTACCTTGACCTCTCTGAGCTCCACGCCTTTAAGGATCACCCTTTCAAGGTGCGGGAGGATACGGAGATGCAATCCCTGGTGGAGAGCGTCAAGACCGGCGGCGTGAACCAGCCCGCCCTTGTCCGTCCCCGTGAGGGTGGCGGCTATGAGATCATCGCGGGCCACCGCCGCCAGAAGGCCAGTGAGCTGGCCGGTTTTCGGAATATGCCCTGCATTGTCCGTGAAATGACGGATGACGAGGCCATTCTCGCCATGACAGACGATAACCTGCGCCACCGGGATCATATCCTCCCCACGGAGAAAGCCAAAGCACTCCAGCAGCAGGTGGACGCCATTTCCCACCGGGGGGTCAGGCTCCAGAACGTTGCCGAGGGCGATATTGGTAAGCGTTCAACGGAAATCGTGGGTGCCCGGAATGGCCTGAATTATAAAAAGGTCATACGGCTGATCCGCTTGAACTATCTTGTGCAGGAACTGAAAGATAGACTGGATGGGACGGCAATAAACGCAGACGGCAAGCCCGCAAAGAAACTCGGCTTTACCCCCGCTGTGGAGCTATCCTATATCCGGCCCAAAAACCAGCGGCTCATCGCGGTGTCCATTGAGGGGGAGCAGGCGTCCCCCTCTTTATCTCAGGCCAAAAAGCTCCGTGAGCTGGATGAAAAGGGCCTGCTCAACGGAGATGTCATTGATGGGATTTTAAGTGAGGAAAAGAAGGAGGTCGATCAAGTGATTATCAGCACAGAGGAACTCAATAAGTATTTCGGCAAGGAAGTCACACCCCGGCAGATGAAGGATCAGATCATGGCCCTGCTGGACGAGTGGAAGGAAAAGCAGCCGCCCGAGAAGAAGGCGGAACTGGAGAAGTAAGCCTTTGGGACACTTTGTCCCAAGGGCTTTTTTCATTTCTACATTATATTAGGAGGTGCGATTTTGAACATTTATCATCATACCCCCCGGCGGCTCATGGCGCTGCTGCTGGCCCTGGTGCTGTGCATCGGCATGGTGCCCAGTGCCTTTGCCGCTCAGGAGGACAACTATCACGATCCGGCAGAGAATTGGATGGAGGCGCTCAACCGTACCAACGAACTGGACGCCAATTCGGTGGTGACGATTGAAACATTTAACTGCTGTGAGTGCGGGCAGGCCACTTCGTTTGAAGTGTTCCGCGTGCCGGAGTACACCCGCAACAGGGAAACAGCCCTGACCCGCAACGTCAAGTATTCAGACGGCACTTGCCTGGACGGGGAGAGCAAGGGCGACCTGCTGGACGGCACCCCCGGCAAGGATGCCTACTACACCGGCTACCACTGGACGAAAGCGGTGTGCCAGACTTGCGGCACGTTCAATACCAACATGGGGGCCACCAATTACTCCTGTGGTAAAAATGTGTATTGGCTCTATGACTGCGCGGCGGATTTCTTTGAGGAACTGCCGGAAACGCAGGCCATCGAGCAGGTGGACAGCGAGTATCACCGCGTCACCACTACCAGCGTCGAGTATTGCGGATTCTGCTATGGCACGTTCAAGGAGACGTCCTCGGAGCTGGAGCGCCACCACATGGAAAGCGCCATCCGGCCGGAGCTGGCCCATGACCGCTTTGTGGAAATGGACACCTGTGCCGATTGCGGCTATTCCGAAACCGCCTACACCGCCGCAAAGAGCGTTGTGGCGGATTATTTCGGCGTGGTGGACGGCCAGCCCCACACCGTCACCGTGTCAGACCTTTCCGACGCGGGCGTTACCACCGCCATCCGCTACGGCAACGAGGCGGGCTCCTGCACCCTGACTTCGGCCCCCAACTACACGGAGGCCGGGGATTATCCCGTGTATTATGAAATCACCTACACCTACCACGACACGGACATGGTGGAGGACGGCGTGGCCTTTGTCCACCTGCGGGACGAAACCACCGCAGAGGATGGTTCCTGCTCCTGCGGCTGCGGCAATCCCGATTGCGGCTGCCAAGACCCGGATTGTGACGGCTGCTGCTGCGAGGACAAGGGCTGCGGCGAGAACCACAACTGGACGTTGCTGGATAGCGTAGACCCCACCTGCCTGACCCTGGGCTATGACCGCTATCTCTGTGTGGAGTGCGGCATGATTGAAAAGCGGGACTATGAGGCGGCCTTGGGCCACGCCTACCAGAGTTCCGTCATCCGGGAGGCCACCTGCGAGGTGCCCGGCAAGACCCTGGACATCTGCCAGCGGTGCGGCGATACCAAGGAGACCTCCATCCCCCAGGGGGAGCATGAGTTCTCTATTTCCACCATCTCCGCCACCTGCACCAGCCCCGGCTACACCCTGCGGGAGTGCGCGGTCTGCGGGGAGCGCCATATCGAGGACATCACCCCGGCGCTGGCCCACAACTATGTGAGCAAGACCACCCCGGCCACCTGTGAGGGCGGCGGCAAGACCATCCATCTCTGTGAGGGCTGCGGCTCCAGCTTTATCACGGACTACACCGACCCCCTGGGCCATAGCTGGGACGAGGGCAAGGAAATCACCGATGCCACCTGCACCGGCGAGGGTATGACCGAGTACACCTGTGTCCGCTGCGGGGCCACCCGTCTGGAGGGCGATGCGGCGGCGGGCCATGTGCCCGGCGCTCCCGCTACCTGCACCGAGCCCCAGCTTTGTGAGAAGTGCGGGGCCGTGATTGCCAACGCCCTGGGCCACGACTACCAGGAGGAAGTGACCGCGCCCACCTGCGAGGGCATGGGCCATACCACCTACACCTGCTCCCGCTGCGGGGACAGCTATGACGGGGACTACACTGACCCCACCGGCCACACCCCCAGCGACTGGATCGTGGATAAGGAGCCCACCAAGGATTCCGAGGGCTCCCGGCATAAGGAGTGCGAGGTCTGCGGGGAAACGCTGGAAACTGAGGAAATCGAGAAAATCTACAATCAATCCACCACAGACGAACACGGCGAGGCCGTCGTGGGTGGGTATCTGGTGACGGTCAGCGACACCGATACCAAAAACCCCGTGACCGGAGCCACCGTCACGCTCCACGCGGATGAGTCCCTGTCCATCCGGCTGCCCTCTGGCCGCCTGCTGGACTATGACGACCAGACCACTATCCGCGTCCAGCTCGTCAAGGACAAGTCCCCTGTTTCCGGCATGGGTATCGCCGTCACTGACCGCAACGACAATTACAGCAGCGGCAAGACGGATACCGCCGGGCAGATCACCGTCCCCGGCGGCTCGGATTCCACCAACGAGGACGGCAAGGGCACCGTGGGCTGGGAGGACGAGGACGGCGACCGCTGGACGCTGACCGTCACCGTGGAGGACTATGAAACCAAGCGCCCGATCCCGGACGCCGGTATTTCCATCGGCTCCACCGGCAATATCACCGTCACCCTGCCGGACGGCGAGGACATGGACGAGGACAACCGCATCACCGTCACTGTCACAGACCACCGCAAGGAGCCCCAGGAGGGCCTGTCTGTTATTGTGAAGGGCGACCTGGGCCAGCGGGAAAGCGGCGAAACCGATGAGGCGGGCCAGCTCACCGTGCCCGAGGTGGTGGAGCTGGAGAGCCACGGGGCCTATGTGGTGGGCTACACGGACGGCACCTTTGGGCCGGGCCGGAGTATGCGCCGCAGCGAGGCGGCCACCATCTTTGCCCGCCTGCTCTCCCAGCGCCTAGGTGAGCGCATCACCGCCCCCACCACCGCCACGTTCCCGGACGTGCCCGCCGATGCGTGGTACGCCGGATATGTGTCCTACCTGACCCGCTATGGCGTGGCCGTAGGCTACACCGACGGCCTGTTCCACGGGAATGAGCCCATCACCCGCGCGGAGTTCACGGCTATGGCGGTGCGGTTCTTCGACGCCTACGGGGACGGCGACCAGGAGATCATGGAGGACTACCAGGACTTTTGGGATGTGTCCCCCGGCCATTGGGCGGCGGGCTACATTGAGGATGCCGCCCGGTACGGCTGGGTGGTAGGCTATGGGGACGGCACGTTCCAGCCGGAGGATGAAATCTCCCGCGCGGAGGTCGTTACCATCGTCAACCGCCTGCTGGGGCGCGAGGCCGACCAAGAATACATCGCCAGCGGCCCCCGTGGACTGGTGCGTTTCCCGGACGTGCCCAGCAGCCATTGGGCCTACTATGACATTCTGGAGGCGTCCAACCACCACGAGGCGGACGTGTCTGCCGATCCCGAGGTCTGGCAGGAGAAGTAAGTAAGCCTTGGGACAAAGTGTCCCAAGGCCGTTATTTTGCCTGATCCCCGTAAAAAAGGGGCTCGGTGGGTATATCCCCCGTCGCCGCCGTTATCCCGGCACAGGCGGGAGTGGGCAGTCAAGGGGGCGGAACGCCGCCGCTTGCGGCGGCTTGCCCTTGACGGCCCGCCCCGGCTGTGCTATCCCCACGCGGCGCGGCGGGGGTATATCCTCCAGAGCCACACCCCGCCCATGAATGGGCGGGGATGGGGGTGGGCTGAACGCTCCCCATGAATACCTATTTGAATGAATACGGAGGTTTGAATATGAAAAGACCCCTTGCATATATCACCGCCCCCTGGGAAGGTGGAGCGGTGGAAAACGCGGAACAGGCGGCGCAGTATTGCCGGGCCGTCTACGAGGCGGGCTATGCCCCCATTTGCCCCACGCTGTTCCTGCCCCTGTTTCTCCACGATCCGGTGCCCCAGGAGCATAAGGACGGCATCGACATTGGCCGCGACCTGCTCCGGCGCTCCCGCGTGCTGGTGGTGTGCGGCCATATCGTCACGGAGGAAATGAAAAACGACATCGCCATCGCCCAACGGCTGGGCATCACCGCCACCACCCTGGAAGGCATTTTGACGGTGAAAGGCCAGGGAAAACGCTGATGGACGTACTTTTCGAGGCGTATGTCACCAATCTGGGCAAGTACAATGAGGGCGAGCTGGTGGGCGAATATCTGAAATTCCCCACCACCACTGAGGAGGTGCAGGCTCTTTTTAAGCGTATTGGTGTGGACGGGGTGCGGTATGAGGAATTTTTCCTCACCGACTTCGAGAGCGATATAGACGATCTGACCGATTACATGGGCGAGTATGAGAACATCGATGAACTCAACCATCTGGCCTGCCTGATCTCCGAGCTGGATGAGGGCGACCTGGAGAAATTCAAGGCGGTTCTATTCAGCGGAGAGTTTTCCGGCGGCGTCAAAGATTTAATCAATCTGGCGCAAAACCTGGATTGCTACGAATTATACCCAGGCATTGACAGCGAGGAGGAGCTGGGGCGTATGTATCTCCAGGAATTTGAGGCGATCCAGATACCGGAGCATCTGGTGGACTACATTGACTATGAGGCATACGGGCGGGACGCCCGGATCAATGAGGGCGGTTCTTTCTGCCCCGGCGGCTATGTAATCAACAATAACGACTCATTCGTGGAGCATTACTCCGGTCTGGACGACATCCCGGACGAACATCGCGTGTTTTCTCTGCCCAAGCTCTCGATCCGCGAACAGATGGCGGCCTATCAGGAGGTGAGCGAAAAGGCCGCTGCCCAGCGCGGCAAGCCCGCCCCGGAGCCGGGGCGGGAGGAGCGGTAGCCCTTTGGGACACTTTGTCCCAAGGGGCTTTTGTCATATCTGGAGGAGGTGATTGACTGGTAGAGGAAGATGTGTCCCGGCGCACCATAGCGGTCTATTTCAAGGCGGGCAAGCTGACGACCCGGACGCTGGCCCTGGCGCTGCGGGCGGCTGGGCGGCAGATTCGCAAGGCGCACCAAGCCCACCAAACACCCCACGGCAGGCAGACGGTACGGAAACTGATGGCCCACGGTGCGAACACGAACAGCGCCCCCGTGGAGGCCCCGGCCCTCTTTGACCGGGTGGCCCGCAAAATGAATGTGGACTACGCTTTCTACAAGACCAGGGAGGGAAAATACCTGTTGTTCTTCAAATCTGGCCAGGCGGACGCCATTTCCGCCTGTTTCTCGGAGTATTCCCATCTGGTGCTGCGCCGGGGGAAATCCCGCAAGACGCCCATCATGGAGCAGTTAAAAAACGCCCAGGAGCAGGTGCGGCAGCAGCTCCGGCATGAACAGGAGCGCGTAAAGGAGATGGTACATGAAGATCGGTAACATCAAAAAGGTGCTCTTGCCCAACCTGCCATACCTGTTCATCCTGTGGGCCTTTCTGAAAATAGGTACGGCTTACCGGCTGGCGGCGGGCGCGGACTTCGCCCACAAACTCATCGGCCTGGGCCAGACCATCGGCCCGGCCTTTGCCGACCTCGCCCCGGGGCTCCACCCCTTTGATTGGCTGGTGGGGATCATCGGGGCAGCGGCGCTCCGGCTGGTGGTCTACGCCAAGGCAAAACGGGCAAAGAAGTTCCGCCGGGATGAGGAGTACGGTTCGGCGCGATGGGGCGGCCCCAAAGATATTGAGCCGTTCACCGATCCTAAATTCGAGAACAACGTCATTCTCACCGGGACGGAACTGCTCACCATGAACACCCGGCCCAAAAATCCCGCCAATGCTCGCAATCTCAACGCCTGTGTGGTGGGCTCGTCTGGTTCGGGCAAGACCCGGTTCTGGCTGACCCCCCAGCTTTTGCAGGCTCATTCTTCCTATGTTTGTGTAGATCCAAAATCCAGCGTCTTGTCCCAAGTCGGCTCTTTTTTGCAGCGGCGCGGATACAAAATCAAGGTGTTCAATTCCATTGATTTTTCCCGAAGTATGCACTATAACCCCCTGGCCTACATCCGCAACGAGGCGGACATTCTAAAGTTTGTGAATACCTTGATTGCAAACACCAAGGGCGAGGGCAAGGAAAGTGATCCATTCTGGACGAAATCAGAAACCTTGCTCTACTGCGCCCTCATCGCCTATATCATCTTCGAGGGCCCACCGGAGGATCGGAACATGAATACCCTGGTGGATATGATCTCCGGCATGGAGGTCAAGGAAAACGACGAGGACTACATGAACGCGGTGGACTATATGTTCAAGGGCCTGGAAAAGCGCAAGCCGGATTGTTTTGCGGTCAAGCAGTACAAAAAATATAAATTAGCCAGCGGAGATGTATGCTCTAAGTGACTTCTTAATCATGGTTTTTTGTCATGGTTAGTGAAGCAGTCACTTAGAGCATTTTCATTTCAGGAGGTAC
>ERZ857801.3270-NODE-3270-length-11671-cov-2.944559_pt1 | contig 11671 bp, 6 predicted proteins | sample MGYA00519762_ERZ857801 | MGnify/ENA primary metagenome ERZ857801 (study PRJEB31778, sample SAMEA3449368) | human gut metagenome | biome: human gut; feature: human-associated habitat; material: faeces | place: United Kingdom | collected 2010/2012 ...
GCGTTGAAACACGGAGGAATTGCGGGAAGAATCAACGTAAATATCCGCTGGGTGGATGCGGAGGAGTTGGAGAAAAAAGGCTGCGAAAACCTGCTGGAGGGAGTGGATGGAATTCTGCTCCCTGGAGGATTTGGCGTCAGAGGAACGGAAGGAAAGATACAGGCAGCGAAGTATGCCAGAACAGAAAAAATTCCGTTTCTAGGCATCTGCCTGGGAATGCAGATGGCAGTGGTGGAATTTGCAAGAAATGTGGTAGGCTGGAAGGACGCGAACAGTCAGGAACTGGATCCGGATACGATGCACCCTGTTATTTATTTGATGCCGGAACAAAGCGGTGTGGAAAATCTGGGCGGAACACAGCGGCTCGGCGCATACCCATGCGTGCTGGAGGAGGGATCCAGAGCCAGGGAGATATATCAGGAAGAAGAGATTTCAGAACGGCACAGGCATCGTTACGAGGTAAATAATGATTACAGGGAAACGCTGAAAAAACACGGCATGATTCTTTCGGGACTTTCTCCGGATGGCAGAATCGTAGAAATGATCGAACTAAAAGAACATCCTTTTTTTATAGGGACGCAGGGACATCCGGAGTTGAAATCCCGTCCCAACAAAGCGCACCCGCTTTTCCGTCAGTTTGTGAAAGCGGCGGAGGAATATAAAAAAGAAAAGAATCATCATACAGGAGGGAATTAAGAATGAGAGGACAGGAGCAGCAGGGCTTGTATAGTCCAAGATTTGAACATGACAACTGTGGGATCGGAGCCGTGGTAAATAAAGACGGAAAGAAAAGTCATCTCACAGTGGAACGCGCGCTTCGCATCGTAGAAAACCTGGAACACAGAGCCGGAAAGGACGCGGAAGGAAAGACAGGGGACGGCGTCGGGATTCTTCTTCAGATTTCTCATAAGTTTTTCTCCAGGGTGTGTAAAGAGGCAGGAATCAGGATAGAGGGAGAACGGGAGTATGGAATCGCCCAGCTTTTCCTTCCACAGGACGAACTAAAGAGAAACCAGGCGCGGAAGATGTTTGAGATCATTGTAGAAAAAGAAGGAATGGAGTTTTTAGGTTATAGGGAAGTTCCTATTTTTCCCGAAGTCCTGGGACATAAGGCAAGGGCGTGTATGCCTTATATTGTGCAGGCATTTATCCGGAAACCGGAGAACATAGAGAAAGGTCTGGCGTTTGAACGTAAGCTGTACATTGCCAGAAGGGTATTCGAGCAGAGTAATGACAATACGTACGTGGTTTCTATGTCCAGCAGGACAATCGTATATAAAGGTATGTTTTTAGTCGGGCAGCTTCGCACCTTTTTCGCGGATCTGCAGGATCCGGACTATGAGTCGGCGATCGCTACTGTCCATTCCAGATTCAGCACCAACACAAATCCGAGCTGGGAGAGAGCCCATCCGAATCGTCTGATTGTCCACAATGGAGAGATTAATACGATCCAGGGAAATGCGGATAAAATGCAGGCAAGAGAAGAAAATATGGAGTCGGCGCATTTAAAGGGGCAACTGCATAAAATCCTTCCCGTAGTAAACCGAGAAGGTTCGGATTCCGCTATGCTGGACAATACTCTGGAATTTCTGGTTATGAGTGGAATGGATCTGCCGCTGGCGGTGATGATTACGATACCGGAGCCGTGGGCAAATAATGGGACGCTTTCCCAGGAAATAAGAGATTTTTATCAGTATTATGCGACTATGATGGAGCCATGGGACGGGCCGGCTTCGATTGTATTTTCAGACGGCGACGTGATGGGAGCAGTACTGGACAGAAACGGTCTTAGACCCTCCAGATATTATGTGATGAAAAACGGGGATGTGATCCTTGCGTCCGAAGTAGGCGTACTGCCTGTACCGGAAGAGGAAATTCTTTTAAAAGAACGGCTTCACCCCGGGAAAATGCTTCTTGTAGATACACGAAAGGGAACGATTACCGACGACAGAGAACTAAAGGAAACTTATGCAAAGGCAAAGCCCTATGGAGAATGGCTGGACAGCAACCTGCTGGAGTTAAAGGAACTGAAGATCCCCAACCGGCGTGTAGAACAGTATACGCAAAAACAGCAGAAACAGCTTCAAAAAGCCTTTGGGTATACGTATGAGGAATACAGGAAATCGATCTATGAGATGGCATTAAACGGAGTGGAAGGAACTGCGGCTATGGGAACGGATACGCCGTTGGCAGTGCTCTCCAAAAAGCAAAGACCGCTGTTTGATTATTTTAAACAGATGTTTGCCCAGGTGACAAATCCGCCGATTGACGCCATACGGGAGGAGATTGTTACGGGAACCACTGTATATGTGGGCAGGGACGGAAACTTAATTGAAGAGAAAGCTGAAAATTGCCAGGTACTGAAAATCAATAATCCGATTCTCACCAATACGGATCTGCTGAAAATAAAAAATATGAAGCAGAAAGGGTTTCAGGTAGCAGTGGTTCCGATTATCTATTATAAAAGTGCAAAACTGGAAAGAGCCATTGATCGTCTGTATGTGGAGGTGGACAAGGCATACCGTGAGGGAGCGAATATCTTGATTCTGTCGGATCGGGGCGTAGATGAAAATCATGTGCCGATTCCCTCTCTGCTTGCAGTATCGGCGGTACATCAACATTTGGTGGAGACAAAGAAGCAGACATCGCTGTCCCTGATCCTGGAATCAGGGGAACCGCGGGAAGTGCATCACTTTGCGGCTCTTCTAGGGTATGGCGCCTGTGCAGTAAATCCATACCTTGCGATAGAGACCATACGCGAATTGATTGAAGAGGGACTTTTGGACAAGGAGTATTACGCGGCGGTGGAGGACTACACCCATGCCGTCCTCCATGGAATCGTAAAAATAGCCTCTAAAATGGGGATTTCCACGATTCAATCCTACCAGGGAGCGAAAATATTCGAGGCGATCGGAATTTCCGGAGAAGTTATCGACCGTTATTTTGCGGGAACCGTAAGCAGGGTAGAAGGAATCACCCTGGAAGACATCGCGAAAAACGCGGATGCCCTCCACTCTCGTGCATTTGATCCGCTGGGGAGAGATACGGATCTGACGCTGGACAGTCTGGGCAGGCATAAAATGAGGAGTGGAGGAGAGGAGCACCAGTATAATCCGGCCACCATCCATATGCTGCAGAAATCTACCAGAATGGGAGATTACGACATGTTTAAAGAATATACAGCGATGGTGGATGCGGAAGAAAGCGGAAACTTACGCTCGCTGCTGGAGTTTCGCTTCCCGAAGAAAGGGATTTCCATAGACGAGGTGGAGAGTGTTGACAGTATTGTAAAGAGATTTAAGACCGGCGCCATGTCTTACGGTTCTATTTCCCAGGAAGCACACGAAACGCTGGCTGTCGCCATGAATCTGCTGCATGGAAAGTCAAACACAGGGGAAGGCGGAGAGAGTGAAGAACGGCTGGATTCTGCCGGAACCAAGACAAACAGATGCTCCGCGATCAAGCAGGTGGCAAGTGGCCGTTTTGGTGTTACCAGCCGGTATTTAGTAAGTGCGCAGGAAATTCAAATTAAGATGGCGCAGGGAGCAAAGCCAGGAGAGGGCGGGCATCTTCCCGCCAGGAAGGTGTATCCATGGATCGCGAAGACCAGACATTCTACAGCGGGCGTCAGTCTGATTTCTCCGCCGCCGCATCACGATATTTATTCCATTGAAGATCTGGCGCAGCTGATTTATGATTTGAAAAATGCCAACAAATATGCGAGGATTTCGGTAAAGCTGGTTTCTGAGGCAGGCGTTGGAACTGTGGCGGCAGGTGTTGCAAAGGCAGGTGCGCAGGTTATCTTAATTTCCGGATATGACGGGGGAACCGGTGCGGCCCCAGAGAGTTCCATTCATAACGCAGGACTGCCATGGGAATTAGGACTGGCGGAAACACACCAGACGTTGTTAAAGAACGGACTGCGCAGCCGAGTTATGATTGAGACAGACGGGAAGCTGATGAGTGGAAGAGATGTGGCGATTGCAGCGCTTCTTGGAGCAGAGGAATTTGGATTTGCCACTGCACCTCTGGTAACACTTGGCTGCGTGATGATGAGGGTATGTAATCTGGATACCTGTCCTGCAGGAATCGCAACACAAAATCCAGAGCTTCGGAAACGATTTGCCGGAAAACCGGAATATGTAGTCAATTTTATGCGGTTTATCGCACAGGAACTAAGGGAGTATATGGCGCGGCTTGGATTCCGTACAGTAGATGAAATGGTGGGAAGGAGCGACCTTTTGAAGAAAAAGGAGGAAGCGGAAAACCCTATGGCAGAGAAAATAGATTTAAGTGCAGTATTGGAAAATCCGTATGCCGGTCAAAAGAACGTAATTTTCAATCCGAAAGACGTGTACGATTTTGCACTGGAGAAAACTCTGGATGAAAGAGTTCTGCTTAAAAAGTTTGAAAACGCCCTGAAAAAGAAAGAGAAGGCATCTGTCAGTGTGCAGGTCGGCAATACGGACAGAACCTTTGGGACACTTTTAGGAGCAGAGCTTACACGCCGGTATAAAGACGGGTTGGAAGAGGATACATTGGTTGTGAACTGTAAAGGCGCCGGAGGACAGAGCTTCGGAGCGTTTATTCCAAAAGGACTGACACTAAAGCTGGAGGGCGATACAAATGATTATTTTGGAAAAGGACTTTCCGGAGGAAAACTATCTATTTATCCGCCCAAAGAACATTCCTATAATGCAGGAGAAAATATGATTGCAGGGAATGTGGCACTTTATGGCGCTACCGGAGGGAAAGCATTCATCTGTGGTATGGCGGGAGAGCGTTTTGCAGTGAGGAATTCCGGCGCTTGCGCCGTAGTGGAAGGTGTAGGCGAGCATGGGTGCGAGTACATGACCGGCGGAAGAGTCGTCATTCTGGGAAGCACGGGAAAGAATTTTGCAGCCGGCATGAGTGGAGGAACGGCTTATGTATTGGATGAAAAAAATACGCTGTACCGGAATTTGAATAAGGCGATGGTTTCAATTGAAAGGGTGGAACGAAAGACAGATCTTCACGAACTGAAAAGCATGATTGAAGAACATGTGGAACAGACCGGTTCACTCAAAGGAAGGGAGATCCTGGAACATTTGAAAGAATATCTTCCGAAGTTTAAGAAAATCATTCCTTACGATTATAAACGTATGACTTCGCTGAGTTTGAAACTGGAGGAACAGGGGATGAGTTCAGAACAAGCCCAGATGGAGGCTTTTAATGAGGTATTTCAGAGGAAACAGGAGGAATAAGGCGGATGGGAAAACCGACAGGATTTTTAGAATATGAAAGAAAAGAGGCTGCTTACAAAAAGCCGGAGGAGAGAATACGGGATTTTCAGGAATTTAAAATTCCCTTGTCCCTGGAGGAACAGAGAAAGCAGGGAGCGCGCTGCATGGAGTGCGGCGTCCCGTTCTGCCAGTCGGGAATGACGATCGCGGGAATGGTTTCGGGATGTCCGCTTCATAACCTGGTACCGGAGACGAACGATTTGGTGTACAGAGGAAAGTGGAGGCTTGCCTATGAACGGCTGGCAAAAACGCACAGCTTTCCGGAGTTTACCAGCCATGTATGTCCGGCGCTGTGTGAAGCGGCATGTACTTGTAATCTGAACGGGGAACCGGTTGCCACGAAAGAAAACGAACGGGCAATCATCGAGACTGCGTGGGAAAACGGGTGGGTGCGACCTGAGATTCCGGCGGTGCGCACCGGCAAGAAGGTTGCGATCGTAGGAAGCGGGCCTGCCGGTCTGGCGGCTGCACAGGAATTAAACCGCAGAGGACATACAGTGACCGTATTTGAGAGAAGCGACCGCTTCGGAGGGCTGCTCTGCTACGGGATTCCGAATATGAAGCTGGATAAGCATATCATTGAACGGAGAATCCGCCTCATGGAAGAAGAGGGAGTGATTTTCCGGTCAAATGCAGATGTAGGAAGGGAAATTAAGGCGCAGCAGTTACAAAAGGAGTTTGATCGGGTGATTCTTGCCTGCGGAGCTTCGAATCCGAGAGATATTGCTGTTCCGGGAAGAGATGCGGGCAATATCTTCTTTGCCGTGGATTATTTGAAAGCGGTGACAAAAAGCCTGCTGGACTCGAATCTAAAAGATAATAGTTTTGTGTCGGCAAAGGGGCTGCATGTGCTTGTGATTGGCGGCGGGGATACGGGAAATGACTGTGTGGGAACGGTACTCCGTCTGGGAGCAAAATCTGTCACACAGCTGGAAATGATGCCAAAGCCGCCGGCCTGCCGTGCCTCTGGAAATCCTTGGCCGGAGTGGCCGAAAATCTTAAAAACGGATTATGGGCAAGAAGAGGCTATCGCTGTTTATGGGAAAGATCCCAGAGTTTATCAGGCAACAGTAACAGAGTTTCTGAAGGATGCTAAAGGAAAGGTACAGAAAGCAAAAGTTATAAATCTGGAACCGAAGAAGGATGAGAAACAAGGAAGAATCCGTATGGTACCGGTGGAGGGAACGCAAAGAACGATAAACGCACAGCTTGTACTGATTGCTGCCGGCTTCTTGGGAAGCGAGAAATATATAACAGATGCTTTTCAAATCCAGACAGACAATAGAACGAATGTCCTGACAAAGCCGGAGAAATATGAAACCAGCGTATCCGGAGTATTTACGGCAGGTGACATGCACAGAGGACAGTCGCTGGTAGTATGGGCAATCACAGAAGGAAGAAATGCAGCTAGAGCTGTAGATCGGGACTTGATGGGTTACTGAGCTTATAATAAAATAGAAAGAAAAAAGGAGCAGGTGGTTATGGCAAAGTACACGAAGAACGATATTCTCCGTATGGCGGAGGAAGAGGATGTAGAATTTATCCGGCTGCAGTTCACAGATATGTTCGGCACGATGAAAAATATAGCGATCCCGATTGCTAAACTGGAAAAAGCCGTGAACAATGAATGTGTGATAGATGCATCTTCTATAGAAAGCTTTTACAGGAATGAGGAAGAGGATATGTATTTGCACCCGGAGTTGGACACCTTCTGTATCCTGCCTTGGAGACCTCAGCAGGGGAAAGTAGCGCGTCTGATCTGTGACATTTACAGGGCTGATGGCACTCCGTATAAGGGAAGTCCAAGGTATATTCTGAAACAAGTAGTCAGGCAGGCTGAGGAGATGGGATATTCCTTTAAAGCAAATCCGGAATGTGAATTTTTTCTTTTTCATACGGATGACAACGGACGGCCGACTACTTTAACACATGAACAAGCAGGCTATATGGATCTTAGTCCGGTGGACTTGGGAGAAAATGCCAGAAGAGATATTGTGCTGACGTTAGAAGATATGGGGTATGATGTGGAGTCTTCCCATCACGAGATATCACCGGCACAGCACGAAATTGATTTTTCAATGGCGGATGTTATGGAAACAGCCGATAAATTTATGACTTTCAAGGTTGCGGTGCGTACAGTAGCCAAACGCCATGGGCTTCACGCCACCTTTATGCCGAAACCTCGGGAAGAAGTCAACGGTTCCGGAATGCATATCAATATGGCGCTTTATAAAAACGGAAAAAATATTTTTGAGGACAGAGGAGATGCATTGGGGTTAAGCAGAGAAGCTTATTCTTTTATTGCCGGAATTTTTGCACATATCAAAGGAATGACGGCGTTTTTTAATCCATTGGTAAACTCTTATAAACGGCTGGTACCGGGATTTGAGGCACCATCAGATATTACCTGGTCTTCTACGCAGAGGACAGCTTTGATTAAGGTTTGCCAGAACAGACGCAGGGAGTGTCAGATCGAGCTTAGAAGTCCGGATCCTTCGGCAAATCCGTATTTAGTCTTTGCACTGTGCCTGGCAGCAGGGATACAAGGAATCGAGGAGAAGCTGCAGCTCTCACCGGAACTGAAGGTTGGCATCAGGGAACTGTCAGAAGAAGAGAAGCTGGAACAGGGTATCCAAAGTCTCCCGACAACATTAAATGAGGCATTGAATGAACTGTCACAGGATGAATGGATTGCCGGAGTAGTGGGAAGTCCATTTTTAGAGTGTTATATGAAGAGTAAGAGAAAAGAATGGAAAAGTTACGAAAAACAAGTTTCTGAATGGGAACTTACCCAGTACCTGTATCAAATATAGACGGATAAATGTTAGGGAAAATCAGAAAGCGGGGAGCGAAAGTGAGTATAATCATAGTAGCATTACCCAAAATTGAAGATGCAAGACGAATACGCAAATTACTCATAAGCCGCGGATTTGAAAATGTCGTTCCCTGCGGTACAGCCGCCACGGCTCTGCTTGCGGCGAACGATGCGGAAAAGGGCTTGATTATCAGTGGATACCGGCTTCCGGATATGCATTATACCCAGCTTTTAGAATGTATTCCGAGATATTATGAATTTTTGCTGGTCGGTTCTCCGAGTAAGGTAAGCGAAGCAGAAGGAAGTGTGATGGCGCTGACGACTCCGTTAAAGATATATGAGCTGGCAAATACCGTAGAAATGCTCCTCACGCAGGTAGAACGGCGGTATAAAAAGGACAAAAAGAGAGAGGAAAAAAGAAGCGAGCAAGATATAAAGAATATTCAGAATGCAAAGCGTCTTTTGATGGAACGCAATCATCTGACAGAAGAAGCGGCATACCGGTATATTCAGAAATGTAGCATGGATAATGGAGTCAATATGGCGGAGACCGCGCAGATGATTCTAATGCTGATTGACGATGAATGTTGAGTTATCTGACATGAAACGGGCAAGTATGAAAAATAGAAAAACAGACAAAGCATATAAAAAGAATAACAGGAGAAAAAATGGTAACAGTCAATAAAAATTATTTGAAGCTGCAAGGGAATTATTTATTTTCAACGATTGCAAAAAAAGTAACGGCGTATCAAAAAGAAAATCCAGAGGCGGAAATCATACGGCTTGGTATCGGAGATGTAACACAGCCGCTGGCTCCGGCCATTTTAAAAGCGTTGCATAAGGCAGTGGAGGAGATGGGAAATGTAGAAACTTTCCGCGGATATGCGCCGGAGCAGGGATATGAATTTTTAAGAAATGTTATTTCGGAACAGGACTATCGAGCACGGGGATGCGAAATATCACCGGAAGAAATTTTTATTTCCGACGGCGCGAAAAGTGACTGCGGAAATATACAGGAAATATTTGGAACAGACAACAGGGTGGCCGTCTGTGATCCGGTATATCCGGTCTACGTGGATACAAATGTGATGGCAGGACGCACAGGAAATTTTAACAGGGAACGCGGAAACTACGACGGGCTGATTTATATGCCCTGTACCGAGAAAGAAGGCTTTATACCGGAGATTCCAGGAGAAATACCGGACTTGATTTATTTGTGCTTTCCGAATAATCCTACAGGAACGGCAATTACAAAACCTCGCCTTCAAGAGTGGGTGGATTATGCGAATCGGGTTGGAGCTGTGATACTTTACGACGCCGCCTACGAAGCATATATCTCGAATCCGGAATTGCCGCATTCTATTTATGAATGTGACGGGGCGAAGGAATGTGCGATAGAATTCCGCAGTTTTTCAAAAAATGCAGGATTTACGGGCGTACGGCTCGGATTTACCGTAGTTCCTAAAAATTTGAAAAGAAATGGCGCGGGGCTTTGGGATTTATGGGAACGGCGTCAAGGTACGCGGTTTAACGGAGCTCCTTATTTGGTACAAAGAGCCGGTGAAGCTGTTTACACGCCCGAAGGAAGACAGGAATTGTCCGCCCAGGTGTCTTACTATATGGAAAATGCACGGATTATCCGAGAAGGCCTGGAAGGAGCCGGTTTTACAGTATATGGAGGAATCGACGCTCCATATATTTGGATGAAAACGCCGGAAAATATGGGCTCCTGGGAATTTTTTGCATATCTTTTAGAGAAAGCGAATGTAGTGGGAACGCCGGGAGAAGGGTTTGGAGCTTGTGGAGAGGGATATTTTCGTCTGACAGCCTTTGGTGACAGAGAAAAGACAAAACAGGCTATAGAGCGTATCCGGCAGATTGAATCTATCAGGAGGTGAATTTATATAAAAAGAGGATTGTATTTTTTGCAGAACAATTTTAAAATGGAAGCTGTCTAAGTTTGTAACAAAAGAGGACAAATACAACTGTAATACAGAGAAACCAGACTAGAACAGGTAGAAAATCTACGCGAGGATAAGAGGATGGAATATACAGTAAAACAGAGGATTCAAAATATATATGCTGCTCTGCGCCCGTCAGAGCAGAAAGTGGCAGAGTATATACTTTCGTATCCAGGGCATCCGGAAGAGCTTTTGATTGAGGAAGTGGCGAAAAATGCCGGTGTAAGCCAGCCTACAGTGATAAGATTTGTTAAGGCGGCAGGGTATAAAGGTTTTAAAGAACTGAAATATGCCATGATGCAGGAAGAAATTCTCTATGAAAAGGATACAGGGAAAGAAAAGGAGAATGCAAGTCTATATGGATTTTCATTTTCAGGGAAGGAAAGCCTTGAAGAGATTCCAGGTAAGATCATTACAACCTCTGTCCAAATGCTTGAAGAGACACTTAGAAGTATTCAGATGAAGGAATATAGGAAGGCGGTAGAGGCTGTCTCCGGTGCAGAAAATATTGTGTTATACAGTGTGGAAAATTCAAATTGTATAGCCAACGATTTGTTGACGAAGCTTACCTATCTGGGACTTAACTGCCGGATGTATTCGGATTATTATTTGCAGAGTGTCAGTGCAGGGAATTTGACAAGGAAGGACCTGGCCATTGGAATCTCTTATTCTGGATATTCCAAACATACAGTAGAGATGATGAGGATGGCCAAGAAAGCGGGGGCAAAGACAATGGTGATCACAAATTTTGATAATGCTTTGATAGCAAAGTATGCGGACATTCTGCTGTGTACAAGCAGCCATCAGTTCTTTTGTGGAAATACGATCTTTTCGCGCATTTCCCAGCTTGCTCTAGTAGATATGTTGTATGTCGGGGTATTGAATGAAAATTATGGCAGGATGTCAAAGAAGTTGAAGAAAAACAGTGATTTGGTAGCAGAAAGAGCATATGATGAGAATTAGAAGTTTTGTAGAATTTCTACAAAGCTTCTTTTTTTGACTTTACAAGTCCTTTACAAAAGCTTCACTGCGATTTGATTGATTTCTAAAAGCGGAAATTTCTATAATTGTATACGCGAGATACGGTTGTAGAAAGGGGTTTTATAGTATGCTCGAACTGAAAAACATAAAAAAGTCATTTGACGGAAAAATTATTTTAGATAATATCAGCCTTACGATTGGAGATGGAGAGATCATTTCTATTTTAGGGCCGTCAGGAAGCGGGAAGACAACACTTTTAAATTTGATACTCGGAATTACAGACATTGACAGCGGCAAGCTGATCTATAATGGAAAAGATTTGACAAGAGTGCCGATGGAGAAAAGAGGCTTCAATATTGTCTTCCAGGATTACGCATTGTTCCCCAATCTGAATGCCTATCAGAATATTACGTATGGACTGAAAAACAAACCAGGAATTTCTACCCAGGAGGAAGTAGAGGACTTAATTAGGCTTCTGAATCTGGAGGAACACCTGGAGAAAAATATTGAACAGCTGTCAGGAGGACAAAAACAGCGTGTCGCGCTTGCAAGAACAATGGTGATGAAACCGGAAATTCTTTTGATGGACGAGCCGCTGAGCGCCCTGGATGGTGTGATCAAGGAGTCCATCA
>ERZ857801.3271-NODE-3271-length-11670-cov-2.810590_pt1 | contig 11670 bp, 9 predicted proteins | sample MGYA00519762_ERZ857801 | MGnify/ENA primary metagenome ERZ857801 (study PRJEB31778, sample SAMEA3449368) | human gut metagenome | biome: human gut; feature: human-associated habitat; material: faeces | place: United Kingdom | collected 2010/2012 ...
TTATTTTTTCCCGGGTCAAAGCATATCATGAAGTCACCACTGTCAAGGTAGCAAAACAGCATTCCGGCAAGGTTGTCCAATATATAATTCTCCAACCTGTGATCCAGATAATGCCGGTAATACTGTTGAAACGTCGCCCAATCCGTCTTAGGTTTAAACATGATGGTTTCAAGATAATAATCGAAGATTTGTGGAAGCAAATCAAGTCCCTGATCATTCAAAGTGATCCTTGCAACACTTAAGTACTCGCTCAGATTTTGTATATCGCCATCTCCGCGAAAAAAGTCAGGAATCCTTTTTTCAAGTCTCTTACACTGCGCCTTAGTTAAATTCACACCATCTGTTCTATAAAAGCCGAAAAAGACCTCATCGCCAATCAAAAAGTATTCCATTATTCTCCTAACAAACGAGTAAAAACCTTTTTGATATCGAGCGTTGTTTATCAGTATAGTGCATGCGCCTGAGGCGTTTTTGCTTTCCTTGATCAGCACTTGTCTTTTCTTCAAAACATGTTCCCCCCGGTTCTATTATATTTTCCGCAACGGGAGATTGCAATACCGTACCTGCGCAAAAAGCCGCTTCTCTCCCGAATGGGAAAGAAGCGGCTTTTTGCTTATGCCTCCCTCAAAGAGGGAGCCCTATATCAGAACTTGACGCGCTCGGCGATGTAGCTCTTCACTTCCGCGATGGGGATGCGGACCTGCTCCATGCTGTCACGCTCGCGTACCGTGACGCAGCTGTCGGCGGGCGTTTTCTCGTCGCCCACGGTCTGGAAGTCCACGGTGATGCAGTAGGGCGTGCCGATCTCGTCCTCACGGCGGTAGCGCTTGCCGATGGAACCGGCGTCGTCATAGTCCACCATGAATTCCTTCTGCAGCTCGTGATAAAGCTCGGTCGCGGCGGGGGCGAGCTTCTTCGAGAGCGGCAGCACCGCGCACTTGAACGGCGCGAGCGCCGGGTGCAGGTGCAGAACGGTACGCACGTCGTTTTTCGCCTCGTCCACGACCTCTTCGTCGTAAGCGTCGCAGAGGAACGCGAGCGCCACGCGGTCGCAGCCGAGCGACGGCTCGATGACGTACGGCAGATAACGCTCGTTCTTCTCATCGTCAAAGTAGGTAAGATCCTGACCGGACGTCTCCTGATGTCTGCCAAGATCATAGTCGGTACGGTCTGCGATGCCCCAGAGTTCTCCCCAGCCGAACGGGAATAAAAACTCAATGTCCGTTGTTCCCTTGCTATAGAATGCAAGTTCTGCCGGATCGTGATCGCGCAGACGCATCTCGTCTTCCTTAATGCCAAGGGAGATCAGCCAGTCACGGCAGAAGCCTCGCCAGTACTGGAACCACTCCAGATCGGTTCCCGGCTCACAGAAGAACTCCAGCTCCATCTGCTCAAACTCACGGGTACGGAATGTAAAGTTACCCGGCGTAATCTCGTTACGGAACGATTTTCCAACCTGGCCGATTCCAAACGGGATCTTCTTGCGGGAAGTTCTCTGAACATTCTTGAAGTTTACAAAAATGCCCTGTGCTGTCTCCGGTCTTAAATAAACCGTATTCTTCGCATCCTCGGTCACACCCTGGAATGTCTTAAACATCAGGTTGAACTGACGGATGTCTGTAAAATTGTGCTTGCCGCAGCTCGGACACGGAACCTGGTTCTCCTCGATGAAGTTCTTCATCTCCTCCTGTGTCCAGCCGTCTACGGAGCTCTGTAAGGTGATGCCCTTCTCCTCCGCGTAGTCCTCGATAATCTTATCCGCGCGGAAACGCTCATGGCACTCCTTACAGTCCATCAGCGGATCCGAGAAACCGCCGAGATGTCCGGAAGCCACCCATGTCTGCGGATTCATCAGAATCGCACAGTCCACACCGACATTGTACGGATTCTCCTGAATAAATTTCTGCCACCATGCTCTCTTGACGTTATTCTTCAGTTCGACGCCCAGATTGCCGTAGTCCCATGTATTTGCAAGTCCGCCGTAAATCTCCGATCCCGGATATACGAAACCTCTTGATTTTGCCAGCGCCACGATTTTGTCCATTGATTTTTCCATTCTAAATTCCTCGCCTTTCTTAGGTTATATTGTGATATGTTTATTTGTAAACAATGAAAGTATATACGTCTGTCTCGAACGAGCCGTCGCCGGACGTGCTCTCTGTCTGCTCGGTATCATCCGTATGCACGGTCTCCCCGGTCATTTCCGCCTGTTCGGTTCCCGGAAGCTGCTCGGTGCCGGTGTTCTCCTGCCCGGTCACATCCACAGCTGCCGTCACACTTCCCGTCTCAAGATAATATCCGTCACGGATCGATACGCTGTCGGTTCCAGTCAGCTTCACATTCTGACAGGAGACATAGCAGATCTCACCGTCCACTTTCACATCTGTATTGGCACGGATAATAGCCACTTTCAGATCATCCTCAGAGTAAATATCCTGCTTTGTGGCAGCTCCCACAACCTTGCCTTCCTCCACGCGGGCGAACTCCCCGTCATAGACGTATCCTGCCGCCAGAGAGGCAACGACTTTCCCCTGATAGAGTTCAATTCCGTTAAACGCGGTATAATCCTCCGGTGTCTTGTACTTCATCTTAAGCTTCGCCACACCGTCTTCCACCTTAAGGCTCTCCACCTCGACTGCATTTTTGCCATGCTCCGCGGTGTAATCTTTCACCTCTGCATCCACATAGGACTTCAGTTCCGTCTCATCGTAGTAGGACTGATCGAGCGACTCCACATCCAGCGACTCTATCACGCCTTTCTTTCCCACGTACACGACACTTTCCTCTCCCTCCAGCGAGGTACCGCATCCGGAGAGAAGTCCCACACACAACAGTACACTGCAGACCGTGCACACTAATCTCTTCATCACATAATCTCCATTCTTTCTGAAAAAGTATCGGTGATATTATACTATTTTAAAAACATGATTTCAACCTTTTCCGCATCCTCAAGTATCTTTAACGACTTGAAGGCGTGTCCCACGTACACGCCAAAATAGCTGCGCAAAAGTCTGGTCAGTTCTTCCAGCACCTGCCCGCTCACGGAAAACGTATATAATTTTTCAATCCGCGCCAAGATCACGTACTGCATGGTATAGACGGTGGATTCATTCAATTCCACCGCATCCGGCGCCTCATTGCGGCATTCTGCACAGAGAATCCCGCCGCGCTTGACGGAAAACCAGGTCAGATGCTCCCTGCTGCCGCAGGAAAGACAGGAAAACACATTCGGAGCCTCGCCGTTTACCGCCAGCGCCTTCAGTTCAAACACCGCGCGCACCAGCCGGTTGTCGTAGGCACTGCTCGCAAGGGCGCGCAGCGACTGGTACAAAAGCTTTAGCATCTCGCGCTCATCGTTATTTTCCTGACAATAATAATCCGCAAATTCCAGAAAATAGAACCCGTAATATGTAGCATCAAAATCCCCGGTCAGCTCCCGGAAATAGTTCTGAATCGTCGCTCTGGCAAGCGTGTAAGCACTTCTTCCCTCGAACAGCTCGAACTCTCCGAAGCAAAACGGATTGGCAGCTGCGAGAAGCTGGCTGTTCGGCCGCCTCGCTCCCCGCGCAAATGCTGTGATCTTCCCTCTTTCTTTTGTCAGCAGTGTAATCCGCTTGTCATATTCGCCAATCGGCATTACCTGTAGGACCATCCCGGTCACCACAATATTGTTTCCCATCCGGCTGCTCTTCCCCCGCCAAAATATTACTGCTCTCCTGCACATCCACTGCATTCCGGTAGCGCAGGTAATCAGTCACTCTTCCTGATACTAAAAAGTCTCTCCAGGCTTCCTCCATCGGCATATCCTCCGTTTCTTTGACGCTTCCCGCCTCTAAGATTAGGTTCTCCGATGGCTCCGCCATTATACCAGCAAAAAATTGGCAGTATCAGATATCGTCTTTATTGTACCCGAAGTTCTTCATCATCAGTTCGCTGTCGCGCCAGTCCTTGCGCACCTTCACCCACAGTTTTAAGTTCACCTGCGTATCCAAAAGCCGCTCCATCTCGTAGCGGGCGTTCGATCCGATCTTTTTTAACATCGAACCGCCTTTTCCGATGATGATGCCCTTGTGGGAATCGCGCTCACAGACGATCGTTGCATCGATGTCGATGATGTTCTGCCCTCTCCGCTCCTTCATCCGGTCAATGTAGACCGCGATGCCGTGCGGGATCTCATCATCCAGAGCATGAAGCGCCTTCTCACGGATAATCTCCGCGACAATGGCGCGTTCCGGCTGGTCTGAAACCGTCTCCTCGTCATAGAACATCGGTCCGTACGGCAGGTACTTGAAAATCACGTCCACAACCGTATCCAGATTCTGTTCCCGGAGCGCCGATGCCGGAACGATCTCTGCAAAATCAAACACCTTGCGGTAAGCATCGATATACTCCAGGATCTTTTCCCGCTCCACGGTATCCACCTTGTTGATAATTAAGATGACCGGCGTTTTCGTCTTCTTTAGCTGCTTTATGATATGCTGCTCGCCTGCCCCGATAAACGTGGACGGCTCCACCAGCCAGAGAATGACATCCACCTCCGAAAGCGTGTGCTCCGCCACATTCACCATATACTCTCCAAGCTTATTCTTCGCCTGATGAATGCCCGGCGTATCCAAAAACACAATCTGTCCGCGCTCCATATCCGTATACACGGTCTGGATGCGGTTTCTGGTCGTCTGCGGCTTGTTCGACGTGATAGCAATCTTCTGACCGATCAGATGATTCATCAGCGTCGATTTTCCCACATTCGGTCTTCCTATAATCGTCACAAATCCGGATTTAAAATTATCTTTCATCGTTCTCCTCGTTTCTGTACTGTTTTCCCCGCCCCGCATCAGGTCAGGCTCTCAAGTGTCTCAAACATCTGTTTTTCCGATGTCAGCACATCTTCATTGCCGATCACGCACAGGCTGCCGTCTGAGAGCACCGACGCAATCAAAGGCTTCAATGCGCGGATGTCCGCCGGCTGTGCCCCGATAATCTGGCTCCGCTCCTTTGAAAGCGTCTCGTAGTCCAGCTCCTGCAGATAGGCTGTCATCGAACGCGCACCCTTCGCGCTCGGGTTCATCGGCGTGTCCATATCGCTGATCGTTCCGATGATATATCCTGTCATCTCGCGCTCATCGGCATCAAACTTCTCAAGGTACGCCGGAATGCCGTCATAAATCTCATTCGTTGCAGAGAGATTCGGATCCCGGTAGGACACAAAATACGTATCTCCGTTCCTCATATATCCGTTCATGCAGCCATAAGCGCCGCCCTTGACGCGGACATTGATCCACAGGTAATCGTATCCTAAAATTACTTTTAAGATGCGGAGCGCCCCGTGATAGGAAAAGCCGTGTGCGGCATAATTTCCGGCACGCGCCACATACTGCACCTGGGATGCATCCATAAATCCCTCGTTCTTTTTTGCCAGCGGATAGGACGGCATAGAGCGATTCTTACCCGGCTGATCCGGCACATACAATACATTTTTCAATGCAGCCGACGCCTGCGTCACCGCCGGGATCTCCGACTCCTCGCAGGTTGCACTCACCAGCATACGCTCCGCTGTAAAAATGGTTTTCACAAGGGAGAACAGCTTCTCCATCAGCTGCTGCTTTTTCTCCTCAAAATGCTCCTCGTAATCCGCGATCACACGGTAGCAGGCAATGCCCGCCGTCGCGTCCTGGCAGTAGGCAGCCGCCGAAAAATACGACAGCGCTCTCGTATATGCCACGGAATGTCCGGAAGCGCTCAGTCCCGCCTGTAATCTCGACTTTAACTGTGCCAGGATCTCGTAGATGCGCTTCTCATCCGCAAGATGCGAAGTCAGAAGGATCTCTTTGATCAGGCGCATTGCATCCGGCAGTCTCGATGCGAGCACCTTCGTGCGCACTTCATAGTAAAGTCCGATTTCACCCTGCTTTTTGACATTCGGGTAGATGCCGATGCTGCTGCCGATTCCTCCGGTGTACATATTGATCTCATTGGCAAGCGCCGCGTAAGAATGATCGTCCGTATCCACATATCCCAGCACCGCCTTTAGGATGCCAAGGTAAGGCAGATCCTCCGGCAGAATATCGCACACATCAAACAGATAGGTCAGGTAATCAATGCCGTTCGTGTCCATCTCATGCGCAACGATGGAAACGCCCTCCGTCTCAATCTCACGGTTAAGAAGCGGCGCCGCCTCTTTTTTCAGATCCGCTCTCGTAAGGCGTGGAATCTTCTCTAAGTCTTCCTTCGGCGACGGCTCTTCCTGATACTGCTTTAAGTGCTTCGTGTCTGCGATCAGCTTCTTACGTTCTTCCCTGGACAATCCCGCTTTGTATTCGGCTAACTTCTTCTCCAGCGCGGCATCTCTCTTTGCGCCCAGCCCCTGCTCCGGCACCGTAATCACAACCGACGCATGCGGATTGTCCAGCAGATAAGTCTTTACCAGCTCCTCATAATATCCGGTTCCGATCTGATCCTTCAAAAACTGATAGGTGTCCAGCGCTTCCAGATGCATAAACGGCTGCATATCATCGAACAGCCAGCTGTCCAGACACTGGATTCCGTAGAGCAGTCCCTTCGGGAACTGTCCGAAATCCGCCTCCCGGAAACGGAATTCCGAGCTGTTGATTCCGGCTAACAATGCGTTTTGATCAATTCCGTCTGCCACCTGTGCCTGCAGCGTCTCACGGATCACCTGCAAAAACTGCTCCTTCTGCTCCTGATTCGCATTTTTTGCAATCACAGAAAATACCGGCTGCAGCGTGCTGTTATCATAGCCGCCGCCGATGTCCATGCCGATTCCCGCATCGATCAGCGCCTGCTTAAGCGGCGCTCCCGGCGCAGAAAGCAGTGCGTAGTCCAAAACGTCAAACGCCTGGTATAACTTTTTGTCCAGAACGGTTCCAACCACCACATTGTAAGACAGATAGCTGTTGTCCGTAAGCGTCTCCCCCGACGCCACCGGATAAGGCTTTACGATCTCCACCGGCACAGCGAACGGCTTCTGCATCCGGATTGCAGAATCAAGCTCGATCTGCTCGTATTTTCCGAGGTATTCCTCATCCATCCAGCGCAGCTTTTCTGCAACGTCCATATCCCCGTACAGATAGATATAGGAATTGCACGGATGATAATACTTTCTGTGGAAGTTCAGATACTGCTCATAGGTAAGCTCCGGAATATGCTCCGGGTCGCCGCCGGATTCGTTTGCGTAAGAGGTATCCGGGAACAGTGAATTTAAAATCAGGCGCTCCAACACATCATCCGGGGACGAGAATGCGCCCTTCATCTCGTTGTATACCACACCGTTGATCGTTACCGGCGCATCTTCATCCTCCAGCTCATAATGCCAGCCTTCCTGCTCAAAGATCTCTCTGTGCTTGTAGATATTCGGATGAAACACCGCATCCATATAGACACTCATCAGGTTCTGAAAATCCGCATTGTTGCAGCTCGCCACCGGATAGATGGTCTTCTCCGGGTACGTGATCGCATTTAAAAATGTGTTGAGCGATCCCTTGACCAGTTCCACGAACGGATCCTTGACCGGATATTTGTCCGATCCGCAGAGCACTGTGTGCTCAATGATGTGCGGCACACCGGTCGAATCCTCCGGCGGTGTGCAAAAGCCGATGTAAAACACCTTGTTCTCATCGTCGTTGGAGATCACGGTGATTCTCGCCCCGCTCTTTTTATGGCGCAGAATATATCCCATCGAATGGATATCCTTTAACTCCTGCTCACCAAGCAGCTCATATGCTGTCAATTCTGAAAGCTTCATAAATCCATAATTCCTTTCCTGCCCGGTCATCCTGTATGTCCGGTATTTACACTGTGTTCTATTATAACAGCTTTTCCCATTCTGCAAAAGAGTAAACTATCTATAGATTTTGTCTGGAACACTCTGCGAACGGTGCCGGCAAAGTACCACATGAAAGTTCCTGAAATTGTCCCTGATTTGCTGGGCACCTGCCAGATTGTCCAAACGCAAAAAAGAGGCTGCCTGAATGCGGCAGCCTCCTCCCATGTCTTCACAGATATATTCTACTGATAAGAACTCCCTATGCGATGCGTGTCACATTCGCTGCCTGCGGTCCCTTTGCACCCTCAGTCACCTCGAACTCGACCTTCTCGCCGTCCTTTAACTCCTTGAATCCATCCATATTCAGTGCGGAAAAATGTACGAATACATCGTTGCCCTCTGCATCTGAAATGAAGCCATAGCCCTTCTTGGCATTAAACCACTTTACAGTACCCTGCTGCATAATTCTAAAAACCCTCCTCAATACAGTTCTGACATTACAGACTATTCCTGTCTGTATAAAACAACAAATTGAAATTAGCACATTTTACTTTTTTTGTCAATCTTTTTCTATCGTTATTGTTTAATTTGCACATCAATCTGCTGGTATGGGATAGAAATTCCCTTCGCATCCAGCGCATACTTGATATTTTCCGTCATGCGCCAGCGCGCCGGCCAGTAATCCCCGGTCTTAACCCAGACCCTGAGTCCGATGTCCACCGAAGATGCCGCAAGGTTGTCCACATATACCACAGGCTTCTCCTCCGGGATTCTGGCTTCCTCCTTCTCCGCCACCGCATAGATCACATCTTTGGCAGTGCGGATATCCGCTTCATAGGCGATGCCCACCACGAGATCCACACGACGTCTGTCCTTGTTGGTCACGTTGGTAAGACTGCTGTTGGAAAGTGTACCGTTCGGTATCACAATCAGCTTGTTGTCCACGGTAAGAAGTTTGGTATAAAAAATAGAGATCTCCGTGACCGTTCCCTCATTATTGTGGGAATGTTCAATGATGTAATCTCCGACCTTGAACGGCTTTAACAGCAAAATCAGCACGCCGCCCGCAAAATTCGACAGGCTTCCCTGCAACGCCAGACCGACCGCCACACCCGCCGATCCAAGCACCGCCACCGCTGATGTCGTCGCAATTCCAAACAATCCCATAATGATAAAAATCAGCACTACATACAGCGAATACTTGATCACCGGTATCATGAACTGCTTGACGCCCTCATCGGTTCCCGCCCGGTTCATCGAGCGCCGCACCAGCTTTGTGATCCACTTGATGATCCTGCCTCCGATCACATACACAAGCAGTGCGATCAGAACCTGGAATGCGAAGTTTAACAGATCCGGCACCAGCCCTTCCAGCCATGTACGGATAATCCCCGGATTCTTTGCTACCTCCTCAATTCCCTCCTGTGCATGGTTCAATGCCTCCACGGTCTCCGTGGTCGACGGGAATGCATCTGTCTGTGCCGCCAGATACCTTCCCTGTTCCAAAAGTGCCGCTATCCCGTTCACTCTCTCGTCCTCCATCCAACTTTATAATCCTTCTTAAATTTCATGAATAAACAGACCGCTCCTTAGCTTCGGCTCGAACCAGGTCGATTTCGGCGGCATCAAAAGTCCCGCATCTGCCACCGCGAACAGTTCCGCGATGGACGTCGGATACATTGCAAACGCCACCGCGCAGTCCTGCTCACAGCGCCGCACCAGTTCGTCCATGCCCCGGATTCCGCCGACAAAATCAATGCGTCCATCCGTCTTCGGATCTCTGATGCCGAGCACCGGTCCAAGAAGCTTATTCTGCAGTATGGAAACATCCAGATCTGCAACCGGATCTTCCGGCGTGCGGTCCTCCTGCCGGATATGGCAGGAAAACCAGTGTCCTTCCATATACATGCAAAAGGTTCCCCGCTCCTTAGGTCTGGTATCCTCTGCCCCGGTAATCTCCTCAACGTCAAACCGCTTCTCGACTTCACGGTACAATCCCTTAAAAGAATACCCGTTCAGATCGCGTATCACACGGTTGTAATCCATAATCATGAGTTCATCATCCGGAAACAATACCGAGAGAAAATAGTTAAACTCCTCCTCCCCGGTATAACCCGGATGTTCCTTCCGGCGCTTCTGCCCTACTTTTACCGCGGACGCTGCCCGGTGGTGTCCGTCTGCAATGTAGATGCTGTCAATGCCCGCAAACGCTTCGTGGATCGCAGCAATATCCGCATCCTCGCGGATGACAAACACCCGGTGTCTCACGCCGTCCCCCGATGTGAAATCATATTCCGGCTCTCCCTGCTTCGTCTTTTCCACGATACGCCGGATCCCGTCATTCGCGCGGTACGCCAAAAAGATCGGTCCGGTCTGTGCGTTACAGACATCCACATGGCGGATGCGGTCGACCTCCTTCTCCGCGCGGGTATTCTCGTGCTTTTTGATGATGCCATTCTCATAATCATCGATGGACGCGCAGGCTGCCACTCCCGTCTGCACTCTTCCGTTCATGGTAAGTTCGTAGAGGTAATAACACTTTTTATCCTCCGTCAGAAACGTGCCGTTCTCCACCCATTGCCAGAGTGTATCATGCGCACGCTCATACACCTTGTCGTCGTACATATCCACCGACAGCGGGAACTGTGTCTCCGCGCGGTCTATGCTAAGGAAAGACTGCGGATGCCGCTCCACTTCCTTCGTAGCTTCCTCTCTGTTATAAACATCATAAGGGAGGGCAGCAATCTCTGCTGCCTTCCCTTTCTGTGGTCTGATGCTTACAAATGGTCTGATTTCTGCCATTGTTCTCACACCTCGTTATTTTACTTTCCGTACTTTTAATACCCCATCCGTCTGCTCCAGCTTTGCGAGCACATCCTCCGGCACATTCGTATCCACATCGATCAGCGCATATGCATAGTCGCCCCTGGACTTGTTCGCCATGCCGTCGATATTGATTCCGGCATTGCCGAGAATTGTTGTAAAATGGATCAGCATCCCGCCCTCGTTCTTGTGCAGAATACCGATTCTTCCTGCCGTCATGCAAGCGCCCATGCTGCAGTCCGGGAAGTTGACGGAATGTACGATATTGCCGTTCTCAAGGTAATCGCGGATCTCGCGCACTGCCATGAGCGCACAGTTGTCCTCGGACTCTGCCGTGGATGCACCCAGATGTGGTGTCACGATGCAGCCCTTTGCGCCGACTGTCGTGGTGTTCGGGAAATCGGAGACATATTTTTTGATCTTGCCCGCTGCCAGTGCGTCCACCATCGCCTCCTCATCCACGAGAAGATCTCTCGCAAAGTTGAGCACGATCGCCGTCGGCTTCATCATTGCAATCGCATCCGCGCCAATCATCTTTCTGGTGGAATCCAAAAGCGGCACATGAATCGTGATATAGTCGCACTCGCGGTAAATATCCTCCACGTTGCTGATGTGCTTCACGCTCCGGGAAAGGCTCCACGCTGCACTGACGGAAATATACGGATCGTAGCCGTACACTTCCATTCCCATGTGGGTCGCCGCATTGGCAACCAGAACACCGATTGCACCAAGTCCGATAACACCTAACTTCTTGCCGGAAATCTCGGTTCCTGCAAAATTTTTCTTCTGCTTTTCAGCAGTTTTGGCGATATTCTCGTCGTTCTGATTCGCCAGACACCAGTCGATGCCGCCCACGATATCACGGGACGCGTAGAGCATTCCCGCAAACACCAGCTCCTTGACACCGTTTGCATTGGCGCCCGGGGTGTTGAATACGACAATTCCCTTCTCCGCGCATTTATCCAGAGGAATGTTGTTGACTCCGGCACCGGCTCTCGCTACTGCCAGCAGATTTTCCGGCAGCTCCAGCTCATGCATGGAAGCACTGCGGACCAGAACGCCCT
>ERZ857801.3276-NODE-3276-length-11656-cov-3.280752_pt1 | contig 11656 bp, 10 predicted proteins | sample MGYA00519762_ERZ857801 | MGnify/ENA primary metagenome ERZ857801 (study PRJEB31778, sample SAMEA3449368) | human gut metagenome | biome: human gut; feature: human-associated habitat; material: faeces | place: United Kingdom | collected 2010/2012 ...
CGTCGGGCTCGGTGATGGTAGCGATGGCGAAGGCGATGCGCGCGGTCATACCAGAAGAGTAGTTTTTCAGCGGCATGTCCATGAAGTCTTCAAGCTCGGCGAACTCGATGATTTCATCCATCTTGCTGTCGATGAACTCCCTCGTGTAACCGAGGAGGGCACCGTTGAGGTAGATGTTCTCGCGGGCGGTGAGCTCGTAGTCAAAGCCGGCTCCGAGCTCGATAAGGGGGGCGATGTTGCCGCGGACAACGCAGTTGCCGGATGTGGGTTCGAGTACGCCGGCAATTACCTTGAGCATGGTCGACTTGCCGGAGCCGTTGGTGCCAACAAGCCCGACGGTTTCACCGCGCTTGATCTTGAACGAGATATTCTTGAGGGCTTTGAACTCCTCAAAGAACAGCTCATGTTTCATGATTTTGATGAAATACTCTTTAAGGCTGTTTAGCTGCTCGGACGCCATGTTGAAGACCATGGTGACATCGTTGACTTCGATAGCGTAGTCTTCATTCTTGGTGATATTGGAAGGCATGTATGCTCCTAGATGTAGAGAATGAACTTGTGCTCGGTCTTATGGAAAATCAGATATCCAATCACCATGGCGAGAATTGCCCAGAAGGCACAGCTTAGTAGCACCGCGGCGCTCGGGCTCCTTTGGTACAGGAAAATGTCACGCATGAACATGACGAACGCGTACATGGGGTTTGCTCGCAAGATGGTCTGCATGAGTGGGCCCATGCCGTTAATCATCGCGATATCCCAGAACAAGGGGGTAGCGTAGGTCCATGCGGTCATGATTACGCCCCATAGGTGGATGACATCGCGGAAGAATACGGACAGCGCGGAAAGAGCGAGTCCAACGCCCATGCAGAAGAGCATGAGCAGGAGGAGGCCAACGGGGAGCCAAATGATGTGCCAGGTGGGCATGATACGGAACCAGAGCATTACGATTGCGACTGCGATGAGAGAAAAGAAGAAGTTCACGAGCGCGAAAAGAACTTTTTGAATCGGGAAGACCGCACGGTGAACTTTAATCTTTTTCAGCAGCGAGGAAGAACCGATGATCGAGGTCAACGAGGAGCTTGTCGCGTCGTTCATGAGGCCGAACGTGATGTTGCCTAAAATGAGGTAAAGAGGATAGTTTACGATGTTTTCGCCGCGGAGGCCAACGAAGAAGGTGCTAAAGACTGCGGCCATGACGATCATCATGAGGAGTGGATTGAGAACGCTCCACAGTACGCCGAGGAAGCTTCGACGATACTTGAGTTTGAAGTCTTTTCCAACAAGCTGCTTGAGGATGTAAATGTCTTTTTTGAGACCGCTTTCCGCGTGAACGGGAACGGTGTTTTGGTTGGCTGTAGCCACTGGTTGACCACCTTCGCGTTTTGATGTTTCGTAATCGGATATAGTAGCATCATAGCCGCCGTGTCATAGAATCTGCGTGAGGCCGTGTCGTTTTAGCTCTGCGTGCGGCTGTTCTTCATGAGTTTTAAACCGACCTTCGCTCTGTGCTTCTCGCTACAACGCGCAATATCGAGCTTTGCTCGCTGGATGGTATGGCGCGAGCAATTGCGGAGACGAGCTTATGGTGCGCATGAAGCTTCAGCACCTTGAGGGCAGGGACGCGTCTCGGTTCTTTTATGGAATGATCCAGGCTATGATTTCAGCAGACTTCCCGCATGCGCCGACCAGATTCACTACCCTCGTTCCACTTGGGAGCTGCGTCAGCTCTCCGAGTATTTCGATATATTGGTTTGGGATGGTGGTGCCATACTGGACGAGAAGCAGTTCCCTCACGGTCCCAAGATTATCAATACGGGCAACTTCTTCATTTGGTTGAACGAGGAAATGAAGAAGCGCGGCAAAGACGTGTACGCCGTGGGGCTGAGCGCCAACGCCACCTTAAATCGTGGAACCGAATATTCCGAGCGCCTTGATACGGTGATAGGTGGGATACCACCATATTTCTATGCGGTATGCGTATTCGATTGAGACCTTGAGGGCGGCGGGCGTAGATGTGGCTTCCGGGTTGATTTCCGTTGAGCTGTGCGAAGGCATCGTGTTTGGAAACTCCCAGATCGGTCGTAGAATAGTTCGCGATTCGTCCTCTCGCGTGGTTGGCGTGGTTCTTATGATGGGGGACGTGACTGTTGAGCATAACCACTGTGTCCTTCCTCATATGCTTGAGATGTTTGAACAGCGCTTTGGATCGGATTGCAGGATTAAACTGATTCCGTTTTACAACTTCTGGAAGTTCGATGTTACGCTGCCTGGCGAGCTCTGCGAGGAGCTGGGGTCCTCGATCGAGTCGAGATAGCTCCCTACACCGATAGTTTAGAGTAGATCGCGCTGCTGTCGTGGCCTATCGATACCATGCCTGCCTCGTCTCGGCTGCTTCCGGAATTCCAGCGCTCTTTATGCGCGTGGACGATCAACCCCATTACAGGAATAAGATGAGGTGTATCGCCGAGCTGTTTGCCATGTCTGAAAACCTTCTTATGACCAGTGCGCGCTTGGACGACGAATCATTTGACGTGCGCTTTGACGCGCTGCTCGAGAACCCGAGTGTCCCCCAAGCGCCCGATGGCTTGTTTGCTAATATGTTCCGAATGCTCGATGAAATCTGCAGTTCAATTGTAGGGTCCCGAGCTCAGTTATAATGTTTTTCTGTTCTGTAGTTCCGGAGATTGGCTGTTATGTCCCCCAAAGTATCTGTAGTGGTTCCCGTTTACAACGTCGCCACTTTTCTCCCCGCCTGTCTTGATTCGATTTGCGCTCAGACACTAAAGGATATTGAGATTATTGTTGTGAACGATGGTTCGACTGACAATTCGCTCGAGATTGCGCGCGAGTATGAGGCGAAGGACGAGCGTGTCAAGGTTTTCACCAAGGAGAACCGGGGGTATGGCCATACCATGAATCTCGGCTTTTCCCATGCCAAGGGCGAGTACATCGGAATCGTTGAATCCGATGATTGTGCTCGTCCCGAGATGTTCGAGACTCTCTATGATCTTGCCGTTAAGAACGATGCGGATATGGTTCGCTCGAATTACTGGAACATGTCCGAAAACGGCACCCGCTTTGATCTGGTGGACGTGCTGAACCTGTCCGATGCTCCTTACGAATCTGCGTTCGACACCGTCAATCATCCCGACATTCTTCGCGGTAGCCCGGCAATTTGGACGTCCATCTTCAAGGCGGCCTTCTTGAAGAAGAACGGAATTGAGTTCCTCGAGACGGCGGGCGCCTCCTTCCAGGATACTGGCTTCGCTCTTAAGACGCTTACCGCTGCGGAGCGCATGGTGATTACCCGCAAGGCATTCTTGAACTATCGCGTCGATAACGCGGGGTCTTCCGTTAAGTCCGGTGCAAAGATGTTCTGCGTTTGCGATGAGTACGATTCCTTTGAGCAGCAGCTTGCTCGTAACCCGCAGCGTGCGCGGGCCTTCCGTTATGTGATACCTTCCAAGAAGTACGAAACGTACGTCTGGAACTATAACCGTCTCGATGTCTCCCTCAAGCCTGAGTTCATGGAGCACATGTCGCGCGAGTTTGCTCAGACGAAGATGGCGGGCAATCTCACGCAGTCCGCTTTCCAGGATGTCGAGTGGCACGAGCTTAACGAGCTGATCGAGAACCCCGAGCTCTTTAGCGATCGCGCTCTTACCGTTCAGTATCCTCCGCAAGATTTCAATGAGCACATGCGTACCCTATGCGCAAACGGTGTTATTTCTCGCTTCCATATGTACGTGTCATTCATTAAGCACGCTGTTCGTAAATAGATGATCGAGAGCCAGAGTATGACCGTAGATAAAATCGTCGATCCGAAACCGCTTGTCTCAATCGTTGTGCCGGTATATAACTCCGAGCGCTACTTGGATACCTTGCTTGATTCCCTACAAGGCCAGACCTACCGTGAGCTTGAAATTATTTGTGTTAACGACGGGTCCAGGGATGGTAGCCTCGAGATTTTGAGGAAGCGTTCCAGTTCCGATCCCCGAATCGTGGTGATCGACAAGGAGAACTCCGGTGCAGCATCAACGCGCAACGTGGGTATCGGGCACGTTTCTGGCACCTACATGTGTTTCGTCGATTCCGATGACCGCGTCGTTTCCACCGCTATTGAGCAGTTGGTCCAGGTTGCGCTCGAGCATGAGACCGATGCGGTCATTTTTGATATGGACAACTTTGATGACGAGACGGGCGAGACGTCCCCTACAAACGCCGTCGTAAAAGAGTTCGTACCTGCCGATGTTGTGTTCCGGTCCTCCGATATCGAAAACTTCTACAAGCGCGTTGTTGGCTTTACCGTAAACAAGCTCTATCGAACGGAGTACCTCAAGGCGATTTCTCTTCGTTTTCCCATGGTGGGAGCCCATGAGGATATGCCCTTTACCTACATTGCATTGAGCGCCGCGGAACGGCTGTATTACCTCGACGAGACGCTTTACTACTACCGTAGAGCGCGAGAGGGAAGCCTGAGCGATGGTACCAACGATGACTATCGCTACATGCTCGATGCGCTTCTTTCGTTTCGCGATGGCTTGAAGGAGCATGGCCTTTGGCAGGACTGCGGCAGGAACTTCGTTAATTACGCGCTTCATATGTGCCACTGGAAGTACACAGTACTTGGAAAGCGCAACCGTTGGGCCTTCGGCGGGGATTGCCGAGCTCGCGTCTTCGAGCTTTTTGATATTCCCTCCCATGAACGAAAGTTCTTCTTTGACGAGGACGACTATGCGTTTTTTGAGCATGTGGCGCATCCGTCACTTGTCTACCGCATGGTGACTTGGGGTAGCTTCGTCCTCCTGCGTCTCCAACGCGCATGTTCTCGGTAATTACAGTTTGATGAAAAGAAGTCGGGCGGTCCAATATGGACCGCCCGATTGTTTTCGAAGTTTGGTTCGTTTGGTGCTGCGTATTTTCTGGGACCAACTAGCATAGAGCCGGAGATGGCAATGGGTTGGTCATTGTCGCCCTTCTAATTCTGCGGGGTGAAGTAATCCTGACGGTCGGGCTTTTCTCTAAGCCATTCTTCGAACGGTGAGATGTCCGCAATGTAGTTGCCGTAGCAAGAGAGGGGTATGAGTCGAGAGCGCGGACTGATATCGAGGGATGTCAATTTCGAGTTGGTGCAGGAGAGCATGTATAGGTGTGCACAACTTGAAAGATTGAGTTTGGACACGAGCGTGTTTTCGATGATCAAGGTGAAAACATTGCTACAGCCTGTGAGGTCAATTGCTTTGATCGGGCAGTTACGAATTTCGATAGTGGTGAGCGCTGATAATTCCGAAATCTCAATGCTTGCGAGCTGGCTCTCCATAACATGCAGATATTGCAACTGTTTCACCCCCTTCGCGGCGATGCTAGAAAGTTGCGTTGTGTCGCTGCCTGCGGGTTCGCTCTGGAACGCTCCGATTACCGGCAGGCCGTCTATGTATTCGGGTAGAACCAGACCCCTCGTGGTCGTTGGCGCGGAAGCGACGTACGCTCCAGGAGGTTGGGCCGCTGCCCGTGTAGTCGTAGATGTAGGGACCAACTCCGAGGTAGTTGATGGGAAGCCCGTGGGGGTCGTCCACACGCGCCCCCTGTATCGTACGCCGATCCGTTGACGCTCCTGATGTATTTGAGTCTCCGGCCCTCGCCGAAGACGTAGGCGTCCGTCGGCTCGGTGGCCCTGTGCGCGGCGTCGTGGTCGCTCAGGCGGTGGAGGAACGTGGTCATGTCCTGGCGCACCACCTCGGCCATGGGGCGGAAGGTGCCGTCGGGGTAGCCAGCGGAGATGCCTGTGGAGGCGAGTCACCAGATCTCGGCGGCGTGGGGCGCTGCTCGCCGACGTCGCCGAAGCGCGCCTTGTCCGCCGGGGATGGCGTGTAGGAGGGCTTGCCGGCCAGGCGGTAGAGGAAGACCGCCATGTCCTGGCGGTACGCCGGCACCATGGGCCGGAAGATGCCGTCGGCGTAGCCCGTGGAGATGTCGGCTTGGGCGAGCCAGCCTGTGTCCCCGGCGTGGGGCGTCTTAGGCCGATATGGAAAGGCGAGATACGGGTGGGGCGTTTCATCTATACTCTTTCATGTTGGCCGCTGTTGGCCGGTGATTGAGGGGTGCTCTTATGAAGTCCACATGTGTCTCTAGGCACATATTGCTAATGATGTCCGTTTTGGTTGCGTTTCTCGTTTTTTCAATGGGTGGAACGAACGCTTTTGCAGGTGAGTCCGAGGGGGCGTCTGGCTCTAACGACTTTGTAGCGCTGGAGGGGAACCCCACCGATCTTTCGTTCGTTTATATGGGCGACAAGAGCATTTCCCTAGGGGATGAACAGTACGTTGTTGTTGGTTTTGCTGCTGAAGTGGGACAGCCGAAGCTTCGGGTGGTAGACGAGAAGTCGGGTGCCTTTCAGGTTGTCGATCCGGTGAAATTCGTGGACGGTGCTGCTTTGTTTGCGCTGCCGGGCACCGAGGCTTCTACGTATCGCGTTTCCTCCGTTACCTATTTGCTGCCATCGTTTGGGAGCGATGCACGATACGAGGTTTCTCTATCAGGCGATTCTTTGAATTCTACCGAAGGAACGTTCACCGTTCTTTCTGAAGGCGAGGGCTCCGGCGAGGGCGGCATATCCATCCAGGTGTATTCGCTTGCGGATGATAGTGGCTACATCGAGCAGGATCTGGGTACTGTAATGGCTCTTTCTTCAGCTGGCGATATTAATGGAGACGGTCGCTTCACCGTGGTTCTCGATCCGGGCCATGGGGGCAGCGATCCCGGGGCCTGCGCGAACGGTTTGAGGGAATCTGACCTAACGCTTAAAATCGCTCGTTACTGCCGCGATGAGCTTAAGCGCTACGCTCACACGGATGTATATATGACGCGCGACGGCGATTACGATGTCGAACTAACTTCTCGTTCGGATTTTGCCAAGTCCGTATCTGCCGACTTCTTCATTAGCTTTCACATTAACTCCGGCGGCGGAGAGGGCGCCGAGGTGTGGATTCCCGCCGTTAGCAATTGGTACCCGGCTTATCATGGCGTTGGTGAGGATATTGCAAAGATAATGCTTGATAAATTCGAGGCTCTCGGTCTTGTTGATCGTGGAACGAAGTGGGATTACTACGAGTTGAATGGCAAGCTGCTGTACTATCCCGACGGCTCGTGGGCCGATGCGTTCGCTGTTATTCGCGGATGCCGTAATGCAGGAATCCCCGCGATCCTCGCGGAGCATGGCTTCGTCGACAATGCGAGTGATGCGGCCTTTTTGAGCAACGAGGCAAATCTGAAGAGCCTTGGTATCGCCGACGCCCAGGCGATTGTGGAGCATTTCGGGCTTACCTTCCCCGTGTCCCTGTTTGGATTCTCGGACGTGTTCGACGACACTCCTCATTCTTCCGAGATCGGTTGGCTTGCAGCCGCGGGGATTTCCGAGGGCTTCCCGGATGGTACTTTCGCTGGGGAGCGGGGGGTTACGCGCCAAGATATGGCCGCGTTTCTTTACAGGCTCGCCGGTTCGCCCGCATATGAGCCCTCGAAATATGACAAGACGCGTTTCTCGGATGTGGACGAACGGACGCCTCACGCCAAGGAGATCTGGTGGCTTGCCTCGACTGGTATATCCGCTGGATTTTCCGATGGAACCTTTGGGGGAATGCGTGACGTCACTCGTCAGGACATGGCTGCGTTCATGAGGAGGTTCGAGTCGTGCTTCTATGGAGGGGCTTCAGATGGCTTCTCTGCTAGCTCCAAGGACAAGAGCGCGTTTGCCGATGTGGACGAGTCGACCCCTCACGCGCAGGATATCTGGTGGCTCGCTTATGCGGGTATTTCCACAGGTTTCGATGACGGAACGTTTAGGGGACGGGCGACGGTTGCGCGCCAGGATATGGCTGCGCTTTTCTATAGGTTGGGTAATTTGTCCAGCTACCAGCCTTCAGATTCTGATAAGACTCGCTTCTCAGATGTGGACGATTCGACCCCTCATGCCAAGGATATTTGGTGGCTCGCTTCGGAGGGTGTATCCCAGGGTTTCTCCGACGGCACGTTCGGTGGGCCCCTGGCCGTCACCCGACAGGACATGGCGGCATTTCTTTACAGGCTCGCCGGGTCGCCAATCTACACGCCTTCCGCTGCTGATAGGGCTCGTTTCTCCGATGTGGGCGATTCTACTCCTCATGCAAAGGAGATTTGGTGGCTTGCCTCAATCGGTATTTCTTCAGGTTTTCCTGATGGAACCTTCGGTGGTATGAAGGCTGTTGCTCGTCAGGACATGGCGGCGTTTATGCGGCGTTTCTACGAGCGATTTGCCCAGACGACCCAGTTCAAGAATTGGGTCGTGACCGATAGAGCCAAACTGCGCTTCCTGGATGTCGACTCTAGCGCGCCGCATGCCGAGGACATTTGGTGGCTGGCAGCTATGGGTATTTCAACAGGCTATGAAGATGGAACATACAGGGGATCTGAGCCTGTTGCTAGACAAGACCTTGCGGCCTTCCTTAACAGATTGAATATTCGCGTTAATCGTGCGGGTAGCGCCTCCGACTACTCGATTATGGGTGCAACGAGTGCGCGTCTTGAACAGTTCGTGAAGTACTACCAGAGCTCGGGTGCTACGTACCCTGTTTCCGTGTATTCGGGAAAGGGCGCTGCGACTATAGAGGACTTCGGGCGCATCGTTATGGAGGAATCTGCAGCTGAGGGCGTAAAGGCCGAGGTTGTATTTTGCCAGGCCATGAAGGAGACCGGATGGCTACGCTTCGGAGGCTCCGTTAAGCCCGACCAATGTAACTTCGCGGGGCTTGGCGCGGTGAGCTCTTCGGCGGCTGGTGCGGTTTTTCCCGATGTTCGAACTGGCATTCGTGCTCAGGTGCAGCACCTTAAGGCTTATGCATCTACGGATGTTTTGGTGAACCCGCTTGTCGATGGGCGCTTTAACCTGGTTCCTAGGGGCTGCGCACCAACGCTCGCTGCTCTTAATGGCAGGTGGGCTGTTCCGGGGAGCGGCTACGGTCAGAGCATCTACCGCATGATTAGGTCGCTCGTTTTGCAATAATCTCAGTTTTGATTTCTGTTCTACGCGAAGGGGGCATTGATCCAATCCGCTTGGTCTTCTATCGGAACTTCAGCTTTATTGACCAGGGTATGACTGTTTTCGCTTTCCTGTTGTTATCAGGCCAACTTGTTATATCCTGTACTATTTCAAAAGGAATATAACATATGTTATGTTCACCGATTCCAACCAGCTTGATCCGCGGGGATTGGTGACTGGGTGCTTCACTTGGACCGTCACAGCGCCGGTGCACGTGCCAGCGTGCTATGGAAAGGGGCGCGCCGTGGAACGCATCATCTTGACTGTCAAACGCGAGTCCCTTTTAGCGGCGCTCGTCGTCCTCCTGACCCTGGTCGGCTTCGCCCCACCTGCGCTTGCCCTCGAGTAACTCGCCGTCCCAGCCTCCGCTAACGTCGCTGAGGGAACCTCCGGCACCTGCAAGTGGTCCATCGACTCTGCGGGCGCGCTCGTGATTGAGCCCCTCGACCGAGTGTCGGGGCAGCTTGATTATTTGGATTCAGATGGCATGCCCCCGTGGTTCGAATATAGGGATAGGGTCTCGTTCGCTGCGTTTAGGGGCTCCGTCTCGGCAATTGGCGTGCAGTTTCTGTTTTCAAATTGTTCTCTCATGAAATCCGTTGACCTCTCGGGACTCGACACATCTTCGGCGACGAGTACGTACTTCATGTTCGCAGACTGCTCGCCCCTCGTCTCGGTTGACCTCTCAAATCTTGACACCTCCTCTGTGAAGTATATGAGTAACATGTTCTACGGGCGCTCGTCTCTCGCCTCGGTCGACCTCTCCGGTCTTGACACCTCTTCGGTGAGGGGCATGCGTTGGATGTTCCGCACCTGCTCGTCCTTGACCTCTCTTGACCTTTCTTCTCTCGACGTGTCTTTGACGAGGAGCATGTCCTTCATGTTCGAAGGATGCTCTTCCCTCTCATCGCTCGACCTCTCGTCCTTCGATACCTCCTCGGCTGAGAATATGAGATGCATGTTCGACGGGTGTTCATCTCTTGCCCGCGTCGCTCTCGGCGCCGGTTTTAGCTTCGAAGGCTCGGGTGGTTCACGTCAATGCTCGTTGCCTGATGGGTATTGGAGGGCCTCTTCAGGTGATGCGGTTTACGCTGCTGCGGACGTGCCGAGCGATAGGGCGGACGTGTACAGTAGGCCTACATTCCATGATGCGACAGCCTCCACCCCTCACTTGGACGGCGTGTCCTGGCTCGCCACCTCCGGCATTTCCACTGGCTACCCGGACGACATCTTCCGCCCCTTCGCGGACGTGGCCCGCTGCGACATGGCGGCCTTCCTCTATCGCCTTGCGGGCAGCCCCGCCTTCGAGCCCACGTCCGAGCAGTCTGCCGCCTTCTCGGACGTGGGCGTCTCGACCCCGCATTACCGTGAGGTCCTCTGGCTCGCCTCCACCGTCGTTTCGAAGGGCTGGTCCATGTCAGACGGCACCGCCCAGTTCCGCCCCTTCAAGGTGGTGAAGCGCGCCGACATGGCCGCCTTCCTGCACCGCATGTCCGACAAGGGGCTCGTGGGGTAGGGGCTGTCCCCAAATAGCGTCACGAAAGGGGCCGACCCGTTTTGATTAACGGTGCGGCCCCTTTTCGTTTTGAGCATGTTGCAACTGGTGGCATCCTGATAAACCTATAAATACAAAATATGGTAGTTGACTCGATTTTCCGAATTGTCGATATGTTGATTGTAGCTATCTGAATCCTTGCTTTTCCTTTCGCTTGCGAGCAAGAATACGACAATGGCCAGGAATAGGAGGGCAGCATTGTCGAAGAACTTCGAACCTAAGAACATCATCGTTACGGGCGGCTGCGGCTTCATCGGCAGCAACTTCGTACACTACGTGGTCAACAACCACCCCGGGGTGCACGTCACCGTCCTGGACAAGCTGACCTACGCCGGCAACCCCGAGAACATCGCCGGGCTGCCGTCGGACCGCGTGGAGCTCGTCGTGGGCGACATCTGCGACGCGGAGCTGCTGGACAGGATCGTCCCGGGCCACGACGCGATCGTGCACTACGCCGCAGAGAGCCACAACGACAACTCCATCGCCGACCCCGAGCCGTTCCTGCGCACCAACGTCGAGGGCACCTTCCGCCTGCTGGAGGCCGTCCGCAAGTACGGCATCCGCTACCACCACGTCTCCACCGACGAGGTATACGGCGACCTGGCGCTCGACGACCCGGCCAAGTTCACCGAGGAGACGCCCTATCACCCGTCCTCGCCGTACTCGAGCACCAAGGCCAGCTCCGACATGCTCGTGCGCGCCTGGACCCGCACCTACGGGCTTCGCACCACGATCTCCAACTGCTCCAACAACTACGGCCCCTACCAGCACGTGGAGAAGTTCATCCCCAGGCAGATCACGAACATAATCGACGGCGTCCGCCCCAAGCTCTACGGCCGCGGCGAGAACGTCCGCGACTGGATCCACACCGAGGACCACTCCAGCGCCGTCTGGGACATCCTCACCAAGGGCCGCATGGGGGAGACCTACCTCATCGGCGCCAATGGGGAGAAGAGCAACATCACCGTGCTGCGCATGATCCTCACGGCCATGGGCCGCGACCCCGAGGACTTCGACTGGGTCGCCGA
>ERZ857801.3282-NODE-3282-length-11637-cov-75.250648_pt1 | contig 11637 bp, 10 predicted proteins | sample MGYA00519762_ERZ857801 | MGnify/ENA primary metagenome ERZ857801 (study PRJEB31778, sample SAMEA3449368) | human gut metagenome | biome: human gut; feature: human-associated habitat; material: faeces | place: United Kingdom | collected 2010/2012 ...
CGGGCGGCCGTGGCCGGCATGCTCGAGATCCTCGAATCCACCGGAGGCACGGACCGGGCCGGGGTATGTCTGGCCGCGGCACGCCACGCCTCGGGCCTGGGACCCGTGGCCTACGACGACCCCGTGGACCTGAGCGAATACGACATCGCCTACACCAAGGAGGACGAGTGAACCAGAAGAACGGACGGACCGACCCCGGCCCGCTGCGCGAGCGGGCGAGGAGCCTGTTCATCTCCAAGGCCACCATCGACGAAACGCTCGAATGGGCCACGCCCCGCCAACTGGACGCCATCGACCGCATGCTCGCCACGGAACTGGCCAACAGGGAGGCCTCCAAACGGGCAAGGCTCATGCGCCAGGCCCGGTTCCCGGTGCCCAAAAGCCTCGACGGCTACGACTTCGCGAACGTGCGCCTGCCCGACGGATACACCAAGGAGCAGCTGACCGGCCTCGATTTCGCGGCCAAGGCGCAGGACCTCGTGTTCTACGGCAAGACGGGACGCGGAAAGACCCACCTGGCCACCGCCCTGGGCATGCTCGCCATCGAGCAAGGCAGGAGCGTGAGGTTCCGGCAGACCGCGGAGCTCGTGCTCCAGCTCGGCAAGGCCAAACGCGACGGCGCCCTCGACAGCCCGCTCAGGGACCTCGCCCGTGCCGACCTGATCATCCTCGACGAGTTCGGCTACGCGCCCGTGCGCCTCGACGGGGCCCGTCTCCTCTACCAGATCATCGCCGGCAGCTACGAACGTCGCAGCATCATCTTCACCACGAACATCGAGTTCAGCAAATGGGGGACGATCTTCGCCGACGACAAACTCGCCGCCGCGATCATCGACCGCATCGTCCACCACGGACGCCTCATCGAATTCACCGGCCCCAGCCGACGCGTCAGCCAAGCCCTCATGTTCGGCAAGACGGACAACCAGTAAAACAAACCACCGGCCGGCACTCCTCATGCCGAAAACCGAAAAAAATTAGTGACGAAACACGAAACACCGACTTGACTAAAAACAGATCTACGGGGCGGACGTGTCCAGGGAGACCGTCAGTCGCATCACCGAGCGGGTCGTGGCCGAGAAGGACGAATGGTGCTCGCGTCCCCTGGATCGTGTGTACGCGGCCGTGTTCATCGACGCGACCGTCGTCAAGGTGCGCGACGGGCAGGTCGCCAACCGCGCGTTCTACGTGGCCGTTGGCGTGGATCTGGAGGGCGACCGCGACGTGCTGGGCATCTGGGCGTCGCCCGCCGCGGAGGGCGCGCTATTGGCTGTCGGTGCTCACCGAGCTGAAGAACCGGGGCGTGGACGATGTGTTCTTCCTGATCTGCGACGGGCTCAAAGGCCTGCCCGACGCGGTGGGCGCGGTATGGCCTCTGGCCATCGTGCAGACCTGCGTGGTGCATCTGCTGCGCAACACGTTCCGCCACGCGTCGAAGAAGGACTGGGACGCCATCAAACGCGATGTCAAACCCATCTACACCGCGGCGGCGGCCCGCGACGCGATGCTGGACAAGTGAGAGGCGAGATATCCCGCGATCCGCAGGCTGTGGATGGACACGTGGGAACGGTTCATACCGTTCCTGGACTATGACGTGGAGATCCGGCGCGTGATCTGCACGACCAACGCCATCGAATCGCTCAACGCGAGATTCAAGCGCTCCATCCGCGCCCGCGGCCACTTCCCCGACGAGCAGGCCGCGCTCAAGTGCATGTACCTGACCGTCCGCTCGCTGGACCCCACCGGCAAGGGACGGATACGATGGAGCGCGCGCTGGAAGCCCGCGCTCAACGCCTTTGCCATCACCTTCGCCGACCGCTGGCCAAGCGAGGGAACACAACAATGAAAACGCCAGTTACACACTTAACGAGACAGGCCCAATGCTCACAAGCGCAAACGCAAATTCCAGCGATTAGCCGTCTGGTTAGCTCTAATGCCTCATGGGGTGATGGTAGTACCGTTTACCTAGATGCCGAAGGCAATCACGTGACAAGCAAGAACCTCTCAAAAGAGGCAAAGCAGATGCTCCATGATTACCGTTTGGTGCAGTATGACATGACTAAGGGCAAAAACTACCTCAGCAATTACGGATTCTTCGACGTTCAATAGATCTTGAATAGTCTGACTGTATTTCAGACTTCCTATTACAATATTCAGGTACGTTATTGAAGAAATGAGTGAGCATAGTGGATGATACCCAGGATAATCAGGAGTTCACAGTAGAAGAAGCCGACACAAACGGTACGACTTCGGCGGAAAGCAGCCAATCCTCTGCTCATTCAGACCGAGACGATAATTCTCAGGAGGCTCAAAAGAGTAAACCGTCGCTGCCTCCAATCTTCCAGCAGATCCGAGCACAGCTCAACACGTTGATGGCCTCTCAAACTATGACTGCGCTTTCCAAAGCCCTGACAGTCTTGCACTCCGTATTCAAGAAACGACCTCGATTCCCTTACCTCCTGTACATAATGGTGATGGCAATCGTCGATTCAGCCGCGGTGCTGTTCATTCAATGGGGAACCTATACGGAGCCGACCTATACCGCCCCGAGCACAGTGGACGAAACCACACGGCTGCTGAACAGCATCCGCGGTCAACTCACGCGCTTCGTCGCACAGATGTGGATGGAGCAAAAATACATCTGGCTGCTTAATTTCTGTGTTCTGGGCATGGTCTACCTGGTGCTGATTTTTGTGCTGAACCGATTCTGGGTGGCAACAGCCTTATTTGCGATTATCACGAGTGTATTCGCTGTGGCGAATCACATCAAAATCCAGTTGCGCAATGAACCGGTCATTCCCTCGGATTTGAGCTTCATTTTCAGCGGCAACGGAGGAGAAGTCGCATCATTTATCCCCAAAGACAGCCAGGCATTAGTAAACAACACCATCACCATGCTCGTCTGGCTTACGATTGCATGCCTGCTGCTTCAATTTATTGATGGTCGCCGTTGTGTGATTTCCTTCCACTGGCGTCGTCCATTACGCAACACAAAAACAATAATCGGTAACTGCACACGTATTGTTGCAGTCATTGTCAGCACATCCCTGCTGTGCTCGTTCACCTTGAACCTCAACACGGTAGGTTCATGGAGCCACAATTGGGCACAGGCGTTGGGTGATAGCCCTACCTTATGGGACGCTGCCGGCGATGCCAGTCTGAATGGCCCCACAATCAATTTCTTGCGCTTGGCGAATCCAAAAACCATGACGAAGCCAAGCGACTACAGTCAAGCGACCATGCAGGAAATCGCTCAACGATATAACAAGATAGCCGAAAAAACCAACCAGTCCCGCAGCAATAATCTCACGGACAATACCATGATCATGATTCTGTCGGAATCGTTCTCTGACCCAACGCGCGTTCCCGGCATCACCTTGTCGGAAGACCCGATGCCTAATATTCGAGCGCTCAAAAATACCACCACTTCCGGCCTAATGCTTTCGCTTGGGTACGGCGGAGGCACAGCCAACATCGAATACCAAGCTCTCACCGGCTGGGATTTGGCACTATTCGACAATTCAATGCAGGTGCCCTATCAGCAGCTCGTCCCACACCAGAAAGTCACAGAAACTTTCAATCAGCTCTGGAATGACCGATACGGTGCTAGCGGATCCATCGCTTTCCACCCGTATTACAAAAACATGTATTTGCGTGACATCGACTATAAGAAGTTCGGTTTCAGCCATTTTTATACGCTGGACAGTAATCCGCCAATCACGCATCATGATGGATTAGACAACTCTCCATATGCCAGCGACGCGGAAGCCTATCAAAATGTAGTTGATGAACTGCAGAACAGCAATCATCCGCAGTTCATCCAATTAGCGACGATGCAAAACCATCCTCCATACAGCGATTGGTATTCTGATAATCAGTTCAAGGATGCCGACACCACCAATTTGCCGGCCGATGAAAAAACAGGAGTCGATACATACATCAAGGGCGTCAGCATTACCGATCAAGCAACCACCGATTTCCTCAACCAGCTTGATGCAATTGACCAGCCGATTACCGTCATATTCTATGGAGACCATCTACCCGGCGTGTACACGACTGCACGCGCCAGCTCGAAAAATACCATTACCATGCAGGAGACAGATTATTTCATCTGGTCCAATGAGGCATCAGCGTCAGCCGGGACGAAACTCGATCCGGCAGCTGCCGCTACTAGCTACACCTCTCCAAACTATTTCATGGCCATGGCCAGCGACCATATGAACACCAAAGTATCTGCTTATATTGCGTTCCTCTCCGCAATGCGGGCTGAGATACCCGCCACGGAGCGACTCACGCTTGGTGTCAGCGGCGTCACCGACAATACACCAACTGTCTATTTAGACGCGAACGGCAACGTTGTAAGCAAGAAAGAACTGTCCTCACAGCAGAAGAAGCTACTCAACGATTATCGTCTTATTCAATACGACATGACTGCTGGGAAAAACTATCTCAGCAGCACAAAGTTCTTCGACGTGAAGTAAACCGGCAAGCCACACCACAAAATTGGTTATCTGCGTAGTGAATTCAAAATTGCCTTGATTTTGCGCGGTATAGCGGTAATCAGCAAACCAACCTTGAACGATGTCGACTCTTTTACGGACTGAATCTCCATGCTCTTGGAAGACAACGACTGTTCTAATAGCGCTTGATTCGAGCACAAAGAATTTATGCGCTCCTCATAACTCTTCGAGGATGCAATACGCGCATCAATCATCAAGTCAACCATCACATCATCATCGGCACTAGAGGCAGTTGAGGAACCCAGTGAATCGAATATTCCTCTCCACAGGCGCGCGAAATCATAATTGGACATACCCACCATGCTGTTGAAGGCAATATCCCCCAACTGCTTCATCTTTTCGGGGTTCTGCCACAAACCACAAATAGCAGATGCCGCTGCAGATCGGTTTCCTTGCCCCACCTGGATAACGCTCTCGTCTTGAACCAAAGTCAGATACGGCAAAGCGTATAGAACGCTTGGAATGCCCACTGTTTTCGCTTCGGCCAAAGCAATAGGGTAGCCCTCATATAGAGATGTATGAAGATACACACTGGCTTTCTGTAGGTAAGGAAGTACATTATCCTGAGCACCTACAAAACTCACAGCATCAGATAGATCAAGAGAATCTCGCAACTGGCGAAGCTGTTGTTCCGTTGCATCATCTGCAAAAGGACCAACCATAATCAGATGTGCATCAGGACACTGTTTGACCACTTCAGCCATAACCCGCAATGCCTCATCCGGACGCTTATCGAATAATGACAGGCGCCCAACCCATACAATGTTATAAGAATCAAGCGCCGCGCGTTTCGACGAATCCGGCTCGATGGTTAATGGATTAATGGTCTGCCATACATGAGCATTGAATAGTTGCCAGAAACGTGTATTCACATCAGATAACGTTATGACGCCATCTGAGTATCGATACGCCAAAGCCAACTCGGCGCGCATACAATCTGCGTCGAACATGCAACGCATGACGCCATGAGTGTAGATGAGGAAAGATACGCCGCTCATCTTGCAGAGCAGCATATCCCAGGGAAGCGTTTGTCCAAGCCATTGCCCGTACACTAGAGCGTCAACTTGCTCCGCATTGAGGATATCCGCTAACGCTTTTGCCCGGTTCTCGTAGTTCTCCGCATTCGCTTTGCAGTAACTCGGAATAATGCGGCGCTCAACAATCTGGTTCACTTCGTACTCATATGCACTAGTGTCATCGTCGGTAATCAGCACTACCCGATATCCCATGCCGGCCCAAAGGTTGGCAAGGAATGCCGTCACGCGTTCAGCACCGCCGATGGATAGCCCCGAGTAATAGAGCGCAACTGTATGAACAGTCCTTTTTGGCTGTGCCAAGCCCGCTATCGGCCCTAATGCTCGCACGGCCTCTACCGAATTAATCCAGTATTTGGAAGCAACGGCAGATACGATTCCCGCGACCCCGTACTTATTGGAAGCTTCAACAAGTAAGGATTTTCGTAATGATGGCTCACCGCTCACCAATGCGTCAGCATATTCAGCAATATCCAATACATGCCTCTATCGAAGATAAGATCAATCGAGTCTATTAATCTGAATCGCTCGGCTGCTCAGCATGCCAGCCTCACCGTTGCGATCATTGCGAATAGCAAAATAACCGCTGTTCTCATCGTTCGTGAATGCGATCATCTGCGGATCATCGCCGGGTTTTTCAACAGATCGCAGAGTGGCATAAATCTTGAACTCACCATTGTTGAAGATATCAAGCGGCATTTCAAAACGCATAGTCCGGTGCCCACGCTGCGTGATGACCATGCCAAGATTGTCGGTCTGCGATCCCGCATCATAAGCATGTCCACTGCGACGAGAATCAAGCAATGCAATACCGATGTACGCTTCCCGGTCTTCATTAAACTCATATTCGATTTCAAATTCGAGCGGCTCAACACCATCAGCCACCGATGAACTCGATATATTGACCTTAAGGGTGGGCACTCGTTCACTAAGACCCGTAGGATACTCTTTATCGTCTGTTTCATTATTGGCATCATCACCAAGGGGATCTGCATTCTTCTTGAAGTTCTCCAGCGTGTAACGATCTGCTACATCGTCCTGGTTTCCGGACGCAATAATCTCTCCATCCTTTATGAGGATAGCCTTATTGCAATATTTCTTAACCGAATCCATGGAGTGAGTTACCAAAATAACTGTCTTCGTGGGATCTTGCTTCACTTCGGTGAAGAAATTATCACACTTACGTTGGAACGCTTCATCGCCCACAGCCAATACTTCATCCAAGACCAGTATGTCGCCCTTAGCCTTAATGGCGACCGCAAATGCCAAACGCACCTGCATACCACTGGAATAGTTCTTTAGCTTCTGGTCCATGAATTCGCTAAGCTCTGAAAACTCAACAATGTCGTCATACATTGCATCGATTTCTTCTTGGCTGAATCCTAAAAGGGCACCGTTAAGGTACACATTCTCTCGACCGGTCAGTTCAGGATTGAAACCAACGCCAAGCTCAATGAATGAGACCAGTTTCCCGTCAACAGAGATTGAACCTTGATCCGGCATATAAATGCCCGAAATCAACTTCAACAGTGTCGATTTTCCGCTTCCGTTTCGACCGACAACGCCAAAGAAATCCCCTTCTTTGACCTCAAAGTTGATATCGCGCAGCACATGCTGCATCTTGTATCCGCTAATTCCTTTAGTCCAGTTGATAACGGCCTGTTTCAGGCCTGACGCCTGCTCCATCGGCAACCGAAATGATTTGGCTACGTGCTCAACTTTCAGCACAGTCTTACGATTGTCCATCGTGCCCTCTTGTGCGTTATTCATCACAGCACCTCCGCGAATTTCTGACTGTACTTACGGAATATATGAATACCCAACCATAGGATAAAGAAAGTCAAGGCAACAGGGATGAGACGAATACCCCAGTTGCTGATCTCCTTCCACACTGTTGGCGTGGTATCCGGTGCGATGAGGTTATGCCTAATATCCTGAATAATCTGGGCCGGCGGGCTCAGCAACATAATTTTCGCGAAAATAGGATTATTCGTTTTTTCAGTTACCAGCGACAGAGGATAGATAATAGGCGTTGCATAGAAGAACACCTGCATGAGCACTTCCCAAATATGCTGCATATCACGGAAATACACATTCAATGCGGCTAGCAACAGGGCCGTTCCCAAAGCAAGAGCATAGAATTCTATGAAATTAAGCGGGAGCCACAACACATTCCAGGTGAAGTGCACCTGATTAAAAATACAAAAAACCAGCACTACACACATGTTGATGGCCAAGCTGATTAAAGCGCCGACCGTTGCAGAGACGACAATAATGTAGTTGGGGAAATGAATCTTACGCAGAATGTCCCCTCTGACTACGATAGCCGTCAATCCCATATTCGTCGCCTCAGCGAAGAAATTCCACAAGCTGATACCCAGCAGCAAGACCAACGGGAAAGTCGGCGTGCCATCGGTAAACTTCAGGAATTTGACGAACACCACATACATCACACAGAACAGCATTAACGGCTTCAAGACCGACCACGCAATTCCTAGAAATGATCCCTGATAGCGCAGCTTAAAATCAGTTCTCACCATTTCTTTAAGCACAATGAACGAATAGCGGTAGCGCTCTTTTAGCTTTATCAGCATCGTATTCATATCCTCATTTGCCATCAACTATTATTTTTTAGGTGCACTTTTGTGCTTGAAATCACCACGAAGCACCGCCCTGATTTGTCCAATCACAAATCGTACCGCGGTGATTGGAGCCCATGCTGCAGTGTAGATGACGCTCTGTGCTGGCTTAGGAAGCTTAAGCACAGTTCGTGACGTGATCCATTGAAGTCCTAAATGTGTGCGATGCTTGGCTATTTTCAGTGTTCTCCAACGAGAAGTCGCCAAATTCAAACCACGCAAATTCGTCAGCAATGATTCTCCGCTACGTGCTTCTGCAGACGAGCCCATCATCATGGCAGTGGTATAGAACAACGAATCCACTTCAATGCGAGCATATCGATCTGAAAGCACCCATGCCGGATAATATCCACGCGATTGGCATATATATCCGTTGGCTCGTTCGATGGCATGCGAAATAGTACCGTCTTCGCCCATCTGTCCTTCGGGCAAGAAGTCTTCATACTTCCACCCATACTCGAACAGCGGTTTTAATGCCTCAACACGGAACCAATAGCACGACCCCATCGCGGATGCAGTTGGCTTAGTGGGAGAGAGCGGCACATGAATGCCCAGCCTGTCTTCCAAAAGCTCCTTCGTGATCTCATAATTTGCACCCCAATCGTGAGGAATGGTGTGCGCAAAGTACAAAGCGTGATATGGCGGCGGAGGCGTCACCTGACCAAGACGCGGGTTCTCCGCAAATAACGTCAGAATGTTCTTGACATATGCCTCACTGCCAAGCGTATTCTCCATAAGCTTGTACGCGAATCCTTGGCTCTCGGTGCCATGATGTCCATTTTCCTGATTCTGACTGGATTTCTTATCATGAGCGAAACCAATGACGTCATATTTTCCGCTCAACACCACCGGGCAAGCGGCCACAAGCAGAGCCGAGACATCACGACCACGATTGATAACGGGGATGAATGTCGCCTGATGAGAAATCCCATGCTGTTGCATGTATTCCCGAATCTGGGGAATCTTATCTTCGGTAGAGGTGATGTATAGATCTGTTTCTTCCGGCAACGATGCAATGTAGTGGCAAGTGTCTTCTAGCAAATCCATGAAGTAGACGTGATAGATGAACGCCGAACGAGGACGATCATGCGTCTGTGGATTGATGGCCTGTGAGGGCAGCACATAATCAAGATGCATGGCCTTGCGGATATCGTCAATGTTGTAGGACGGCAAAATAGCATCCCAGATCATATCCACGTCATAGTCAGTATGATCTCGAAGGTACTCGTACAAATCCAGAGCTGGCTGACCGGCCGTCTGGTCGAAATAAGCACTGTAATCCACGAAGAAAGAACGGCGCTTGAAAATAGGGCATCGATCATCTCGCACGATTTGCATCGGCATGTACAGCAACGGGTATGAAGAATATCCCTGATATTTTCGCCAATCGATGTACGAGGCCCAGGTGAAGCCCAAATCAGTGAAATGCTTGGTGAAGGTCATCTCGTGTTTGCGGGTAACCTCTGCGTAGTCTTTCCACAAAGGCATGGTCTCCCAGTACTCGTGGAACGCCGGGGAAGACACTAAAGAGCGCCTGTACGCATGCCAATAGGCCTGAAGATGCGTTGGAATCTGCTCCTTATCAACTGTCTCACCCGCATACGCAGTGATACCCCAAAAATCCACATCCTTGCGATCCATGCACGCAAACATTTCACGGAACGGATACACCGGTCCCATAACTGTGTCATTCAGGCAAATGACTTCATCATATGACTCAAGTTTTTCCCAACCGAGTGTGAGAATGGCCTGCTTGTACGCAGCGACGTCAAGTCCTTTATTCTCTCTAACGATGATCGTCTTCGTGTATTCAGAGAACAGTTGACGAGCCTGATCGCTAAGTTGCCCGTTTACAACTACGACTAGATCATCTAAGTTATCCATCAAATCATCAAGAAAGGTCTTGATAAAGGATGCAGCATGACCATACTTGTCATAGAAACAGTAGATACCCAGTCGCTGTTTATGCCCGCTATTAACGCTCATCTCCGTCCTTTCACGCACTACATCATTCTGCAAAATGCTATCTTTCCCTCTTCGCACGCTGTGCATGTGAGCGTATCACAGATACCAAATCTCGGTTCAGCGAACCTGCCGGCATGACTTTGTCAATCACGCGACGCATGAGTGTACCTTTTTTGAATCTCGCTTGCGCCTCTATCCGTTCTTGTTCTGCCTGCAGCGCCTGCTGCTCTTTCAATTGGATTTCCGCCACATGATGCTCTAAAGCTTGTTCCAACTGCCGGTATTGATCATACCTAGGTAAATTCCGGCCGTCATCAACCATGGGAACTATCTTGGCGAGAATCTGCCCCCACCGGTAGAACTCATCGTTCCCGGGAGGAATCGAATTCTTGCTCAACAAACTCTCACCACGTGCAATAAGGGGATCAAATAACATGATTGCTGCGTCAGCAGCACCCCATGTTTCAACGATAGCCGTATATCCTTTGTCTTGATCCGCCGCTGGCAAACGAGTTACCCAGTCAGTAACAAGCATAAGAAGATATTGCCGTTTCATCCAAAGGCTTGTGCGACTGTAGAAATCGGTATCGTCTCGCTGAGAGTTGCAATACTCACACAGCAAAAGATACATTTCGTGCACTTCTCGTTGCCGTTTCGAGAACTCCTCTGCCGAATACAATCTTCGCCCGGATCTGCCCGCTCCAATACGGTACTTCAGAGCACGAAAATCAGCGTAATTCTGTAATGTCTGAGACTCATTTGCGATGACAAAAAATTCGTAGGTGTCTTCCATATACCCAAGACGCTTGGATGTCATCTTGGAAAAAGACTCTCTGATGGAATCACCTCGATAAGCGCATACCGTAACGCTCCATACGTCACGAGGGGAAATTATGTCGCTGAATGCAGTCTCTATAATTTCCCTAGAGGTCCTCATGCCTTGGGCATTATTAAAGACCGCTTCCACAGCTATTGCCGTGCCATCGTCCGCACCGATTTCGGGAAAAGCATCCAATCCAAAGCGAATAATGTCAGGAGATGAGGCACGAGTCAGCATGGATACCTGTTCGCATAGTAAGGCACTGATACTGTCATCACCATCAACGAAGTACACATACTGTCCTTTGGTCGCCAACGCACCAGTTCGCCGGGCAAGGTGTGCACCTTCATTTTCCGATTTTGCGATTATATGGAACCGCTGATCATCCGCTACTTCACGAGTAATGCATTCCAGCGTACCGTCAGTACTCGCGTCATCTACTACGATGACCTCGAAATCATCCAAAGTTTGGGCCTTGACGCTTTGCAAACATTGAATAATGTAGGGCTGCACGTTATAGGCAATAACGACAAAAGACAGCAACGGCACAGCAACCACGACCCAACAACATCATCGAACGTCGCGCGGCTTAACAATAATCTTGTTCTCCGCCACATCCTTCAGATGCTTGCCATACGGGCTCTTGCCATACTTCACAGCGG
>ERZ857801.3294-NODE-3294-length-11601-cov-5.563139_pt1 | contig 11601 bp, 7 predicted proteins | sample MGYA00519762_ERZ857801 | MGnify/ENA primary metagenome ERZ857801 (study PRJEB31778, sample SAMEA3449368) | human gut metagenome | biome: human gut; feature: human-associated habitat; material: faeces | place: United Kingdom | collected 2010/2012 ...
TGGCGTCCCAGTCGATAGCCTCGTATTTGACCTCCCAGCCCTGCTTATCGGCAACAGCCTTGGCCAGATCGAGATCAAAGCCGGTGTACTCGCCATCGTCGCCTACAAAGCCATACGGAGGATAGGACTTGTCAAAGCCCACGACGAGCTTCTTGGACTCCGCGGCGCCCTTCACGTCCTTGGCTGCAGCAGAACCGGCGGCGGAGCCCTTATCGGCACCACCGCCGCAGCCTACCAGGCCGAGGCCAAGCACCGTGGCAAGCGAACCGGCTAGACCAACAAACTGACGACGAGACATATCGGCATTCATGGTATCCCCCTTGATAGCACTTTAGTTAGGTAAAGTGAGTCATGTAACGTTCAGAATCATACACTTTAGTGAGATGGAGTACAAGGGAGAGCTTGCCCGCCGGGTGCCGGGACAGGGGTTAAGTTTGCTGCTCTACAGTCCTGCTCACGACGGAGAGCACATTAAGTGCTCTCCTGTTCGTGCGGAACTCGCGACAACCTTAATATGTCTCAGGCCCGCCCCCTCCGCCGCACACTGGGAACGCCACGTTGATGTCTGCTTAACTCTGCTCGCTCAGACTAATGACTTTGTTGGGGGTCCACTATTTGCTGGAGGGTGAACTTACATTGATGAGGCTCGCCTTCTGCTTGTGGCTTTGCTTCATCGAAATCGAAAATCATGATGGCGCAGTTGGGGAGTTTTGCTGGGAGCTCGAAGCCCTCTGGGGCTGCAGCCTTGATGAATTGGCGGCTGGCGCTGCCGTGGCTTACTGCTAGGAGGGTTTCGGTGTCCTCGGAGTCCATGAGATTAGTGAGGGTGCCTACCATGCGTTCTTGCAGTGCGCGGCTTCCTTCTCCTCCGAAGGGGACCAGATCCTCGCCCGGATCCCAGACGTCGGTGGGAAGGGCGCCGTGCGGGCCTTCTTCGAAGGTGCCGTAGCAGCGCTCGATAATGCCTTCGCAGGGCTCGACTGCTGCGTCCGGGCCGAGGAGCTCGCATGCGACGAGCTGAGCTGTGTCCATGGCTCGGCCTAAGGGTGATGAGGCCACTTTGTCGGGAACGACGTTGTGGGCTTTGAGCCATGCGACTGCCATCCCGGCTTGCTGACGGCCCAAATCGGTGAGCGGTGAATCGCAGCGACCCTGGACGAGCTTTTTAACGTTGAATTCTGTCTGGCCGTGGCGGAGTAGATATAGACGCTTCATGCTCTCCCCTTCTGTATAACTTGCTTTGCCGGCGCAGCCCTACTCGTGGGTATGGCCTACGTAGTCTTCATCGATCGTGACCTTGGCAATCGACTTGGGGTATTCCGACTCAACCCGTTGTGCCAGCGCGTGCTTTAGGTCCTCGGCACTCATTTGCAGATCCGAGGGGCGCACGCAGTCGAAAATCACATTGGTGTGCGTAGGACCCGGCACGCAGCGAAGGTCGTGAATCGAAAGGCGACTATCGATCTCCTGAGCCATTGCATTGATGCGCAGGCGCATGCTCGCCACCTTTGGATCGTCGGTCACGATGGGATCGTAGTGAAGCGTGACAATCATGCCGTCTTCGTTCCTAAACGACTGCTCGATGTTATCGAGCGTGTCGTGACTTTCCAGCGGGCTGGCCTCGGCTGCCATCTCGGCGTGAGCGCTTGCGAACTTCCTGCCCGGGCCGTAGTCGTGAACCATCAAATCGTGAACGCCCAAAACGCCGGGATAGCTCATGATCTTGTCTCGAATGTGTTTGACCAACTTGGGATCGGGTGCCTGGCCCAAAAGCGGACTCACCGTATCTTGGATAAGCTCAAAGCCGCTCCAGCCAATATAGGCACCAACGGCAAGACCGACCCATGCGTCAAGATTGATGTGCGTCACCTGGGAAACAATCGCGCACGCCAACACAGCACCCGTAGCAAGGACATCGTTCTTTGAGTCCTGAGCGGTCGCATGCAGCGTCTCGGACTCAATACGGTCACCGAGCTTTTGGTTGAGGGCCGCCATCCACAGCTTAACAACCATCGAAAGCGCCAGGACTGCCACCAGGGCAAGCGAGAACTCGACAGGTTCGGGGTGGATGATACGCTCAAACGAGGACTTCACCAGTTCAAGGCCAATGAGAAGCACGAGCGCCGCCACGACAAGACCCGAGAGGTACTCGTAGCGACCATGGCCGTATGGATGCTCGGGGTCGGCGGGCTTGCTCGCCAGCTTAAAGCCCAGCACGCTCACGATATTCGAGCTGGCATCGGACAGGTTGTTCATGGCATCCGCCACGATCGAAACCGATCCCGACAGCACGCCAATTGCGCCCTTTGCAGCGCATAGCGCCACATTGGCGACAATACACACCATGCCCGCTAACGTGCCCACACGCGCACGATCGCCCTGCGCGCGCTTAACTATCCACTCGACCATCTGCATCCGCCCCCACGGTACTACCTATATATCTATTGCTCAAACGGATTGTAGTGTAGCCACTTTGTCTCCCAGATACAAAGAGGCCGCAGCCCGCACGGGCCACGGCCTTGGAGCATGGCAAAGGAATCGTCCTTGTGTCGCACAGGTTTACGCGCTTACTTCGGCCACGCTCTTCGAGGTTTCGGGTGAATCGGCTCCGTCCCCCATCGTCTGTCCCTTCGCCGGCACCACGCCAAAGCAGTAGCTCAGCGCCGCAGACACCGCAAATGCCGTGCCGCCGGCGGCGCAGCACCACAGCAGGTTCGAGATGCCACCCGTGGCAAAGCCAATGACCATGAGGACATTCGTCATGCCGATGGTATAGGCCGTAACGTGGCCCACGGCCGCAACAAGGCCTCCGACGGCACCGCCAATGGCCATACACGTCAGGCACCTGCCATATTTAAAGCCGCAACCGTACAGCGCCGGCTCGCTTACGCCGCCAAGAACACCCGAGATCGAATAACCCAGCATGAGCGTCTTCTCGTCCTTATCCGCAACGCGGAGCGACGCGCCAAAGGGTATGCCCCAAACGGCAAACGTTGCCATCGTCGCGGCGATCAGGATGCACGAATCCGTTCCCACGCTCATAAACTGCGCATAGGCGAGCGATAGGACAACGTTGCTGACGCCCGCGATCTTAAGGAACTCCCAGCCCGCGGCAAGCCCCATGAGCGTGAGCAGCGACACGATGCCACCGGAATTGCCAAGCATAAACATAAGCTGGCCCAACAGCATGCCCAGATAGCTGCCCGCCGGCGCCGTAATACACAGCGAAACCGGAACCATGACGAGCATGGTCGCAAACGGAACAAACGAAAACGCTACGGCCTTGGGGATAACGCGCCGAAAGAAACCCTCCACTCGCCATAGCACGGGCACCGAGATGAGAACCGGAATAACAGTCGTCGTGTAATCGTTGACCGGCGCGGGAAGCAGACCATACACGGAAGTCATCGATGCCCCCGTCGTCGATGCGGCATCGACGAGCTTAAGCAGATCGGGCGCAATCAATACGCCGCCCAGCATCATGCCCAGCTGCTCCGAGCAACCGAGCTGGCGGGCGGCCGCCCAACCAAGATAAATGGGCAAAAAGTAGTAGCCGGCGTTATAGAGCCAACTGTAGAACAGGCGATAGATATCGGAATCGGCAGACCACAGGCCCAGCATGCCTTCGCCCATAATGACAGCGACGGTGCGGAACAACGCCGCGCAGACAATAAACGGCAGCGCCGACATCATGCTTTTGGACAGATAGTCCACCACGGCCATGGCGTTTGATGAAACCGACGTTGTAAACGAGGTGTTAGAAACTTGTAGCATGGAACGCCTTTCCCAATATGACATGCGGGCTGTCCCTTTGTCACATCGTGCGGTATCGACCGATTGCGCGGTACTTTTCGTAGCGGAGGTTTGTGAGGGTCGCGTCGTCGAGCTGCCCAAGCGTATCGAAGGCATCAAATGCCGAGGACATGACGGCACCGGCGATCTCCTCATGCGACAGGCCCTTATCGTCAACAATGCCGTCGATGATGCCGAGCGCCAGCAGATCGGGGGCCGTGAGCTTAAGCGCCTCGGCGGCCTCATCCGCACGCTCGGTATCCTTCCACAGGATCGACGCACAGGCCTCGGGGCTCACGACTGAATAGGCCGAGCTCGAGAGCATCAGGATGCGGTCGGCCACGGACAGCGCCAGCGCGCCACCAGAGCCGCCTTCGCCTGTCACCACCGAGACAATCGGTGTCTTAAGGCCGCTCATCTCCATGAGATTCTGAGCAATCGCCTCGCCCTGGCCGCGCTCCTCGGCACCGATGCCGCAAAACGCGCCCGAAGTATCGACCAGGCACAGAACCGGTCGACCAAACTTTTCGGCCTGGCGCATCAGACGACGCGCTTTACGGTAGCCCTCGGGATGTGCCATGCCAAAGTTGCGGCGCATACGCTCTTTGGTCGTGGTGCCGCGCTCGATGGCGATGACCGTTACGGGGCGCCCGTCCTTCCAGCCAATGCCAGCCACCACAGCGGCGTCGTCGCCAAAGTAACGGTCGCCGTGCAGCTCCACAAATCCATCCAGGCCCAGCGAGATCACCTCGCCCGCCGTGGCGCGATCTGCCGAGCGGGTCTGCTTGACAATCTCGAGCGCGGTTTTTGGTGCCGCCGAGCGCTTGAACAAGTGTCCCAGCTTTTTGCCGCGGCGACCCGTATGCACGATCTCATGCGGTGCCCCCAGGCCGGGCGCGTGCCCTTCGTGCAGCGCCAGCAGCTCGCCTACCGTGAGTGCAATCTCGCCACGCGGAACAACGGCATCGCAAAAGCCGTGCTCCAGCAAAAACTCGGAGCGCTGGAATCCCTTGGGCAGGCGCTTGTGCATGTTCTGCTCGATCACGCGCGGGCCGGCAAATGCCGTCAGGGCATCGGGCTCGGCCAGGATAATGTCACCCTCCATGGCAAAGCTCGCGGTTACGCCTCCGGTCGCGGGGTCGGTGAGCACCGTGATATACAGGCCGCCCGCCTCGCCATGGCGCCTAACCGCCGCAGAAATCTTGGCCATCTGCATAAGCGATGTCACGCCCTCTTGCATGCGCGCACCGCCCGAAACGGTAAAGCCGACAACTGGCAATCCCAGCTCGGTCGCGCGCTCAAATGTGCGACAGATCTTCTCGCCCACCACGGAGCCCATCGAGCCCATCATAAAGTTAGCGTCCATAAAGAAGAGCGCGGTATCGCAACCGCAGATTTTGCCCCTGCCGCACACAACGGCATCGCGCTCGCCCGAACGCTCGCTCACGCTCTTGAGCTTGTCGGCATAGCCGGGAAACGAGAGGAAGTCCTCCGACGCCAGATTGGCATCCCATTCCTCAAACGTGCCCTCGTCGACCGTCATGCGCATGCGCGCGCGACCGCTCACACGAAAGTGTTTGCCGCAACGAGGGCAGACCTCGAGGTTGTCGTGTAGGCGTGCCTCATCGATCACACGGCGGCACTCCGGGCACTTGATAAACACGTGGCGCGCGGGAAACTCGGCGCACGACTCGGTCATCGGCCCCTCGAGGACGTTGACCGTCTTCGCTTTTCTATTCATCAGCATAGAGATGCCCCATCAGATCGGTGTGGTACATGCCCGACAAGAACTCGTCGTTTGCCAGCACGTCGAGCTGAAGCTCGCTGTTTTCGCTCACGCCCTCAATCACGAGCTCGCCCAGGGCCGAGCGCATCTTGCGAATGGCGCCGTCGCGCGTGGGCGCACACACGATGAGCTTGCCGAGCATGGAGTCGTAGTACGGCGGAACTGTCGCACCGGTAAACATGGCGGAATCCCAGCGCACGCGCGGACCACCCGGCACACGCAACGCGGTGACCGTTCCGCATGACGGCAGAAAGTCCGGCGTTTCGGCATTGATGCGGCACTCCATGGCGTGGTTGCGGACCGGCATGTCCTCCTGCTCAAAGGGCAAAGGCTGGCCGGCTGCCACGCGCAGCTGCCACTTGACCAAGTCGGTATCGGTCACAAACTCCGTAACCGGATGCTCCACCTGCAAGCGCGTGTTCATTTCCATAAAGTAGAAATTGCCGTCGTCCGAATACAGGAACTCGATGGTACCGGCTCCTTCGTAGCCGACGGCACGAGCCAGGTCACGCGCCGCCTTGTGCATGCGAGCACGAATGTCGTCGTGTCCGTCGAGGCACGGCGCGGGGCTCTCCTCGATCAGCTTTTGGTTGCGGCGCTGCACCGAGCACTCGCGCTCGCCGAGCGAAAACACATGGCCCTGCTTATCGGCCATAATCTGCACCTCAACATGGTGCGCCGGCGCGACGAACTTCTCCATGTAGCACTCGCCGTCGCCAAAAACGGCCTCGCCCTCGGCACGCGCCTCGATGAACGCCTTTGCCGCATCTTCCACGCGCTCGACCTTGCGAATGCCGCGACCGCCACCACCGGCACGCGCCTTAATAAGCACGGGGCAGCCAATGCGCTCGGCCTCGGCCGTTGCCTCCTCGGGGCTTTTGAGCAAATCGCAACCCGGCACGATGGGCACGCCCGCCGCGGCAGCCGTTCGACGTGCGGCGTCCTTGTCGCCCATGCTGTCGATCACCTCGGCCGAAGGACCGACGAACGCCAGGCCATACTTGTCGCAGTCGCGCACGAAGCTCGCCTTCTCGGAAAAGAAGCCATAGCCGGGATGAATTGCCTTAGCCCCCGACTTCACGGCACAGGTGAGCACAGCATCGTCGTTGAGGTAGCTCTCGGCAAGACGCGGGCCGCCGATGCAATATGCCTCGTCGGCAAGCTGCACGTGCAGCGCGTCCGCATCGGCCGTGGAGTAGACGGCGACGGTCTTGATGCCCATATCGCGGCACGCGCGGATAACACGGACCGCGACTTCGCCGCGGTTGGCGATGAGCACTTTGTCGAACATGAAGCCTTCCTTAACTTTCGTGCATGAGTGCAAAAGACATATCGGCGCGGCAGCAAACCTCACCGTTGACGCTCGCAGTACCCGTCGCAAAGCGGAACGGCCCGCGCGCACGCGTGATGGAGCACACCAGATCCACCGTGTCGCCCGGGCGCACCGGACGCTTAAAGCGCACCTTGTCCAGACTCGTGTAGAACGGCGTCGCGCCGCGCGCCTCCTCATCGCCCATCAGCAGCACGCAGCAGTTCTGGGCGAGCATCTCGCACTGGATCACGCCGGGGACGACCGGGTTTCCCGGAAAATGCCCCTGCAAAAAGTACTCGTCGCCCGTAATCGTGATCTTGCCGTGGGCCTCGTCGCCCACTAGCTCGGCTTCGTCGAGCAAAAGCATCGGCTCACGATGCGGCAACAGCTTCTTGAGCTCTTCTTTGTTCATGGATATCACCTATCCGATCCTCATGAGGCAGCTGCCAAACTCCACGAGGTCGCCGTCGGCCACGCAGATCTCGAGCACCTCGCCGTCTGCCTCGGCCGTCACCTCGTTGAGAACCTTCATGGCCTCGATGATGCAGAGGGTCTCACCGGCCTTGACCTTGGAGCCTACGTGCACAAACGGCTCGTCGCCCGGCGCCGGGGCAGCATAGAAAACGCCGACCATGGGAGCGGTCACCTCGGTGCCCTTGGGCTCCGGTGCGGCGATAGGCGCCTGCGCGGCGGGCTCCGGTGCGGCAGCAGGCATGGCGACAGGAGCCACCGCCGGAGCAGTCACGGCACCCGGCATAGGCATGGGCACGGCAACCGGCTGTGCGGCGCTCGCGCGCTCGAGCTCGACCGCGGTGCCATCGGGCTCCTCAACGCGCACGCGCGTGAGGCCGCGGTCCTCCATAACATCGGCTATCTCGGCAAGTCTTTTGGAATCCATGCTCTAGCTCCTTGCATATCTACGCAGCGCGATGGCGGCATTGTGCCCGCCAAAGCCCAGATTGGTCGAAAGCGCCCAGGTAAGGTCGGCGCGAACCGCTCGATTGGGCGTGTAATCAAGATCGCAGACGGGATCGGGCGTGTGGTAGTTAATGGTCGGGGGCACCACGCCCTGCTCGAGCGCCATGGCACAGGCCATGACCTCGATGGCGCCCGTAGCACCAATCATGTGGCCGGTCATCGACTTGGTCGACGAGACGTGCGCGGCTCGTGCCGCGTCCTCGCCGAGCGCACGCTTAATGCCCGCCGTCTCGGACGAATCGTTGAGCTTGGTCGAGGTGCCGTGAGCGTTGATGTAGAGGCCCTCGGAAGGCTTAACGTCGCCCTCGGCCACCGCCAGCGATATCGCACGGGCGATGCCGGCAGCCTCGGGATCGGGGCTCGTGATGTGATAGGCATCATCGGTGTTGCCGTAACCCACGACCTCGGCATAAATGTGCGCCCCGCGAGCCAGCGCGTGTTCCATGCTCTCGAGCACCAGCACGCAGGCACCCTCGCCCATCACAAAGCCGTCGCGGTCTGCATCGAACGGACGGCATGCCGTCGACGGGTCAGGATTAGTAGTGAGAGCACGGCAGGACGTAAAGCCCGCAACGGCATCGGGGATGATTGCGGCCTCGGCGCCGCCAGCCAGGATTGCATCGGCATAGCCGTGCTTGATGGCGCGGAACGCCTCGCCCACGGCATGGGCCGAGGTCGCGCAGGCGGTCACCACGGGCAAGGTCGGGCCCTTTGCCTTATGGCGGATTGCGATATTGCCCGAAGCCATATTGGGGATCATCATCGCGATCATATAGGGCGATGCGCGACGGGGCCCACGGTCGGCAATCGTGTGGACGTTGTCGACGAGTGTCTGCATGCCGCCCACGCCCGAACCCACGTAGACGCCCAGGCGCTCGCGATCGATGGCGCCCTCGACATCAAAGCCCGCATCGTGCATGGCCTCGTCCGACGCTGCCAGGGCAAACTGAACGCAGGGGTCCAGGTGCTTGGCGTCACGCTTACCAAAGTACTCGTTGCCGTCAAAACCCTTGACCTCGGCCGCCACCTTAACGGCAAACGCATCGGTATCGAAGTGCGTGATCGGGCCGATGCCGCACGTGCCGGCGCACATGGCCGCCCAGGTAGCAAGCGCCGTGTTACCGAGCGGCGATACGGCACCGATACCGGTGATTGCAACTCTCTGTTCCATCATGGTCTCCTCATTCAAGCCGTTGTTCGGCCCTAGTTTCTACATCGCCATTCCGCCGTCGACGCGCACGATCTCGCCCGTAATGTAGGCAGCCGCATCACTCGCCAAAAAGCGCACCACGCCGGCCACTTCCTCGGGGCGCGCCATGCGCTTTAGGGGAATCTGCTCCTCGGTTGCCGCGCGAACCTTCTCCGAGAGCTTTGCCGTCATATCGGTCTCGACAAACCCGGGGGCGACCGCGTTCACTCGTACGCCGCGGGGCGCAAGCTCGCGCGCCACCGCCTTGGTCAGACCGATGACGCCCGCCTTGGAGGCAGCGTAGTTGGCCTGCCCGGCATTGCCCATCAGGCCCACAACCGAGCTCATGTTGATGACGCAACCGCCGCGCTGGCGCATAAAGGTCTTGGTGAGCGCGCGCGTCGTATTGAACGTGCCCTTGAGATTGACATCGAGCACGCGATCGAAGGCGTCATCGCCCATGCGCATGAGAAGGCCATCGCGGGTGATGCCGGCATTGTTGACGAGCGCCCAAATGGAGCCAAAGTCGTTGAGGGCTGCTTCCACGCACGCGTTGACGGCAGCGGGGTCGGCCACGTCGCATTGATATGCGCGTGCCGTAGCGCCAACCGCCTCACAGGCTTCGCACGTCTCGCGCGCTGCATCGACGCTACCGGCATAGACGACGGCGATATCAAAGCCGTCCTCCGCTAGACCGACAGCGCAGGCGCGGCCGATACCCCGCGAGCCGCCCGTGACCAGTGCCACGCGACGTGAGTCGTTGCGCTCGAGCGCGCCGTTGTTCAAGTTGCCCATGTCATTCCTTTCGGGTTACAGCCCTGTGGACTATGCGAGCTCGTCGGCAATAGCTGCGACCTGCTCGGCCGTTTCGCACGAATACACGCGAACGTCACTCAGCGTACGTTTGACCAGGCCCGACAGCGTTTTGCCAGGGCCGACCTCAATAAACGTGTCGATGCCCTGATCCTGCAGAGCATGCAGCGTGTCGACCCAGTGCACGGCATGGCTCACCTGGTTGGCCAAGACATCCGATGCCGCTCGCGGGTCCGCCGGATAGGGCGCCGCCGTCATGTTTGCCATGACCGGAATCAGCAGCGGAGACGGCGTGTGGCCGGCTTGGATATACGTCGCCAACCCCTCAGTCGCCTCGGCCATATAGGGGCTATGGAATGCACCCGACACTGCGACCTTCATGGCGCGACCACCAGCCTCTTTTACCAGGACGTCGAGGGTCCGCAACGCATCGGGCGCTCCGGCCACAACCGTCTGCTGGGGGCTGTTGTAGTTGACCGGCCAGCAGTCCTCGCCGGCCTGTTTTGCTAGGCCCTCGACTTGCGCCGTATCGAGCTTAATGACGGCACGCATGCCGCCCGGATGGCGCTCTGCCGCTGTGGCCATCAATGCCGCGCGCTCGCACACAAGCTCAAAGCCCGCTCGCGTATCGAACGCCCCCGCAAAGGTGAGCGCGGCGACCTCGCCCAGCGAGAATCCCGCACAGGCGGCAGGCACCACGCCGCGCTCGCGCAGGGCGACGGCGGCAGCCAAGTCGTGCACGAACACGCAAGGCTGCGTGTTCTCGGTCTGCGAGAGCTCCTCTTTCGAGGCGCTCCGGCACTGCTCGCTGGTCCCCGGGCGTACCTCATCGGCAATGGCGAACACCTCGGCAGCCGCCGGTGATGCCTCGATGAGGTCGACACCCATCGCGGGATGTTGGGCACCCTGACCGGCAAACAGAAACGCTACGCTACCCATGCGCACGCACCCTTCAGGACATGCTCGGCGCCATCGACCAGATCGTCGACGATTTCGCGTGCGCTCTGGCGTTCGTTGACCATGCCAGCAATCTGTCCGCACAAATACGAACCCTCTTCGTAATTACCGTCCTTGGCGGCCTTGCGAAGCGCGCCCGTGCCCATGGCCCCGAGCTCCTCGGGACTTGCGCCCGCCGCCTCGTTCTTGGCATACGCGTTGGTGAAGGGGCTCTTGAGGGCGCGAACCGGATGTCCAGTCGAGCGACCGGTCGCACGCGTCGACGTGTCGCCTGCCTTGAGCACCAGCTCTTTGTACTGTTCGGATACGGTGCACTCGTTTGCGACCAGAAAGCGTGTTCCCACCTGGACGCCGGCAGCGCCGAGCATAAAGGCGGCCGCCACACCGCGGCCATCGGCGATGCCGCCAGCCGCAACCACGGGAATATCGACTGCATCGACAACTTGCGGCACCAGTGCCATCGTCGAGGTCTCGCCAATATGGCCGCCTGATTCGGTGCCCTCGGCAACCACGGCAGTGGCTCCACGACGCGCCACGAGACGCGCCAGCGCCACCGAAGCCACGACGGGAATAACCTTGATGCCCGCATCGTTCCAGGCCTTCATGTACTTGGTGGGATTGCCGGCGCCGGTCACCACAACGGGCACCCGCTCATCAATCACAACCTGTGCGACCTCGTCGGCAAACGGGCTCATAAGCATGACGTTCACGCCAAAAGGCTTATCCGTCTTGGTGCGCAGCTCGTGAATCTGATCGCGCAGCCAGTTGGCGTCG
>ERZ857801.3295-NODE-3295-length-11599-cov-2.686590_pt1 | contig 11599 bp, 13 predicted proteins | sample MGYA00519762_ERZ857801 | MGnify/ENA primary metagenome ERZ857801 (study PRJEB31778, sample SAMEA3449368) | human gut metagenome | biome: human gut; feature: human-associated habitat; material: faeces | place: United Kingdom | collected 2010/2012 ...
TGCCTGAAGCACTGTCAAAAAAGTAGCGCCAAACAAGATTGCCGCAAAGAGAATCACAACAAAACGATTCTTATAAAACAATGCAGAATTTTCATTTTTCTTCTCTATCAAATACCCCTGCTTTGTCACAAAATCATAATAGATTGTACGTTTTCTTTTATCTGTATAAATATTTCTGCCTGACAAGCGGATTTTTTCCGCTGGTTTTGAATTCTTTTTCTTCCCCATTTATCTTCTCTTCCATATCTTTTGTTTATTTATGCTTCTTTTTCCAGCATAGCTTTTCCCATACAGTATGTTTCAAGCACGCGATAGTCCCGATCCAGAACGACTATGTCGGCATCCATCCCCACTTTGATAGAACCTTTCCGGTCATCGATGTGCAGACATGAAGCCGGATTTTTTGTACAAGAATTGATGGCTGTATCTACAGGCACAAGTGCCTCTTCTATCAAAATTCGCAGTCCGTCATTGATACGCAAAGTAGAGCCCGCAAGCCCTTTTGTAGACGTCAAATGAGCGCTTCCATCTGGATAAATCTCAATCTCATTACCTCCAAACAAAAATTTTGATCCGACCGGCTTTCCCTTTGCCATCAGAGCATCACTTACCATCACGCCATAATGTGGCCCCTTTGCCTCAAAGAACTGATGAAGCGCAGCAGGCGTAGAATGGTTTCCATCACAGATAATCTCCCCATACATACTCTTCATGCGATACGCAGCTCCCACCAGCCCGTTTGCGCGATGGTTAAATGGAGTCATTCCATTGTAAACATGTGTCATTGTTCTTGCTCCATGTGCAAATGCCTGGATCGCCTGCTCACTTGTAGCTGCAGAATGACCGATGCTGACTACCACTCCATGCTCTGCACAGTATCTAGTCAACGCGAAATCCTCATCTGTTTCTGTCGCCATTGTAATATATTTGATCAAACCTTTCGCTGCTTTTTGATACTTCTTAAACTGTTCTACTGTAGGTTTCCGGATAAACTGCTCTGGCTGCGCACCTTTATACTTCATATCCAGAAATGGCCCTTCGAAATGAACTCCTAAAATTTCAGCGCCCGTATAGCCTTTCTCCACTACCCTGGCAACATTTTTAAGCGCTTCTATAAGAACCTCTTCACTCTGTGTAATCGTTGTCGGAAGAAGCGCAGTAACCCCTTCTGACACAATATTTTTCACCCAATAGCGCAGACCTTCTTCCTGTGCATCATTCGTATCAAACCCGTATGCTCCATGGCAGTGTACGTCGATGAATCCCGGCAGAATCCAGTCATTTCCATAATCATAATCTACTGGATACTTTCCATATTCGTATAGATTTGTAATCTTTCCATCTTTCATTTCTATCTGTGCTGCCACAAACTGGTCTGCCATCCAGACCTTCTTACTTTGGATAATCATAATCCTTCCTCCTGTCTTTTATAAGCTAAAGATACGCTGCACCGCCGCTGCCGCGACAGATGTTTGAAACCTTGATTTTTACCGGCAGTTATACTATAATTTTCTATTATAATGAACTGCATAATCCATATAATACGGGGGATTTTGAACATGATAAATCAAATAGCTGACCATAGCTTCGAACCTTTTGGAACCTTTTATGACGAACCAGTTGATGTCGAAAAGCACAACCTTATTCGTCAGGAAATCACATCCAATTCTAAAAAGATAGAACGTCTTTTTGTTTTCTCCTGTGAGACATATATTGAATGTACACAGGGTCTTTCGATGCTTTTAATCGCCAGCTCGCCTGATATGGAGGATCTAAAAACATTTCCCATACGGCACTACATAAAAATCAATCCCAACATGTATTTCAATCTGATTCCTCTTTCCACCCCATTTACCTGGACTCTTATCTCCTCCCAGGGGGAGCCCTGCACGGTTCCGCTTCCGACACCCTATACATATCAGCCGGTGTCCTCGCCTTTTCACGTCCGCAGAATTTTGGACTGCTGGTTTACCAATCAGATGGAACCATGCCGTATATCTAAAAGAGCCCATAAATCATATGAACTCATCTACGTATATGAAGGCACTCTGGATATTACTCTCTCACGCGGCATCTATACACTTCAGCCGCATGATCTGATATTATTTAAATCCGATGCGGCAACCGTAGACATCAAATCTACCTGTTCGTATTTAACCACAATTTTTGATGTAAATCAACGAAAACCTCTGCATATCTTGAATCAAACCTTCCATTGCACCAGTGAATTACAGCAGATTTTATGGAAGCTTTTGATTGAAAGCTTTGCAAATTCATATTATACCCGTACCCTTATGGTCTGCTATTTACAGGAAGCACTCATGCTGCTTATGCAGTTTTATGAAACCATTAACCACAAGGCATTGTTCTCCGACAGTAAATCTCATATGAATGATTTACTGTCCGAAATTCTTGCATATATGAATAAGCGTATCGATGAACCAATTACCATAGAGGAAATCTGCCATGAGTTTTATATATCACGCTCTTCTCTGCAGGCACTGTTTAAAACCCATTTAAACAGTTCTCCCAAAAACTATCTGCTTAACATCAAGCTGCAGAAAAGCAAAGAACTGATTCGGGAGAATCAGTATACAATCAGTGAGATTGCTTATATGCTTGGCTTTAGCTCTATCCACTATTTTTCCCGACTTTTCAAAAAGTATTTCAATATTACGCCAAGCGCCTATGTTAAAAAAATAATGGATAGCCAGAGCTCACCTCCTGAAGAGCTCTGATACGTTTTTATGCGGATTATTCGATCACATTTTGAATACTATAGCGTGATATTTGCACCACCGTAGTTTTATTGATTTCCACATCAATCAGGTCATCTTTAATTTTTACAATTTTTCCATAAATACCGCCTGCAAACATGATCCTTGCCCCGACCTTGATTCCTTCTTGCAGCTTTCGCATTGCTTCTCGGTTCTTTTTCATATTCCGCGAAGAAATAAAGGTGAGTACAATCGCACATATTCCTATCAGAACACCTACAGTCACACAACTCCATCCAATGACTTCCCAATTCATAATTGCTGTTTCTTCCTCCTTGTCAGAACATGGTTTGCCAAAAAGCAAACCATGTTCTTATTTTTTCTATTTCCTATTTTCTTGTATATGGATAAAGAGTTACTCCCTTCACCACTCTGTTTACCTCTCCTGTTGGGCACGGATTATCCGGTGTAATTGACATGGACAGCGATTTCAGCACTGCCAGTGTCTGTGCGAATAAAATATAGTCCAGTCCAAGCAGCACATTTTCTGTCTTTCCATCAAGTTCATATACAGCTGCGTAATCAACCAGAGCAGCGACCTCATCGTCCTGCCGGCTCATTACTGCCACGATTTTATTTCCTTTGCGCTGGCCACTCATTTCTTTGATCAAATCGATTTCATACTGTCTTGTATAAGCATCATCACTTAAATACACGACTGTAATTGTATTGTCATCAATGATCGATTTTGGCCCGTGGCGGAATCCCATCGGGGTATCATACATTGTTACCACTTTTCCCGCTGTCAGTTCCAGCATTTTTAATGCTGATTCCTGTGCTGTTCCTTTTAAAGTATTACTTCCCAGGTAAACAATCCTGTTGAAATCATACTCTCCTACAATTTTCTGCGCAATTTCGAATTTACTGTCCAGGAAATTCTGCCCTGCTGCCGCAATCTTCCGTACTTCTTCCAACACTTTATCAAGTTCTCCTAAATGGAAGCAAAGATACGCTGCCAAATACATATTCGAGTAACTAGATGTCATCGCAAAGCTCTGATCGTGCGTTTCCGGTGTCAAATTGATTGCATAGCAATTCTCTGTTACAGCAGCTCTTTTAGATAAAGCGCCGTCCTTATTACATGTGATAAACAGATGGTAAATATTATCGCACACACTCTCTGCAACGTCAATGGCCCCCACTGACTCCGGTGAATTTCCAGAACGCCCGAAACTGATTAACAATGTAGGTTTTTCCCGAGACAAATACGCCTCCGGCGTTGCCACAATGTCGGTTGTCCCATAAGATTTTGCTTTATGGTTTAAAACACCCGCCAGATGTGGGAACAACGCATTTCCGACAAACTCGCTTGTCCCTGCTCCAGTCAAAATCACATCAAAGTCTTCACAGGTAATTACCTGATCAATGAATTTCTGGATTGCGTCCTTCTCCGCTTCAATCTGTTTGCATGTTTTCTCCCATGTTGCGGGCTGTTGATAAATCTCTGTAAGAGTAAATGTTGAGGAAGTTTCTTTCATCTTTTCCTCAGTCACATCAAAAATCTTGCTCATTTTCTTTTCCTTTCTCCTTTTTTGAGCCGCCTTACATAGCAGCAGAATATTTTTTATAGTATGCAGATTAGATACCGTCCTCCGACTCTTCCTGTACTACCTGCTTGAATTCATATTTTGTCACTTGTTCTTTTCCTGTCTCCAGAACTGAATCTACCAGTCTGTCCAAATCATCCATAAACTTTCTGGACATGACGATCTCCACCAACATCGGCAGATTTGTTCCGGCTATAATCCTGACATTGTCTTTTCCATGTCCAAGCTGGGCTGCCACATTAAACGGCGTTCCTCCCATCAAGTCTGTAAATAATATAATTCCTTCGCAATCCTTTAACTCATCCATCGCCTTCGTAAGCTCACGCGTCAAATCTTCTGTACTGTACGTCGGCAAAAAATCAACATAACGATATGCTTCCTGTTCCCCTGCAATCAAATTCACGGAACTTGTCATACCTGAACCAAAATTTGCATGTCCTGTTACTAATAATCCAATCATTCTATCTCTCCTACTCTAAAGCATGTTCCCCGTCTGTATTTTCCTCTCTGAGACATCTGTCAACAACAGGCATATAAACAGACCTTGGATGAAAGCACGCTTTTGCACTTTGATAATATGCTATTGCATTTTTCTTATCATTCAGATAAGAATATTGCTTTGCCACCATAAACAGAATTACGCCAAGCGCAAATCCATAATACTTCTTGGAATTAATCTCCTCCACCATCTCATCTATCAGGTCATTTCTTTCATCCAGCATGACAGCATACGCCATCTCATTGTAATGAATGAAAGCAGGCTCCTTCGTATTCTTTATCTCTTCCAGAAGCCAGTCTGCATATTTACGGTTTCCTTTTATCAAAAATGTATGAAAATATACTTCCAGAAAGCTCTTTTTATCTGCAGGATCCCGATATTTTGTCTCTATCATATATCGAAGCATCTTTTCAAATTTTTCATGCTCTTTGGCTATATAATATACCCTCAATTTGTACAAATCACAGACATATTCACCCAATAATCTTCGAGACATACCCATATCCGCTACCCGTTCTACCATATCACTGTCCTTCTTACGAAGCGCAACATCCATACTGTGCAGCTGGAAATTTTTTATGCCTTGGAAAACAAAATACCCCACGGCCGCAATGATTATAATCGAAATTGTTACTGTATTCAAATAGCCACCTGATTTCCGTATAAAAGTAAATGGGAGGGGGGATTAAAATCCCTCCCCTCCCGATTATCCGCCGTCAAAAACGGCAGACTATTTCATTTAGAAGAACAGTTATTCCGCTGGTGCCTCCGGTTCCGGATAATCATACCACTCTACAAGAGGTGTATATCCGCCTGGAAGTGTATTTCCCTCAGCATCCATTGCCTTAGAATCACCTGTCCAAATACCAAACGCACATCCTACGATACCAACTACCAGTATCAAAATGATACATCTTACCGGTGTCCAGCCCTTCTTAATCAGAGCATAGATTCCCAGTGTAATCAACAACGGGATCAATTTTGGCAGTACGCCGTCTAACAGTCCCTGAATGTTAATCTGTGTATCGCCTACAATCATACGTACTGTAGTGCTTCCATAGTTAGCAATCAGTCCGCCGACTACGAAAATACCAAGGATACTTGCAGCACGTGTAAATTCTTTTGCGTTAGATGTCAGCAGAGTAACTGCTTTTGTACCCAGTCCATAAGACCAGTACATCAATGCAAAACGGATGACAAACTGTGCTACGTTGAAGATGAGCAGGAAGAGAATAGCACCAATAATCTGCCCTTCCATCGCCATATTCGCTGTCAATCCTGCCGTAATAGGAACCAATGTCAGCCAGAACAATGCATCACCGATACCGCCCAGAGGGCCTGCTGCAGAAATACGTACGGAACGAATCGTCTGTGTGTCCGCCTTATTCTGCTCAAGTGATAACACGATACCCATTACAAATGTTACAAGGAACGGATGTGTATTCAAAAAATCCAGGTTATGCGCCATAGACGCCTTCAAGTCTTCTTTATTCGTATGTATCTTCTGAAGACCCGGAAGTATTGACCAAAGCCAGCCTGCTGCCTGCATTCTCTCATAGTTGAAGGATGCCTGCAGGAAACAGGAAAGCCAAACCATCTTATTCAGAGTTTTCTTATCCAGCTGCGGTGCCGGAGTCAGGTCTTGATATTTATCAGGAATATTATATGCCATCCTCGTCACCTCCTACATAGCCGGCGCCTGCGCCCGCGTTCTGTTTAATTCTTGTCTGCATTGTAAAGTCATAGATTGCAATTGCAACGCCTACGAATGCGCAAAGAATCAAGGTTGCTCCAGATGTCGCTGCATTTGAGCTGCAAAGCAGGGACATTGCAAAGCCTGCGAGCAGGAATCCCCACATTTCTCCGGACATCATAACCTTCATCAGGATAGCAAATCCGACAAACTTCATAGCTCCGCCTGCCGCATCCAAACCTGCCATTACCCATGAGAACTGATAAGAAAAGTCTTTCAATGTATCGCCAAGCGCTGTACCGCCGTACAGACCTGCTACAGCCAATACACCAAAAAGTACACCTAAAACTCCCATCTCAAGGAAGTTAATGTTGCGGATACCTTTTACATCTGCATTCTCTGCATATTTATCCGCTTTTGCCATCATACCTGACATAAATGTAAATGTCAGTGTTACTGCATACTGTCCAAATACTGCAAATGGAATTGCGAGTCCCAATGCTGCACCGACACCATCCGCCGTCGCTTCCATGTTCAGAGACACAGCAAATACGGTTGCCATGATACCTCCCATAATTGCATTTGGCGGCTGTGCCCCACCGATCGGCATACTACCGATTTGGATAAGCTGGTAAGCACCACCTACTACGATACCAAGCTCAAAGTTACCTAAGATTGCACCGATAATCGGGCAGGTTACAATTGGCTGGTACAGAGACTCTAAAAAGCTGAACTGGTCAATACCCATGATAAAGGCAACTACGAAGACCAGAATCGCCTGGATAATTGTAATATCTCCCATGTTTGCTCCTTTCCAATAAACTAATAAACCCAACTAGTTATTTAAATAATTTGTCAATACTCTCTGCCGGTGTATCCGGAACACGCTTAATTTCCAGTTCCACACCTAACTCCTGCATTTTCTTGAAAGCCGCAACATCATCATCATTAACCGCAACTGATGTCGCAACCTGACGCTTTCCATCAGCCATGTGCATATTTCCGATGTTTACTTTCTTGATCGGCACTCCACCCTCAACCAGCTTCAGCACATCCTGTGGTGTCTCGCAGATAATTGCAATATGCTGGTTAGCAGAAGCTTTGTGGATGATATTGATTGTCTTCTCCAGAGTGAAGAACCTTGTCTGCGCATAAGATGGTGCAGCCATATTCATCAATCCCTGGCGGAACTCATCCCCGGCAACTGCGTCATTTGCAACCAGCAATAGGTTTGCACCTACTACACCACACCACTGCGTTGCAACCTGACCATGAATCAGCCGATTGTCAATTCTCGTCAATCGAATATCTGGCATGTTCGTATCCCCCTTTCTTATAATTTCCGACATTTATCAGGCCGGTAAAAGCGCCGTCCTAATGCCTTTTAAAAAGTACTCCTCATATTCTTAACTTGTGAGAAGTAACATCTGCTTACAAAATTTATTATACCAAAATTTTACGCAATTAATTTGCACTTTTTATCTTTTCTCTTGCATTTTTGATTATATGATTTCACCAAAAAACACCAGGAAATTCTCCCTCTTTGATACAAATGGGACAATTGCTGGTGTTTTTCTCTGTTTTAATTTATATTTTCTTTATTTTTACTTTATATTCTCCTTATTTTTCCTACTTTCATAAGAAAATTGACATCCACAGTAATCCTGTCTGTACAGCCCATACTCTCCTGACAATTCAATAGAACGTTTGTAACCGTTCCTTTTCTTAAAATCAGAACAAAGATAGGGAATTCCGTACCTTTCTCCGACTTCTTTGCCAATTTCATTTAGCTTCTGCGCATTTTTCATAGGGCTGATGCTCAAGGTCGTAGTAAAGTAGTCAAATCCACCCTTTCGTGCTGTCTCTGCTGTCTGTGCGAGACGAAGCTCATAGCACTTAAAGCACCTCTCACCGCCCTCTCGAATATGCTCTAAGCCCGCCGCTATTTCGTCAAATTTTTCCTTATCATATCTTCCTGCTAAAAAAGAGACCGGATATTTAAACGACATCTCTGAAATCAGCGTTTGCTGTTCCAAAAGCCGCTTTGTGTACTCGCTCTCCGGATAGATATTGGGATTATAGTAATACACAGTAATCTCAAAATGCTCTGACAGGTATTCCAGCACATAGCTGCTGCATGGTGCACAGCAGCTATGCAGCAGAAGCTTCGGCACCCTTTTCTCTCTTTCCAATCTATCCAGTATTTTCTCCAGCTCTTTCTGATAATTAATCCTCTGTACGTTCATATAACTAACTCCTGTACTTTTCCTGATGCTGGCACAAAAACGTACCTTTTGTAAGCCTTGTGCCTATATTTATATACAGTATACCATATTTGAACGCTATGCACCTATATTTATTTTCTTCATAAACTAACTATATATCTGTCGACTGGAGTGATGTTATGGACGCAATCTTAAAATTATCCAAAATAAATTATGCTTATCACAGTTATGAAGGAGAAACAAAAGCACTCTCTGATATATCTTTCTCAGTCAGTTCTGGGGAATTCACCGCCATTGTCGGCCCATCCGGATGTGGAAAATCCACACTGCTCTCTCTGATAGCGGGTCTCTTAAAACCAGAAAAAGGAGAAATTACCATCTGTGGAAAAACATTAGATGAAAGCACGGTCAATGTCGGCTATATGCTGCAACACGATCATCTTTTTGAATGGCGCAGCGTTTATCGCAATATTCTGCTCGGTCTCGAAATCCAGCACAAAGTAAATGCTCAAACCCGTAAAAAGGCAGACGCTCTTCTGGAACAGTACGGCCTTAAAAATTTTCGTAATGCAAAGCCTTCTGACTTGTCTGGAGGAATGAGACAGCGTGCTGCCCTTATCCGAACACTTATTTTAGAACCGGAGCTTCTGCTTCTTGACGAACACACTGCGGCACTTGACCCTAAGACCGCAGAAAAGGTCATGAGGATAACCGAAAAGATAGTAAAAGAAAACGCACTGACTACTCTTATGATAACACACAACATTTCAAATGCCATTGAATACGGCAACAAGACTATCGTAATGAGCCAAGGCAAACTGCTTCTTACTATCGAGGGCGAGCAGAGAGCAAACATGACGGTGGAAAAGCTTATGAAGCTTTATTCCGACACCGCCGAGGACGAACTTTCAGACAAGATGATACTTCAAGAATAATCAGACATACAAAAAGCTGCGGAGTTTTCCCTCCGCAGCTTTTACTTTTGTTCTTTCACATAAGACTAAACATATGTTATATCTATTCCTGCGATCTTTGCTCTGCCCTTTATGATAAGGATCTTTTCTTTTTCATCATAAGCTCCGTTAGGCTGGTCTATTCCGCCAAGAACACAGTCGGCCTCCACCTTTATGCCCCAGTTCTTCGGGATATAAAGCTCCACTCCGCCGCAAAGCACATCAACATTCAGCTCGACTTCGTTTCCTGCCATATCGGCAGAATCAAAGTACACCTCCATACCGCTGTAACGGCAGCTTATGTCAACTCTTTTCAACACCTTTGAGGTTATATACTTTGTGCAGCCTGAAAATTTTGCGTCGATACGCACATATTCCCCGTTGTCTGAGGATTTATCCCATGCAGGATTATCGGTAGTGTGGGTGGTCCACTTGCTTTGGGTAAACCTGTAGCGGTAAGGGAAAATAAATGAAAATCCCACGCTGAGAAGCAGTGCCGCACCCAAAACAGGCCATGGGGTGAACTTCTCGATACCGAGAGTTTCGTCAAAGAGTATCGCCATGATAGCCATAGGGAAGAATATTCCCCAGAAGTTAAGGTGTCTGACGCTTGTTACGATAACAGGAACGAGGAGCAGTGAGATCACAACGCTCCACACGCTTACACTTCCAAGCAGACCTGTGCGGTCAAGGATAAGCGCAACGCCTGCAAGGATAAAGAACAAGCCCCATATAAGATTTTTGTTTTTCATAGAAATCTCCTTTCTCCAAGTCTGAGCTTCAAAAGCTTGTAATAGCTTCGTGAGGCGTAAAGCTGTTTGTGAGTGCCTGCAAAGCTTATAAGGCTTGCAGAGGTTATGTTTCGCTCAACGGAATAGATGTGCTTTACATTCACGATAGCGGATTTTGACACCCGCACGAACTTTCGTGGAAGTATCTCTTCAAGCTCGAAAAGCTTCATTTTGACCTGAAAAACGTCGTCAGAGGTATGAGCGTTAAGATTATGTTCCCCTGTTTCAAAAAACAGTATGGAATCAAGGGGAGGATAGAACTGAACTGCGTCTTTGAAAAAAGCTATCTCAGGATCGCCCTCTGTCGACTCCGCCGCCCTTTTCATTTTAAGCACACGTTCATCGGGCTGGGCGCACCTTATGACTATCTCGTCTTCAGACATATTCTCGTCTATCTCTATCCTGACCTTCACGCTTTCACCCCCGTTTTATCTGACAGCCTTATTATAATCTATTTTTCTTTTCATGTAAACCCCTTTTGGCTGACAGGTACAGATTTCTATGCAAGAGGTAAATTTTATGGCCCAAAGGGGTGCTGACCATGCAGCACTCCTCGATTTAGTTTTTTACCAGTAGCTTGCCTCGCTGCCTGTGCCGTTTTGCATATATTTGTATATGAGTTCAAAAAGCTCGCTGTTGTCAACATTGTTTTGTTCCATATAATCCACAACGCCCTGAGCGGTAAGACCGCTTGCATAGTCGCTGTTTCTAAGCACCATTGCAAACTCTGCCGCAGAGCAAGCCTTTGCAAAATTCTGTGACACAGCCTCTGTATAGTCAGAACACATAACAGACTTGTCTATAAGCTTGCTTTCGCTCGCCTCCGGGTCTTTATACCTCACTGAAACTGTGAGCATTTCTCCGCTGAGCTCGTTGGTTTCAGCCTTGCTCTCGTTATCCTGATATTTCAGCGACTTTTCATTGCCGTTATTTGGCACTATCTCATACAAAACCGTGACCTGCTGACCCGAGCCGATATCGCCTGCGTCCTTTGTATCGTCCTCAAAGTCCTCGTCATTGAGAAGTCTGTTTTCATAGCCCACCAGCCTGTATGCTGAAACATTTTCGGGATTAAACTCTATCTGCACCTTTGCGTCCTTTGCGACAGTGAAAA
>ERZ857801.3305-NODE-3305-length-11573-cov-4.306216_pt1 | contig 11573 bp, 10 predicted proteins | sample MGYA00519762_ERZ857801 | MGnify/ENA primary metagenome ERZ857801 (study PRJEB31778, sample SAMEA3449368) | human gut metagenome | biome: human gut; feature: human-associated habitat; material: faeces | place: United Kingdom | collected 2010/2012 ...
CAGAGACTGCCCTGAAGCTGAACATCCCCCTGATCGCGGCCCTGGGCACAGGCAACAAGCTGGATCCCACCCTCCTCCAGGTAACGGACATCTCCAAGACCTATGGCTGCCCCCTGGCCCGGGTGATGCGCAAGGAACTCCGGACCAGAGGCATTCACCATCTGAAGGTGGTGTTCAGCCCGGAGAAGCCCGTCTCTCCCGCCCAGCCGGAGGCGCCGCCCCCCGGCCGCCGCAGTGTGCCCGCCAGCAATCCCTGGGTTCCCGCCACAGCCGGTCTGCTGCTAGGCAGTGCTGTTGTGCGGGACCTGATTGCCCAGGTCTCTCTGCCCTGATAAAAAGCAGCGGCCCGCAGTTTGCGGGCCGCTGCTTTATGGAAAGCGTTCCTTATACCGCATCTGTCTTCTCCACAGAAACCGCCACAGGCACCGGATCCTCGCTCCCAAGCTCTCCGGTATAGGTAACTGTGACGCTGTCCCCCTCTTCAAGACGCCCCTGATCCACATCCTCGCCAAAGTCGAAAACCTGATAAGTCCCATCGTCAGTAAGCAGAACCAGGAAATCCCCCATACAGTTCACCACACCATTGACCGTTGCGCTGTCCTCTTCCTTCCCGTCGTTGCCGGCGTCCGTCTTTTCAGAGCCGCAGGCCGCCAGCGTCAGCAGTATCAGCGCCGCCAGGATTCCTGTGAGCAATCCTCTCATGTATGTTCCATCCTTTTCCTTGTGATTTTGTACAGCGGAGCCACTGCGGACAGGCACGCCTGTCCGCACCGCCTGTACATCCATATAGATAGGTCCGGCCGCCAAAAGGTTGCCGGCATCCGGCGGCTTCTTTGAAAACATTCTGTGAACAGACCGCTGTCCAGTGCGTTGACTTTTACCGCCGCCCATGTTATGCTGAAAAAAATTGATGCTTACCCAGTGGGCAGGGCGGTGCTCTGCCGCTGGGACTTTTTATCACGGCGGGCGGTGCGCCCGCCGGAGGAGGGATCCGTATGACGGCCGATCAGGAGTCCCGCAGCCCGCTGGAAACCGAGCCGGTTCAAAAGCTGATCGTCCGCTACGCCATCCCCACGGCCCTGACGCTGATGGTCAACTGCCTCTACAACATCGTGGACCAGATCTTTGTGGGCCAGGGCGTGGGGATCACCGCCATGGCGGCCATCAACGTGGCGTTCCCGGTGGTCATTCTGGTGAATGCCGTGGCCCTGCTGCTGGGAGACGGCAGCGCCGCCAACATCAGCCTGTGCCTCGGCCGCCGCCAGCAGCAAGAGGCGGATGACACCATCGGTCACGCCGCCACCCTGATTGCCGCCAGCGGTCTCTGTGCGGCCATCGTCAGCTGGTGCTTCGCCCCCCAGATTGCCCGGCTCTTCGGCGCTACGGACACTGCCTGGCCGGAGGCTGCAGCCTATCTCCGGACCATTGCCTGGGGCCTGCCCTTCCAGCTGATCTGCCCGGCCTTCACCGCCATCATTCGGGCGGACGGCCACCCCCGGTACAGCATGGGCTGCATGATTACCGGTGCCGTCCTCAACCTGATTCTAGACCCCGTCTTCATCTTCCCTCTGGGCATGGGCGTGGTGGGGGCCGGCATTGCCACAGTCATCGGCCAGGTGGCGGCCGGGGTGCTGTTTCTGGCCTACCTGCCCCGGCTGCACACAGTCCGGCTCCGGCGCCAGGCGCTGCGCCCCACCATTAGGCTCACCGGGCGGATTCTGGCCCTGGGGGTTCCCAGCCTGCTGACCCAGATCCTCACTGCCCTGGTACAGATCACCCTGAACAACCTGCTGCGGGTTCACGGAGCGGCCAGCGTGTACGGCAGCGACATCGCTCTCTCTGTCTACGGAATGATGATGAAGGTCTATCAGATTGCCCACTCCATGTTTGTGGGCGTCTCCTCCGCCGTACAGCCTATCAACGGTTACAACTTCGGGGCGAAGCATTTTCTTCGGGTGCGGCAGACCTTCCGCACGGCCGCCGCCATCGCCCTGGTAATTTCGGGGGTGTGGTTCCTCGTGTTCCAGCTGTTTCCCCGGCAGATCGGGATGCTGTTCGTCTCTGACAGCCCCCTCTACCTGGACTGTGCCCAGCACTGCTTCCGGCTGTATATGGCCGCCTTCTTCCTGTACGGCCTGCATCTGGCCACCGCCTCTTTCTTTCAAGGGATCGGCCGGCCGGTACCCTCCCTTGCCATTCCCCTGGCCCGGCAGGGCGTGTTTCTGATTCCCCTGGCTATTCTGCTGTCCGGCCGGTTCGGCCTGGATGGTGCCCTGCTGGCCGCCCCCATTTCCGACATGCTGACCTTCCTCCTGAGCTTGCTGCTGGTCCGGCGGGAGTTTGCCGTCTGGCGGCAGAGGGACTGGATAGAAACGTGAAAGTGACAAAAACGCCCCGCCTGCTTTTGGCGGGGCGCTCTTTGCAAGTCTCACTTAATTCAACGGAATTTCTGCATCGCCAAAGCGGATAGCAACGATATCCGTCACATCCAGCGGCACCGGCCAGTCAAAGCTGACATACCATCCGCCGTCCTCCATTCTGCTTCCACCGCCGCCACGGTTCTCTACTTCGGTCCCGTCGGCCAGGATCACGGTTGCGTGGAGCCGGTCCATCAGTCCGTCGCAGTAGAAGGAGGCACCTGTTGCGGTAATTTGGAGGTTCGTTAGCGTTGCAACAGCCGGGTGAGATTTTCCCCCTGTACCCTCTAAGGCGCCGCCATCTTTGCCGGTAGCCTGATCCCAGACCATGTGATTCGACAGCACTTGAACTCTGTCGATGGTGATGGTAGGAGACAGGCTCTCTGCCGCCAAAGGAATCGAGAAAGACCACTCTCCTTCACACAAGGCCTCATCCTCTGCCCCGCCGGTACGGCGGCGGATCAGGTCGTTCAGATCGATCTCCAGCGCGTAATCTCCTCTGTTCAGCTGGTTACCAGTGGAGATGGTGGCGGAGAACTCCAGCAGCATCCGGGCTGCGCCCTCCCGGGTGATCCCGATACTGTCCAGGCCGTACCCAGCCCCACCATGCTGGCCCCCACTGGGGTCAGGGACGATCTCCGCACGCATCCTGTCAAAGGAATACTGGGCATCTCGGTCAAAGTCCCAGCCCGTCACGTCCAGCAATGCCCAGATCTGACTGCTGCCCACGGTGATACTGTCCACAGTGACGGTCACGTCCCCGCTGGTAACGCTCTCCCCCACTTTTCGGGTCAGGCCGTCGATCACCAGGGATTGGGATTCCGTCATCGAGCTGCCGGTCTCCTCCTCCCACTTCTGCTCAAACCACCACCAGAGGGTGGGACTGGCCACTGCCAGGACCGTGCCCGCCAGCGCCAGCGCCAACGCTGCGGCAATCAGCCCTGCCTTGGAAATATGGTGTCTAAACGCTGCCTTCTCCTGTTTCGGCACATTGGCTACCTCCTTTCGCAGCTGCTCGGAGGCATGGATCTGCTCAAATGTCTCCCGATAGATGTTCTGCATGGCTCACTCCTCCCTCAGCTGTGCTTTCAGTTTCTCTCTGGCCCGGGCAAGCCGGGTCCGAACGGTGGAGGGCCCCAGGCCCAGCAGCTCCCCCACCTCCGCCGCTGTGTACCCTTCATAATAATAGAGATACAGCGGCAAGCGGTACTTGGCCGGCAGGGCCATGACCTCTGCATAGAGATTCTGGTGCTCCGGCGTATTGAACACCGGCTCCCGGCAGTCGTCCAGAGGCACCATCCGCCGTCTCCAGGGCGACCGCAGGGCATCCTTGCAGGCATTCACCGTCACCCGTACCAGCCAATGACGCAGCTGGTTATCATCGGGAAACGCCTGCCCGAAGTCTTTCCTGCTCCGCCTTTACCTGAGTGTATTTGACGGGATTATCCTCCCGGATATTGTATCGCGGCATCTTCCAATATCCTCCTTGCTCAAATATTCATTCTTCATCACAATCGATACGAACGAGCGCATACGGGTCCTTCAAGTCATCTCTGTCCAGCAGATGAAGCCGCTTCATGCGAATGGCTAGGGCAACCCATTGCTTCTGCCACAGCGGCAAAAGCCTCATATTCCTTGGTTGCAAAGATTCTATTCAAAAGACGAAGCCGTTCCCCGAGTCCCGCTGTACGCATTTGATCCATTAACAGCTCCCTGGGCATTGAGAAGCTTCTGTTGGTGTGTTCTACCGGAAAAAGGAAGCTGCTCAAAAATTCGGTAATGGGAAAATTGCCCTCACGACTCGTCTGACTCTGGAAGTTCAAGGTCTGACCTACGACAACATCGAACCATTCAATACATTCATCGCCCAAGCCGGTCTTTATACTGGCGGCACGGGTTCCCGCGTCCGTCCCATCGTGGCCTGCAAAGGCACTGTGTGTATCCATGGCCTGATCGACACTCAAGAACTAGCGCGTGAACTGCACGAAACATTCTACAAGGGCTGGTATGATGTCAAACTTCCCCACAAGTTCAAAATCGGCATCGGCGGCTGCCCAAACAACTGTATTAAGCCAGGTTTGAATGATTTCGGCATTATGGGCCAGCGGGTACCTGCCTATAATCCCGATGACTGCAATGGCTGCAAGAAGTGCTCCGTCGTAGAGGTCTGCCCCATGAAAAATGCCCATCTGGACGAGGATGGCATCATGCAAATCGATTGGGATACCTGCAACAACTGCGGTAAGTGTGTGGATGCCTGTAATTTTGATTGTGTGACAGAAGCAAAAGCAGGATATAAAATTATGGTCGGTGGTATTTGGGGTAAGCGTCAGCGCCTTGGTACCGTGATTGATGAAATCCACACCAAGGAGCAGGTCTTTGAGATGATAGAACGAGCGCTTCTGCTGTATCGGGAGCAAGGCAAGACCGGAGAGCGGTTCGGTGTATTCATTAGAAAGAGCGGGCCCCCAGCTGGGTGTGAAGCGCCTGATAGGAATCCTGTTGTGTATACTATTGATGGTACGCAGGCGTAAATCCATATCTCTTGCCGGTTCTATAATATTGGCCTGCATTGGGTGGGCTTCTAGCTCACGCAATCGGACAGATTCTTCTGCTTTCTGAAATAAGTGAAAAATGCAGAACCTGCGATATTGACTCTATAAATATTTAGTCAGTATGCGAAACAGGCAGAGCATGGTTCCCTCTATATGCCAATGGTCCCCTGGGTTCTCATTGCTGTGACGCTTACTGTCTTTCTTGTGCAAATACAGAGGCGCGCACCAGACCGGGAAGAGTGGCTTTCAATGCGATGCAAGCAAAGTCGGTGCTGCTGATATCATCTAAATTCTTGAAGATCCAGAGATACCTTCAACATAGGCCTGAAAACGAATAAAGCACGCCTGGCTGGCGTGCTTTACCCGGCAATTATATTTCTAAATTAAATCTTAGTAACATCAAATAGAAATGTAAGTCTCCATACTTTACGGCCACCCACATAGGAAACAAAAGGATGCTGTCACGTCGGCGATCTTTCGCAGCGTCACTGCTTCAAATCCCTCATCCTGAATCGGATGGGCTTGCAGCCTGCAAGCCCAAAAACCTTTTGTATGTCTTACTAACAGATAGCCACAGGACTGATGACACCTTGCAGTAAAGAGCCAAGGCGAAGAAAACTCTCCGCCTCGGCTCTTTGCTGTCCGGATTTACTTGTCCAATTCAGAAAAATTGCATACACATCACATCCGCTAGCACCCGTTGCCATCTGACAACTATCCCCTTATCTGTGCTTGCCGAGATACGCCTCTTTGATCTTCTCATTGGCCAGCAGCTCCGCGCCGGTGCCGGACATGGTGATGTTCCCCGTCTCCAGCACATAGGCCAGGTCCGCGATCTTCAAGGCCATGTTGGCGTTCTGCTCGATCAGCAGTACCGTCACGCCCTGGCGGTTGATCTCCCGGATGATGGAGAAGATGTCCTGCACCACCAGCGGCGCCAGGCCCAGGGACGGCTCATCCAGCATCATCAGCTTCGGCCGTGACATCAGGGCCCGGCCCACCGCCAGCATCTGCTGTTCGCCGCCGGAGAGGGTGCCGGCGGACTGCCAGTTCCGTTCCTCCAGCCGGGGGAACAGCTCATAGACCCATTTCAGGTCCTTTTCGATCTCCGCTTTGTCCTTGCGGAGGTAGGCTCCCAGCTTCAGGTTCTCCAGCACCGTCAGGTCCGCAAACACCCGCCGCCCCTCCGGGCTCATGGCGATGCCCGCGGAGATGATCTTGTCGATGGGCTTGCCCAGCAGCTCCTCCCCGTTCCACTGGATGGAGCCGGACTCCGCCTTCACCAGGCCGGAGATGGTCCGCAGGGTGGTGGACTTGCCCGCGCCGTTGGCGCCGATCAGGGTGACGATCTTGCCGTCCGGCACCTCCAGGTCGATGCCCCGGAGAGCCTGGATGCCGCCGTAGGACACCCGCAGCTGTTGGATTTTAAGCATCTTCCGCCACCCCCAGGTACGCGTCGATGACGCGCTGATTGTTCTGGATCTCCGCCGGTGTGCCGTCGGCAATCAGCTTGCCGAAGTCCAGCACATAGATCCGGTCGGAGATGTCCATGACCAGGTCCATGTGGTGCTCGATCAGAAACACCGTCAGGCCGAACTTCGTGCGGATCTCCCCGATGAAGGCCGTCAGCTCGTCGGTCTCCTGGGGGTTCATGCCCGCAGCCGGTTCGTCCAGCAGCAGCAGCTGCGGATCCGTGGCCAGGGCCCGGGCGATCTCCAGCCGCCGCTGCTTGCCGTAGGGCAGGGAGTTCGCCTTCTCCCCGGAAACGTCGCTGAGGTTCACCTCCGCCAGCAGCTCTTCCACCCGCTGGCGCTGCCGCGCCTCCTCCTGCCGGTTCAGATGGAAGGTCGCAGTGAGGAGGTTGCACGTCGCACGGCAGTGCATGGCCGTCAGCACGTTGTCGAACACCGTCTGGTCCTTCCACAGACGGATATTCTGGAAGGTCCGGGCCATGCCCATCCGGGTAATCTTGTCCGGGGTGGGGGCCAGGGCGTGGGTGTACTCCCCGGCGTGCTCGCCCTTGTAGAGCTTGCGCATCTTGCCCTGGGGGTAGTTTTCCACGATCTTCTCCCCCCGGTACCACACCGCGCCGTTGGTGGGCTGGTACACGCCGGTGATGACGTTGAAGGCCGTAGTCTTGCCCGCGCCGTTGGGGCCGATCAGGGAGACGATCTCCCCCTCGCCTACCTCCAGATTCATGTTGTTCACGGCGATGACGCCGCCGAACTGCATGGTGATATTCTCCAAACGAAGGATCTTCTCACTCATTTCGCCGCCTCCTTCTTTTTCGATTTTCCGGAGAGGCGGGCCCGCAGGCTCCGGGCCACATCAGAGAGCTCCCGGTCCCCCATGAGGCCACGGCGGAAGAACAGCACCACGATCATGATGATGATGGAGAACACCACCATCCGGAAGCCGGTCCGCAGGAAGGGCACCTTGAAGGCGCCGATATACGTCTCCGTGTCCAGGAACCGCAGCCACCACTCGCTGGCCGCCACGTACAGGAACGAGGCGATGCAGCTGCCGGAGATGGACCCGATGCCGCCGATCACCACGATCAGCAGGATCTCGTAGGTCATGGAGGTGGTGAAGGTCTTGGCTTGGGCCTGGTTGGCGAACATGGCGAACAGGCCGCCGCCCACGCCGGCGAAGAAGGAGCTGATGCAGAAGGCCATCCGCTTGTGCTTGGCCAGGTTGATGCCCATGGCCTCGGCGGCCACCTCATCCTCCCGGATGGCCTTGAAGGCCCGGCCATAGGTGGAGTTGATCAGCAGCACCATGATCCCGATGCACACTGCCACCAGCAGGAAGGGCACAAAGGTGGAAAGGCGCAGCACCACCTCCCCATTGGCGTTCTCGATGTTGAAGCTGGAGAAGGTGGGAAAGCTCTTCAGCGCGTTGGCGCCGTTGGTGACAGGGCCCAGCCGGTCCCACTGGAAGATGGCCCGGATGATCTCCGCAAAGCCCAGGGTGGCGATGGCCAGGTAGTCGCTCTTCAGCCGCAGCACCGGCAGGCCGATAAGCCAGGCGATCACCGCCGCCACACAGCCCGCCAGGATCAGCGCCGCCAGCACACCCAGGATCAGACCCAGGGCGCCGCCGCCGAACAGCTCCGGCAGGGAGAAATTCACCGCCGAGCCGCCGTAGAGGTAGTAGACGCTCTCCCGGTCGGCAGAGGGAATGGTCAGAATGGCGTAGGTGTAGGCGCCCAGCAGCATGAAGCCCGCCTGCCCCAGGGAGAACAGGCCCGTAAAGCCGTTCAGCAGGTTCAGGGAGGCCGCCACCAGCGCGTACACAGCCCCCTTCTTCAGCACGGTGAACAGCATACTGGTGGGCTGCATGGTGTTCTCCAGCACAATCACCAGGACCAGCAGGGCCGCCACGCAGCCCAGGGCGATCCACGCGCCCCGTTTGCTCTTTTTTTCTTGCAGCATCGTGACGCCCCCTTTACACTTTGTCGGTGGACTTCTCACCGAACAGGCCGGTGGGCTTCACCACCAGGATGATGATGAGCAGCGCGAAGGTGAACGCGTCGGAAAACACACTCCAGTTGGAGCTCTTGATCACCGTCTCGCTGAGACCGATGAGGAATGCCCCCACCACGGCCCCGGGAATGGAGCCGATGCCGCCGAACACTGCCGCCACGAAGGCCCGCAGGCCCGGCAGGGAGCCGGACAGCGGCACGATGGAGGGATAGTTGGTGAAGTACAGCGCAGACCCCACCGCCGCCAGGAAGGAACCGATGACAAAGGTGAAGCTGATGATGTTGTTGATCTTGATGCCCATCAGCTGCGCGGTCTCAAAATCCCGGGAGGCGGCCCGCATGGCCATGCCGATCTTGGTGTGGTTGATGAGCTGGGTCAGCACCACTACCAGCGCCACCACCAGGAATGGCGTAATCACCGTCACCATTTTGGTGGAGGTGCCGGCAATGGTGATCTGACTGGACAGGCCGGGCAGGCTGGGGTACATCTGCGGCAGTCCGCCGGTGATATAGGTGGCCAAATTCTGCAGCAGATAGCTGACGCCGATGGCGGAGATCATGACGCTCATCCGGGGCGCGCTGCGCAGCGGCTTGTAGGCTGCCCGTTCGATGACAAAGCCCAGCAGCACCGTCAGCAGGATCATCAGCGGCAGCGCCACGCCGATGGGCAGGCTTGCGCTGAGATAGACCATGATTAATCCCGCCGCCATGAACACGTCGCCGTGGGCGAAGTTGATCAGGCGCAGGATGCCGTAAACCATGGTGTATCCGATGGCGATCAGGGCGTACTGCCCGCCCAGCGAGATGCCGGAGAGCAGGATGGAAATTCCGTATTGCACAGGGATACCCCCTTTTCTTTCAGAGTTGGCGAGCGGGAAGGACCGTCTCCAAAAAGGCCGGGCTGCGGCCCCTTTCGAGGCGGTCCCATCTCGCGCAAGAACAAGCCGCCTGGCGGGGGATACCCCGCCAGGCTGGCCGGATGGCAGGCTTATTCCACAGTCTGGACCGTCTCCAGCGTCCAGGCGTTGTTGGCGGTGTCTGCGGTCTTGATATAGGCGGTGTCCCGGATGGCGTCGCCCTGCTCGTCAAAGGCGATGGAGCCGGACACGCCGGTGTAGGTCACGTCAGGCAGCGCGGCCTTCACGGCGGCCTTGTCGGTAGAGCCGGCGGCCTTCAGGGCCTCCAGCGCCACATAGTAGGCGTCATAGCCCATGGCAGTGACAGCGGCGATGGTATCGTTGCCGCCGTTGTTGGTCATGGCGGTGGAGTCCTCGTTCAGCCATGCCTTGATGCCGTCATCGAACTTGGGAGAGCCGCCCTCCTGGTAGAAGGTGGACACGTACAGCTGTACGTTGCTGCCCTGCGCGGCCTCCAGCACCACGTTGCTGTCCAGTGTGTCGGAGCCCAGCAGGGGGATATCCAGGCCCATGGAGGCGGCCAGACCCACGATCTGCGTGGCGTAGGCGATGGAGACGGGGCAGAAGATCACATCCACATCCTCTGCCACGGCCTTGTTCAGGTAGGTGGTGAAGTCGGAGGTGTTGGTGGGGAAGGAGTCCTTGATGACCTCACCGTCAAAGTTCTGCTCGAAGAAGGCGATCAGGCCCTGGTCGTACTCGTTGCCCAACTCACCCAGGCAGTAGGCCTTCTGTGCGCTGAACTTGTCTTTTGCGAAATTCACCAGCACCTGGGCCTGGAAGTTGTCCAGGAAGCAAATCCGGAAGTAATAGTCGTTGCCTGCGGTGATATTGGGGTTGGTGCAGGTGACGCCGATGGCGGCCAGGCCCGCCTCGTCAAACACCGGACCGCCGGCCATAGCCACGCTGGAACCGTAGGAACCCAGCACCAGGCTGACATCCTTGCTCACCAGCTCCGCCGCGGCGGTGGGCGCCTTGTCGGTAGTGGAACCGTTGTCCGCGTAGACCAGCTCCACGTTGTAGGTGGTGCCACCGATGTCTACCGTGGGGGTCTCCTTATTGGCATACTGCATGCCCAGCATCTCCTGCTTGCCGCCGGCGCCATTGTCGCCAGTGGCCGGCTCAAAAATTCCAATCCTCACCACATTTTCCCCGGATTCACCTCCTCCACTGTTGCAGGCGGCCAACCCTAAAGCTGTAGCCAATGTCAGGACCAGCGCAAAGACTCTCTTCATACTTCTTTTCCTCCCCAAAAAAATTCAAGAACGGCAGCGCCGATTCTAAACAGGAACAAAGCCCCCCCACCTATTTCTGCATTTCTGAAAAGGTATTCATTAAAGTTCCCTGGCAATAGTCACCAAGTCTAAATACATATTTCCGGGTGTGCTGGAAGCCGACGCACCGATGCAGTGGTGCACCTGCCCTCCCTGCGTTCTGGTCTGCATCCAAAGCACCTTATCGCTCCAGTGTGCCCTGGCCAGCGGATGATCTGCCGGAAGCCGTTCCGGTCCGGCAGTCAGTTTCAGGCTGCCATCCGGATTCTGGACAGCCCGGCCAACCATGCACCAAACCTCGCCCCTGGACTTCGCGTCTATCATATCTGCCTGTGTCAGGCCGCAGATACCTTGGATCGCCACATCCGCAAGCGTATATGCCTGGTCCCAATAGGTATTGGCCTGGATAACTGTTTTCATGGCCGTATCCCATCCATCGAGATCCATGGAGGGATCTGGCTCCAAAAATCCGCCTGCCTTCGCCCCCTGCACAGCCATATCAAAGGACTGTCCCTGCCCCATCGCATCAAAAACGTACATACAAGACGCGTTGAAAATCCCGCCGAACTCCAGCAGCTCTCCACAACGTCCCAACAGTTTACCCATCTCCAGAGTAGGCAGTCCTGCGCTGGCCGCTGTTCCATAGCGAATTTGGAGCCCCTGTTGTGCCGCCAAGGAAAACAGTTCTTTCCAATGAAGGGCAAGCGGCGCTTTATTTGCGGTCACCACATGCATTCCCCGTTCCAAAGCCCTTCGGATGTTAGAAGTCCCCGGCTCCCCAGTGGGCAGATATGGCGGCAATCCATCTAAATAGACATCCGCGCTGCACTGCTCGATCATCTCCAATGCCGTAAGGCCCTGAATACCCAAGCCGGGGATATCTGCCAAAGTTCCCCTGTTTTTGGCTTCCGATAACGTCACACTGG
>ERZ857801.3317-NODE-3317-length-11540-cov-3.044493_pt1 | contig 11540 bp, 9 predicted proteins | sample MGYA00519762_ERZ857801 | MGnify/ENA primary metagenome ERZ857801 (study PRJEB31778, sample SAMEA3449368) | human gut metagenome | biome: human gut; feature: human-associated habitat; material: faeces | place: United Kingdom | collected 2010/2012 ...
TGGAGGATCATAAAGGAAGTTCTGGCGGTGGCACCGGATTACAGCCAGGCACAGAATCTCAAAGGTTATGGATGGGCGGCAAATATCAATCTGAAATATGTGTTTGAGAAACTGTTTGCAGATCCATCAGGAGCAGGATACCCTCCGGCACGTGCAGAAAGCCAGGCACAGAGCAGAAAGACACTGGAAAGAATTTCTGCTGTTACACATAAAGATATGCTGACAATCTTGGAGGAATCTGATAAGGAGATTTTGAGAACGATTGCCCGAAATCAGACCTTTATGGAAGAGTTGGTACATGCTTCTATGGTGGATGAAAAATGGATTGAAATCTTGAAAAAATCCTGATTATATGTAATGATACTGGTAAATAGAGACCAGTATAAGGAGGAAAACCCCATGATACAGTCGTTGGCACGCGGGATCGAGATATTGTCTATTTTAGAAAGAATGGAAAGTGCGGGTGTGACAGAGATTGCAGAAGAATTAGGAGTGGACAAAAGTACGGCTTCCAGGCTGCTTCAGACACTCAAAGAATACGATATGGTCCGTCTTGATCGGCATACGAAGAAATATCGTCTTGGATTCAGGATATTGTATCTTGGGGAAGGGCTTCGTAATAATATAAATGTGGCATCTATAGCCCGACCGTATATGTATAAACTGTGTGAAACGATTGATGAGAGTATACATCTTGCAGCATTGAGCAACCGAATGGTGTATATTATTGATCAGGTTTTGAGCAAAAAAGAATATAAACTGTCAGCACGTATTGGTATGACAGAGTCCTGGCATTGTTCTTCTGTAGGGAAATGCATACTTTCTTATAAATCTGCCTCTTACTTAGAAGAAATCCTGGCAGGACATGAAATGGTGAAATATACGGATAAGACAATTATAGATGCCGATATGCTGAAAAAAGAACTTAAGTGTATTCGGGAAAACGGCTATGCGATTGATAATGAGGAGCGTACGCCGGGAGTATGCTGTATTGCAGTTCCTATTTTTGACTATCATGGGAATGTAAATCATTGTATTGGAATATCTGCACCGAAAGAGCAGTTTACAGAAGCTGCGATTAAAAATTACGTTCGACACATGCAGAAGTATGGAACAAAGATCAGTAGAGAGCTGGGATACGGGTTTAATAGGAGATAAAAGCAGGAGAGGTGTTCTTTGCGAAGGACACCTCTTATTATTTATATTTTATATAAGCGGTGTAATAGGTTTCTTTTTTCGGTATTCTTTTGGAGTACACTTCATTAATTCCTGAAAAACTTTGCTGAAATAACTGCCTGAACTAAAACCACAGCTTTCACTTACAGTGATGATATTTTTATCAGTCTGGAGCAGCATTTGCGCAGCGGTTCTAATTCGGTACTCATTTAAGTAGCTGGCAGGCGAAATTCTAATACAACGCTGGAAACAACGACTGCATTCTCTTGTGCTGATGTTAGCTGCCGCCGCGATATTTTCCAGTGTAATCTTCTCCATATAATGTGCATGGATAAATTCCATCATTGTTTTTAGACGTTCTGTGTCAATCAAATTTCCGCCTTTGTGATTGCTGCGCAGTTCTGCTGTGTCTTCAAACAGCAGACACCAGAATCGGCTTAATTCACTTCGTATCTCAAATTCATATCCAAACTCTTCTGTACGGTTTAATTCAATAATTTTCAGACATTTTTCTATCATGCGGATGCGCCTGTACGAGTCTGGACGGATAATATAAGTCTGGAAATCTTCATTTTGTATAATAGGAAGTAAATATTTTTGTTCAAACAGACTATTGTACATTCCTGACAAAAAATGCATGTCAAATATATGTGCATATGTTTTGCAGCCATTCATCTGTTCTTTGGCGCCTATATTGTGCATAACACCAGAATTAATAAAAATTATTTCGCCTTTTTTCAAAATATAGGTATTGTCCGCAGTACGAAGCTCTACTTCTCCTTCTTCTATGTAATCCAGTTCGAGAAGTGGATGCCAGTGCCAGGAAAGACACCGATTTATGCAGGTATTTAAGTCTGTGTAATTACAGATATAAGGGAATTCCACTGAATTTATAGGAAGAATTTCTTTTTGTTCTGCTGTTGTCTGGAAATTTGAACTGTGAATCATAGGAACCTCCTACTGTGTATGGATATAAATACAAAAAATTATATTTTTTGTCTTAAAATTACTCTTTTGTAAATTGAAATTTGTACAGTAAAAACATAAAAAAAGATGAACTGTACATAAAAAAGATTATATATTGGTTAAATTATACAAAAATATTGAAACGGAAGCAAGTCTTGATAGTAGTGTTTTTAGTCTGGAAAGACATTTCTTGTCAAAGCAGGAAAAAATATAATACATATATACAGAGCGAAAATAAAAAGAAGGAGGTTTTAGAATGAACCAAAAGAAAACAGGGGTGTCTCTGGGCGTCAGGCTGGCTTATGGAGGCGGCGATGCAGCAGCGAATATTGTATTTGGGATGATCTCTACAATCCTGACATTATTCTATACAGACTATGCGGGCATACCGGCAGCTACAGTAGGTGTTGTTATGTTAGTCACTAGAATATTTGATGGATTTTCAGATGTAATTATGGGATATATCATTGAAAATACACATTCCAAGTGGGGGAAAGCGAGGCCTTGGCTCTTATGGATGTGTGTACCATATGCGATTTCTGCAGTTCTGCTTTTTGCGGTACCAGATTCCAGTGTAATGACGAAGGCAGTTTACATGTTTGTTACATATAATTTATGTACAACGGTCTGCTATACAGCGACAAATGTTCCGTACAGTACATTGACGTCTATGATTTCCAGAGAACAGCACGATCGTGACATGTTAAGCATTTACAGAATGGGAATCGCTCCATTTGGAAGGATTCTGGCAGTAAGCTTTACACTGCCATTAGTGAAGCTATTTGGTGATGCACAGTCATCATGGATAAAAACAATGGCAATTTGGGCTACGATTGCTGTCATTCTGAATCTCTGGTGTTTTTCAAAATGCAAAGAGAACGTAGATATTCCGGCGCGCAATGATACGAAGGTACCACTTAGAAAATCTTTAAAAGCGTTGCTGACAAATCAGTATTTTTATGCGGGAATATTCTTCCAGATGTTCCAGAATATCCTTTTTGCAATTACAGGAACCATGCTTCCATATTATTGCAAATATGTATTCCACAATGATTCCTGGCTTTATAGTGCGATGTATACAGCGGAGACATTGTTGATGATTGTCATAACAATGGCGTTTAGCCCGCTTCTGCTGAAAAAATTTGGGAAAAAGAAGATGTCCCTTGGTGGACTGGTGCTTGCAGTTCTAGGACAGATTATCTTTATGTTTAATCCATATAATCAAACATTGGTATTTTTAAGCTGTATTTTGAGAGGAATTGGTTTTGCTCCGCTTAATTCAGTATTCTATGGATTTGTCAATGAGGCAGTAGAATTTGGACAGTGGAAATCTCATATACGCCAGGAAGGGCCGATTTTTGCAGGAAGCAATATGGGAACAAAATTTGGAGCAGGTGCAGCTTCAGCGATTATGACTTCTCTGCTTGGATGGGCAGGTTATATCAGTACATCTGGGACAGCAGTTGTGCAACCGGACAGTGCGGTGAACATGATTATTACCATTTATACATGGGGACCGGTTCTTGTGTATGCAGGATATATATTACTTCTGTTGCTATACAGACTGGATAAGAAATATCCGGCGATTATGAAAGAACTGGAGGAACGCGAAGCAAGAGGGGAATTATAGGTAGCAAAAAATTTACATAAATCTAAAAAAAACGGAGGTATTAAAAATGAAAGTAGATAAGGTAAAGGTAGGAGTAGTTGGTCTTGGGATGGTTTGTTATTCGCATATTGATGCTTATGAGGCACATCCGGACGCAGAGGTTATTGCGGTATGTGATTTGAATGAAGGACAGGCAAAAGCAGTAGCAGAAAAATACGGGATCCCTAAATATTACACAGACTATGCGGAAATGTTAAAAGATCCGGAAATTAATACAGTTGACATTGCGACCCCTACGTTTATGCATTCGAAAATGAGTATCCAGGCAGCAGAAGCGGGGAAAAATATTTCCTGCGAAAAACCATTCTGCCTTACACTGGAGGATGGGATGGCAGCGTGTGAAGCGGCAGAGAAAAATGGAGTTACACTGATGGTAGGCGAATCTTATGTATTTATGTCCTCTATAGAAAAAGCAAGAGAATTGATCGATGCAGGGGAAATCGGAAAACCAACGCAGATTAGGGAGAGATTTGGTGCATGGATAGAGAAAAATGGAGTTATGGATAACCGGCCAGTATCTGCAGACAGACAATGGCGTATGGATTCTTCAAAGGCAGGTGGAAATGGTTTTCCGTGGATGTTTGACCACTGTGTACATTTCTTTTCTACAGCAGAGTATCTTATGAATGATTCTAAGATCAAGGAAGTATATTCTTTAAAGAGTAGTCTAGACTGGATGAACGATCAGCAGATACATAAAGTAGAAAGTGATAAGATGCATTTATATGGTACAAACGCAGCGGGAGATATTCCGATTATGACATGGACGTATGAGGATTCTGCATGCCAAGGTGTTTGGATGCGTGCGGAGTATTTAAATGGAAAATATGATCCATATACAGGCTTCTCTGTCATTGTAAGCGGTGATAAAGGAATGATTGAAGTACTGGGAGAGGGTGGAAAAGGTCTGAAATATGAGGGAAAGGACGCACATCTTGTTTTGTACCGTCAGGATGGCACTACAGAGGCGTTCCGTTTTGATGAAGGTGGAGATGAAATCTGGGATTCTGAAGTATCTTATTACAGTCGGGCACACAGAAATCAGATCTTTGAATTTGTCGATAGCCTTATTGAGGGCAGAGCTCCAAGATATACAGGAGTAGATGGGACTCGTGCGGTGCGCACGACTATGGCTGCTATTTGTTCTGCGAAAGAAGATGTACCTGTAAAAGTTGCAGAAGTAGACGATGCAAGATACGATAAGTAAAGAAAAAGAAAACACCTAAAAGCTCTCCATGAAATGTTCCCTGTCAGAGTATAACTGGCGGGGAACATTTTCTTTTATGTTTTAGGATAGAAGTTTGTCTTGAGAAATGCCAATTATTGCAGGCGGCAATTGTAAGAATATTGCTTCCTATATAAGTAAATGTATGATAAAATGATGACAATAATATTTGTAGAGAGACTTTAAGCATTCAGATAAATACTATGAAGAATAGACTTGAAAAGAAAAAACATGTAAAAAAGGACAGAAGCAAAAAATACACCAGATATGATATATATATGGTTTTTGCGTGTATTCTTTTATTGGTAAGTGGAATTTTTACTGTATGGGCGGCAAAAGATACGCAGATGGCGCAGTGGTATTCCGTACATATATATCCGTTGCTGGTGATGTCTATAGGAAGAGCAGCCGGAATGGTTTCATTTTCTGTGTCAGAAATTTTGATTTACTTATTGTTACTGCTGTTTTTGCTTTCCTTTATTCAAATGATATGGAAAATATACAGGGGCAGAAAAAAGGGAGAAGCATTTTTTGAGTGGTTTTCCAGAGTATTTCTGGCACTGGGTATTCTTGTGTTTCTCTATGTTGTAGGATGTGGTATAAATTATCACAGAATACCGTTTTCAGAGGAGGCAGGAATAAGGACTGCAGACTATACAGTAGAGGAATTAGAAGAAATCTGTATATGGTTGACTGAAGAGGTTAATGAAAGGGCAGAACAAGTAAAAAGAGACAGCAGTGGTCTGCTGTGTTTTGGAGGCGTGTCTGATACAGAAAAGGGCGACCTGGCAGGGGAGACAAAACCAGATACAGTCCGTAGAGATGCAGTGTCAGCAATGGAGAAGCTGGGTGAAGAGTTTGCCTGTCTGAAAGGATATTATCCCCAGCCCAAAGGATTGGTGGTATCGGAGCTTTTGTCTTATCAAGGATTGACGGGAATTTATCTGCCTTTTACAATAGAAGCTAATTATAATGAAGATATGACTGCATACAATATACCATTTACGCTCTGCCATGAGCTTTCTCATTTGCGGGGATTTATGCAGGAACAGGAGGCAAATTTTATTGCATTTTTGGCATGTACAGAGTATGAGAGTATAGAGTTTCAATACAGCGGATATCTATCTGGATGGGTGTATTGCATGAACACTCTTTATGATGTATCTCCGGAGAGGTGGCAGGAGACAAGAGCAATGCTGTCCGCAGCGGCGGAACCGGATTTAGCGGCGAACAATGTGTTCTGGAAGGCGTACGACGGCACAGTGGCAGAAGTGGCAAATCAGGTAAATGATACATATCTCAAGGCGAACGGACAGGAAGACGGTGTACACAGCTACGACAGGATGGTAGATTTAATCGTGGAATATTTTTATAAAAAACTGTAACTTTTACAGGCGATAAAGGGTATTTTATATGAAAGGACGGGCACAAAAAAAGAACAAAATAGATGCGGAAGAGGCGCTTATGGAATACGGGGACATGGTGTACCGTATTGCATTGCTTCAGATGAAGAACAGAAGTGAAGCGGAAGATGTCTTTCAGGAGGTATTTCTGCGGCTGGTAAAATATCACAGCCGTATTGAGGGCCAAGAGCATTTAAAAGCGTGGCTTATCCGAGTTACGATAAACTGTTGTAGAAAGCAGTTTGACAATGCGTATAGGAGAAAGACAGTACCGTTTTTGAAAGAGGAAGCTGCAGAGTCCTTTTATGAGATGGAAACGGAAGAATACGGTGTGTATGAAGCAGTACAGAATCTACCGCCAGATTATAGAAGCGTGGTGCATCTGTTTTATTATGAACAATATACAGTCAGACAAATCAGTGAGGTTCTCGATGTGTCAGAATCCGTAGTAAAGACTCGGCTTTCCCGTGCAAGGGCGAAGCTAAAGGAGATACTGAAAGGAGAATTTGGAAATGCAGGAGCAGTATAAAAACGCAAATGATAAAATTCATGCTCCGCAGGAACTTTTGGAGAGAACTAGAAAGCAGATAAGAGCCGAAAAAAACAGGCGCAGGACGGTATGTATTGTTAGATACGGCGCAGCAGCAGCGTGTTTTTGTCTGGTGGCTATAGGAGCATGGCAGTTTACTACAAGAGATAAGATATATATAGAAGAAGTGCAGATTGCAGCGGCAGAATGGACTGCCGGAAAAAATTTTGGAAAGGCGGAGAAGAACGATCGGGAGCAAAGCGCACAAGAGACGTCAGACATCAATATAGAGTTTCTTGCAGGAGACAGCAAAGACGTGGCGCCGCAGGAAGTATGGGAGCTTAAGACAAGTAAGATAAATGGTACAGAGGTGCATATTGGAAGAGAGGGTGCGACGAAGTGGTTTGCGGCCTATGAAAAAGAGGGTGATTATTATTATGTAAAGGGAGAGGGTATTTCAGAAAAAGAATTCCTGGCATATTTGCAAAAAAATCTGTAATTACTGTAACCTTAGAGAAGGATGAGAGGTATTATAAGTAGAACGCGGATAATTATAAGTACTCTGTAAAGAAAAATCAGGTTTAGTAAAACAGATGAGGGGTGGTAGGATGAGAAAACAATTAGCTAGGTGTCTATGTGCTGTGATGGCAGTAGTGATGCTGTCCTCGGGATGTACAATTAAAAAAAGCAGCGAAGATAAATATGGCGCAGTGATGGAGACGGAGAAGCTAGCAGAAAAGATCAAAGAAAAATATGCAGAGGATGAAAAATATGAGTATACAGAACCACTCAAAGATGTTGCACGGGATGAAAAGCTGACGCTTCAGATGGGATTTGACATTAAGGGCAGAGAGTTCACAGAGTATACGCAGATTGTAAATGTATTCAAGGATGCGAATCTGAAACAGGCTGCCGGCTGTCATTTTGAATGGGATGAAGAAGAACAGATACTTTCGGTTACTCCTCCACGCTGGGAAGCAGCGGGGATCGCTAGTACGAATCTGGGGGAAGAGGATCCAGGGTATAATCCGGCGGATAGTACTTTATTTGATAAAGGAGAATTAAATGACTGGGGAAACCTTCCGCAATATTACATGGTACAATATGTAGACAGTGAAACAGGGGAAGTGCTAGAAAAGCCGAGAGTAACAGTCTTTACAATCGAGCATGAGGTGAAGACAGCCCCGCGGGTAAGCCTGCAGATAAGCGACGAGGGAAAACCAGTATTTAGGTGGAAAGGTGTCAAGGGAGCAGAAAAATATTATGTTCTGTCTATGGAATATACGGAGGAGAATGGATTTACCGGAAGCGGGCTGGTGAGGGGAAGTACAGACAAGACACAATGGATACCAGATTCAACAGCACAGTTTATTACTTATACGGTATCGGAGGCAGAGAGAAGCGAAGCATATAATATAGAGAAATATGGGGAAGGAACGGAGGCGATTCCAAAAGATACGGAATATGATACATATTACTGTGTTGTCGCTGTATCAGAGGACGGAACTTCTGCGATCAGTAATACATTTGATGTAAAGGATATTGCACGAAAGGTTCCTTATACAGAAGAGGTGAAAATGAACCTGTCCGAAGGTGGTTCCAACTATGTAGACCATTTTGCGGATATGCCTTCTTATAAATGGATCACAATGTGCGACGGTACACTGGTTCAAAAATTGATTAATTATGAGTTTGACGAAGCAAAAAAGACGACGGAGACATGGGGCGAATATGAAAAGGATGATATGTCGGACTTAAGACTGGTGGAAGTAGAGATTGTAAAAGTGCCGTATACGATAGACGGAACAGACTTTAAAGGAACCGTTATTGTGGAGAATTATAACCCGAATACATGGGAAGAGGAAATGGAGGCGGTTTATAAGCGGCAGGAGGAGCTTCGCAGCAAAGGTGGGGCAATAGACATAGAGATGACGCAGGAAGAGGAAGAGACAGAGGAAACTGCCGGTGCGGTAAGTGTGTCCGCATATAAGGTTTCGGCAAACGGTGCTTTGAGTGAATATCTTGCTGTGAATATGATGAACGGCAGTACAGCAATAAGTCTGGAGGATTTTCCGGAAAGTGCAGATCAGGAGTATCTGCTGGATTCCTGGGAGGAAGCAGTTTATCAGAACCCTATGGTTCTAGGGGTAGAAAGCGCAGCTTTGTCGGGCGGCGGTAAAACGCTGACGGTCAAATATGATACAGACGCAGAGGAGATAAAACAGAAACAAAAAGAAATAGATGCAGAAGTAAAGCGGGTCATAAAAAAAATTATTACAGAGGACATGACGGAACTAGAGAAGGAGCTGGCGATTAATCAATATTTGTGCGATACGGCTGAGTATGACATGGACGCCCTGGAAAATGCAGAAGAAAAGGAATTTGCTGACGTAGATGCGGAATTTAACGATTCGTTTACACCATATGGTGTACTTCTGAATAAAAAGGGAGTGTGCTCTAGTTACGCGGGTGCATTTAAACTTTTGGCAGATGAGGCAGGACTAGAAAGTATTGTGGTAACGGGATATTTAGAAGGAGACCTGCCCCATGCATGGAATAAAGTAAAAATTGACGGACAATGGCAGATTGTAGACAGTACAAATAATGACAATGAGTTGATTTTTAATGCACTTTTCAATCTTCCAGATGACGCGGCCAAGAAGGTTTTGGTAGAGGATGCCCGATATGTGCTGGACGACAGGCTTTCAGATTATGAGGCCTCTACTGACGAGAAGGAATATTATCATATAGAAAAGAAGTTCTATGAAAAAAATGAGATTGCCTCTCCGGTGATAGAGGCGTTAAAAGCGGAGGGGAGTGCAGTTTTCAGAACAGATTATAATCTAAATGATGAGGAGTTCATGGAAATTGCTAAACAGGTTATCACCCAATATGAGAGCGATAAATTAAGCGGTTCTTATTGGATGGGAGTGATATATTTAACGAATCATTAATGGAAAAGGAGAGAAAGAAGTATGAAAAAGAACAGAAAAAGAGTTGCAGCGGCGGGAATTGCTGTGGTGATGACGGCATCTATGGTGTCCGGCTGTGGAACAAAGGCGACACCGGAGAATTTATTCAATGATATGTCGAAAAATATGAAGGACGTGGAATCCGTACTTTGTAACATGAATATGGAAGCTTCTCTGACAGACGGCACAGATAGTATGGAAATGAGTATGAAGCTGGAGGTGGAAGCAACCCAAAAGCCAGAAGCGGCGCACCTGAAAGGGAATGTTTCAATTGGTGTCAGCGGAACAGATATGAGTACAGAGGTAGAAGGATATTCAGTTAAGGAAGACGATAAGTATGTATCCTACAGCATGGTTGAAAATGAATGGTCGAAAACGGAAATGGACGAAAGTGAAGTGGATGTACTCAATGACAGTATGTTTGACGGGTTAAAAGATGCGGCAGACGATTTTGAACTGTCGAAGGATTTGACTGAAGTAGAGGGCGAAGAATGTTTCGAACTAACCGGAGACATCAAAGGGGATACACTGACTAGTTTGATGGATGAGGAAATGATGAGTTCCTTCGGCTTGGATGTTTTGGCGGATGAGGATGTGATGGCAGATGTGACGATTCCGTGCACTGTAGAAGTTTATAAAGATTCAATACTTCCGGCACGATTGAATATAGATATGAAGGAGGTTATGGAGTCTATACTGGAAGAGTCCGGAGAGGATGTAGAAGTATCTGATTATTTTATAGAGATGATTTATGCAGAATATGACAGTGTGGATGAAATTACTGTTCCAGATGAGGCGAAAGAGGCAGTTTCTGATTCTGATGCGGGCAAAGATGTTAAGGAAGATAACAAAGATACCGGAAAAAAGGCGTCAGCGGCTAAACAAAGTGAGGAGCTTGGAGAAAGCTGGGACAGTTATACGGTTCAGATCAATGATACAGTTATTACACTTCCATGTGAATTTGCAGATATAGAAGCAGCAGGATTGACCTTGAACAGCAGCTATACGCCGGAAAATTATGTGGTGAATGCAGACGAATATGAATTGGCATATTTTATGGATGCAAATGGAAATGAAATTAAGGTTGACGTTATCAATACCTCCGGTGAAGCGAAGGAATTAAAAGACTGCTTGATCGGTGGAATTTCCGTAGATGACTATGGCGTGGAAAACGGAGGAATGACAGTTATTTTCCCAGGAGGTATTCAGATAGGAAGCACGAAGGAGGATGTGACAGCCGCTTATGGATCCTGTGAGGATGTCTACGAAGGAGACTATATGCATATGTATAACTGGTATGCAGCCGACAGCTATTTCAATGGCTGTGAAATAGATTTTGACGCAGAAACAGGCCTTGTAATGTCTATGTATCTGGATCGCCATGAATAAGAAACAGAAAGAGAAGCCGTGTAGCGGCTAATCCAAGTTGCTTTGGCTGACCTGTTGCATTTTTAAGAGAAACTTAGAAAAAAGGGCTTGCAAAAGAGAAGTATATATGCTAATATAAAAAACGGTCACTACGAAAGTGGTGACCGTTTTAAGGCTCCGTGGTCAAGCGGTTAAGACATCGCCCTTTCACGGCGGTAACACGGGTTCGATT
>ERZ857801.3321-NODE-3321-length-11535-cov-3.262108_pt1 | contig 11535 bp, 17 predicted proteins | sample MGYA00519762_ERZ857801 | MGnify/ENA primary metagenome ERZ857801 (study PRJEB31778, sample SAMEA3449368) | human gut metagenome | biome: human gut; feature: human-associated habitat; material: faeces | place: United Kingdom | collected 2010/2012 ...
TAGAGGGATATCAGACAAGTATTTAAAGAACTACATTGGACTATATAAGATGAAAAATCAGAATAAAAATTACTATAACAAAACGACTTTCAAGGGAATATACAAGAAGATCATGAACTCCATGTGTGAGCTAAGATATAGTGACTTTACAAATGAATTTTCATTTAAGACCATATAATCAATATATTTTAAATATAGTTACCAACATTTATCTAGGGTTAGATTTTTTAAATAAGATTTAACGAATGGTTTCATAAACCATTTTTTAGCTTGTACATCCTCAGTAAATTCTATTTCAGTTTGATTTCCTTTAGGAGTAAAAATACCTATCCAATGACCTTTCATATTGCTATTTTCCATATCAAATTCCCAACGTTTATACGGTTCTACAACAGTAACAGTAAAAGTAGTAGCAAAATGTTCTTGAGAGTACTCAATAAATTGTTTTTCATTTATGATTTCTGTTTGACTTAAATCACTACGCCATAACTTGTATTTTTCAACATTGAAAACAACTTCCCAGACTTTTTGGATATCATTATCAATCAGTGCTTTTATATGAGAAGTAGGCATTTTTAACACTTCCTTTCAAATAAGGATCTATTTTTTCAAATTTATTAAAGCAGATGGATTATTTTCTAGGATGGCACTTATAATAGAACATTTTTCTAAATCTGAACAATCCCCACAAGTATTAACACCCTTTTTCATTGCACACTGTCGAATACCACACATACTATCACAAAATACAGTTTTCACACCATCAACACGGCATCCTTCACAGTTAATATGTTCAGGAAAAATGGGTGCATTATTCAATTCAGCCCATAGCTTGGCAGTTTTCTTTCTCATCTCCTGATCATTATTGACTGTCGCAAGATATGCATCACAATTTTCACAATCCAATCCGCAATATGCAATCATGTTTTTCATGGTTATATACCTCCACTCGTATTTGTAACTCTCTATAAATTTTTTGTTATATGACATTTTTCATCCAATTATTTAAAAATTCTATTTGCTCATCAGTATGAAACCAATGTTCACCATTTTCCATTACGGTAAGATGTGCATCATGACCATTTATAAACTCATCTACTGTTTTTCTTGATGTTAAATTGTCATGTTCTGCATACAATATCTCAGTTTTAACATTCCATATTATTGGATTGTCTCTAACAAAACATAAGTATTCCCAAGATAATGTTTCTCCAAAATCTGTCTGTATTTCTCTTTTCTCAGCTAATTCTTTTTCTGAAGTATTTGCCCAATTTATCATATCTATTATCAACTGCTCCATATCTAATATCGGAGATATAAATAACGCTTTTTTGATTTTACATTTCTGTAGTGAGTGCATTGCTAGATAGGCACCAATACTATTTGCCAGTATATAAATTTGATCATATTTATTTTGAACATTATTATAAAAATCAACAAATTTATTTTTTACAATCCAAGGAAGATAGTCGTTAAAATCTATTCCGTAAATATCAAAGCCAGGGCAATTTTTCTTATATTGCTCAGCTTCAAGATAATTGCCACCTTTACCATGAATATATATAATAACTTTTTTCAAATGAGTTCCCCTCACTTTCGTTTTTAATCACCTTCAATGTTCCTTATTCAAATCAAAAAGTACATCTTCATAATCTTTTACATAATACTTTATATTCTTGCGTCCTTTTTTTATAATTGTATGTCCTTCAGCCTCAAGTTTTTCTTTTTGGACTTCTATACCTCCCGGATATTTTGAATTCAATTCTCCATTTGCTTTTAATGTTCGCCAATATGGAGTTTTATCTTCAGTTCGCTGATAACTTGCCCATGCTGCAATAGATACAAAAATCCCTGCGGTGATAGGTTCAGTAAAATCTGCATCGTTCTCTTTTGCGAAAAATTCTCGAATTTTCCCAATGGTGATTACCTTTCCATAAGGTATTTTCTTCATGACTTTATCGTAATCAATTGGTGGAGCAAAATACATATTATTTCCACCATATTTTTCAATACTTTTTTGGTCTGTAATCACCTGAAATTTAGGCATATCTTTATTATCGTGTAACATGGCATTAAAATCCTTTTTTTCTTCATTAGCCATACTTTAACACCTCCTATCTTTATTATAAAGAGATAAAAAATTCAATGCAATGAGACTGTTTGAAATAATGCTTACAATCTCTAGACCATATAAATAACTTCTTTTTGACTATTTTTATTGATTTACTTTAAACACGCATTTACAAATTTCATGGGTACATTCATACGTTCTGCTACTTGTTCTGGTGTCATTCCACTATTTAAGAAACGTTTGCATACGACTTTTAAATTTTCTCCAACTTCGATAATATGCTTATCTGGATCATAGAATCGAACTACACGTTGTCCCCATGAATGTTCTATAACAGGATGTACATATTCAATGTCACACTCTTTTAATTTATCAATAAACTTATCAAAATTATCTTCTTCAAAATAAATTTCAAAATTATTACCTCCAAAGGTGATTTCACTTGCACTGATAAATTCTTTATATGTTTCAACTGTCTGTAAAGACAAACCTCCAGTTAAAGTTTTATTAGCTCCAAAATCCATAATCACATGAAGTCCAAAAACTTTTTTATAAAACTCAACTGATTTATCTATATCAGTGACTACTAACATAGGGTTCTTTAATTTCATTTTTATTTTCTCCTTTATAATGTACTTGATATAATCATTATCCCATTATAAAAAATGTTTGACAATCATTAACTATATCAATAAGAAAATTTAAATCGATGATCTTCCTGATATTGTTTTCTTGATGGATTTCCTTCAACTCTATATATTTTTTTATTTTTAATATCATAAACTACAGACCATACAGTATCTGCACCTTTTCTTCTATCATACTGACACATAAATCCATGCTTTCCAGATAATATATCAAAAATAAGTTCCATTGATAAATCGTTATTTTTTAATGACTGATATGCAATTTGATGTCTTAATGATGAATTCCAGTCATCAATATTGTGTTCATTATACTTTTCCATTTGTGAAGAGTTAAAGTTGTTCGCTGTCGTAACAAAATTTTCATTTTCTAAAGGATAAATGATCTCTACTTTTTGACTATTACATTCTACTATTGCAATATTTCCTAAAGCATCTGCTATTGTTATTGTTTGATTAGAAGCAATGGGAACTGACTTTATAAATTGAATAGCTTCCTGTAGTGTCTGACATTTTTCCAGAATATAACGCACAATCATTCCTGCATTTATTCCAGGCATAATATTCTGTGGATAAATAAAAGTCATTCCTATTGCTAAGCCGTATTCATTGATACCATCTTCCATTTCAACAAACGCTGTCGTATTTCCATTAAATGAGTAGCAATTATCTAAATTATACAAACAGTTCATATAAAGTTTCTCTAATTCAACTAAAAAATCACTGTTTCTTCCTAAGATAATTTGATTTTTATCACTGATTGCCATACACGTACATTTATTATTAAATTCAAAACAGTACATACTCAATAAAAAAGTGAGCATATCTTCATATGACGTTTGCTGTCCATCAGCAATTCCTTTTATTTCATCTAAAATTTCTGAATAATATTTTTCATAAATAGGTAAACATTGCTTAGCAAATTCCTTTCTTTCTTCACTGACAACAAATGTATGCTGATTCGCAATAATTTTATTATTTTTTCTTAATAAAGTTCCCCAACGAAAACCACAATCATAGTGACTACCTTTGAATTTTCCATGATACATTTTATTTTTCCTCCTCGTTTATTTCGAGCAAGATCTTCCTCAATTTCAATCTTAATTGAATAAAAATTTTATGTCAATGAATTAAAATTTATATTGAAATATAGATATTTAAACCCATTATTTAGTCTACGATATATGCAAAAAAATAAACAAGTATGTTTCAAAAAAAATGCACCTTTTACTAGGCACAGTTTTAATTCATATGTTCAATTGAGATACCTTTTTGTTGAATGAAATATTTAAACAAAATATATGTTCCCCATACACCCCCTACTAGCATTACTTCAAATATTCCTAATATGTGAATCAAATATTTAAAAGTGAAATTCATTAACAACGAAATAAGATGATTGATTCCAAGTAACCAGCAGAGTATTACTGATTGTATAACTAATATTTTTATCATTTCTGTATTATTGCTTCTTAAAGCAATTACAATTGAAACAATAATCGCTATATTCCATAACGAAATTTCACGTTGCCAGCCAACAGACATGCCCCAATCTGTAAATACTTCTCCTATTTGTGGTAAACATAATTGCCATATACTTGCACCAGTACATGCAACTAGCATAAACATTAAATAGTATCTGCTGATTTTTATCATCCTCTTCTTTTCCATAACCTTATGCTCCTTTTGGATTCTTAACACTTCATTTGACCTATTATTCCTGTACAGAATAATTTGAATACATTAATAAATTCTATCTTTGCTTGTTCAATATCCTCATATTCTATTAGAACGTGTCTTAAGCAATCCGCTAATATATCAATTATCAATTTTGAATAATGCCCATTTTCTTGCATATGAAAATGCTGCTGTATATGTTCTTGCAAATTTTTTAATAGTTTTTCTTTTCTCTCCAGCAAAGAAGAACTCTCTAAATTTAGAATTATAACGACCTTTTTATCAAGAAAACATCTTAACTCACTTTGTTCAAATAATTCATCCAGATGATCTGCATACGCCATTGCTTCATCTTTCGTTAGCATATTATCTTTACTATTGAATATATGCTGATCCATCATATATTCAATATTTTCTAATGTTGGCATAATAATTGTTTGTAATAAGAGTTCCTTGTTTTTAAAATAATGATATATATTTCCGAGGCTAGTATTTGCTTTATATGCAATGACTCTCATTGAAGTGTTCTCGTATCCTTTTTTCATGAATTCATCTGTTGCTACTTCGATAATCCTCTGTTCTATATCTTCTTTTTTTGTTTGCATTTTTATCTCCTCCATATTTATAGAATATGGCAAAGATACTCATAATACAATAGATAGTCATTATAAAAAATCATAAATTAAGTTACGTTCATTTTTCAAAACTATAATTACATTACATATAATCCTTTATTAAGAATGTATAGGATTCTTTTATTTTCAACATAAACTATATAATATCAAATTAAAACTGGCATTGAAAAACTGCACCTTTTTTTGGTACAGTTAAATAATGCCTAATTCGCTTTTTCAAATATCAAATCAATCTTTCTTAAGCATCCTTTTGCATCAATCAACTTTGGGATGTATCCTACATAGGAATACCCGTTTTCTGCATATCCATTGATGATTTTCTTATAATCAGAAGTCATGAGAAACAATACATCTTTAGCTTCATATTTTAATTCAACATATTCATACTGTTTCATATGATTCCCCTCATTATAAATCTCTTACTAGCAATACCTTTTTAGTTAGAACCCAAGATACTATAAAAGCAGCCAGTGATACAGCTAAAATGATTATATATGTTGATAAGTGATTTCCTAAAAGAAGGAATAAGCCAATAAACACTCCGGCAGAAACAGGATAAGCGATAATTGAACCTAGAATACTTTTTGTTTCATCAGTAAGAAAATAGAATGGCAGAATGATTCCGCCTGCAAGCAATGCCATTGCGACACTGACACATACAAATACCATTGCACCATCATTGCTTTTTCCAATGACAGTTGAGGCAATATAACCAAAGATGATTCCAAATATTAATCCAATTAAACTTAATCCTAAATAAGAAATGTATTTACTATCAGTGTATGTTCCTCTAGAAATCTGAGTTGTTAAGACTGTTTTGATCCATCCTGATGATTTATCTAAAGTAATCGTCGTTGTAACAATCATTCCTAATAATACTGTTGCCAATACGGTTAACACCCATGGTGTTGAAAGATAAGATAGACTTGCTCCAATAATAACAAATACGACTGCTAAGATAAGCAAACTGCTTTTGATAATGTAATAATCTTTTAATAATAAACCTTTCATCTAGTTCGCCCCCTTTACATACATCAGCATGATTTCATCAATATTAGCAGGTATAACCATTGCTTTTGGATATTTCTTTTCGGCTTTCTGTCTGTCAGCTACCAATACCTGCCATTCATAATCCTGTTTTCTATATGCAATAATTTCTTCCTTATTCAATGCATCAAATTGAGCTGCTCCACATTTAATAATGCCATATTTTTCTAACAGTTCATCTTTAGGTTTTGAGAAAATAATCTTACCTTCATGAATGAATACAATATAATCAGCTATTTTTTCTAAATCGCTTGTGATATGAGATGAAACCAAAACAGAATGTTTCTCATCTTGGATAAAGTCTAAAAGCATGTCTAATATTTCATCTCTAATGATAGGATCTAAACCACTTGTCGCTTCATCAAGAATCAATAGTTTTGAATGATGTGAAAAAGCTACTGAAATGGAATATTTCATCTTCATTCCTTTAGAGAAATTCTTGATCTTTTTGTTCATTGGCAATTTGAAATTAGAAAGCATTTTTTCATATGTGCTCATGTCCCATGTACTGTAGATATTTGCAAAAACTTTTCCAAGCTGTTTTGGATTGAGGACATCTGGATAATTGTTTCCATCAAACACAACACCGATTTCATCTTTAGAGACTTCATCAATATTAGAACTTCCTAACATTGTTATTGTTCCACTATCTTTTTTAGTCAAACCTAATATAGAATTAATAGTTGTACTTTTTCCTGCCCCATTTTCACCAATCAATCCTACTATGCTCCCCTCAGGAACGCTAAAAGAAATATTATTTAAAGTAAAGTCTTTATAATGTTTTGTAACACCATCAAGTTTTAATGCTAATTTCTCCATAATCTTAATCCTCCTCATATAACAAAGATAATAAAGACTGTAGTTGATCAAGTTTTATTCCACTGACTTTTGCTATTTCTATAGCTTCTGTAAAATGCTCTTCAATCCTTTTTTGTTGTTCCTCTAAATAGAAATCCTGGTTTTGTGCAGATACAAAACATCCTTTTCCAGCGGTTGTTTCAATAAAACCGTCTGCTTGAAGAGCATCATATGCTTTCTGTACTGTTAAAACACTAATATGCAATGATTTTGCAAGTCCTCGAATAGAAGGAAGTGCTTCTCCGGCTTTTAGCTCTCCACTCATGATTAAAGCTTTTATTTGTGATGAAATCTGTTCATAAATAGGAACGCTCGCATGATTATTTATAAATATTTCCATTCAATCACCGTCCTTTTGTATTATACTGTATTACCTTTACAAGTACAGTATAATACTGTTATGCACAGATGTCAATATGCTTATGAAAAAATTTAGTTTATACTTATTTTCAATCTTTTTATATTCATTTTTTCTAACAAAAGAAGATAAATAATAAAATGACACGATTGATTTCAAAAATGATAATTATAATAGTTACCACTTTAAAAAGTAATCAAAACAATGAATATTTAACTTTTTATTCAAATAGCGTTATAATAAAAATATATAGTGGAGGTAGGAATATGCAAGAAATCAACCCTAAAGATACCAATCGAGCTAAAAGTTTTGAACTCTATATCAATGCTCCAATGCCTATGGTGACAATATTCAAAACACTAGATATATCTCATTTAATGAAATTAAAAAAAGACGGATATAAGTTAAACATGCTGATGTGCTATTGTATTGGATTAGCTGCAAGTGAAATCAAAGAGTTTTATTTATTACCAATAGGTCAAAAAATGTTTCAGTATGACAAGATAGGATTAAATGTCATTGTTGCAAATAACTCTGGTACCATAAATACTTGTGATATTCCATTTTCTTCAAATTTAGAAGAGTTTAATCAGTCATATCTTCAATTAACCAAGAAAGTCTATGAAACTTGCCAAGATTATGAAATCGAAGATCATATGATTATTGGAACATCCAGTTTAATCAAATATGATATTGATGGCATCATTAATATGTATAGTGGTATATTTAATAATCCGTTTATGCTATGGGGAAAATATAAAGAAAATAAACAAATAACAGAACTCAAAATATCTTTTCAATTTCACCATGTACAGATGGATGGTATGGAAGCTTGTGAATTCTTAGATCTTTTACAACATAAAATCAATCAATTAGCTATATAAAGGAAAGGTGATCAAAATGAGAATCAAATAATCTGCAAGGCAATCATATTAGCCTTGCGATAAAACAATTTTCAATTTATAGGAGGCTAACAATATGAGCTATTTTCAATATTATGATAAAAATATCTATTATTCTGTTATTGGTAAAGGAATACCTTTAATGTTGCTTCATGGAAATACTGCATCATCAAAGATGTTCACATTTCTTCTAGATCTATATAAAAATGATTTTCAGATCATTCTCATTGATTTTTTAGGAAATGGGCTATCTGAGCGTATTGATAAATTTCCTGAAAATATTTGGATTGATCAGGGTTATCAAATCATAGCCCTAGCAAATCATTTAAATATTGATAATATTAATCTTTTGGGAACAAGCGGTGGTGCATATGCCGCCATTAATGCTGCTTTAGAAGCACCCGAACGATTTCATAAAGTCATCGCAGATAGTTTTGATGGCAGAACACTTCCAGTTGGTTTTGCAGAAGGTCTTATAAAAGAAAGAGAATTTGCGAAATCAGATGAACAGTCAAGAGGTTTTTATGAATGGTGTCAAGGAGATGACTGGGAAGAAGTCATTGATAAAGATACAGAAACACTTATTAACCTAGGAAAGAAAAATATTCCTTTATTTATTTCTCATATATCTGATATAAAGATTCCATTATTAATGAGTGCAAGTAAAACTGATGAAATGTTGAATAATGATTTAGAAAGTGAATTTCATGAGATTGCAAAAAACAATCCACTTATTCAATATAAAATATGGGAAGATGGTCATCATCCTTTGATTGCTACAAAGGCACTAGAAACCGCACAAATGGTTATCAATTTTATTCATCAATAACAGACAAAAGGCTGTACGAGTGAGAATGTGTGAATTCTCATGACTCGTCACAGCCTTTTAGTCTTTCTCATACCCATTTTTCTTATAAAAGAAGATAAATAATAAAATTGCAAGAATGATTTCTATAACCATCACAATCATACCACTCAATTCTACATATGGAGTTTGATGAGATGCTATGTTTGATATCATTTCCATAATCGCTCCCGTAAATATGAAATGCGAAACTGTTTTGAAACTTTCAATGATTGTTGAAAACATTGGCACTAGCATTAATGTTAATATGAATGGTGTCGTTATTGTTGATGTACTGACTTGATCTTTTGCAAATATTCCTAACAACATACCAAGGATACAGCTTGTCAGTGTTCCTAGTATTGTCATAACCGTAAACCAGATCCATTGAGTTAATGTCAAAGTCATTCCACTGATAGGTACTAAAAGAAAGTTAATCACTGATGTAAAGAAAAAAACGGGTAGAATACTTCCTAGAAAGAACTCCAATGCATTAACAGATGATGTCATCAGAACTCTTAGCGTTTTCTTTTCCTTTTCTTCTGCTAATAATAAGCTACAACAATAAATCCCATTTCCTCCTATATTGGTCACAAGCCCCATTGCTAGTGCTTCACCGTTCAAAACCGCATTAAACGTACCATCATTTGCGACATTCTGAAACAAGAATCGATACATTATGGTACAACCAATCGCAAATATTGGCATAATGATACAGTTCTTCTTAAAAAACGCTCTCGTTTTCATTTGAATGATAGCTACTAGTTTGTTGATATGGATCGTTTTCATGATAATTCCCTCCCTGTCACTTCTAAAAATACAGTTTCTAATGTTGGTTCACATGAATGAATCGTTTCTATTTCTTCTTGAATGAGCCACTTTGAAATCTGATTCGAATTTTCAGGATTCTGTTCCATGAGATAGTTATTTCCATCTCTAAGTTTAATTTTGTATTTTTTCTGCTGATTATATTTCAAGCATAGTTCTTCTGGTGTTCCATATTCTACAATTGTTCCATTATTCAGTAATGCAACATAATCACATAGTTTTGTGGCTTCTTCCATGTTATGAGTCGTTAAAAAGATTGCCATTCCTTCTTCTTTCAACTGTTTTAATAGTTTATGAATTTCCATTGCCGTTGATGGATCCAGACCAGAAGTTGGTTCATCCAAAAATAGCACTCTTGGATTATGCAAAATAGATCTTGCAAGAATTAATCGCTGTGTCTGCCCCTTAGATAACTTACTTGCAAGTTTCTGTCGGTGCTCCCATAAATCAACCTTCTTTAAAATCTCTTCTATATTTATTTTTTTAACTCCTAAAATTTTCGCAAACATTTCTAGATTTTGATAAACACTCACATAATCATAAATTCCACTTGTATCAGTGACAATTCCAATTTGCTCATAAATTGTTTCATCTATTTGTTTGGAATTGATTCCTAAAATATAAGCTTCTCCAGATGTCTGATGTAATTGTCCAGTGATGATTTTAATAGTTGTCGTCTTTCCTGCACCGCTTGGTCCTAAAAAGCCTAGAATTTCACCTTTATGCAGTTTAGCAGTGATATCCTTTAAAACTGGTGTCTGATTAAATTGTTTTGAAATATGATCTAAACGAATCACTTCTTTATCCATAGATAATCCCTCCTTACAAGAGCAATATATCAGAATGGAGAAAGTTTGTGATTCATTTTTCCTAATCGGTATGTCTCACTTCCTAAAATGAAAAAGAACTACTGATTCACACGTTTCAATAGTTCTGATTTCATTCTTCTGGATATAGCACATTCGCTATTTCCAATTCTTACAATATTCCTCTTAAGATCGATATGATCTATTTTGTTGATTGCTATTAGATAAGAGCGATGAATTTTTAGAAAGTTTTTCCCTAGTTCCTTTTCAATATCACTTAAATTGCCAATAAACTCAATTTGCTGATGAAGACCATGCAAAATCACAAAATGAGAACGGGAGGATGTTTCAAAGAATAGAATATCATCAATAGGAATATGACGAATCATATCACCGCTGCGAAATGTATAACACTCTACCGGATCTTTTCTTTCTTCCTGTAGTCGCAAAGTGATTGATTGCAAGCACTCTGAAATACTATCCTTAAGCTTATCTTCATCTTTCACAATATAATCAAACGCTTCTATATGATACTGGAATGTTTTATATGCTAAATCCTTAAAGCTCGTGATATAGACAATCGTCGCATTAGGATCCATGCTTCTAATCTCTTTTCCTAATAGAAATCCATCATACTCTGGATGTTTTAATTCTACATCCAAAAAATAGATATTACGTCTATCTTTACATGTACGCATTTTTTCTAATAATGCTATTGGACTGTCAAATGAACCATCTAGACAAAAATCATAAGCATGAATGATAATTTCATTTTCTATAAGTTCTTTGATTCTATTTAAAATTACAGCTTCATCATCACAAAGAAAGATTTTTATCATTTGGACTACTCCTTTTTACTTCCCTA
>ERZ857801.3322-NODE-3322-length-11521-cov-18.142770_pt1 | contig 11521 bp, 8 predicted proteins | sample MGYA00519762_ERZ857801 | MGnify/ENA primary metagenome ERZ857801 (study PRJEB31778, sample SAMEA3449368) | human gut metagenome | biome: human gut; feature: human-associated habitat; material: faeces | place: United Kingdom | collected 2010/2012 ...
CCGGAGCGGTGCTTAAGCCGCAAGGCGGGAATTGTGCGGTGTTGCCTTTGCTTTTATTATAGTCTATTCCGCTTTTTTCGCCTAGGCTTTTTTACAAAATTCTGCGGCGGAATTTCAGTCAATCACGGTTTTCGTGCGGCCGATGCCCACCACGGCGGAGGTCAGCTTTTTCCAGGTGTTGCAGCCGCACACCCCGTCTGCCGTCAGGCTGAAGCTGCGCTGGGCGGCGCGCAGGGCATCATAAGTGTTCTTGCCAAAAGCGCCGTCCAGCGTTTTGGTGCTGTAGCCCAGGGCGTTCAGGGCGTCCTGCAGAATCAGCACATAGGTGTTTTTATCGCCGCGGCGGCAGGTGGGGTATCCGGATGTGGTGCCGGAGCAGGCCGGGGTGCCGTAACGGCGGTCAAAGTGCACCCAGGTAGGCGTCATGGAAAGCGGCTCCACATAACCCCAGGCCCTTGTGGCCGTGGCGGCGGCGTGGATGCGCTGGCGGATGGCGTTGCTGGTGCCTTGGCCCACATCAAAGGCAACGCCCGCATAGTGTTGGCTGGCCGTACCGTGGCCGCCCTCCCAGATGCGCTTGAAGGCATACCCTACCGGGATGCCCGCCCCATACCGGCGGCGGGTCAGATTCCATGCTTCCATTGCGCGCGTTGTGGTCCACAGCACCCGCGCGTTGGATGACCCCCGGAACTCCCGCACGCTCAGCGTGCTGCCATAACTGTACGGCATCGGGTCGTTTTCGTTCAGGTTGTTGTATACAAGCATACGGTTTTCGTATGAGTCGTAAACATAGAGCTTTGCCATGGGTAGCCTCCTCTCTCGAATCAAGGAACAGTCAGGAAGTAGGAGTTAGGAAGGAGGAGTTAGGAGTTGAGGGAGTGGGAGAGGTGAAAGTTTTTGCTGAAAGACTTAAAGCTTTCATGGCGTTAATATTCAAAAACGCGGCGTAAGCCGCACCTTAAACTCCTAACCCCTAACTCCTAACTAATATTCGCGTCCGCTTTCAGCTGCTTCCAAACGCTGTCATCTACTACTCCCAGCGGGGTGATGTTATTGGCGATCTGCCAGGCTTCCAGGGCGGTTTGGGTGGCGGTGTCAAACTCGCCGGTTTCGGGCACAAAGCTGGCGGAGCAGTCCTGCGCAGCGATCTCGTTCAGCCACTGCTGCACCTGCAGCACCGCCGGGCCGCTGCTACCAAGGGTCAGGGCGGCACCGGGCCAGACCTCCTGCGGTTCCGGCGCGGCGGATGCCGGGTTGACTGCCCCCAAGCTTAACGCTGCGCGGTAAAACGCCAGCCAGTCTGCCGGGGTCACTTTCCCGGTCACGGTGCGACCTAACGTCTGCTGGGCGCTGCGCACGGTGGTTTCCAGGGCATCGTCAAAGGTATCCGTCAGGCCGCTTGGGGTGATTTCCGGCAGGAACTGGGCCAAGAATTCCAAAATCTGGGACAGGATGCGAATTTTCTGGCCGCTGTCCCCCACTTTCAGAGTTTCTTCGGGGGGATCCGGTGCGCGGGCTGTCACCGCGGGGCCGCTGGCGCTGACCTGTTGGGCGGAATCATAAATGCTCTGCCAGGTCAGCCGCCCCACCACGCCATCCACCGTCAGGCCCGCGTGTTCCTGCCAGGCAATGACCGCCCTGCGGGTGGCTGCGCCGAACGTTCCGTCCACCGTCACTGTGGGCACATCCCGATAATAGGCGGCCAACAGGCGCAGGTTATATTGCAGCGCCCGCACCGGGGTGCCGGTGCTGCCCTCCCGCAGGGTTGTCACAAACTGGCCGGGCTGAATGTTCTGCCCCACCAGGTTGTTGGCCACGGCAAGACCGACCTCGTTCAGTTTGGCCCAGGTTCCGGCCCCCACCACGCCGTCTGCCGTCAGGCCGAACAGCCTCTGGAACGCCCGCACTGCACTGGCGGTGCCACTGCCAAAGCTGCCGTCCACCGTCACGTTGGAAAGGCCGGTATAATTTTCTGCAGCCAGTCTGAGCCAGAACTGCACCAGCCGCACCGCGTTTCCGCGGCTGCCGGTGTGCAGAGCGGTGCCAGGGTAAGCGGTGCCGCCGGCATCGCTCTGGGCGTTCATCCACTCGGCGTACAGTTCCTGCCAGGTCGTCTGGCCCACCACGCCGTCCTGTGTCAAACCCTCCGATTTCTGGAATGTCTTGACCGCGCGTTCCGTGGCCGCGCCAAAGCTGCCATCCACACGAACGGACGGCAGATCGGAATCAAACTGCGCCAGGCTGGACAGCCAGAACTGCACCTGCTCCACGCTTCGCCCGGTACTGCCGCGGCGCAGCACGGTTCCCGGCCACGCCCCGGCGCTCTGGGCACCGGTAAAGGTTTCACCCTCGCTGGTCAGCTCGGCAAGGTCCTTGACGCTGACATAGATATAGCTGATCTTATACCAGGTCGCCTTGCCCACCACGCCGTCCACAGTCAGGGAAAACTGCTTCTGGAACTTTTTCACGCTGTTCTCGGTGGCTTCATCAAACGTTCCGGTAATGGCCGGTTTGCCGAAGGACGGGTAGTCCTTGGCAATGCGGGAGAGCTGTTTTTGCAGCACGTTGACCGCGGTGCCGGTGCTGCCGCGGCGCAAGGGGCTGCCGGGGTAACTTTGCGGAATGGACGCAATGTTGTTGGTAGTGACCAGCTGCACCCGGCTGCCATAGTAATACCGCAGAATTTCCAGGGCGCTTTTGCCCTCCTTGGCGCGGTCCACAGTGCCCCATTGCTTCATGCCGGGGCAGGTCACGCTTTTGCCATCGCAATACTCGGTATAATAGGGTTCGGTGTCCCCCGTGCGGCGCACATAGGTGTTGAACAGCTCGGCAGTCAGGCGCTCCATCACGGCAAACACCGTGCGCCCCCGCACATACGCCTGATCCACCCCCGGCGAGTTGGTAATGTTAAAGCTGTAGCCCCGGCTGGGGTACCATTCGGTCCAGATGCGGTTCAGCGCCAGGCTGATCTGCGCCAGAATGTTGGCCCGCAGCGCCTGCTCCGGCCAGGTGGGGTATACCTCGCTGGATGCGACATTGGCAATGTAATCCTGGAAGCTGACCGTCACGTTTGCTGCACTGACCGCCGGGCGGGCCAGGTGGACGGTAATTTTCTTCGGCACCACCACCTCACTCAGCACGCGGGCATCGGCGCACTGGCCGATGGGGGCCGGGCCGCTGCCGCCGTCCCCGGCAAACAGCGGGTGTTCTGGGATCGTTTCCGGCTCCACTTCGGGCAGGGTGCGGGCAGCGGGCAAAAATTGCAGCCGCGCCACCGTCTGATGCCCGGCAAACACCTGCACCCCCTCCAGTTCGATCGTCTGGAAACCAGTCATCTCCGCCCGCAGCTGATACACCGCATAGGGGCGCACCGTGGTGTTGGCTTCATCCAGGCTGTAGGCTTCGTCCGGGGCAGTCAGCACCAGTTCCGGGGCGGAACCGACATCGTTGGTGGTCAGGCGTGCAATCTGTGTTCCCGCTTCGTTCAGCACCAGCACCGTCACGCCGGGCAGCGGCGCAGCGTTTTCGGCCAGTGCTGTATACACTTGCAAGGTTCCACTTGGCATAAAAACACCTCCTGCACTACCCTATGCCGCAATGCGGCGGGGCGTGCAGGAGGTGTTTTGTTAGAGTTTTACTATTTGGGGTTACTGCGGTTCTTTGGCAAAGAACTCTTTCACCAGCTTGGCCACCGTTCCGGAAAGCAGCAGCAGCGCGATCAGGTTGGGGATGGACATCAAGCCGTTGAAGGTATCCGCAATGCTCCACAGCAGGCCCAGGTCCACGGTAGCGCCCAGGATGGCAACAAAGGAGTAAACGACCAGGAAAGGCCGCACCACTTTGTCAGTGTGGAAGAGATACTCAATGCAGCGGGAGCCGTACAACCCCCAGCCGATGATGGTAGAAAATGCAAAACAGCACAGCGCCACCGCCGTGAACAGCGATGCCCAGCCGCCATAGGTGAGGGTAAAGCCGGAGATGGTCAGCTCCGCACCGGCGGCCTGGCCGTAATTGACCGACGTGCCGCTGCACAGGATGACCAGCGCCGTCAGGGTACAGATCACAATGGTATCGGCAAATACTTCAAAGATGCCGAACACGCCCTGCTTGACCGGCTTTTTGGTGTCAGCGCAGGCATGGGCAATGGAGCCGGTGCCAAGGCCCGCTTCGTTGGAAAATATTCCGCGGGAAACACCTTTCTGCATGCTCAGGAACAAGCTGCCCACTGCGCCGCCGGTAAAGGCCGCCGGGTTGAACGCCCCCGCCACAATGGAGGTGAACACCTCCGGAAGACGCGGCAGGTTGAGCAGCACCACACCCAGAGCCAGCACCACATAGGTCAGCGCCATAAAGGGCACCAGCTTTTCGCTGACACTGCCAATGCGCTTCACGCCGCCCAGCAGCACCAGCGCCACCAGCATGGCCACTACAATGCCGATGACCAGGTTGACGGTTGCCATAGCTTTATCGCTCACAACGGCATACTGGTTCAGGGCGGCATCAATGGCGGTGATAATGGTGTTGACCTGCGTGGCGTTGCCGGTGCCGAACACCGTCAGCACGCCGAACAGAGCATAAATGGCAGCCAGCCAGCGCCAGTGTTTGGCAAGGCCATTTTTGATGTAATACATCGGGCCGCCCACCAGCTCGCCATTGGCATTGCGCTCCCGGAAGTGTACCGCCAGCGTGACCTCCGAAAATTTGGTGCACATGCCCAGCAGGGCGGAACACCACATCCAGAACACCGCGCCCGGCCCACCGATGGCAATAGCCCCCGCCACACCGGCAATGTTGCCGGTACCCACGGTGGCCGCCAGCGCGGTACACACCGCCTGGAAGGGGGTCATTGCACCATCGGAAGCATCCCGCTTGCGGAACATGCGGCCAATCGTGGTTTTGATGGCATAGGGGAATTTGCGGATCTGGATAAAGCCGGTGCGCACACTGAGCAGCAGCCCCACGCCGATGATGCACACCATGGCGGGAACGCCCCAGATAAAGTTGTTGACTGCCTGGTTGACAGCCGCGATCGTTTGCAGCATATGTTGTACCCTTACTTTCCCTTACAAATCTCGTAATCTTTACATTATACCGAAAAAACTGTTCCCTGTCCAGTTTTTGCCGCCCGGTTTACGAGGTCTGCACGCAAAAAATGTTGCTCCTTGAGTTATACGATTTGTTTTGCGTTTGCATTGTATAACAAATAGTATAATTCAAGGTATAAATACAGCCCGTATTCTGGCTGCTTGGGGCGGAATACGGGCTGTATCATTGAAGCAAGACTTTTTCTGTTTGATCTAAGGCAATACCGCATAATTCTAAGTGCCGATACGGCGAGCGAGGTGCGGCAGATGCCAAGCCAAAAGCGCAGATAATACTGGATGCTGCAAAGGTGAGCGCCGCCAGTGGCGGAAACAGCGAACCGAAGCAGGGGCAGCGGTCGCAGAGTGCGAGGGGCTTTTGCCCCCGAAGCACGATGCGGGTACCGCAACCCGACATTATCGAGCATTTTGGCAACGCAGATGCCGCGCCGCAGCCGTCGGAGCGGTGCTTAAGCCGTAAGGCGGGAATTATGCGGTATTGCCCTAACTCAGCTTGGAGGAAACAAGCTTGATGAAAAGGCTTTGGGGAAAATTGAAGGATTACTTCTTGACTGCCTGGAATGCCTGCTCCAGATCGGCGATCAGGTCGTCGGCATTCTCGGTACCGATGGACAGGCGGATGGTGTTCTGGTAGATGCCCTGGTCCAGCAGTTCCTGCTCGCTGAGCTGGCTGTGGGTGGTGGTGGCCGGGTGGATGACCAGGCTCTTAACGTCAGCAACGTTAGCCAGCAGGCTGAAGATCTTCAGGTGGTCGATGAACGCATGAGCTTCCTTCACACCGCCCTTGATCTGGAAAGTGAAGATGGAAGCACCGCCGTTGGGGAAGTACTTCTGGTACAGCGCATGATCCGGGTGATCCGGCAGGCTGGGATGGTTGACCTTTTCCACCTGCGGGTGGTTGGCAAGATATTCCACGATCTTTTTGGTGTTCTCGGCATGGCGCTCCACGCGCAGGCTCAGAGTCTCAACACCCTGCAGCAACAGGAATGCGTTGAACGGGCTGATGGTAGCGCCGGTATCACGCAGCAGGATGGCACGCACATAGGTTACGAAAGCAGCCGGGCCGGCAGCGTCCACAAAGCTGATGCCGTGGTAGCTGGGGTTGGGTGCTGCAATGGCGGGATAGTTGCCGGAAGCAGCCCAGTTGAACTTGCCGCCGTCCACGATGATGCCGCCCAGGGAGGTACCATGGCCGCCGATGAACTTGGTGGCGGAGTGAACAACGATGTCTGCGCCGTGCTCCAGCGGGCGGATCAGGTACGGGGTGCCGAAGGTGTTATCCACAACAACCGGCAGGCCGTGCTTGTGGGCGATTTCTGCGATAGCGTCCAGATCGGGGATATCAGCGTTGGGGTTGCCCAGGGTTTCCAGGTAGACCAGGCGGGTGTTCTCCTGGATGGCATCCTCGATCTCTTTCAGGTTGTGGGCATCCACAAAGGTAGCGGTGATGCCAAAGTTGGGCAGGGTATGCTCCAGCAGGTTGTAGCTGCCGCCGTAAATGGTCTTCTGGGCAACCACATGGCCGCCGTTCTGGGCCAGGGCCTGGATGGTGTAGCTGATAGCGGCAGCACCGGAAGCAACAGCCAGGCCAGCCACACCGCCTTCCAGGGCAGCGATGCGCTTTTCCAGCACATCCTCGGTGGGGTTGGTCAGACGGCCGTAAATGTTGCCGGCATCGGTCAGGCCAAAGCGGGCAGCTGCGTGGGCAGAGTTGTTAAATACGTAAGAAGTGGTCTGATAGATGGGAACGGCGCGGGCGCCGGTAGCCGGATCGGCCTCTTCCTGGCCAACATGGAGCTGAAGCGTTTCAAAATGCAGTTTGTTCTCAGACATTGTAATTCCCTCCAAAATTTTGCGGTCAAATTCTCATATCTCAAATTGTTCGGAATGATTCGATAGAAAAAACGCCCGGTATCCCCGCATTTTCTGCATGCGTCTGGTTACCGGGCGTACTTACCTGTTTTATAAGCCTGGGCGGTCACATTCGGCCCCAAAGCGGTGCCGATACGCCCCCAGCCTGTTGTACAGCCCGGAAGTGTGACATTCGGCCACAGCGGAAGTTTGCGCGCAGCAAAGTGTTAAAAATAGCGTTCATTGTTGTGTGCTCCCTTCCGTTCAAAATCTCAACCAGCGCATTTCCTTTAACATACTAGGCTGGTTGGTATGTGTGTATTATAGCAGTCCCGCCCCCTACTGTCAACCCTTTCCAACAAAAAAGTGCAAAAAAAGTCCCGCCGCCGGAGTTCCGGCAGGCGGGGCAGAGCATATTGGCGTGTTACCGCATTTTATTTCACATAACCCATCAGACTGGGCAGAGCCAGGCTGATCTGCGGCACATAGGTGACCAGCATCAGCACAGCAAAAATCGCGGCAAAATAGGTGATCAGCTGTTTGAACACCGTTTCGATCTTGACGCCGCCGACCTTAACGCCGACAAACAGCGTGGTGCCGACCGGCGGGGTGATGGTGCCGATGCACAGGTTGAAAATCAGCATGATGCCAAAATGGATGGTGTTCATGCCCAAAGCCTGGCAGACCGGCAAAAAGATGGGGGTAAAGATCAGGCAGGCAGGGGTCATATCCATAAAGGTGCCAACCACCAGCAGGATGATGTTAATGAGGAACAGGATCACATACCTGTTGCTGCTGATGGAAAGCAGGGCGCTGGACACCAGGGACGGGATGTTGGTGAACGCCATGACCCAAGACATGATGCTGGACACGCCGATCAGGAAGATGATGATGCCGGTCATCTCGGCACTTTCGCGCAGAATCTTGGGGATTTCTTTCAGTTTGATGGATTTATAGCCAAACAGGGAGAGCAGCAGGCTGTATACAACGGCCACAACGGAACCTTCGGTTGCGGTGAACACACCGCCGATGATGCCGCCGATGACAATGATAATGAGCAGCAGCGCCGGGATAGCCTGCAAGATGGTGTGAATGGCCTCCTTAAAGGTAAAGGAAGTCTTGCTGCGGTAGCCGTGCTTTTTGGCGAAGAAGTAGATTACGATCATGCAGGCCAGACCCCACAGGATACCGGGCAGGTAGCCGGCCATGAACAATGCGGCAACTGAAGTGCCGCCGGACACCAGCGAGAAGGTGATCATAACGTTGCTGGGAGGGATCAGCAGACCGGTGGGGGCGGTGGCAATGTTGGCGGCAGCGGAGAAGTTGGGGTCATAGCCTTCTTCTTTTTCGATGGGGCCGATGATGGAACCCATGGCGGAAGCAGCAGCCGTGCCAGAGCCGGAGATTGCGCCAAACAGCATGTTGGCAATCACGTTGGTCTGTGCCAGGGCGCCAGGGGCGCGGCCGGTGATGAGCTTGGCCAGGTTGATCAGGCGGACCGCAATGCCGCCTTTATTCATAATATTGCCGGCCAAGATAAAGAACGGGATTGCCAGCAGGCTGAACATGGAAATACCGGAGAAAATGCGCTGCGCGCCGGTAACAACGGCGACTTCAAGGTCCATAATGGGCAGGATGGCAACCACGGACGAAATGCCGAGCGCCACCGCGATGGGCACGCCTGCGATCAGCATAATGACCAGCAGGATCAGGATGATCAGCCCGGAAACAAGAGCAATGTTCATTGTGTTTTCCTCCTCATTCTGCGCTGGTGGAGCTGTGTTCTTCCACGCTGTCGGTGGCAAGGTCAATGATGTTCAGTACCGAATACACCACGATCAAAGCACCGGACAGCGGCAGAACGGTGTACACCGTGCCCATGGGGATGCCCAGAGAGGCTGTGACCTGGGTCATGGTCAGCTTCATGATGCTGACACCACCGTACAGCATAACAACGGCAGCCAGCAGCAAGACCAGGCATTCGCTGATGATCTCCAGCACCTTGCGCGGGGTGCCGGTGATCTTATCGGCCAAAAAGCCCATCCGCATATGGTCGCGCTTGCCAAACACCAGCGCGCTGGAAAGCAGGGCCATCCAGGTAAAGCTGTAGGTCAGCAGTTCTTCCGAAACGGTGGAGGGGCGGCCAAAGAAATAGCGTGTCACGATCTGGTAGGTGCCAACCACGACCATGGCGGCAAACAGCAGGGCGCAGACCCAGCTCAGGACGGTATCCAGCCCATGGCGGAACTTATGTAAAGATTTCATTGTGCGCTGCCCTCCTCATATTCTGCATTGATGGCCTGGATATGGTCATACAGGTCCTGGATATCCGGGTTGGCATCCAGCATTTCCTGCTGCACATTGCTGACCTTATTGCTGAACTCGCTGATATCCACATCGATAAAGGTCACGCCCATATCATTCTCGGCGATCTGCTTGGCTTCCTCCACCTGGTCATCCCAGCAGGAAAGCTCTTCCTCGGTGGAAAGGCGGGCGGCCTCCTTGAAGACAGCCAGCTCTTCATCGGACAGGCTGTTCAGGAATTTCAGGTTGCCAACCAGCATATCCGGCACCATCTGGTGCTTGGTGTAGGAGAAATACTTGGCAACTTCGCCGTGCTTGTTGTTGGTCAGGGCCAGCTCGTTGTTCTCCGCACCGTCAATAACATGCTGTTGGATGGCTGTGTACACATCGCCGAAGCTCAGCGGAGTGGCGGCAGCGCCAAAGGCCTGCACCATCTTAACGCTGGCGGGGCTCTGCTGCACGCGGATCTTCAGACCTTTCAGGTCATCGGGGGTATAAATGGGGGTAGTTGCATAGAAATTGCGGGTACCGGCATTATACCAGGTCATCACGCGGAAACCGGCTTCATCGGTGGAATCATACACGTTTTCCATGTAATCGGTATCATTCATGACGGCATGGTAAGCTTCTTCTGAGGTGAACAGGTAGGGCATGCTGAAAATCTCGTACACATCGGCAAAGGTTTCCAGGTTGGCGGTACCGGCCACGACAAAGTCAATCGCGCCGGTCTGGGTCAGCTCGATGGCTTTCTGGGCAGAGCCAAGCAGCTCATTGGGGAAGATCTGAACCTCGTATTTATTGCCCAGGTTGGCTTCCACATATTCTTTGAACTTGAGCAGGCCAAGGTGTTCGGGGTGGGTTTCGGACTGTGCATGAGAAATGCGAATGATGCGCTTGCCGCCCGTCAGTGAGCCGGAACAGCCGGTTGCCGCTACCAGCATAACGCCGCAGATGCTCACGCACAGCATTTGCTTGAGGTATTTCATGGGGGTTCCTCCTTCTTTATATTCCGCTGGGCCGGCCTGCAGCGCACAGCACGCCGCAGTGTTTGCTCATAACCCATTGCTTTCAATTAGCATTATATGTTTTATTTTTAGCTTTGTAAATATCACATTATTGTAAAATGTAACGTAAACATATGTTTATTTTTGTGTATTCTGATTTTGAAAGTTTTTTTCGCACGTATTTTGCGCTTGTAATTTTATTATCAAGCGATTTTTGCTTTATCTTTTTCTTTATATATAAGGGCTATATAGGAGTCCGGCGCAGCGGAGCGCTGGCGCTGCGCCCCGGCCCTATCGTTTGGCGGCATAAAATAACAGATGCCCCGCCTGCCAAACGGCGGAGCATCTGCTCAGATCACATATTCGTTGCCCGCATCGGGGTACTGCATCAGGTCGGCCAGTGTCACGCTGTCCAGGTATTCGCTGATCATACCGTCCAGCTTGTACCACAGCGGATAGGTGCGGCATTCCGCCATGCGCGGGCAGGCAGGGGCACCTTCTTCCAGGCAGGCAACAGTTGCCAGGCTGCCCTCCGTCAGGCGCAGAATGCTGCCCACGGTGTACGTTTCCGGCGCGCGGGTCAGCTTGTAGCCACCGCCCTTGCCGCGCAGACCTTCCAGAAAGCGCTGCTGGACCAGCACCTTTAAAATGCTTTCCAGATATTTTTCGGAGATACCCTGCTTTTCCGCGATGAGGGGCAGGGGCATGTAGACGGTGGAATCGCTCTGCGCCAGCTCCAGCATGACGCGCAGGGCGTAGCGCCCTTTGGTGGATACGAGCATGGGAATGGCCTCCCTTACAAAGATAAACATAGTATACCACTATGTTTACAACTGCGCAAGGGAAATTTATCGGTCACATGTAGTGGTACTTGTTTCGCTTGGCCACAAGGAAGATGACGGAGATCAGGAAGGCGAAGCATTCGGCGGCGGTGATCGCCCACCAGATGCCGTCCAGGTCCCAGATGAGGGGCAGCAGCAGCACCATGCCGCCCCGGAACACCAGGGAACGGGCAAAGGAGATGAGGGCGGACACCACGCCGTTGCAGAGGGCGGTAAAGAAGGCGGAGGCGTAGATGTTAATCCCGCAGAAGAGATAGCTCAGTGCAAACAGGCGGAAGCCGTGGACCGTCATCTCCAGAAGCTCCGGGTTGTAGCCCACAAAGGCGGAGGCCAGGGGGTAGCTCCGGGTCTCCGAGGCCAGCACCATAATGACCGAGGTGACGGCAATCACCCGGGCGCTGGTGCGGAACACATTCTG
>ERZ857801.3328-NODE-3328-length-11494-cov-8.404581_pt1 | contig 11494 bp, 8 predicted proteins | sample MGYA00519762_ERZ857801 | MGnify/ENA primary metagenome ERZ857801 (study PRJEB31778, sample SAMEA3449368) | human gut metagenome | biome: human gut; feature: human-associated habitat; material: faeces | place: United Kingdom | collected 2010/2012 ...
GCGGAACAGTGAAAACTTCACCTGAATTTTCACCATCTACAAGAATGATGTTATCTCCGGCATAGACAAATTTTCCTTTCTCTACAATGGTAGCAGATGATTTACCACGTAGGTATTTTGCATCCAGACAGATGCCCTTTCCGTTTCTTTTTTCACCGTCTATCAGTTGGCATATATCTTTCAAACGTAGCACAGACCAATTGTTAGGATATTCAAAAGGAAGCTCAATCTCAACGGTTTGCGCATTTATCCTCTCATAATACTTGCTATTGCTTTTTCATACTTTTCTACAATTCTATATTGTTCAGACAAAGGAGGCAAGGGGAATAATAATGAATTGAGGTCTTCTTTATTGAATCCCGCTTGGGCGCAACGACTCCGATTGACAATTTCATTTTGATATATTGAACTACAATAATACAGAAAAATATATTTCTGAAATATAAGTCGGGATTCGTATAATGGGATAACTTTTGCTAAGGCTACATTATAAGCTCCATATTCTGCATAAAATACTTTTCCTAAAGAAGCCCCATAACGAGCTAACAGAATATCTCCTTTTTGAGAAATCTTACTGGCTGTAGAAAGCGGTATATATATAGGTTGTGGGTTAGAGCCATAATCTCTAATTTGAAATAATCGTATATATCCTTCTTTTTCTCGTTCAATAAACTTAGACTTTGGAGGTTGGGAACCGCCTGAAATATCAAATAAGTCATTATGTCTCACCCATACCCAAGTATTAGGTATATCAAATGGTATTTCGTCAGTAATATCTTGTTCTGTTTTACCAATCTTCTCGAAGTACTTGTTATCGTCACCACGAAAGATAACAGAATCAGTCAAAGCAGACTTCTTCAACTTGCCTTCTTTAATGAGTTGCTGCTTTTCCAATTTTATCTGTTCAAGTAACTCTTCGCCAGTTCCTTCTTCTGCTATTTGTTGTACAAGCCGACCTTGAACAGCTTCTTGTAGGATGGATTTTTTGAGATTTCCTAGAAGCTCTACATTTAATTTATCTAATGCCTCTTGAGATTTTGCATATCGATCGATAAAAGGTAATATTTCTTGAAGTTTTTTATCTATTTCATATTGCTCGTTAGTAGGTGGAAGTGGAATTAGAAGATTTAATATATGCTCACGGCTAATTCCAGGGATAACACCTTGTGCATTAGAAATTATCGTTTGCAAATTAGCTTCAACTACAGATTTAACATATGATAGACTTATCGCATTGGAGAAATTTCTAATAATTTGAATTTGTCTAGCAATATGTATTTTATCTACATTACAGATGCACATTTTCCCAACTCCTGAACCTTTACAAACAATAAGTAAATCTCCTAATTTTCCTATTACCGTAGGAGTTTCAGTCCAACGATTTATTGCCAAATTCCCATTCACAATATTACTTGCTCCTGTAATATAGGGAATTCCTTGATTACTCGAATTATACTTTTCAGGAATAAAGTCTTGCCCTGATAGCAGTTCTATAACATTTGACAGTTTACTCCATTCCCATCCCTTTGGAATCTCAAACGGAATCTCCTCGTCAATGCACTTCACCTCCCCGGTAGCGAGAAACTTCTCATAATAGGAATTGTCATCACCTCTAAAAATAAACGACTCGTTCTTATCCTTCTTAATTTTTCCCTCCTTAACAAGGCGAGCTTTCTCTGTCCGAATCTTCTCTAACAAAACCGATGCAGGTTCATCATTAGGGTCTTGAGGTACAAGTTTTCCCTGTATAGCCCACTGAAGTATACTATTCTTTAATTGCTTACCATTCATAAGGATTAATCAAGTTTGATTTCAATACCCAGCAGCTTCTGTATTTCAGCCAATGTTTTATCTATCTCATAATCAAGAGCTGCACGCTTCTTAAAATAATTAGCAAGCAATTCTGCAGGTGGTAAGATTTCTTCCTCATCTTTAGGAAATTTACATTGATCAAAATTACAATCAAGTGAAATCAAATCTTGAACAGAAAAACAACGAGATTTCTCATTTCCATCTTGGCTTACAATCTCTTTCCTATCGTTCCACCACTCTTTTATTGGTTGACAATGCTCTAACTTCATTGGTTTTGTCTTAGAGAAGTGCTTATATCCATCAGGCATATCAAGACGATAAAACCAAGTTTCTTTTGTTGAATACCCATCAGGAGCATCTTCAACCCTTTCATTATTGAAAAAAAGAATATTTGTAGCAATACTTGTATAAGGAGAAAAAATACTTCCAGGCAAACGAATAATAGTATGTAAATTAAAATCTTTTAATAGCTTCGTTTTAATTGCAAGCTTCGCACCGTCTACACCAAACAAAAATCCATCAGGTACAATTACTGCCGCACGACCATTGGCTTTCAAACGGTACATTATCAATACCATAAATAAATCCGCAGTTTCACTACTACGCATATCTGAAGGAAAGTTATTTTTAACGCTCGCTTCAGTACTACCACCATAAGGTGGATTCATTGCAATAACATTAACCTTGTCGCATTCTTTAAAATCCCCAACCCTTGTACCCAAAGAATCACAATGAATAATATTAGGAGCTTCAATATCATGCACTAAAAGATTAGTGATTGATAAAAGATATGGCAAAGGTTTCCATTCTTGCCCTATTACGGCTGTCTGGAATAACTTAACATCATTTGTCGTTTTAACTTGCTTATACAAATGATTTAATGCAGATGTAAGAAAGCCTCCCGTTCCTGACGTAAAATCTCCAAAAGACTCTCCTAGTTGAGGATTTAGTATTTCCACCATAAAATCAGTCAGTGCACGAGGAGTATAAAACTCTCCGGCATTCCCCGCAGATTGTAAATCCTTCAAAATGCCTTCATATATATCACCGAATGTATGACGGTCTTCAACATCTGAAAAATCAATCTCATCTATGACATTAACCACTTGACGAAGCAAAATTCCATTCTTCATGTACTGGTTAAGGTCTGAAAAGATTTCTTTCACTATAGTTTTGCCTCTTGGAGTATCTTCATTTACTGGTAAGGCCTTAAGGGTAGGAAAAAGCCTTGCATTTACAAATTCCAATAAAGCGTCCCCAGTAAGTGCTTCCCCATCTGCATTATCAACTGCCCAGTTTCTCCACCTTAGCTCTTCTGGAATAATTGATTTAAATTCCTTTTTTTCACGGCGACTTTTATACTCCCACGTTTCTTCCTGTGCATCATAAACTTTTAGGAAGAATAGCCAAACCATTTGTTCAATACGCTGTGCATCACCACTAATACCTGCGTCTTGACGCATTATATTCTGTAATCGTTTTATTATATTATTAACTGCCATAAATTATGCTACATATAATTCGTTTTCTAAATCTTTAAGTGCTTTTTCAAATTTCTCCCATCCACCAAACAACTTAACTATCTTTTGAGGCTTACCGATTGTATTAAAAGGAGGGGTATCAAGTATATCCTCATTCTCAAATTCCAAAATGCCTTTATCAGCATATTTATCTAACAATGCTTCTAAAACTTGTTTAGCCACACCTTCATATCTAGATAAATAATCTCTCTTCTTTACATTATTAGCACGTTCCTTTCGCGTAAGTGGTTGCTTATCAAAAGCCACATGACATATTATATCAAAAATGTCTGCATTAAGCAAATCAGGACGCTTTTCACGAACCGCATCAAGTAAAACATTGTATTCTTTAAGTTCATCAACAATAACTTTCTTCTTATCAGCAGCAGTCCAGTTCTTTATAAACTCATCCAACGTAGCATACTTACCTCGAATATTCTTACGTGTAAAATCTGTTAAACTTTCAGTAACAAGAGTATGCCCATCAGCACCAAGATATGAAACTATTTCTGTGTTTATCTGAACATTTTTTCCATTAATGTAATATTTCTTGAGACCATATTCCCTTTGAGGTTGATCATGTGATACAGTCCGACGCGGACGATATGGAGGATACGTTTTACTCCCTCCACCTTCCAACTCTGGATCACCATCAAATTCTGGATCTTTAAACAATTGGGTCACATTCCTGAAATCAAGAATTTCAAAATGCCACTTCCCCTTATCAGTACGCAACCGAGTACCACGCCCCACAATCTGCTTAAATTCCGTCATAGAACCTATTTCTTTATCAATAACAATAAGTCCGCATGTTTTACAATCAACACCAGTAGAAAGCATCTCGGAAGTCGTAACGAGCGTTGGATATGGTTGATCTGGATCTATAAAATTATCAAGCTGTTTCTTCCCAATATTCTCATCTCCAGTGATACGCATAATATAGCGAGAATCCTTCTTGCACAAATCAGAGTTATAATTAACCAAAAGTTGCCGCATCGCCTCCGCTTCTTCTATATCTGCACAAAAGATTATAGATTTTGTCATGCGTCCTATTCTATGGAGCATTTTAGTTATGCGTCGAGCAACAATATCTCGGCGTTGCATAATAACTAACTCACGTCCAAATGTTTTCCGGTTATAAAAACCAGCTTTAATGAGATTACCTTTTATATCCAACTCATCTTCCTCGGGCGTCCATCCTTCTAAATCGATATTCAAAAAAGAGTTAGTTACTCTATACGGAGCTAAAAAACCATCTTCAATACCTTGCTTTAATGAGTATGTATACAAAGGCTCATTGAAATAGTCAAGATTATTAGCTCCTTCTTTTACTTTAGGGGTTGCAGTCATACCAATCTGAGTTGCGGAAGAAAAATACTCTAACACTTTTCGCCACTCCGATTCATCTTTAGCACTTCCACGATGACACTCATCTACAAGAATCAAATCAAAGAAAGTTGATTTGAACTCTTTAAAAGGATCGGGAATATTCTCGTCATAAGAAACTAATTGTTGATATAGAGCCATATATATTTCAAAAGAAGAGTCCATATTCTTCTTTTGAATCTTCGTCATAACTTTTTTAAAAGGCTTAAAATCTTGAGCCATAGTCTGATCTATCAAGACATTTCTATCTGCAAGATATAAGACTCGCCTTTTTAATCCAGATTTTGTCAACCGATGAATAATCTGGAAAGCTGTAAAAGTCTTTCCTGTACCTGTTGCCATTACCAATAAAATTCGATTTTGTCCACGGGCAACAGCTTCAATTGTTCTATTTATAGCTATTCGCTGATAATAACGAGGAATGTTAGTATGAGCATCCCAATAATAAGGTTCTTCAATAGCCTTTATTTCTTCCGAAGTATATTTTTTAGAATCACGTAAACGTTTTAACAGTTCATCAGGAGTTGGAAACTCATCTATATTAATATTAGTTTCCTTACCAGTAAGAAAATCATGCTCAATAAAACCGTCTCCATTAGAACTGTAAGCAAAAGGTATATCCAGAATTTTCGCATAGTCCATTGCCTGTTGCAGTCCAGCTCCCACAGCTTTATTATTATCTTTTGCCTCAACTATAGCAATAGGATTATTTGCAGAATAATGCAATAAATAGTCAACTTTCTTTCCTTGTTTCCGGGCATGAACATTCCCTTGAAATATTACTCGCCCATCAGTAAAGTAATATTCCATCTTTATGAGTTCTTTTTGCCATCCTGCCTTTTCAACAATAGCTGGAGTTATAAAACGTAATTTTATATCTTCCTCTGTTAATGACTTCTTATCCATATACCTAACACTTAACTTCTTATAATTGTGTATTATCGGAAGTTGCAAATCTAATTAAAATAATTAACAAGAAGAAATTATTTACTCGTTTTTGTAGAAATAATGTAATTACATAGTTTTACCAGGGGTAACACATATATTTCACAAACGATACCTAAATTAAATAATCATCCTTCTGCAATGTTTAAGAAGATATTTTCCTCACAAAAAATCAGATGACTAAAAGTTACTTTCCGTACAATTCAAAGAATAAAACTAGAGATAAAATTCAGTACCATGTTTAATATATTGTTTACCCAAACTAACAATAAATTTCATCAAATAAAATAACCAAAACTACAGAAACAAAAACATACACTAAAAAATAAAGCACACTTTCATTTGAATTAAACTGTTTCTTGTTATCTTTGCCTAGACGTATTCATTTAAAGAACAATAATATGGATGTTGAAATAAAAGAGAAAGAAAACCGGAGACATGTCGGACGCAATTTACAAAGGATTCGTGTATATTTAGGCATGAAACAGGAAGCGCTGGCTGCCGATCTTGGTGTAAATCAGCAGGTCATTTCAAAGATTGAGAAACAAGAGGAAATAGAAGAAGGCTTTCTAAAAAGAATTGCTGAAGTATTGGGAATATCCGAAGAAGTCATTAAAGACTTTGATGTTGAAAAGACGATTTTCAATATTAATCATCATAATTATAAGGATGCAAATATCTCTGAAGGTGCTACTACATACGCCATCGTTCAACAAATAAATCCACTTGAAAAAATAGTTGAGTTATATGAGCGTTTGTTGAAAAGTGAGCAAGATAAAATTGAGATCCTGAAAAAATATATGAAATAATCACTACTAGATTCAGCAATCTAATATATAGAAGAATGGAAACAATAGAAAATATAAAATCAAATCACCTTCACCTTGGAAAAAAGATAGAACGTGTACGCAGACTTCGCGGTATGACTCAAACGGAGCTAGGCGAATTGTTAGGAATAACCAAGCAAGCTGTTTCAAAAATGGAACAAACCGAGAAAATTGATGATGAACGATTAGAAAAAATCGCCTCTGCATTAGGAGTTACTACCGACGGATTGAAAGAGTATAACGAAGAAACGGTTTTATATAACACAAATAATTTTTACGAGAATTGCGGTGTAAAAAATGCAATTGGTAATAACCAAACATTCAATAATTTTCCCATAGAACAAACGATTGAACTCTTTGAGAAACTGTTAGAGAAACAGAAAGAACAATTTGAGAGCTTAAAAAAAGAGAAATAGATGACCTTTATAAAATACTCAACTTCGTTTATAACAATTATTTCCCTAAGGGAGTTGTAGATGAATTGATTTCCTCAAAGAACAAAGAAATTGATTGGCTAAAAATAGAGATAAAGAACCTTAAACAAGAAAGAGAAACCTTGCTGCAAATAATTAGGGATATGTATTGAGTATCCCTAATTACCAAATGTTGATAAGAAATCCCCATAACATACAAATAAAACAATCCCAACGCTTCCCATTCCCAAAATAAAGTCCTACTTTTGTGAAGAATTCTGTTTGCTATATTTACAACAGTATTTCACAAATAAAATAAGCCCAACAAGATGAAAGAAGAACCTGACAGTTTGTCTGTCCCTTACAATTTTGCCCGTTGCCTCAACGCTCAATGTCCACAAGCCTCAAAATGCCTGCGCCACATAGCTACACAACTTGATACAACCGACAACCTATATATCACTATCATTAATCCGGCACGTTATCCTGCGGATGGGAACCAATGCGAATGTTTCAAGACTGCTGTCAAAGTTCATGTGGCGTGGGGACTAAAACGGTTGCTCGACAGAATCCCTTATGAGGATGCAGTCAGTATCAGAATACAATTAGTGGGACACTACGGGAAAACGGGATATTATCGGTTCTATCGTGGAGAACGGGGGCTTATGCCTAAAGACCAAGCCTATATAAAACAACTGTTCCGTAATAAAGGGATAAAAGAAGAGCCAACTTACCAACGTTACACAGAAGAATATATTTGGTAAGTTGCTGTCATCTGTCACAGTTTAGGAGTTAATAGTTTAGTAATGAACCGATAAGACTGTGACAGCAAGAGGTGACAGCAGGGTGATGGCATTTTTGCTGTCACCTGGTTATTAGTCTTACAACATGATAAAGCGTACCGCTACGCGTATGTTTGGAAGGGATTTCTTGCTTTTTCAGTATTCTTCCGAAGGAATTAACCCTCTTGACAGACATCGGGATTGAACTGCCTTTTTGAATATCCTCCATAATCTCTGCTGGAGACAGCCACTCCCCTTCTTCAGGCTGTGCGGCACGAAAATAACGGAAGAAAAGTTGCTCTTCCGGCGGAACTTGTTCAAATTCACGGTTGTTTTCCACCATGATCTTTTCTTCCTCCTGGTCGAACCAGTAACGTTCGCCATGTTCCAGTTCATACATAGCTTGTGCGTAAAGCTGCTCATAGTCTATCGGACGGTTGGTATCAATCACTCCGGTCACTTCGATGCAAATAAAACGACGGCTGCCGGAAGGGTCGGTCAACAAGTCTTTTTGGTTGCTCGTGGCTATGAATGAGGCGTAACGACGCATTTCAAGCACGGCACTGCCATGAGGTTTTTTCACATTCAGTACAGGCTTTTGCAGAATATGTTTCAGGAAGCCTTGTTGTGTCGAACTCACCTGGTCAAATTCATCGATATTGATAAGCGCAAAACGATTGAGGTAAAGTTCGGCATCTTTCTTTCGGGAGAAATCAATGCTGTCAGTATAGTAGGAACGCTCGGAAGGGGGCATTATGCTCCGGCAAAAGGTGGATTTACGTGTTCCTTGCGGTCCGACGAGTAAGGGAGAAACACTGTTTGCATACTTTTTATTGCTTCCTTTCCAATGAGAAACCATATTGAGGAACCAACGGTGGAACAAATCCATCCAATACGGATTCTTACAAGGGACGGTGGCTGCCAATGCACGAATACGGTCTTTACCGTCCCATGCGGGAAGCCGGTAGAGAAAATCTTCCAACGGGTTGAATACAGGGACGCGGTTGGAGTAAATATAACGGCTAATATCCCTGTCCCACAAGGGGATGCCTTCCATTTGTGCATCCAAAGCAATGCTGTTCAACGCACGTTTGTCGAGAGGATTGAAGCGGAAACGAAAAGAAAGCCTTTCACGATATTCTACCTCACCAATTTGGGTATTATGGCGGAATTCATAGCGGCGTTTCATGAATTCTTCAGTCTGCAAGGCGAGTTGCTGCTCTTTGCTTAGGCTGATATTCTTGCCGAAGCCTTTGCACTCGGTATATATATTGCCGATCATTTGCCGAATAAGCTCTTCTTGTTTATACATATAGAAGTGGAAAACGGTACGTCTCACGACTTCTTCTTGCGGAAGTCCCGAAGCAAAACAGTTTTTAGCCAGTTGAACGACTAAAGGATGCCATGTGCCTTCACGCAATTCAAGTCCCGCTTCCCGAAGATCGGCATACGCTTTCCGAAAAGCGGCTTCGAAAAGCATCAGGAAGGCATTTTCCGCATCATATCCCGGTACGGCACGAGTCAATGGAGATTTCTCCGCCTGAACCGCTTCCCGGAAAGTGGTTTCTTCGGGCATTGATGATGGTTGAGAGAGATAAAATTGGACTGAATTCGGACGATATATGATGTCCGGATCGTGGGATAATCGCGAATATTGTTCCAGAGTCGGTTCTTTGGGAAGTATATCGAATGGGATTTGGGGCTGATAACATTTCACAGCCAGTCGATAAGCATGGGCGTGGAATAGTTCCGCTTCTTCCCGTGTTTTAGGAAGCGAGTTGTCCGGTCGGGTGAAGGTAGTCCATATTTTCACCGTTTTACCACTTGAACCCATAAAAACACAACGGGTTTGTGGTTGCTCACAGGCTTTTTGTTTCACTAAAGCGATTTCCGACTTATTGGATAAAGGACCGATGGTCAGTTCTACAATACCGTTGTAGTTTTTCATCTGTTTCTGACCGTTTACTTTACGGAATTCAGCGGAAGGAATTATCTTGGGCAGTTTATCGGCAAACATACACCGTTCATCGGAAAGGGTATATCGCAGATGCTCTCTGAATGTAGAAACAGGGCGGGATTTTATTTCTGTCTTTATCTTATTTACCAGTATATCAAGATCCATTACGCTGAGCGCTATCGTATCTTCATTCTTACGAAATTGAGTAATTTTCATTAATTTGATAATAATTTGTTTTGTCAGCGTCTTTGTGATCGTTGAGACTGCTAAATTACTCATATTATCCGGAACCGACAAGGGAAACAATACTTTAATTTAGAAAATTATTGATATGTCAAGTATCTCTTTGGGGGAAAGAAACAGGTTCGCCTACACGCAGTTACGCTTCAAGTTAGTTTCCTTTGCTTGAAACTAAAGTTTCAGCTAAGAGAAACTGTAGTTTCATCGGTAAGAAACCAATGGTTTCAAGTAATTGAAACTAGAGTTTCAAGCGTATGAAACTAAAGTTTCAAACCGCAGAACCAACAGTTTCGCACCTTGAAACCGTTGGCTTCAAGGCAGGACACAACTCATAATGTACGGGGATAATAAATAGAACGCCTTATCTTTCTATGGCTGATACTATCAAATTCCAAACAGTATCTTTGATTTTTTCTTTGTTTTTGGGTGACAGCATTATTGCTATCACACTGCTATCACCTTGTGCTGTCACACCATTAAGCACTCATACTCTGGAAGTTAATTTATAAATTGTGACAGATGACAGATATATTTCGTTTTTTCATTTCATAGGACCCTGAAGCTGAATTCAAGTTATAAATGCGACACCTACTTATTTCACAGGGGACAATTATTCCGCCATCGTATCATATTCCGCAATTTTCTCCTTACACAGACGTTCAGTTATATCTTTCAAAATACCTATGCGAGAAATAAGGTATTCCAGTTGTTCTTGCGAGATACTGAAATCTTTGTTATAGCGAGCTTCAATGTAAGAACGGCATAATAAATCAAAACATTCTTTCTCTGCGTCCGTATTTTGAAGAAAGACTGCAGTTAATTCCATAGAAAAACGTTTCACCATCCCACCAAGTTCTTTGATTTTATGACTCTTTGGGCGATAGTTCGTAAAGACCATCAGGATACAATTATAAAGTTTCTCACACGTCTGATGAAGAAGAAAAGCAGAAATCTTAGTTTGTTTCTTAGGCAAATAATATTCTTTCACCCCTTCTAAAAGCCCGCAAGCATATGGATATAATTCATTAAATTCTTTTTGTGCAATATCTCGAATCTCCCTAAAACTCAACTTCCGTGGTTTAGCCAATTCATGTTTGCCACTATTATAAAGCATAATCCCCTCCTTTACTATATCCGTAAAGAAATACTGGCTGACTTCCAAGTTACGGTTTACAGTATTAATATGCTCTACTATAAATTGCGGAAAAGCATGACGACGATCTGCAAACAAGTCATGATATTTATTCGTAATACGGTGTAATTTCTCTTCCACTTGCTTAGCCGGTCCGGTTATGACCACAAGAATATCATAATCACTCTGATACGAAGTATGAACACCGAATTCTATATTACTATCCCATAAAACATAGTTTCCCCTTGCATAACTTCCGAACAGGATAACCATCTGACAATTCCCGATGCTTTTACGCACTAAATCCAGCAAGACTGTCAATTCTTCCTGCGTTCGCTTGGGTAAACGTTTTATAGACTTTTTCATAATCATGCTTATTTGAAAACTTTACAAAGATACGAACTTTATAAGGTCAATTATTCCTTCCACAACACTTTTTATACTTCTTCCCGCTTCCACAGGGACAAGGATCGTTCCTTC
>ERZ857801.3330-NODE-3330-length-11471-cov-70.849860_pt1 | contig 11471 bp, 6 predicted proteins | sample MGYA00519762_ERZ857801 | MGnify/ENA primary metagenome ERZ857801 (study PRJEB31778, sample SAMEA3449368) | human gut metagenome | biome: human gut; feature: human-associated habitat; material: faeces | place: United Kingdom | collected 2010/2012 ...
ACTCCACGGACAGGCTTTTTTCTACCCTTCCGTGTCCACTTTTATAATAGCATCACTGTGCAAATAAGCAACCCCTCTCTCTGCATCGCAGCGTGTCACGGGAATACCCTTCATCTTGGCACGTTGTTAGGCTTCAAAGTCCACGGACAAGTTGCAGCGGTTCATCTCGGCATCCTTTTCTTCGTTGTCCAGTTCTTCGAGCGTGTAGCGTCTCGAATTGCCCCGTGTATAGCCCAGAGCGACCATCAGTTCAGGCGCGGAGTCGAATGTGCCGGACAGCCCTTCGCCCTTCTCAGCGGCAGCCATCGCTGCCTGAGTCACCGCGTTAGGCACTTCCATGTCGTATGGAAGCCTTCCCGCTTGGACGACGACCTCTGCAAAAGAAGTAAATGCCTCTTCAAGCGACAGATTATATCGGGAGCAGATGGCCGCCAGCTGCTCCCTATCCTATGATGCGACCATCGCCATGCCGAATGGTGAGGATTTTGAACACTCCGAGACGACACCTATCCAATACACGGTAACTGCGGAGAATAGAAAAGACCAATGGACTTATTCTGTTATTGTAAAGAAGGTCCCCCCTGCCACCGGCAATGAAATCAAGAGCTTCTACTGCGGATCGTTGGAAGGCACGATCGACGATGATGCAAAGACAATAACGCTTGAGCTGCCGGAAGGGTCTACCAAGCGCTTCGCTCCGCAGATCACAATTTCCGAATTTGCCGTTGTTGAGCCAGCCAGCGGTGTACTTCAGGATTTCACCGAGCCGGTTCCCTATACCGTTACCGCACAGAACAGCGATACCAGGACGTACAAAGTCATTGTAACGGTCTCTACGCAGCGAAGAGAAAATCCTGATAAATCGGCCTATCAGGCTAAGTTGGACGGAATCATCGATAAATATCGGAACAGCGCCAGTGATGATTGGGAATGGATGCAGCTTGGCATCTATGAAAATAAGCGGCAAAGCGACGGGCCGAACACCAACAACGGGTTTGATATTGTCAAAGAGATCAAAGACTTGAACGTTGGCCCGAAAGGTAGAATGACAGACATCGCCAGACTGACCATGCTCCTGACCTCAAGAGGGTATGATTGTTCAAACCTTGCCAAGTATAACGGCGGCAAGCCCTTTTTGGATGGAAGCAACAATGAGATAGACAACCTCGTTGCAAATATTGCGTCCACAACTGACGGTGGTGTAAACGGCAGAATTTTCGCATTGTGTGCGCTGGACATGGGCAATTATACGCTTCCCGCCAATGGGGCGAGAAGCAGGGAGTCCTTGTTGGAGCAGCTACTCAATCATGAATATGGGTCGGACGGCTATGACGTTGATATGGTCGGTATGCTGATGTACGCTATTGCGCCGTATCAGGAGGTTTCTGGTTATGAAGAACGGACAAAGGCAAAACTGGACGAGGGTGTCGAAGCCATTTTGAAAGAAATGCGTGAAGACTACACGTTCCACTCTTGGGGAACCGTAAACAGCGAGTCTGTTGCACAGGTCATTTGCGCATTGGCCTCTTGTGGCATTGACCCTTATTCTGACCCCCGTTTCGGGGACGGTGACCGCACGATCCTTACACAGTGGATGGATATGTTTTCCACGCCGGATGGTTTTAAGCATGTGCAGAGCGAATCTGCCAGCAACCTGCTGGCGACATACGAATCCTGTTATGCCTTACAGTGGTATCTTGGTTTCCTGGAAAACGGTGGAGCGGGACATCCGTACTATCTGTATTATCATCGATATGATTTCTCCACTGTGCTTTCTTCGGAAGCCGACATACTGGAATTCTCTATTGAGGGTCAGAAAGGTGTCTTCGGAGAGGAAAATGGTCAGAATACCATTTCTGTTACCTTGCCCAAGGGAATGCCCCTCCAGAATATAACGCCTGATTTCACCTTGTCAGCGGGCGCAATTTTGGAGGCTCCAACGATCCCCGTTACACTCGCTGAGGGTGCGGCCCAGCCGTTCACTGTGCTGGCGGAGGATGGCCAGACCAGAAAGACCTATTATGTCACGGTTACATTTGGTGATGTAGATCCGGCAGGCGCAAAGCTTGATACTTCGACCATAGTCCTGCAAGACGCCAATCAGCGCAATCTTGATATTCTGGACAAGGCTGTCACAGTGAAAGAGGAAGGCGAGGACATTTTGCTGACGGTCAGCAGCGGCATTGACGTAACAAAGCTGCGCGTTATCGCCAACATCTCTTATGGCGCGAGTGCCTCGCCTGTCTTGGATGGCTCTGTGAACCTTGACCTTTCGGATTGGACGGAGTTTACCATTACCTCTGCGGATGGCAAAAACCACGCTGCTTATCGAATCAAGGTGCAAGCGAAAACGGTAGCCTCCATCACGGCATTTTCGCTGACGATCAATGGCACGGTCTATGACGGAGACATTGACGACGTAAGCGGCACAATCTCTGTGACTGGTGTGGACGACAGCAATCTGACTACCACAAAGTTTGCGCCGGACATCACACTGGGCGCTGGCACAACGGTGTGCAGCCCGCTGTCTGGAACCGAACAGGACTTCTCTGCACCTGTCACCTATACGGTCGCAGGACGTGATGTAGAGAGCCGTACCTATACGGTTCGGGTAACGAACACGGCAGGCAGCTTGATCTCTGCCTCCGGAGAGACGCCAACACCGTCCAGTTCTGCCAGGATCGAGAAGTTTACGGTGCTGGGTGTAGACGGTGAGATCGATCACACCGCTGGTACGATTGAGATTGTACTGCCTAACGGGACGGATGTAACTGCGGTAGCACCTGCGGTCACTGTACCTGCTGGTGCGGTGGTAAGCCCTGTGTCCGGTGAAGTGGTGAATCTGTCCACACCGCTTACCTATACCGTGAGGCTTGGCAGCGAGACACGATATTATGTTGTTCGTGTGGTGTATCAACGCAGCACCTCACAGCAGCTTTGGGACAAGGTCTCTGAAGATAATACGGTAACCGATCACCAGGAGAGCCGCAGCACACACCGGTTCTCGTAAACAGGATCAGACCGATGATGGAGAATATAATCACTATTAAATGAAGGTGGGAATTTAATGAAAAAAAGATTCATTCCCCTATTGGCACTTTTGCTGTCGCTATGCATTATTGTGCCTGTGTCTATCGCTCAAATAATGGCGGCAGGTGCAGTTCAGATCAAGGTTGTCGCCGAAGGCGGCATTGTAAAAATTTACGGTGTGAAGGTGGATAACGGCAAAAGCCATAGTGTTTCGTCAGCCCCAGATGAAGAAACGTCCATAATTGTTCCCATAAAGGCGACGCCCGATGAAGGCTATGTTTTTGGAAGCTGGTCTGTGGTTAATGGAACTATTGACAATGAAAAGAACGGAAACGCAAATTTAACTGTTAACGTTGGTACATCGCTTGTTACCCTTACTGCGAATTTTGTAAAGACCGTAGGCATTCAGGCGAAGAGCAGCAATGCGGGTGGTACAGTCACCGCAAGCGCGGAGAAGGCGGTACCCGGTGGGGCAGGTGTCACGCTGACAGCCGAGCCGACGGAAGGCTACCGGCTGGATGGTTGGACGGTCTCCTGCGCTGGTGCTGCTGATAGCGAGATAAACTCTATACGCTATATGCTCTACACCCTCACCAAAACAGGGAATACGGCGACCATAACCGTGAGCGATATGTATCCCGCACTCTTTGAAGCGCTGCCAGATCTGATCGTGACGGCGCACTTTGAGAAGGAAGACGCTGGGCACTTCGTCAGCTATGTCGGAGACACAGTGCAGAAGCCGCAATTCAAAGTTGGATCGAGCTACCCGATGGATGCGGCGAAGGTCACGGGCTGGTCTAATAATCCGGATGAAGAGCTCCTTGTAGAGTTTACCGGAAGAGAACAAGGCAAAAAGAGAAACGATCAGCTGATGATCTATACGACCGACTCTAAAAAGCAGAAGCTGATCTCAGAAGAAGTAGCAACGATCAAGTTTGACAGCGGCAATACAACTGAGATAACGACCGGAGTGCTGCAAGGTGTGCAGACTACATACGATGCCGATGCCTACAAGATCGGTTTCACGATGACCGACAAGAATGGAAAAGTGAAGCATGGTACCGTTTTGTTGAAGTTCAACGGTCGCGCACTGGTGGCGGCGGAGCATGGCACGGTGCAGTATGGCGAAAAGACATACAATGACGGCGATGTGATCACATTCGAGGTAGGCAAGGAAGTGACTATCTCCGCAGCAGCGGCAGACGGATACCGTCTGAAGGAGTGGGCCATTGAGGGCGTTACGCCCACGAGCACAGAGGGCGACTCCGTGACGTTCACCGTTCCTGATAAGTTCTTCTCTATCAAGCCGATCTTTGAGGAGGATGGGGATGCACCACAAGGCCCAGGCTGTGCCACAGTGGATGCAGAGCACGGCAAGCTGGTGTATAACGACAGGGAATACAAAAACGGCGACGTGATTGTCTTTACTCCCGGCGAAACAGTGACTGTATTTGCCAGAGTAGACGAGGGCTATTATCTGGACAGATGGAACATTCTAGACGCAACTGTAGAAGGCGAAAATGTTTATGAGGATTCTGTGACATTCGTCGTTCCTGACGCAGCCTTCACTATTAAGCCCATCTTTGAAAGCAAGGAAGGAAAAGTAGCTCTGAATTTCCATGCCTACGACACAGGAAAGGAGGACGTTGATCGCCCCAACGCCTTTGGCGAAAATGGCTGGATGAGTGAACTCAGTTGTTATCCATTCCAGTTCTATACTTTTGATGCTCAAAATCTCACGATTGATGAAGCAATTGCAAAGAAGAACCGGGGTGAACTAGATGGTCTTTATAAAGCAGGCTACACTGGGTTACTGACAAAATGGCCGCTTTATATTGAACGGGGAACCGGCATACTTGTCGCGGCGAATACATATCCAGCGTTTCCTGCGGGCGTTGACAGCAATGCAACCTATATCTGCGAAGAGCTGACATCGACAGCTACAGATATGCTGGGAGGTCTGATTCGCTATGAGGATTCCCAGTACAGAATACAGAACAGCAGATTGTATATCGCTTTTATTGCGAACGAGGATGTCACCGTTAACGCAAAGTTCCACGAGCTTGGTTATTATTCGTTCAAAGCAGTATCCAGCGATGAAACCATGGGAACCGTAGAAGTCACTCCGGAATGCCTTGCGGGTGGAACGCAGCAAGAGGCAACGCGTGTGATTATGCGAGCGATACCGAAGACTGGCTACAGATTTAAGGAGTGGATCGAAGCTGATGGCAGCACATATCTGTCAGCAGAACAGAAAATGATTCCGTTAGCTCAATTTGCGTTTGGAACCAAGGAGGCATCCTTTACAGCTGTATTCGAGAAGAGTACAGATTCTCAGCCGCTGCCGATTCAAGCAACGTCCGACCCCGAAGGTAAGGCAACCATTGAGGTCAAAGCGAATGGAAAGGCTATTACCTCGGCAAAGGAGGGCACAGCTGTTGTTGCGTCCATTGCAAATGTGGATGAGTATTATGAATTCGACCACTGGGAGATCACAACAGCTACAGAGGCCGCAGTGTCGCTTATTCCTGAGGAGGACTGCAGAAGCAGTAGCGTTGAGTTTAATATGCCGTCTGTGACGGAGGGTGTCCGTATAAAGGCAGTCCTGAAGGAGCGATATGTAAGTCTCAACTGGGTGGTCATGAAGGGAAGCGGCGGCAATTATAAAGGCTATCCCGGCCTTGCAGACGTGGAAGTATCGGTAAATGGCGCGCCCGTAAGTAATCATACCAAGGTCAGAAAAGACGATTTGATCAGCTTTTCTATCACCGTCAAGGAGCCTGACAAGTATGTGTTCAAGGAAGTCCGGAAGGAAGTTTTCCGCACGGGGAGTTCTCGCATAGAGGAGACCTTTACAGAATACTCCGGCGCGTTTACACTTACAGAGTGGACTCAGATTAGTTTGTACGTATGCTTGAATGACAAGACCGAGGAAACTGCCCGGCATGACATCGTGCTGACACAGGCGACAGGCGGTACACTCACATCTTCCAACTCGACCGCACAGCCGAACACGATCGTTACGCTGACCGCTGCTCCCGAAAGCGGCTACACGCTGAAGAGCTGGATCGTGAAGGACGAACAGCAGAAGACCATTTCTGTCACCGCAGATAAGACTAACAGCAATGTTGGTACTTTCACGATGCCCAAGAGCAATGTTACGGTAACGGCAGAGTTTGAGTCCACGTCGGAGATTACACCGACGATCACATCTGTCGCACTGGTAAAGAGTGCAGATGGCAGTCTGGTCGCAAAAGGCATTCCGTCTGGTGACAATTGGACGATCACCATTCCCAACACCGTGTCGGCAGAGACGGTTGCCAAGATCCCTGAAGGACTGTCCGGTTTGAACCTAAAAATCGTTACACCTGCTGGCGTAAAGGTAAAGCAGGAAGGCGGAGGCGGCAGCTATGAAGGCGATTGGTCTAATGGTGACATCTCCTGCTATATGCCGGTAGGCGAAGAAGTTATGTTCAAGGCAACAGCAGGAACAGCTACCAAGGATTATACCATTAAGCTGATCTATTCTGGCTCTGGTGAACCTACGGAGCCTATCCTGTCCAACGGTTCCGCCACACGTATCAGCAATAGCGGCGCAGCCGTACAGTTCAGCTCGAATGTGGCAGGCAATTACTTCTATAAGGTTGTCAACCACAGCGCGGCGGCGCCTACGGTGGAAGAGATTTTGGCTTCTTCCAACAAGGGGACAGCCAGTACAGGCGTGAATAACATCACTCTTAGCAATTTGGGCGATGGCGCACGCGACATCTATATTGTTGTTGTGGATGCCTCCAATAACAGGAGCGTGGTTCTCAAGATCGAGATCCCCGCTTATGGCAGCATTGATGTACCGGATACCGGAGCGTACACTATTACAGTGAAGGCACCCAAGGGCGGCACCATCACCCCCAACCGCACCAAGGCCAACGCGGGCGATGAGATCATCGTTACCGTAACCCCCGACAGCGGTTATCAGATGGTGGCGGATTCGCTGACCTACACGCTGGCTGTTGCTGGCGGCGAAACAGTGAAAATCACTAACAACCGCTTTACCATGCCTGAGGGTAATGTGAGCATCAGTTGTCAGTGGGAGACTGCCGCGACGACCTCCACGGGCATCACAGGCTTCTCCATCAACGGCGTGGCCGGTGCGGTGAACAATACCACCAATACCATCACCATCACCATGCCCCGCGGCACGGATGTGACGAAGCTGACTCCTGTCATTGCCACAAACGGCGTTAAATCCCTGACACCTGGCAGCGGCGAAACGGTGAACTTCACCAATGCCGTGACCTACACCGCCGCCATGGAGGATGGCAGCAGCAAAACCTATACTGTCACGGTCTACGTGGACAAGGGGACGCTGGCCGATCAGTTCTGGGATAAGCTGACGGATTTCGCCACCCAAGTTCCCTGGTGGCAGTATGCCGAAAAACAGCAGAGCACCAGCAAATATCCCAAGTATTGGTAAGTAGATGGCTCCCGACCCCACAGACACCCTGAAATACCAATCGCAAAACGAACAAAAGAGCAGCCATTCCTAGGAATGGCTGCTCTTTCTCTGTAATGACTCAGGCACGGGCGTGATGGGCGTTGGCCTCCCCGTGTGCCTGAACCCCGCCTACCCCCACGTCATGGCACTATGGGGCTCTGAAGGGGCTGAGTGCGACTGCGAAGGCAATTGCTATACGCCGCGCGACTCACGGAACGTAAATACGCATTTGATGTGTCAGAGCAGGGATGCCAGTTAAGCATTGAGCCAATTGTCGAGAATAGGCCGCACCGGTTGAATAAATGAAGGAAGACCACTTGCCGAAAACAGCAGGTAGCCTTCCCTTAGATAGAGAGTGATTTCCTTGGAATTTGTCCTTCCGAACGTATTGACAATATACTCGATTATGCTACGCTGGGATTAGGGGGTTAGGTGCGGGCGAGGAGCAGTGTCCCTGCCTGAGCTTTGTCTGCGAAAGCTGCTGTGGTTACTGCGGAGCTACAGTGGATGTGGAGTCCGAGTTGCTTACTTGCTCAGGTCGCCTTGCGAGTCCCAAATCACCATCGGTGTATTCGTCAAGGATAGTAGATATTTCATCATCAATACGTATGACTGTCAGCGAAACATAGTGCAGCTTCGCTCGCCAATCTTGCCTGCGCAAAGTATGCTTCAACTCCTCAAATGCCTTTTCGCTGTTCAGGATGATGATCGTGTGAATCCTTGGGATATTCTTATCGTTCTGCAAACCGAGGATCACATCTGAAGCAAGTATGTCGTGCCCGGTAAAGTAGTAGAAAAACCATCCTTCATCGCCTTTTTCGTTGACTAAAAAATGATGCATGTTCTCATAGTTCGTATCTAGACCGCGGCTACGCGGAGAGTGTTTTGACGAATATGGCATGAGGAGGGTTGTTTCAAATATCTTGTCTATAAAAGATATGATGCGAGTGCCGTAGTAGAGTAGCTGCCAACTCTGAATCAGTTCGATTACTTCGCGTGTGTCTCTTATATACTTCGCCAAGTCAATGTCCAGCCCTAATCTATATGCAACCAGATTCCATTCAGGCTTTGACTTAACGTTCTCGGTTCTTAAAAATCGAGAAAACAAACTGGGGGATAGCTCATATTTTGTTGCAATATCCACCTGCGATACCTTGGGGTTCTGCTGTAAAAATACGTTGATTACATTTTTTACTAAGTTTGCATCGCTAGGAAACCTATCTCTGCTTCCTGTGAGTGCCATTGTCTTTACATAGTATTCTTCGAATTCGTACAGGTCGTTTGCCTTATTTACCTTTTCGCTCACATGAACACCTCCCGTCATTAAATAATAGTACCATTTGAATAAAAAAAAGTCAAGCATGCGGCTTGATAAATAAATCTGTTGAGATAACCCGCCTGTGTTTAGACGGTTGATGCACTAATATAAATGGTTATGTTTATTTTTTTGAACCATACTATTGACTTTTGTAAATATATATGTTAATCTAAAAGTGTAAAGAGTCGCGGCGGCACAGTGGGGGTTACGACGATTGAGAAATCTAGACTTCTAGGATTGATGCAAAAAAAGAAAGGGGGCAAATTACTGCTAAGGATGCGGCATACAGTACGGGTCGGCTCGCCCGGAATCAACGCCTGTGGAGACGGATTTCTGTCGTTGAAGCAGGAAGCTACTCTGCAGCAGGGCCATATAAAAAGGCTGCCCCCATTTGCAGATGGGGGCAGCCATCCAAGCACACCGTGGTAGGGTCCATGATGCACCTGTAGGACAATATGTATTGTATCATGAATCCTCCGCAAAATCAACAACACAGTTTTAAGGAGGAAAAGATGGGGATGTTACTTTCACGCGCCGAGGCGGCAGCGTATCTTGGCATCAGCGCAAAATTGCTCGACGGTTTCCGCAAGGATGGCAAAATCTCTTATGTTCAGCGGGTTCCCGGCGGCAAGGTCTTTCTCAGCAAGGAGGAATTGCGTCAGTTCAGGGCAATGTACACGCGCCCTGTGCCCCGCGCATCCACCGCCTTTGCTCCCGCTTTTCGCGGCGAGGTACCTGAACGAGGGTGTCGCTGATGGGACGCAGCAAAAAACCTAAATATGGCACTGTCACTCGCAAGGGAAGAAAGTATTTTCGAACACGCATTACCATTCAGGACGGGACACGAGTTACGCTCTACGGCCGCACCGAGAGTGAAGTAGATCAAAAGGTCGCAGAATTGCGGGCAAAAGTCGCGCGAGAAGCTCTTGAACGGGACTGCCCCACTGTTGCGCAATATGCACAGCTGTGTCTAGAGAACAGATCCCCGTTTATCGCACTCAGCACATTTGACAATTATGCACAAACTATCAAAAAACATATCGTAGAGCCGCTGGGCGACAAACTCATGTGTGACGTAACGCGCGATGACATACTCGCCGCAGTGCGACGCTCTGCCGTATTGTCAGAGTCTACTTATGGTGCGGTTCAGATGTTCTACAAAAGTATTTTTGGCGAGGCTGTCAAAAACGGAATTATTTCGGAAAATCCCGCACTTGTCCTTCCTGCAAAGGGTGGGAAAGCACCGACAAAGGCTAGAAAGTCGCTGACAGACGAGGAAGTGCAGATCCTTTTGAACGCTGTTAAGGGATTGCCGCCGTACACTTTCATTTTGCTTGCGCTGTACACTGGACTCAGGCGGGAGGAAATCCTTGCCTTGCGGTGGGATAGCGTGGATCTTGACTCAAAAACGCCCTCACTTACTGTGCGCGAGGCGTGGCACGTCCATAAGAATCGCCCTTATATCACCGAAAGATTGAAGAGTAGGGCGGCTTATCGAACTGTACCTATCCCCTCGGAATTGGCGCAATACTTGAAAGAGAAAGAGAATACGGCCAATTCCGAGTACGTGGTTTGCAACCGCAATGGCGGCCTGTTGTCGGGCTCGCAATATAGCCGCCTGTGGAAATATGTTACCACGCGCAGTACGAAGCCGCGCGAATATACGCGCATTGCGCCAGACGGAACCAAGACGAAACATCGGGTTGTTCCCACTTTGGGCGAAAGGGCTGCACACAACAGTCATGTGATTTACTCTATTGACTTTCGCGTTACACCGCACATGCTGCGGCACACGTATATCACCAATCTGATTTATGCTGGTGTCGATCCCAAGACGGTGCAGTACTTAGCGGGGCACGAAAACTCGAAGATCACCATGGATATCTACGCTGAAGCCAAGTACAACAAGCCGGACGCTCTGGCAGCGCGTGTCAATTACGCATTCAACATTCCTAACCTGTAATATAAAAACAGGCGATTGCGAAAAGATGGGACAATTGAGGGGACAATTTTTCCCTTATAATCCCCAAATCCCTTGCAAATACAATGGTTTCTATCGTGGGAGCGCAAGAAGTACGGTCTGAAGGCCGCCCGTCGCGCACCTCAGTTCTCCAAGCGATAATCGGACGCAAATTCACAGCTCAAAAGCTCAAAAACCCCGGAAAATCCGCATTTTCCGGGGTTTTCTTATGCTCATTTCTCATAAAATATGACTGATTTTCTCCATCCTTTCCTTTGACCATCGACCGTTTTGCAAAGCTTATTATACCACGCAAGCATAAGGCCTATGTTAAGCAAGAGGTCTTTGGGGCGATTGGAACAGCGAAAGACTGGCTTTTACTACCCGGTTGACAAAACGGACCATTTCCTCTTTGCTGTACTTGTCATAGCCCTCCACGACGACATGCATCAAACCGTTTGACAGATGGGTATACATCATTTCCAGCTCTGTCTCACTGGCTCCGGGCAGTTCTTTCCGCCAGTAAGCAATGCTGTCCGCCTTGGCCAGGGCAATCATCCGCATAAGGACGGTTGCGTTTGTATTCCCCAGAATTAGAATTCGACACGCCGCCTGATTCTGATCGACCATATCGTAGATGGCTTCGATCAGCGCCGTCACATCAAACG
>ERZ857801.3335-NODE-3335-length-11454-cov-6.488990_pt1 | contig 11454 bp, 9 predicted proteins | sample MGYA00519762_ERZ857801 | MGnify/ENA primary metagenome ERZ857801 (study PRJEB31778, sample SAMEA3449368) | human gut metagenome | biome: human gut; feature: human-associated habitat; material: faeces | place: United Kingdom | collected 2010/2012 ...
ATCCGGCTGCCGTTCTGGTGGCACTGAACGCTGCGGAGCCTGCCGAAAATGCGCCTCATATCCTTGGCCTGTATGTAGTGCAGCAGATCGCCGCCGCCCATGGCGGCACGGCAGTGTTTGGGCAGAACACCCCCCACGGTGCCAAAGCGGTGGTGTACCTGCCGCTGGGCTGAAAATTTATCGGAATCCTTGCTTTTCCCGGCCGGATTTCTTATACTTTGAACAAAGAAGTCTTTTTTGGTGCAAAACACAGGAGGAATCATGGCTGAGATTTCAAGTCTGCTGACATTGCAGGGCCAGCTTGCGCTGCTGACCCTCATTGGCTTTTTTCTGGCCCGCAAGGGCATCATCAATGCGCAGGGACGCAAGTGCCTGACCGACCTGCTCATCAATGTCATCCTGCCCGCGAACATCATCCAGTCGTTTCTGGTGGAGTTCAGCTGGGATGTGCTGAAGAGCAGCGCGTCGATCCTTGTGATCTCGCTGGCGCTGCAGATCGGCTGTGTGGTGCTGTGTGCCCTGGGCTACAACTGGCTGCCCTTTGCAAGGCGGAGCGTTTACCAGTATGGCACGGTCTGCTCCAACGGTGCGTTTCTGGGCAGCGCACTGGTGGACGGCATCTGGGGCAGCAGCGGCCTGCTGCTCAGCTCCATCTACCTCATCCCTCAGCGTGTGGCAATGTGGTCGGTAGGCGTGAGCTACTTTCTGCAGGACGAAAAGCCCGCTTCCAAAGAGGAGATGCGGGCAGACCGCAGGGCCGTGCTGCGGAAAACATTCACCCACCCCTGCATCCTGGCGGTCGTGGTGGGCATGGTGCTGATGGCTTCTCAGCTGCCGCTGCCCGGCTTTTTGGGCCGCACCGTCAAGAGCCTGAGCAATTGCAACATGGGTGTTTCCATGATCCTGATCGGTGCCATCATCGGCAGCAGCCGGATGGGCAGACTCTGGGATAAGGACTGCTTCTTCTACTGCCTCATCCGGCTGGGGCTTATCCCGGCGGCGGTGCTGCTGGGCTGCAGGCTCTGCGGCGCGGAGAGCCTTGTGACCGGTGTTTCCGTGGTATTGGCCGCCATGCCCATGGGCGGCGTGACCGCGGTTCTGGCGGAAAAGTACGGCGGGGATTCCGCCTTTGCCAGCAAGTGCGTGGCGGTCTCCACGGTGCTCTCCCTCATCACCACACCGCTGTGGTGCATGGTCGTGTAAGGGTGGGGCTGACCGCTGCGCCCGCAGCGGAATGCGAAAAACACCTTGTCAATGGCAATCATGGCCGAAGAATTACGGTTCTTTTTGTCCAATCGGCGAATAGCCTTTGCCGCCGGATGGTGATACAATAGGCAAGGTGTTGCGCGGCGGTGCCGCAGAATGCCATAACATGACAAAAATAAGGAGAGCGCGTGGAAAATGGAACTATTTTATCTGATGCCCGGGCAGGAACGCTGTGAACAGTTTAAGGATGCGAACGGTGTGCCCAAAGTCCGCTACTCCTATTGTTCGCTGAACGGGGCGCTGTTCCGCTGTGTGAGCCGCAGCGTGGAAGAAGCCGAGCGCCTGTGCGAGGACTGGCTGGTGGGTCAGGACCGCTGCTACATCAACTGAAAAATGCACCCTCTGCTCCTTTGCGGAATAAGCTGTAAGAGAATCAGCTGATCGGCAAAGGAGTTTTTTTATATGATGAATGGCATCCTGCGTATCCAGACCTATCGGCCCCGGCAGTCGGCTCCGGTGGAGGGAGTGACTGTTGTGATCACCGGCAGCGGCTTCACGGCTCACCGCATCACCGATGCCGAGGGCAATGCCGAGGATGTGGCCATCTGTGCCCCGGCCTGCGCCCTCTCGCTGGACGAGAACAACACCACGACCCTGCCCTATGCCGTGTGCAGCCTGACGGCCAGAAAGCCGGGCTACCGCACCGTCCGCATTCAGGGCATCCAGATCTTTGCCGGGCAGGTCACGCTGGCCCGGCCTGAGATGATCCCGGATACCGAGGAGGGAAAAGACATTGTCGACCCGCCTGTGATCATCCCCACCCACGCTCTGTTTGCGGGGAACGGCGGCAGCGGCCCGGCTCCCACCAATCCATGCACCGGCAGCCGGGTGCTGGACCGTGTCATCGTACCCAAAAATATTACGGTCCATCTGGGCAGGCCCGCTGCCTCGGCCCGGAACGTGACAGTGTCCTTCCGGGATTATATCGCCAATGTGGCTTCCAGCGAGGTCTACCCCACTTGGCCCATTGAAGCGTTGAAAGCGAACATCCACTGCCAGATCTCGCTGGCGCTCAACCGTATTTACACCGAGTGGTATCCCAGCAAGGGCTACACCTTCAATATCACCAATTCCACCAGCTACGACCAGTATTACGTCCATGGCCGCACTGTGTTCGATGTGATGGTAAAGCTGACGGATGACATCTTCAACACCTACATCCGCAAGACCGGCACTGTGAATCCCTACTACTCCGAATACTGTGACGGAAAGTCCGTTACCTGCCCGGGGCTCAAGCAGTGGGGCACGGTCACGCTGGCAAATCAGGGACGCAATGCTCTGAGCATCCTCAAGTACTATTACGGAAGCGATATCGAGATCGTCCGCACCAGCAACATCCAGTCCATCCCCAGAAGCTATCCGGGTTCCCCCCTCCGGCAGGGAGACCGGGGCACGGCGGTGTTCACCCTGCAGCGGCAGCTGAACCGCATCACCAAGGATTACCCCTTCCTTGGCCTGCTGACCGTGGACGGGATCTTTGGCAGCAGGATGACCGAGACCGTGAAGAGATTCCAGAAGCAGTTCAACCTGACCGCTGACGGCGTGGTGGGGCGGCAGACCTGGTATAAGATCAGCTATATCTATGTCTCGGTGAAAGACCTTGCAGAGCTGACCAGCGAGGGAGAAACGGCCGCCGGCACCCTCTCGGACGGCACCTGGGGCGACACCGTTCTGCGCGTCGGCTCTTCCGGCAGCGCTGTGGAGCAGCTGCAGTTCTGGCTGAACACTCTGGCCCAGTACGAGAGCAGCATCCCCTCCGTGACAGTGGATGGCGTGTATGGCAGCGGCACCGCCAGTGCGGTCCGGGCCTTCCAGCGAAGATACGGCCTGTCTGTGGACGGCGTGGTGGGCCGCGCCACCTGGACAGAACTCTACAATCAGTTCCGCAGCATCCAGTCCGACAACGGCAGGCCCAACGCCTACCCGGGCACAGCCCTGCGGCAGGGCAGCAGCGGGCAGAACGTCCGGCTGGTGCAGTTCTGGCTCAAGATCGCCCGCACGGTGTATCCCAGCCTGAACACCCTGACCGTGGACGGAAAATTCGGCGCAGGCACGGCGGCGGCAGTGCGGAGATTCCAGAGCTACTTCGGCCTGACCAGCGACGGCGTGGTGGGCCGCACGACCTGGAACAAGCTGTATGAGGTCTACAACGATATCGCCAACCGGCTGCTCACAGCCAGCCTGCGTCCCGGCGAGTATCCGGGCATTCTGCGCCGGGGCAGCACCGGAACGGCAGTGCGGGAGCTGCAGTTCTACCTTTACCTGATGAGCGCTTACGAGAGCAGCATCCCCGTTGTTTCCATCGACGGCAGCTTTGGTGCGGCGACCGAGAACGCCGTGCGGGCCTACCAGCGCTTTGCGAAGCTGACGGTGGACGGTGTAGTAGGGCGCGCGACCTGGAATTCGCTCTACGGCAAAGCAAGCACCCTGCGGGTGTCCGGCCCGGTGGTCACGCTGAAGCGCCTGCCTTACCCGGGCACACCGCTGGCAGTGGGGGCCACAGGGGACGCAGTGCTCTACTACAACCTCCTTTTGCAGCGCATTGCCTACTATTTCGACAGTGTGGAAAGCCCGCCCCTGTCTGACCGGTATACCGACGAGACGGCAGCCGCTACCCGCAGTGCGCAGGCCCTGCTGGATCTGCCCGAGACCGGAGTCGCGGATGCAGAGACCTGGACGGCGGTGGAGGCCCTGAGCCTGCAGCTGGCCGCCGTTTCCCCCAACCCTGACCGGGATGCCGGGCAGGCCGATGCTTACCCGGGCCGCGCCATGAAAGAGGGGAGCGTTGGCCCGGATGTGGGGCAGATCGAACAGTGGCTCAATGGACGCTATATGCGGAACTGCGGCGAGGACTATGTGACCGAGAACTTCCGCTTCGGCCCGAAGGAAACAGAAGGGGTCCGGGCGGCACAGGAGCGGGCGGACCTACTGGTAACAGGTACGGTGAACGAGGAGACCTGGGCCGCGCTCCGTGCCCAGAGCTGCGAATGCGAGGAGGGATGACGGATGGCACGGCTGCTGATCTACGATGCCTATGAGAACAAGGTGTACACCTACAACAGCCTGAACGAAAACGACCCGATGCCTTACAGCACCGAGCGCACCCTGACACTGCGGGAGTTCCGGGGCAAATCGGGGAGCCCGGTGCTCTGGACGACCATCGCCGCCATGGAGGCCTGGAACCTGACCCGCCGCAAGTACGGCAAAGGCATCCCGGTGGGGTATGCCTTCCGCCGCATCTGGGAGGGTGGCCACGGCACCCGCAGCCAGCATTACGCCGGCGTGGCCTTTGATGTGGGCCAGCGCCTGACCCAGAGCCAGCGCACGGCCATCTATAAGGCCGCCCGGTCCACCGGAGCCTGGGGCTATGTGGAGCCCCTGAGCCAGACCCCCACATGGGTGCACTTTGACCGCCGCTACGGCACCCCGGCCTGCAGCGGCACCACAGCGGGCTACCCCACCCTGCGGCGGGGGAGCCGGGGCTGCTATGTGATGATCCTGCAGGACGCACTTTCCACACTGGGCTACCAGACCGGCAGCCGCATCGACGGCCTGTTCGGCACCCGCACCGAGGAAGCCCTGAGGGGCTACCAGCGCCGCACCAGCCTGACGGTGGACGGCGTGTGCGGCTGCAGCAGCTGGAAAAAGATCACAACTGCAGTGATCGGCATTGGCAGAACAAAAACGACGATCGACTAAGAAATAGAAAGAAGCTCCGCCGTGAAGGTGGAGCTTCTTTGCAATCGGTGGCGAAACCCCTCAGTCACGCTTCGCGTGACAGCCCCCCTAATAGTGGGGCCCTTGGCATGGCGTAAAGCTGTCCAGTTTTGCCAAGGCCGCCCCTACCAGGGGCGGTGGCATCCCGTAGGGATGACGGTGGGGTTTATCTTCTATGGATCTTTCGGTTCGGTCTGCGCCCGTTCCACAGGTTGATGAACACCCACAGGCCGTAGACCGCCAGAGTGAGCAGGGAGAGGACGATGACCACCTTGAGATACAGGCTGTGGAAGAAGGCCTGTACCTTGGAGACCGTGAAAAGCAATGCGTTCTGGTGGACATCCTGCCCGGCAATGAGGTTCACCACGCCGATGGTCTCACCTGCCAGCTTGAGCTCCACAGTGCCCACCACGTCGCCCTGCTGGATGGGGGCCGTGGCGTAATCGGGCAGGTGGAAATATTTCTGCGTCACCGAGCCATCCCCCGTGGAGGGCAGCAGGGTCATCATGCTGTCGGCGGGATAGAGCTGCAGGGTGTCGGTATCGGAGGAGTATTTGACCGGGATCTCCGCCAGCGCCTGGTCGGTGTCCAGCGCGGCCTGGATGGAAAAGCTCTCGAACACCCAGTCGATGAGCTTGGTGGTCTCGTACAGCGCCGGGCGGCGGTTGGAATAGCCGTAATCATCGCAGGTGTCGGGGCTTTGCATGATGCAGAAGATGTAGGTGGCCCCGTCCTTGTTGGCCCACGAGACATAGCTCTGATCGCCGCTGTCGTTTTTGTAGGCCATCACGTCGCACATGCCGCCCTGCATGGCGCTGCGGTAGAACCTGCCGCCGCTGGTCTTGTTCAGGGCCACGTTCTGGCTCAGCAGCACAAAGCTCTTGGCATGCTTTTCCTTGGCCGGCATCGTGAAGGTGGGGGCAGCGGAGATCTCCTTGAAGGCATCAAAGCTCATCAGGTAGCGCAGGATCAGGTACATGTCCACGGCGGTGGTGGTGTTGCCGCTGTCCAGCCCGCAGGCATCAGTCCAGGTGCTGTTGGTGGTGCCGATGCGCTGGGAGAGGGTGTTCATCTGGCTCACCCAGCCCGCCAGATCGCCGCCCGAGAGCTCGTAGGCCAGACCCATGGCGGCCTCATTGGCGTTGCGCGTCACCATGGCGTAAAGGGCTTCCCGGTAGGTAAAGGTCTCGCCCGAGCGCATGTCGGCATTGTCGGTGCTGTGGACATAGTCCGAGATGGCAAAGGGCATCGTGAACGTGCTGTCCAGCTGGTCGGCATAGTTGGTCAGCACCAGCGCAATGGTCATATATTTCGTCAGGCCCCCGGCGGACACCTGCTTCTCGCTGTCTTTTTCATAGACGATGATGTTGGTGTCGGTGTTCACGATATAGGCGCTCTGGGCCTTGACATCGTAGACCGTGCTGGGGTCGAACATGGCTCCGGCCGTCACGGTAAGGCAGCTGAACAGGACGGCAAGGGATAAAAGCAGTGCAAAAATACGTTTCATGTGGACAATTCCTTCAAAAAGCGATAATATATAAAATACGGGCGCTGCGCCCGGAAATGACAAAGAATGGCGAACAAAGATTCGCTCCTTTAATAATAACAGGTTTGCCGCGCAGAGACAAGGGTTTTGCCACGGTTTCACAAAGCGGCAGGAGGGGACTATGGTATATCTGACAGGCGACACCCACGGCGAGCTTGACCGTTTCAAGCACGGCAGGCTCCGCTGGCTGGGCAAACGGGACATTGTGGTGGTGCTGGGCGATTTCGGCTTTGTGTGGGATGGCAGCAAGGAGGAGCAGAAAAAGCTCGACTGGCTGCGCAAGCGCCCCTACACCCTGCTTTTCCTTGATGGTGCCCACGAGAATTACGACCTGCTGGCCCAGTACCCCGTCGAGGAGCGGTTTGGCGGCAGGGTCCAGGCTTTGGGCGGCAATGTGTACCATGTCTGCCGTGGCAGTGTGCTGGAGCTGGAGGGAAAGAAATACCTCTGCTTCGGCGGCACTGAGAGCCCCGACAAGGAAGAGCGGGAGGCCGGATACAACTGGTGGCCGCATGAGATGCCCAGCGATGAGGAATACGCCGCCTGTGAGGCCAATCTCGAAGCAAACGGCTGGCAGGTAGATTATGTGCTGACCCACGATGCCCCAAGCAGATTCCTTGATTTTACTTCCCTCGCGGTGGGCGAATCCAACCGCCTGCATCTGTTCCTTGATAAGGTCCTGCTGAAGCTGACCTACGAAAAGTGGTTCTTTGGCTGCTACCACAAGGATGTGGCCCTTTCCACCAAGAGCCGGTGCGTCTTTTGTGATGTCATCCCCATGGGCGAACGCCACGCGAAGCGGTAAAAAGAGAAGGTGCCCATGACTTTCAGGCCGGTGGTGTACATCATAAAAAGGTGAAGAAGATCGTGAACACTCTATTGGGTTCACCAATAAACAGCAGGAAGCCCCCTTGACAGTGTAATCGTCAGGGGGCTTTCTGCCTGCCAGGGGTTAGCTCTTGAGTGTCTGCGCCTTGCGCCAGATCTGGATCACTTCCCAGTAACTTACAGAAGCATCTGCAGTTTTATTGGAAGGAAGCAGCTGGTTCTCAAAAGCCCAGGTAAGAGCCTTCTGTGCGTCAGTGGCATCCGTGTCCAACGCAGCAGCGGGAGCAGGCTTGCCGGCATCATCCCACACCAGTTCGGCAAGTTCGGTGGCATTGGCGGGGATCGCTGCGCCATCGGGGAGAATACGTTTCAGATAAAGCTCCGTGCCGATTCGGCAGCCCTGCCATGTCAGCACGGCGGCAGCACCAATGACCATAACGGTGCCCAGAATGCCAGAACCACCATCTTCGATGGAAGCATCTTTTGTCATGGCTTCCATTGTTACACCCTTTTCACCTGCGGGCATTTGAAAGCGCAATGGATTTTGTTTGACATCGGTCGAATCGTCCAACCCGCTGACCAACCATTGATCGAACGCAATGGCATCGCTCTGGCTGATGTAGGTGACAGTTACACTGGCGTTTTCAGGCACCTTTGCAACCAGATCACCAATCTCGTTTCTCTCGGCATGAATCTCCTCGCCATCATGCTCAATGAGAACGGCAGCATTCTTAATGGTCAGGGGATAAAGATCTGCAGTGGGAACAATGGGAACAGCTTTTTGGCGAATTTCAAACGTGCCTCCGTCCACGATGGCAGAGAGCAGATTGGGACTATTGGAATGGATCTTTACCTTTACGGTATACCTGCCTGCTTTTGTGGGGGCAACGACTTCTTCTCCCATATCGTTGAGATAGACAAGCTCAAGTTTGATCTCATCAGATTGCAAAAGAGCATTCAGCCTGCTGTCCGCCCGGACAGTCACTGTGGCCGTATGATCATTGCCTTCCTCTTCCACAGCATCCGCTGGAAGGGTGACAGCGAGTTCGTTCTGGAAAGTATCATTGGTGATGGTAACGGGGTGGATTGTGATCTTTTCCGGAATGTCGATTCGGACGGTATCACCCTGAATGATTCGCAGGGTGTATGTTCCGGCATCTTTTGGAAGCTCATTGAATTCTTCTTCGTTTGAGGTGCCTGCGTTCCTGACATATCTTACAATGTGATCTGTGATGCTTGTATCCTTGGGCTCGATCCTGATATCGATATTGTCCCCATAGGAATAGTCCGCTAGACCGCTGATGATGAAATCACCGGTGTCATAATTTGTGTGTTCGACAGTGGTCAGAGTTACGGCTGTATCATCCTGACCTGCAACAAAAGTATAGGTGGTATTGTCTGCACTCACAGTGCCGCTGCCCCCTGCCCAGGTATAACGATCTCTGTACTGAGGATCGCTGACGGTCAATTCCACAGTTTTACCGATCGTGACAATGAATTTGCCATCGTTGATGGGAACGCTGCTGCCATCAACTTTGGCGGTAACGGTACGGATGCCGCTGGTTACCGTAACATCAATAGAACCAGGTGCTACAGGGACATTTTGTAGGCCAGAATCCGTGAAAATAGCGTTCCATTGAGAACGAGAGCCTGAATACTCTATGTTATTCAATGCTGTGCAATTGGAAAATGCTGACTCGGGAATTTTGGTTACACTGCTGGGAATCGCGATCCGTTCGAGCTGCTCGCAGTCAGCAAAAGCATCATCGAGGATCTGTGTGATACCCTCCGGGATATCGATGCTCTTTAAACTTATACAACCTGCAAAAACTGATTCCGGAAGTTCCGTTATCCTGCATGAAAATTCAATGTCTTGCAGAGCTGGACAATTCATAAAGGCACCGGTTCCAATAGAGACCACGGAGTCTGGTATCTTCACAGATGCCAGATACAAACAACAGTCAAAAGCATGAGTTTCAATTTGTGCCACACCATTGGGTATTTTGAAAGCAGGATCCGCTCTTCGAGAAGGATAACGAATTAAGGCGTAATCGCCATTTGCTGCTTTTTCGTACAACACATTGTCTATTGCCGGATAGCTTTCGCTGTCTGATGTGATCGTTGAGAGAGCGAAACATTCGGAAAATGCATCAGTTCCAATCTGTGCCACATTGGCAGGAATATGAATTTGAGTCAATGCAGTTCCGGTAAAAGCCCGCTCTTCAATGGCAGTTACGCTGTCTGGAAGAGTAACGGTGTGCAAGCTGTAACAATAACTGAACATGCCGTCTGCAACGGATGTTACACCCTCTGGAATGGTGACAGTATCTAATTTTTCGCATTGATGAAAAGCGTCTGAACCGATCTCTGTTACAGAATCAAGAATGGAAATATCTGTCAATTCGCTGCAAAACATAAAGGCCTGGCGGCCAATCTTTTTCACGCAGGATGGTTTATCGTCCTGAATAGTAACGCTTTTCAGTGAGGTGCAATTATAAAAAGCATTGCTGCCAATTTCTATTACAGTGTCGGGAATCTGGACACTTGTCAGGACGTACTTGTAATTGTAGAATACCCGGTCTCCGATTTTTGATACAGGATATGTTTGAGCATCTTGTGTCACGTGAGCAGGGATCGTGATCCTATGTTCATTGCCCGTATACTTTGTTATTGTTGCAGTATTGTCAGCATTGAGGATAAACTGATAAGAACCATCTGTATATGCCATAGGGGAATCGCTTGCAAAAACAGTGACAGTGCCCACAGGGAAAAAGGTCAGCAGCATACTGAATGTCAGAAATAAGCTGAGTAGACGCTTTTTCATAAGAAAATCCTCCTTTGCATTTGCATTTCGTAAAAGACTTGTCCGATGTGCGTCATAATGCGAATGAATATGACACTTTACACAAAATATTTTACAGTAGATGAAAATATAAAGTCAATATAATGGGACATGCTTTGTGAGAGAACACAAAAACTGAGATTTTTTTTATACGGAAGATACAAAAAGAACCGAGTCCTGTGATATATATGGGCGGAAGGCTCAGCATACAATAAAAAATGAGATAGGCACCCCCTTTCGGGGAAACCTGTCTCATTTTTTTTGTTGGGACTATTTTGCAACAGTCCCTTTACGTTGGGGCGTCAGGGGGCGCTTACAGTCTCTTGGCTGCTCTTTTCCGATTTGCTTCTGCCCGGATTATACATGATTTCAGTGCGAAAGTCATCGAAACCTGCGCGAAACGTTCTTGAATCTGCGTGAACGAATCATCTGGGCAGCAAAAAAGCCCCGGAAAGGCTGTCTGGGTGCCTTCCGGGGCTGCTGTGAAAGATGACTGCATCAGTAATACTTTTCAGTCAAAAAGTACTACTGATACACTGCTTCGAGGGCTTTCTCACTCACTTTTCTGCTTCAGGCGGGCGTATTCGGCATCGGCCTGAATGGCTGCAGAGGTGAAGCTGTTGTTGTTCCACCAGCTGATCAGCGCGGCCACGGTGGTGATGCCGGCGGTCACCAGCTGTTCCACAGTCTGGCTCTCAATGGGCAGCATAGGTTTGCCCAGAGCGCTCAGCACCTGATTGGTCAGGGCAAGCAGCAGCACAGCGGTGCGGGCGATGGTGGCGGCAGAAATTTTACCAAAGTTCATATCAATTCCTCACTTTCTCATTTTGTTCAAGGTCAGCGATGCGGTGGTTGGCCACCTTCATCTGTTCTTCTAAAATCGGTACGCGGCGGGCAAAATTGTTATGCTCGCGCACCTCGCGGGTCAGCTCTTCGAGCTTGGTGTCGGTCACGGCCTGACTGCGGCTGTTGGCGATCAGCACGCCGATCAGGGTCACGGCCCCGGCAATGACAGCGGATAAGATCGTTTCCATTCCGTTCACCGCCTTTACCCGACCCACCGGCTTTTTGCTTTGCGCACATCCACATGGACAAAGCCTTTTGCGGGGTAGCGGCCGATGCCGCCGGTGCCGGGCAGCAGGGTCTCGGCGTAGGCGGCAAGCTGCTCCACCGGCACACCGGACACCCGGATATCCGCGGCACGGCCATACTGATGCTGGCTGTAAACCGCCCCGCCCACAGCCCTGTTGTGTGC
>ERZ857801.3338-NODE-3338-length-11447-cov-3.316362_pt1 | contig 11447 bp, 7 predicted proteins | sample MGYA00519762_ERZ857801 | MGnify/ENA primary metagenome ERZ857801 (study PRJEB31778, sample SAMEA3449368) | human gut metagenome | biome: human gut; feature: human-associated habitat; material: faeces | place: United Kingdom | collected 2010/2012 ...
GAAATTATTCTCGTGGCGTTAGGCGCGTTGACAAATATAGCGAAGCTAATAAAAAGGTATCCGGAGGCAGCGGAGAAGATTAAAGGCGTTTACATCATGGGTGGCGCCGCAGAAAGAAATTGGAACGAATTCAATTTGACTTGTGACCCAGAAGCGGCAGATATCGTTTTTTCTTCACAACTGCCGAAAAAGATCGTAACATTAGACGTAACATTTCGTTGCCGTTTTTCATCCGACCAAATACGCCGTATGGCGAACTGTCAGAGCAAAGCGGTAAAAACAGTAATGCAGATGAGTGCGCTTTGGGGAGAAGGAATGATTTTGCATGATCCGCTTACCTTGGCGGTTGTTCTTTCAGATGAATTTGTACGTTTTGAAGAAGGGAATTTACTCGTTGAACTTTCAGGGGAATATTCCCGAGGAAAATGCGTGAATTTTTCTGATTTTAATTGGCGAAGGAAGCCGCGGCCGGATATGTTGGTATCTGTCGACGTAGAGGAAAAAAAGTTTCTCGATTTTTATATCGACAGGATTTGTAATATGGATCGTCTTTTGTGTGGGGAACTGCGCAAAATAAAAAAATAATTTTTGGAGGAAAATATATGAGACGATTGAAAAAATTACTTAGTGCTTCATTGGCACTTGCCGTAACAGTCATCGCCGTTTCGACGGTGACGAAAACGTTCCGCTTGGCCAAAGCGGAGGAAAGTGGGGACATATCGACAACAGAATACGTTGTCGCGAGTGACTCCGAGTCGCAGGCGGGATTTTCTGCTAAGACGTATGTGCCCGATAAATTTGATACTGTGGATTTCTATGGCGGCGTTGGAGATATTGATCCCGAAGAAGGAGACGGATTTAAGGTAGTTTGTGAGACGGGAAAGGAAGATGTTGCTGCACGTTTCGATGAGCTTTATAATCTTGCGGAATATGTTACGTCCGAAAATGGGGCAGCGAATTGGTTGCGCCGAAATGGCTATACTTATATGACGCTCGATGACGAGTATGCGGAAAATGTATTCATGAGTAAACGGGAAAATCGTAATTACAGCGTGTTTACAGTTGTAAATGGATACGAGGAAGAAAAAACGTATCGATTTTCGTTAGAAACTTTAGGAAATAGGCTTCGATATTTTGATGTCGTTACGGGAAACATCGAGGAGATCTCTTCCGTTGAAATATCTGGCGGAAAATTGGATTTTTCTTTTACCCTTCCTGCTAATCGAACGGGATTTTTTGTAATAGACTAATTCATGTAGGAAGAGGTTTAAGAAACGCCCCGGGGCATTTGAAAAAGAAATCAAATTATAGAGAAATTGGACGTTTTAAGGAGCAGAAACAGTTTAATTCTGCTCCTTATGCGCTTAATGGAGAAATTTTTATAGATTATGGGATAAATCAGATTCAATATTTATATAAGTTTTTCAGCATAAAAACAGGTAGGGCAAAAAGCCCTGCCTGTTTCTATTAAAGAAATATGTTAATAATTTCATCTTTTTTGTTTTATAGACAATACAGGTATGCGATGAGATATGTAAAAAATATCTGGATAGTATATAAAAAGGCTAATAGTCCCAAGGAGAACTTCCGTAATTTATACAGGAAATATTGTTTGATTTTTATTCGAGGTTATGATATAATGACGACCATAAAATTCAAAAAGCGGAGAATTTATATGGATTGTAAAACGGGTATTTTAAATTTGTCGTACGATATTACTTTTCAGGACGTTTCGATTATCGTGAAAAAGCACGAATCAAAAAGCTTTTTTTACAAAAGTTTGAGGCGGATTGATTATGGATTTATCTACATTACGAGTGGAAACGGAGTATATTCGGATTCGGAGAACGGAGAAATCAGAATTGCCGAAGGAAGTTTACTGATTTTGGAACAAAACAGTACTTATGACATACGTGCAGACGGGGAGAATTTTTCTTATATAACAACGGCCTTTCATGTAACGCCGACCAATATTTTTCGGACAATGAAAATCCCGGTACATATTGCTTTCGGGAATGTTTCGGTATGGAATAGATATTTTGATCGTTTATTAAAAATTTGGCAGGCGCGTTCCCAATTTTATATGATTGAAACGAAGATTGTTCTGAACGAAATCATGTTGGAAGTCTTAAAGTATTGTTCCAATAAAGACAGTTCGAGTAAAGGCCGCATTACGGTGGCGATTGAATACATCAATAAAAACTGTTCGGAAAAAATTTCTATCGAGGAATTGGCAAGATTGTGCGCGATGAGTCCTTCATATTTTAGGAAACTGTTTACGGAAGAAATGGGAATGTCTCCGATAAAATACAGAGATGTAATCCGTATCGATAAGGCGAAAAGCCTGTTGACGAGCGAACTTTTCAATGTGACTGAGGTGGCGGAAGAGTTGGGCTTTTGCGATATTTATCATTTCAGTAAAGAATTTAAGAAATATACGGGGATAAGTCCGTTGGAATATAAAAAGCAGATTTTTGGAAGATAAAGATTGGAAAAAGAGGTAAAAAAAGTAAAATTGGGGGCGAAAAAGAGCGAATTATACAAATTAAAAAGCAGATAAAACATTTACTATTCTTGAATTAAGTTGTATGATATGGGGGAAGAGGTAAGGAAACGATATGCTGAAATTTGAAAAAATTGTTATTCCTACGTCCGATTTGGGAGAGGAAAATCCCCTTGCGGATATCAAGAATATCAATTATATTCATGCCGGATATAAACTGAGCCCTGAGGCCGAGCATTACCGCCCTGCACATTTAGGCGAAGGAATGATTTCCACGATGCTTCCCTACTTACAGCAGGACGGCTACGGCCGGGCGCTTTATCTCAAAAGCTATACGGCTGCAATTCTCGAAAACGAAAATCTGAAAGCTGTTTTTCTGCCCGAACTCGGCGGCCGTTTATGGTCGTTGTACGATAAGGTGGCGGGACGCGAACTGTTATATAAAAACGAGACGATTCATTTCGGAAATTTATCTCTCCGTAATGCGTGGTTCTGCGGCGGAGTGGAATGGAATGTTTCCATAAAGGGACATAATCCGTTAACTTGTTCCCCCGTATTTGCCGCCGTATTGGAAAAAGACGGGGAAAGCGGATTGCGGTTGTATGAATTTGAAAGGAAACGGGAAATTGTTTATTCGCTGGACGTTTGGCTTCCGAATGGGGCAGAGTTCCTTCTCGTTCATACGAGGATAGAAAATACTGACATAAAAGAAAAATATACCTATTGGTGGTCGAATATTGCCGTTCCGCAAACGGAAGGCTTGCGGATTGCCGTTCCCGCGGAAACGGCCTATGTCAGTACATATAGACGGGACGGATACTTTTTGGATTTCTGTAAGATGCCCCGTTATCAGGGAACGGATATAACGATTCCCGAAAAATCATCGCAATCCTATGATTTTTTTTACAGGACGGAGGAGCGGCAGAAGTATATAGCGGCGATCAATCCGGACGGATACGGTTTGTTGGAGACCTCCACGGAAGAACTTCAAGGCAGAAAACTTTTCGTCTGGGGACAAGGCAACGGCGGTAAAAATTGGAACGAATTTTTGACGAAGAAAGGGGATGCCTACGCAGAGATACAAGCGGGACTTGCGGAAACTCAGTTGGAGCATTTAATTATTCCGCCTTCCTGTACATGGGAATGGACGGAAGCGTTTTCTTCCGTTCAGTTGGAACGGCTTCCCGAATCCTATAAAGATTTTTGCGGGGAAACGGAAGAGGAAATCCGAAAAAAATATCCTCGGGGAATCTCCGCCGAATTGAAAAGGGCTTATTCCCGCTATAAAGACGCAAAGTTTGTCCGCGTTGTGTGCAACGGTTCGGGATGGGGCGCGTTAAAAGAGCTGGAACGCAGTCGGGCAAAACAATCTCCGTTGAGCCGTTTTTGTATATTTCCTTCGGAAACGCTTTCCGAAAAACAGAAACCGTTTATTAACCTTTTAGAAAACGGGGTTTTCCCCGAAGTTTCTCCCGATTGTCCGCCGAAAGCGTATTGCGTGACCGAGGCTATTAGAAACACAATGAGACTTTCGGTAAATATCGCGCCGAATTGGACGGCTCTGTATCATTTCGGCGTCATGCTGTATGCGGCGGGTGAGACGGAGTCGGCGAGAAACGCTTGGGAAGAGTCGTTAAAACTTCGGGAAAATGCTTGGGCGTATCGGAATCTTGCCATGTTGTATCGAAACGAATACGGGGACAAAAAACGGGCAGCGGAATTGATGGAGAAAGCGGTCTCTTTGAAAAGAGATTGTAAAGCGCTTTGGATCGATTTCGCCGAGACTTTGCTCGGTGCCGGAAAATATTCCGAATGGCTGGAACGGGAGCAAAAAATTCCGAAAGGTATTTCCGCAAACAGCAGATTGCAAATGTATAAAGCCATGTGTTTGCTTCGCCTGAATGAGCCGGAGAAAGCTGCGGAAATTATCGATGACAAATTTATATTAGAGGATGTCAAGGAAGGCGAGTTTTCCATTTCGGCGCTTTGGAATGAAATATACGGCGCTATAATCGCGAAAAAATACAGATTGGCGGATAAAACCGAGATCCTTCTGGCTATGGAAAAGGAATATCCTTTGAGAAATTTGGATTTCAGAATGCATTGAAACGGGGAAGAGAGATTATGAACGGTCAAAAAATCATACGGGACGGAAAAAGTTTTGCGGCGATTTGCCAAACATCGGAATATAAATTAGAAAATTCCTTACTTTTTAATTCGATAAAAGCGAACGGCGAGGAGCTATTGGCTTCTCCCGTCCGCATATACGGCGAAGAAAACGGCGGGGTATTGGATTTCGGAACAGCGGAATGTTTTGCGGTGGAAAGAGATAACGAAACGAACCTCTGCTGTGCCGCCGAGTGCGGTAATTACATAATTGACACATCGATTTATGTCGAAAATGACGGCTGTTGTCAAATTGATTTGAAATTACTGCCGAGGGGAAAACGAGTGACCGAAGTTTTCGGCGTGGAAAAATATAGAAACGACGATTTGAACTTAAATAAACTCGTTTTGGAAATTCCCCTGAAAACGGAAATGGCGACGCACTATCATTATTGGCCTCAGGAAACGGATTTTTCTCAACCCGTATGCGGGAGCGATCGATTCGACAAAGATTTATCCCTGCCTTTTAAGCCGTTGCTGTGGGTGGGAACGACGGAAAGAGGGCTTTGCTTTTTTTCCGACAGCGACGAAAATTGGCAGCCCGAACCAAAGAGGGCGATAGAACTTTTGCGGCGTGAGGACTGTGTGCTGCTCCGATCGAATTTACTCGGCGAAAAGCCGCACGGCTGGGTTCGCCGCGCCGACGAAAACGGAGAGGAATTTTTGCCCGCCTACGGATATATGCCCGTGACGTTTCGATTCGGCTTTCAGGCGACGCCCGTAAAAACATTTCCGAAAAATCCTTACGAAAACAAAAGCCTGCATATCGATTGTTTCAAAAAGATTCCGGGAAATTATCGCGATTACCTGTTTTCGGAGCCGAAAGACGGAAAGGATAAAAACTATTTTGACCGAATGAAGCGGCTCGGAGTGACCTGCCTTTATCTTCATGAAAAATGGCACAGAATCCAAAACAGCGGCTACTATTCGGAGGACGAGGAAAAACAAACCGACGAAATCGTTTTTGAGTGTAAAAAACGTGGGATAAAGGTAATTCCCTATTTCGGTTACGAAGTATCGACGCTTTCTCCCGATTGGAACGCAGCCGCGCACGATTTAAGAAAAACGGAGGGCATGTACGAAAACGGCGGCGGATGGTATCGCAATCCTCCTCAGCGGGATTATATCATGTGCTTCAACAGCCCTCAGGCGGATCGTATGGCGGACGACATCGCAAAGGTCGTCGAACGTTTCGGATTTGACGGGGTTTACTTGGACAGTGCGCTTTTTCCCGTACCTTGTTTGAATGAGGCGCATGGCTGCGGTTACGAAAAAGACGGAAAGAGACACGTCACCTATCCCGTGACCGCGATTCGCCGATTTATGAAAAAACTTCGGGAAATACTCCCATCAGGCGCTTTGATAAATGTACATCTGAGCAATTGTTGCATGGTACCTGCAATGAGCTTCTGCGATGGGATTTGGGACGGGGAGTTTATTCAAACGCAGCTCAATCGCGAGGGAATAGAACGGCTTTCCGAAGGATTAATGCAGGCGGAATATACGGGACGGAATTTCGGTATTCCGTATGAATTTGTCGCCTATTCCCTGCCGAATTGGAGCTTTGAAAACGCGCTTTGCCTCGCTGTGCCTCACGGGATTTTGCCCCGTCCGAACGACGCGGACGACGCACTTTCCGTTATCGCACCCTATTGGGCAGCGTACGTACATTTCCCCGTTGCGCAGTCGGTTTGGCATCCGTACTGGAACAGTGGTCTGCCGATTTTTTCAAAAAACGATACGGTTAAATGCAGCTTCTACGAATATGAATCGTACGAGGGAAAGCACGAAAGGCTGCTTCTGTTCGGAAATCTTTCAAAAACGCCGAATAAAGCAACCCTGTCGGGAAAAATTTCTTATGCGAAATGCCTTACGGACGAAAGTGCGGCCGTATTGTGTAAAGACGGATTGGAGATCCGATTGAAAAGCTACGGCGCGGCCGTCGTTTACGCCGTTTTTGGATAAAAAACGAGAAAAAGGCATGCCTTTTTGTTTGTCGCTGAAACCGACAAACAAAAAAACTTTATCGGATAAGGAAACAAAAAAATTACGAATCGTCCGTTTTTTCGATGCGAAAAGGAAGACGGCGTTTCGCAAAAAATAAAATCAGGAGGAATACCATGAAAAAAACAAGTTTGGCATTGGCGGCGCTGTTGACGTCGATGGCGGTATGCGGAGCAGCCGCAGGCTGTTCGCCCCGAAAGGAGCAGGAACAAATCAATACCGACAAGACACAGCTTTATGTCGGAACGTTCGACGGCGGATTCGGGGACGATTGGCTGTACGGGGTAAAAGCGCGGTTTGAAGAAAAGTATAAAGACGTATCGTTTGAAGAGGGAAAGAAGGGCGTTCAGGTTTACATAACCGCCGAGGCGAATTACAGAGCGGATAAATATATCGATTTATTTGCCACGTCGCGGGAAGAAATCATGTTTACCGAATCGTTCGATTATGACGAATATAAAAAGAGAGGGCTTGTATTGGATATTTCCGAAGCCGTGACAAAGCCTCTCAATTACGACTTTATTACAAAAGAAACAGCGGAGGGAGAAGAGACCGTAACGCTCGAATCCAAACTGAACGAGGACTATAAGAAGTTTTACGGCGAGGGCGGGGAATATTACGCCATTCCCTTTTATCGGGCGAATTACGGTATTTCGTACGATGTGGATATGTTTGAAGAAGAAAATTTCTATTTTGCGGCGGAAGGCTACGGTGATTCGGACGGCTTTGTGCGCGGTCCCGACGATCCTCGTTCCCCCGGTCCGGACGGCGATCCCGACACGGCATACGACAACGGATTGCCCGCGACGTTTGACGATTTTTTCAAGTTGTGCGACAAAATGGTACGCAGCGGAATTACTCCGTTTATCTGGTCGGGAAGCGTTCACGAATACCTGCTTTCTTTCCTTGAAAACATGCAGGTGAATTTGGACGGAGCGGCGCAGTCAAAAATTTTCCGCGATTTTGAAGGGCATGCGGATAAATTGGTAAAGAGCATTAACGCGGACGGGAGCTTGGAACTGTACGAAGAAGATTTGGTGCCTGAAACCGTGTATAAACTGTTGACGAGTTCTGCGGGAAGATATTACGCGCTTAACTTTTTACACGATATTATTGCAAATAAAAACTATTATGACGAATCGCGCTGTTTTTCGACTGCCTATGACCATTTGAGCGCACAGAGAACCTTTCTGCTCAGTAAATTTGAAGGCTCGATAAAGGATACGGCGATGATTATCGACGGAAGTTGGTGGGAGAACGAAGCAAATCCTACATTCGAGGAAATGGAGGAGATGTACGGGGCTCCTGCGGCGAAGGAAAACAGAAGATTTGCGATGATGCCGTTGCCGAAAGCGACGGAGGAGCAGGTAGGGGAACCCTATACCATACAGGAGCAGAGCGCAGCGTGTTTTGTAAATGCGAATATAGCCGAATTTAAGATACCGCTTGCGTTGGAATTTCTTCAATTCTGCCATACGCAGGAATCCTTGGTAGAGTTTTCTCAGATAACGAATTCCATGAAACCGTATACGTACACGATGACGGACGAAGAAAAGTCAAAGATGTCCAACTATGGACAATCTCTGTACGATATTGCCCAACATGCCGTATTCGTTCCCGACTTCTCCACTTCTCCCAATTATAAGCGCACGGGGATTTCCATGGGCAAATATTGGACGGCGCAGTTTGTAGACGGTTCGACGCAGGGGTATCCGTCGAGGGCGTTTTACGGCAATTCCAAGCTGTCGGCAAAGGAATATTTTGAGGGATTTACGAAATATTACACGCAGGAACGTTGGACTTCTTCGGCGGGCCCTTTCGATAAGCAATGACGGGGGAGGCGTATGACAATAACAATCAAGGAAAGAAAAAATAAAAAATTGCGCAGTGAAAAGGTGCAGGATATGGTGTGCTATCTTACGCTGATAGCTTGGCCCGTTTTGCAATTTGTCATTTTTTACTTCGCAATGAATATAAATTCTTTCGCTTTGGCATTCGAGCGTTACGATATGACGCAGGGCTACGTATGGAACGGTTTGAAGACGATCGATTTAATGTTCGGGAAATTAATCAGTGAGCCGATGTTTGTCGATATGTTCGTAAATTCCTTTTTTATATGGGGCTTTTCGCTGACGGTGGGGCTGTTCCTCGGACTGATAGTCGCGTATTACATATACAAAAAGTGCGCCGGTTCGGGCTTTTTCAAGGTTATGCTTTTTGCTCCGTGCGTAATTTCCGGTACGGTCATGATTGCCATTTTCAAGCAGATTGCCGATGTAGGCTTTCCCGCCCTTGCGGAAGTGATTACGGGAAAATACGTGGTCGGGCTTTTGACCAATCCCGATTCGGCGTTTCTGACGATTCTGATCTATAATATTTGGTTCGGATTGGGCGGAAACATGCTGTTATATTTGGGCTCGATGGAGCAAATCAATGAATCGGTAATTGAATCCGCAAAATTGGAGGGCGTGGGCTTCATGCGTGAATTTTTCTGTATTACCTTGCCTTCCATATATCCGACGTTCGTCACGTTCGTAACGGTCGGCGTAGCAGGATTTTTCTCGAATAACATGAGCCTGTATCTGTTCTATGGCTTGGAAGCGGACAGCTCTCTGATGAACGTCGGCTATTATCTGTTCGTTTCCGTGTTGAATGCAGGCTATGACAATTACACGCAATTATCGGCTATGGGCTTGTTTTTCACCGCCATCGTCATACCCTTGACCTTTTTGGTGCGTTGGCTCATGACAAAATTCGGGCCTTCGACGGAATGAGAAAGGAGGACGGACGATGAAATTATCAGGTGTTACGGAACGGATAGAGAGACTGTTCCGAAAGGAAACGGAACTGAGCCGAAAACAGATAGTCAAGAAGGAAAACAGAATAAAAGACGGACAGAGACTTTCCGTATTTAAGATTTGTCTCATTGTCTTTTTGATTTTGTATACTTTCTCGTTTTTCGGAATGTTTTTCTGGGCGATATATAACTCTGTAAAAAGTCCCTTGTCTTTTGAAATCGATCCTTGGGGTTTCCCGAAAAAATGGCTGTGGGAAAACTATGCTACGGCATTTTATGAAATCGGAAACGTACAGGTGCAAAGCTCGACGGGAAACATTACGCTGGGATTTTGGAGAATGTTCTTGAACTCGGTCATCTATGCTCTGCTGGGCGCATTGTGGGGAACTTTTTTACAATGTACCGCAGGCTATGCCACTGCGCGTTATAAATATAAATCCAGCAAGGTAATCTATGTCGCAATCATGACGGCCATGGTACTGCCGATTATAGGTAACGGACCTTCTCAGCTGTTGTTTGCAAGGTGGTTCGGGTATTATGACAATCTCGGATTATATGTTTTGATGACGGCAAATATAGTCAGTATGTACTATCTTGTATTTTTTGCTACCTTCTCCACGATGCCGCAGGACTATATGGATGCGGCGAAGGTGGACGGAGCAAACAACTATTCGGTATATTTTCGCATCGCCTTGCCTATGGCAAGTAAAATGTTCCTGACGATAGCGCTTTTGGTATTTGTAGGGAAATGGAACGAATACGAAGGCCCGACGCTGTTTTTGCCGAGCCATCCCGTTTTAGCGGTCGGATTAATCAACTATTCCAACTCTTATAAGGCGGACGTATCGAATATTCCGATGAAGCTTGCAGGGGCTTTGATCGTCAGTTTGCCGATGTTCATCATCTTCCTGTGTTTCAGGAATAAATTGATGGGCAACATTTCGATGGGCGGCTTGAAGGAATAAAATAAAGGAGGAAAATTTTTTGAAGAGTCGTATGAAGAAAAGAGCGAATATATTATTGGCGCTCGGCTTGTCTTCGGCGTTGTGTTTTTCGCTGGCTTCGGTAATTCAGACCAATGCGGGCGCGGAAGGAGAGGGAACGTTCTCTTTGGACGGGGAGCTGGAAGAAAGCTACGATGTGGGAGAACGTCTGAATCTTCCCAAAGGTACGTTTACCGTGGACGGAAAAAACTATGAAGCGGTGACCACGCTCTATAATCCCGACGGAACGGTTACTGCGGCGGATTCGGTAACGCTCAAAACGGAAGGCCGGTACACGTTGGAATATACGTGTACACAGACGGGGCAAGCGGAAGAATATACCTTCACGGTCGATAAAGATTTGATAGAGTTCGACGGAGAAGGCCTGATAAAATCGAGCAGCGTATACGGAAAGGACGAATCGGTTTACGATACGGGACTTACCGGGTTGAACGTGGAATTGTACGCGAATGAAACGATGAATTTCAATCAGGTGATAGACCTGAATGATTTTTCGGCAGGGGAAAGCATCTTTAAGATGTATGTAATTCCCGAAACTTTGGGCTATTATAACGCCAGGACATTAAAATTCCGTTTTACGGATATATACGATCCGGATAATTATGTGGACGTTTACGCTTCCGCGATGCAGGTGGCGGAGCCGGAGAAGGAGACCAACGTAACGAAATTCAATACTACGTATCTGCTGGGCGGAGCCAACGGTCAGGTCCCTACGGGAATCGAATGGAGGAATACGGACGGAACTCTGTATACGGTGCATCAGGCAAATCTTTTTGGATTCCTCGCGCCCGTTTCTCCCTACGGTTATAAAAACAAACAGGAGAACGTCGGGAAAGAGTATTTGGAGCTCGGTTTCGATTTGAACGAAAAAACCGTCACGTCGACGAGCAGCGAAGGCAAAAGCAACGTAGTCGTGGATTTGGACGCGGAGTATATGAATACGAAGTGGAAGGGCTTCACGACGGGAGAAGTG
>ERZ857801.3340-NODE-3340-length-11438-cov-2.477203_pt1 | contig 11438 bp, 8 predicted proteins | sample MGYA00519762_ERZ857801 | MGnify/ENA primary metagenome ERZ857801 (study PRJEB31778, sample SAMEA3449368) | human gut metagenome | biome: human gut; feature: human-associated habitat; material: faeces | place: United Kingdom | collected 2010/2012 ...
CTCTGGATGTTGAGCTTCATCTGTATGCATATCACCGCTCCTATGAAGAACGATATGAGCAGCACGATGCCGATGGAGTTCACGCCCAGCGACGACATCTCCTTGACGTACTGCTTGAGAAACATGCGCATGCGCTCCGGGCGGGCGAACGACCGTCCCATGAGCATCAGGTAGCGTCCGAGTGTTGTCAGATATTTTGTAATCAACATATTGTGCTTTTTTGATATGTCTGTGACTGTACGCTTGCAAAAGTAGTAATAAAAGATTAAAAACTGCCAAAAGCTTTGAAGTTTTATGTTTATTTCATACTGGGACATCCGGAGCAGTGCCTGTGTGTGCCGGAAAAGGCGTGGCGGACGTGTGTAAATGAAAATATAAAAAAACGGAAAAAGCGGAGGCGGAATGTTAAATATCCGTCGCGCTTGTAGCGAAAACAGCGCATCAGAACGTGTGGACGGGATTTCCGTCCTGAATATCGCGTAATTTCGGGTTTTGCGTAATGCGTTGATATACATCAGTTTGCGCTCTTCCGTCCCGTCTCCCCGTCTTGACTGTTTTGCGGAAAAGCCCGTTCCGCCTTGCGATATGGGCTTTTCGGGCAGGCGGAACGGGCTTTCCTGCACGCCGGAAGAGGCTTTTCCGCATGACAGGAAAGCCTCTTCTGCGGTCGGACGGGTGTGACGACGGCTTGCCGCCGGTGCGGAAGAGGCTCTTCCGGAGCGTTTCATGGCGTGACGGCTGTGCGGATTGTGAAAAACGGTATGTTAAATTTGAACCCTCTAAAGTGAACGTATGTTAACGTTTCGCGGATTCCGGCACGCCTCTTCTCCGCAGTGCAGGCTTCCGCGCCAGTCTGTGCCGTCCGTTCAGGACATGCGCCGCCGTGTGCGGACAGTGTCTTTCCGCCGCCGTGTGAAAAAGCCTGAAACACAGTTGCACGGAAAAATAAAAACATATAACTTTGTAACCGATATAATAAAGCATATGAACGGAACAGACAACAATGCCGGTGCCGCCGCCACACACAGTATGGTGCTGCGCACTGAAGGACTCGTGAAACGCTACGGCAAGCGCACGGTAGTGAACGATGTGTCGATAAACGTGAGGCAGGGAGAGATTGTGGGACTGCTCGGACCCAACGGAGCCGGAAAGACAACATCATTCTATATGACCACCGGACTCATCGTGCCAAACGCCGGACACATCTATCTCGACGATAAGGACATAACAGACTATCCCGTCTATAAGCGTGCCCGCGCGGGTGTGGGATACCTCCCTCAGGAGGCGAGCGTGTTCAGAAAGATGAGCGTGGAGGACAATATCCTCTCCGTGCTCGAGATGACCGGACAGCCGAGGGCGCGTCAGTTGGAGAAGCTCGAGAGCCTTATAAGCGAGTTCCGGCTCAATAAGGTGCGCAAGAACAAGGGCGACCAGCTGTCGGGAGGAGAGCGTCGCCGCACGGAGATAGCGCGCTGTCTCGCCATCGACCCCAAGTTCATAATGCTCGACGAGCCTTTCGCCGGTGTCGACCCCATTGCCGTCGAGGACATACAGCACATAGTGTGGCGTCTGAAATACCGCAACATCGGCATCCTGATAACCGACCACAACGTGCACGAGACGCTCAACATCACCGACCGCGCCTATCTTCTCTTCGAAGGAAAGATACTCTTTCAGGGTGCGCCCGAGGAGCTTGCGGCAAACAAGGTGGTGCGCGAGAAGTATCTGAGCAACAGTTTCGAGCTGAAGAAAAAGAACTTCCAGCTCATCGACGAGGAGCGCAGGGCAAGGGAGAACGCCGCGCAGAACAACGGATGACAATACGTACGGACTTATGAAATACATGTTTCTCTCAGACATCCACGGCTCGATAGGCAGTCTGCGGCGTGCCCTCGACTTCTACACCGACGCCCGCTGCGACATGCTCCTGCTGCTCGGCGACATAATAAACTATGGTCCCCGCAACCGCATTCCGGAAGGAATCGATCCTAAGGGTATCGTAGAAAGACTGAATGCGCTGGCAGATAAGATTGTCGCGGTGGCTGCGAGGCTCAACTCCATGCGCGATGACATCGTGGCAGTGAGGGGAAACTGCGACTCGGAGGTAGACCAGATGCTGCTGAAGTTTCCCATCATGGCAGACTATGCCGTGGTGACGGACGGCGGCAGACGCATATTCATCACCCACGGACACATATATAATGAGGACAATATGCCTGTCTTGCGCAACGGTGTGTTTGTCTACGGACACACACATCTGTGGAAGCTCGCGCGCCGCGAAGGCTGTGTGGTGTGCAACACCGGCTCTGTCACCTTCCCGAAGGAAGGACGCGAACCCACGTTCGCCCTTTACGACGACGGAGTGATGAGCGTGCGCAGGCTCGACGGAAGCGTCGTGGAGCAGCTCACCCTATGACACGCTCCGCCCGCACGGGCTGTCATGCCCTCCGGAGGAGGCTGTCCTGCCGTCCAGACAACCGCCGCCGCCATGCCGCAGGGAGGCTTGCTGCGGTGGCTCCGACAAGTGGTAAAATTTCAAAAATTTCATTCTTATGTTAGGTTATTACATTAATAATGAGTAATTTTGCACTTTCAAAACGAATAATAAACAGTAAATAAATATAAGAAAACCAAATCAGAAATGAATATTTTATTTGAGAATCCCGACAAAGTAAACGGTCTCATGACCGTCACTGTCGAAGAAGCAGATTTCAAGGACGATGTAGAGAAGACTTTGAAAGACTACCGTAAGAAAGCGAACTTCCCGGGCTTCCGTCCGGGTATGGTGCCGATGGGACTTATTAAAAAGCAGTTCGGCGCATCTGTGAAGATGGACACTCTTAACAAGTTCGTGGGAGAGAAGATTTATACTTATATAAAGGACAACAAGATACAGATGCTCGGAGAGCCCCTTCCTTCTGAAAAGCAGGAGCCGGTGGACATAGAGAAGGACGGACCGTACACTTTCATGTTCGACATAGCTGTGGCTCCTGAGTTCAAGATAGAGCTCAACGGCGACACCAAGCTCGCTTACTACAACATCAAGGCGGACGACAAGCTCATCGACCAGCAGGTGGATATGTTCGCAAGTCAGCTGGGAAGCTATGAGAAGGCAGACTCTTACGACGGCGAGCAGCGCGACATGCTGAAGGGCGACCTGCGTGAGCTGGACGCCGACGGCAACACAAAGGAAGGCGGAATAACTGTGGACGGAGCCGTGATGATGCCCGAATATATTAAGGTGGAAGACCAGAAGAAGCTGTTCGACAACGCAAAACCGGGCGACATCATCGCCTTCAACCCGCGCAAGGCTTATCCGGACAACGACGCCGAGGTGGCAAGCCTGCTCAAGATAGACCGCGAGGCTGTGAAGTCGATGGATTCCGATTTCAGCTATCAGGTGATAGAGATAAGCCGCTTCAAGAAGGCTGAGGTGAACCAGGAGATGTTCGACCACGTGTTCGGCAAGGACGCAGTGAAGAGCGAGGAAGAGTTCCGCGCCAGGATAGCCGAGGGTCTCAAGCCGCAGCTTCAGGCAAACAGCGACTACAAGTTCCTCATCGACGTGCGCAAGTATGCCGAGGACGCTGTGGGCGAACTCACATTCCCCGACGCTCTCCTCAAACGTGTGATGCTCCTCAACAATAAGGACAAAGGCGAGGAATATGTCGAGAAGAACTACGACGAGAGCATCAGGCAGCTCAAATGGCACCTTATAAAGGAGCAGCTCGTGGCTGCAAACAACATCAAGGTGGAGGATGCCGACGTGAAGGCAGCCGCAAAGGAGGCTGCGCGCATGCAGTTCGCACAGTATGGCATGAACAATGTGCCTGACGAATATCTCGACAACTATGCCGGTGAGATGCTGAAGAAGCGCGACAGCGCGGCAGGTTTCGTCGACAGCGCGGTTGAGAACAAGCTCGTGCAGGCGCTCAAGGGCGTTGTCACTCTCGACGAGAAGACAGTCACCCTCGATGAATTTAACGAGCTGATGAAATAAATAAATTTGAAAAAAAACTTCTTTTTTAAGAGGTTGTCGACTTTTTTTGCTATCTTTGTGTAAGATATATTGCGGAAAAGAGTCGGCAACCTCTTTCTCTGTATATTTGTTAACGGTTATTTTGAATGTAATAAATATATTATTGTCATTAGTATGAACGATTTTAGAAAATATGCCACCCGTCATCTCGGAATGAACGGCATGACCCTCGACGAGGTGTTGAGGGCGCAGTCGGGATATCTCAATCCGTATATTCTTGAGGAAAGACAGCTCAACGTGACGCAGCTCGACGTCTTCTCAAGACTCATGGCGGACAGAATAATATTCCTCGGAACGGAAATCAACGACTATACAGCCAACGTGCTGCAGGCGCAGCTCCTTTACCTCGACTCGGTGGACAGCTCGATGGATATAAACATCTACATCAACTCTCCGGGCGGAAGTGTCACTGCAGGTCTGGGCATTTACGACACCATGCAGTTTGTTGAGAGCGACGTGGCGACAATGTGTACGGGCATGGCGGCGTCGATGGCGGCGGTCCTACTCGTAGCCGGTAAGGAAGGCAAGCGCACGGCTCTCACCCACAGCCGCGTGATGATACACCAGCCTTTGGGCGGTGTGCAGGGACAGGCGTCCGACATCGAGATTGAGGCACGCGAGATACAGAAGTTCAAGAAAGAACTCTACACCATCATCTCCGAACACTCCCACACTCCTTTCGAGAAGGTATGGCAGGACAGCGACCGCAACTACTGGATGACAGCTGCCGAAGCCAAGGAGTACGGAATGATTGACGCGGTGATGAAACGCAAGAGTTCCGCCGACAAATAAACGGTATGCGGGCGGCTGGCAGCCGCATCCGCGCACACCGTGAATCATAAAAACAATACATATATATAAAGACATAGAAACACATAATGCCCAAGAAAACATGCAGCTTCTGCGGTAGAGGCGAGAAGGATGTCAGACTGCTGATAACCGGTCTTAACGGTTTCATATGTGAGGATTGCGCCGTATCGGCATACCAGATAGTGGAGTCTACGGGACTCCTCGACAAAAAAGACGCTCCTGACGGTGCCGCGGACAAGTTCAAGATAAAGAAAGTGCCGAAGCCGAAGGAGATAAAGGAGTTCCTCGACCAGTACATCATAGGTCAGGACGAAGCCAAACGCTATCTCTCGGTTGCCGTATACAATCACTACAAACGTCTTCAGCAGCCGAAGGACGACGGCGGGGTGGAGATAGAAAAGAGCAACATCATAATGGTGGGAAGCACCGGGACGGGAAAGACTCTCATGGCGCGCACCATAGCAAAGCTGCTCGATGTGCCCTTCACCATTGTCGACGCGACGGTCTTCACTGAGGCTGGCTATGTGGGAGAGGATGTGGAAAGCATCCTGAGCAGGCTTCTTCAGGTGGCTGACTACGACCTTGCGGCGGCGGAGCGAGGCATCGTCTTCATCGACGAGATAGACAAAATAGCGCGCAAGAGCGACAATCCGAGCATCACGCGCGACGTAAGCGGAGAGGGCGTGCAGCAGGGACTGCTCAAGCTCCTTGAGGGAACAATGGTGAACGTACCGCCAAAGGGCGGACGCAAACATCCCGACCAGGACTACATACACGTCGACACGCACAACATACTCTTCATCTGCGGCGGCGCGTTCGACGGCATAGAGCGCAAGATAGCGCAGAGGATGAACACCGGAATGGTGGGATTCAACACCGTGCGCAACGCACACAGGATAGACAAGGAGAACATAATGAAATACATTCTTCCGCAAGACCTCAAGTCGTTCGGGCTCATACCGGAGATCATCGGACGCCTGCCGGTGCTCACATACCTTGACCCGCTCGACCGCGCCGCGCTTCGCCGGATACTCGTCGAGCCGAAGAACTCCATCGTGAAGCAGTATTGCAAGCTGTTTGAGATGGACGGCATAAAGCTCCACTTTACCGAGGAGGCTCTCGACTTCATCGTGGACAAGGCTGTGGAATACAAGCTTGGTGCGCGCGGACTGCGCTCCATTGTGGAGTCGGTCATGACCGACGCCATGTTCGAGGTGCCCTCCAAGCGCGTGAAAACGTTTGAGGTGACTCTTGACTATGCCAGGAGCCAGCTTGACAAATCGCATCTGCGCGGACCGGTCGTAGCCTGAACCGGATTGCCGCGCATGATGACCGTCTGTTGCTTAGAGCTATGCACGACAGCTCTCAACCTTTCATTCTAAATAAACTCTATGACATATAAAGGAAATCTTAATAAGGAACTGAAACGCTATTTCGGCTTCGACAAGTTCAAGGGAGACCAGGAAGCCATCATACGTAACCTGCTCGACGGCAACGACACGTTCGTGCTCATGCCCACGGGTGGCGGAAAGAGCCTGTGCTATCAGCTCCCGTCGCTCATCATGGAGGGCACGGCTATCGTAGTGTCGCCGCTCATCGCGTTGATGAAAAACCAGGTGGACGTGGTCAACGGACTCAGTGAGGAGAGCGGAGTGGCGCACTATCTTAACTCGTCGCTCAACAAGGCGGCGTTGCAGCAGGTGGTGGACGACGTGCACAGCGGCAGGACCAAGCTGCTCTACGTGGCTCCGGAGTCGCTGAACAAAGAGGACAACATAGAGTTTTTCAGGTCGATGAAGATTTCTTTCTACGCCATAGACGAGGCTCACTGCATATCGGAGTGGGGACACGACTTCCGTCCCGAATACCGCAACATACGACCCACAATATCCAAGATAGGCTCGGCTCCGGTCATCGCGCTTACCGCCACCGCCACCGACAAGGTGAGGACAGACATAAAGAAAAGCCTCGGCATAACGGACGCGCGCGAGTTCAGGAGCTCGTTCAACCGTCCCAACCTCTATTACGAGGTAAGGCAGAAGACCAAGGACATAGACAGACAGATAATAAAATTCATAAAACACAACGCCGGGAAGAGCGGTATCGTGTATTGCATATCGCGGAAGAAGGTGGAGGAACTGGCTGCCGTGCTTCAGGCAAACGAGATAAAGGCGGCTCCTTATCATGCCGGTCTCGACTCGACGACACGCTCTCAGACACAGGACGACTTCCTTATGGAGCGCATAGACGTCATTGTCGCGACCATAGCCTTCGGTATGGGCATCGACAAACCGGACGTGCGGTTCGTCATACACTACGACATACCGAAAAGCCTCGAGGGATATTATCAGGAGACGGGACGCGCCGGACGCGACGGTGGAGAGGGACTGTGCATAGCCTTCTATGCCTACCAGGACCTGCAGAAGCTTGAGAAGTTCATGGAGGGAAAGCTGAACAGGACATAGGACGCCAGCTGTTGCAGGAGACCGCCGCCTATGCCGAATCGTCGGTATGCCGCCGCAAACTGCTGCTGCACTACTTCGGCGAAGAGTACAAGGAGGACAACTGCGGCAACTGCGACAACTGCCTGCATCCTAAGGAGCGGCGCGAGGGGAAGGAGGCTCTGCTCATCGTGCTCAAGTCTGTCGTAGCCATGAAGGAACCGTTCCAGCAGGCATATATCACAGACTTCGTGAAGGGAAGAGCCACCGACGAGATTGTGTCACACAAGCACGACAGGCTGGAAGAGTTCGGTTCAGGCGAGGACGAAGACCCGAAGATATGGAACGCGGTGATACGTCAGGCACTCATCGCGGGCTATCTCGAAAAGGAAGTGGAGAACTACGGCGCGCTGCGCATAACGGCAGAGGGACGCAAGTTCATAAAGAATCCGGTATCGTTCATGATTGTCGAGGACAACGACTTCAACGAGAACTACGACGAGGAAGGCGGTGACCGTACCGGAGCCGCACTCGATCCGGAGCTGTATGTCATGCTTAAGGACCTGCGCAAGAAGGTGGCTAAGAAGATGGGACTGCCCGGATATGTCATTTTCCAGGACGTGTCGCTCGAGCAGATGGCAACGATGTATCCCGTCACCATAGAGGAACTGCAGAACATACAGGGCGTGGGCATAGGCAAGGCGAAGCGTTACGGGCGCGAGTTCTGTGAGCTCATAAAGCGTCATTGTGAGGAGAACGAGATAGAAAGACCCGAGGAACTGCGCGTGAGGACGGTGGCTAAGAAGTCCATTCTCAAGGTGAAGATAATACAGAGCATTGACCGCAAGATACCTCTCGACGACATCGCGTCGACCCAGGGGCTCGATTTCGATGAGCTGCTCGACGAGATTGAGGCTATCGTATACAGCGGCACAAAGCTCAACATAGACTATTTCCTCGACGATGTGATGGACGCCGACCACATAGATGAGATATACGAGTATTTCCGGGAAAGCGAGACCGACGACATTGAGACTGCGCTCGAGGAGCTCGGTGACGACAGCACGGAGACCGACATACGCCTCGTGCGGATAAAGTTCATGTCGGAAATGGGCAACTGACGGTTCGGTGAGCCGTGTCCGGAAGGGAGGTGTACAGTCGGATTGTGCATGTGTGAACGATTGTTAATTATGTTAATCGCGTACCGCCCAACCCGTCATGGCTGCCCGTTTTCTGAAAAATAATGTCTTTGCCTGCAAATATCGTGAAAATGAATGTGCAAAGTCAATGGCTTGAATCATAAGGTATTGGATGTCCGGACGCCTTGTGTGTGCATCAGGAAAGCCTCGTTCAGGGAGACAAACATGCCAATGCTGGGCGCAGAAATGCCAAAAAACGCTGCCGGAAAAGCCGGGATACCTCTTCCGGCTCACGCTCGGAAAACACTCTTCTGTTATGCGGAACGGTGCTTTCGGAACGATGGAAAAGCCTTTTCCGCACGGTGATAAAGCCTCTTCCGTGCTGTGAGGAGTCTATGCCGTTGACAGCATACGGCGTTACGGGATGTCAGACGTAGCTGTTCCGTTCTATTTCGTAAATGTTAATTGTCAAAATAAAATCAAGCTTTTATTCATCCTTATCGTCCCGTCCGCCGTGTCATGGCGTGCCATCCCTATCATGCCATGCCGCCTGCCGTCAGGCGCGTGCCGCCTTACACCGCCGCTTTCCGCTGTCATTGCGCCTGCCGACGTGTTCATTCGGATAAATAGTGTTAACGTGCGAGCGAAAAGGTTGTGCTGTTATCTATAATGTGAAAAAATTGTGCTAAATTTGCACGCAATAAATTTTCAATGTATTATATGTCATCATTTGTTGCAGATAAAATTGTAATGGACGGTCTGACTTTCGATGACGTCCTTCTTATTCCGGCTTATTCAGAGGTTTTACCGAAGACGGTGGATTTGAAAACCAGTTTCTCACGTAACATACGGCTCAACGTTCCGTTTGTCACAGCAGCCATGGACACTGTGACGGAGTCGGCAATGGCGATAGCCATAGCGCGCGAGGGCGGTATCGGCGTGATACATAAGAACATGTCGATAGACGAACAGGCACGTCAGGTAGCCATCGTGAAGCGCGCCGAGAACGGTATGATCTACGACCCTGTCACCATCCGCTGCGGACGCACGGTGAAGGACGCGCTCGACATAATGGCGGAGTACCACATCGGAGGAATACCTGTGGTGGATGAGGAGAAGCATCTTGTGGGTATCGTGACAAACCGTGACCTGCGTTTCGAACGCCATCTCGACAAGCTCATCGACGACGTGATGACAACCGAGAATCTTGTTACCACACATCTGCAGACCGACCTCAGTGCCGCAGCGCAGATTCTTCAGGAAAACAAGATTGAGAAACTGCCTGTGGTGGACAAGGACAACCGTCTGGTGGGACTCATCACATACAAGGACATAACAAAGGCCAAGGACAAGCCAATGGCATGCAAGGACGACAAGGGACGTCTGCGCGTGGCAGCCGGAGTGGGTGTCACGGCAGATACGCTCGACCGCATGCAGGCTCTTGTGGAGGCTGGCGCCGACGCCATCGTGATAGACACCGCACACGGACACTCAAAATATGTGATAGAGAAACTTGTCGAGGCGAAGGCTTCATTCCCCGGTGTGGACATCGTGGTGGGCAATGTAGCCACTGGAGCCGCCGCGAAGATGCTGGCAGACAACGGCGCCGACGCGGTGAAGGTGGGCATCGGTCCGGGCTCCATCTGCACCACACGTGTGGTGGCAGGAGTGGGAGTGCCGCAGCTGAGTGCCATATACGACGTCTACACAGCCCTTCAGGGCACGGGCGTTCCTCTCATCGCCGACGGCGGACTGCGCTACTCGGGCGATGTTGTGAAGGCTATAGCGGCAGGCGGAACGTGCGTGATGATTGGCTCGCTTGTTGCCGGAACAGAGGAGAGTCCGGGCGACACCATCATCTTCAACGGCCGTAAGTTCAAGAGCTATCGCGGCATGGGATCGCTCGAGGCTATGGAGAACGGTTCGAAGGACCGCTACTTCCAGGCGGGCACGAAGGACGTGAAGAAGCTCGTGCCGGAGGGAATAGCCGGACGTGTGCCCTACAAAGGCACCGTGCAGGAGGTGATATACCAGCTCGTGGGAGGCTTGCGCTCAGGCATGGGCTACTGTGGAGCGCACAGCATAGACGAACTGCACAACGCACGTTTTACACGCATCACCAATGCCGGAGTGCAGGAGAGCCATCCTCACGACATCATGATTACGAGCGAGGCTCCCAACTATTCGCGTCCTGAATAAACCGAAGGAACGGATGGCATTAAGAACAAACAACTGGAGAATGATGAGATTCAGCATGCTGATGCTTGCGGCGCTTCTTTCCGGAAGCGTCGCAAACGCCCAGAATGACCCGGTGGTGATGACCATAAACGGACAGCCGGTGACACGTTCGGAGTTTGAATATTCATACAACAAGAACAATTCGGAGACCGTGGTCGACAAGAAGAGCGTGGACGAATATGCCGAACTGTTCATCAACTACAAGCTGAAGGTGCAGGCAGCCATAGACGCAGGCATCGACACAACCAAGAATTTCAGGTCGGAGTTCCTGCTTTACCGCAACCAGCAGATACGTCCGTCGTTCATCAGCGACGCCGACATAGAGAAGGAGGCGTGGAACGTGTATAAGGCAACGCAGACCCGCGTTGACTCCTTGGGAGGACTTGTGAAGCCCGCCCACATTCTCGTCGGACTGAGACAGAACGCTCCTGCCGGCGCGCAGGAGAAAGCCAAGGAACGCATCGACTCGATATACAACGCCCTCAAGGGAGGCGCAGACTTCGCCTCGCTGGCGCGCAAGTGCTCAGACGACCACCGCTCGGCAGTGAATGGAGGACGCCTGCCGTGGCTGCAGAAGGGACAGACGCTGAAGGAGTTTGAGGACGTGGTGTATTCGCTGAAGAAGGGTGAGATGAGCAAACCGTTTCTCTCTCCGGCAGGATATCATATCGTGCTGCTTGAGGACAAGGGCATGTTCTTCCCCTACGACTCGGTGCATGCCGACATACTGCGGTTCATCGACCAGCGCGGAGTGCGCGAGCGCATCATCAC
>ERZ857801.3349-NODE-3349-length-11389-cov-4.935680_pt1 | contig 11389 bp, 5 predicted proteins | sample MGYA00519762_ERZ857801 | MGnify/ENA primary metagenome ERZ857801 (study PRJEB31778, sample SAMEA3449368) | human gut metagenome | biome: human gut; feature: human-associated habitat; material: faeces | place: United Kingdom | collected 2010/2012 ...
GCGACCTTAAGCGCGTGCTGGGCAACGTGAAGGCGCGTGGCATTTTGGGCGAGGTACAGCTGGGTGCAATTCTGGCGGACATCCTCACGCCCGACCAGTATCTGGAAAACGTTGCCACCAGGCCCGGCGCCTCGGAGCGTGTTGAGTTTGCCGTCAAGCTGCCGGTGGACGAGGGCGATCCCGTGCTGCTGCCGATTGACTCCAAGTTTCCGGGCGACGCGTACGAGCATTTGCTCGACGCGCAGGAGTCGGGCGATGCGGAGACCGTGGCGGCTGCGCGCAAGACGCTCGACACCATGGTCAAGCGCGAGGCCAAGGATATCTGCGAAAAGTACCTGAGTGTGCCGGCAACGACCAACTTTGGCATCATGTTCGTGCCGTTTGAAGGACTGTACGCCGAGGTCGTCAGCCGCCCCGGGCTTATCGAGACCCTGGGCCGCGACTATCACGTCAACGTTGCCGGCCCCAGCACCATGGCGGCCATCCTCAACAGCCTGCAGATGAGCTACCAGACGTTTAGGCTGCAAAAGCGCACCGACGACGTGCTGCGCGTGCTTTCTGCCGTCAAGGCCGAGCTGCCGCGCTATCAGGCGGCGCTGCGTCGTGCCCAGCAGCAGATCGAGACCGCGGGTAAAACGGTCGAGGGCATCATCACCACGCGCACCAACGTTATGGAGCGCAAGCTCAAGGACATCGACGCGCTGGAAGACGCGCGGGAGGCCGACGAGATTTTGGGCTTGGAGTCCGCAGGCTTGCTCGCAGACCAAAAAGACGAAGACTAGCTGCATCTGACGGCGGGGTGCCTGCACAAGCACGGCGCGGGCGCTTTTCGCATCGTGCTTGCCTGAAGTGCGCTTTAGTGTGCAACAATGGCGTTTCGCCCTATCAGACGCGAAAGGAAGCCCATGTCTCAGAGAAGCACCAGTCCGCTCAAACGCTCCACCGTGCGCCGCACGCTGCAGCGTTTTTGGGACGTCACGCGCACGCAGCCGCTGATCGTCTTTCTCTCGGTGTTCTCGTCGGCGGGCTACATCTTTTTGCTCACGTTTGCCAACACCTACGTGATGGCCCTTATCGTCGACCGCGTCCAGGCCGGCCCCGTGGCAGGTGACCAGGCGCTTGAGGTCTTTGGCCCCTACATTCTGGCGCTCGTGCTCGTTAACCTGGTAGGCCAGATTCTCTCCAAGCTGCAGGACTACACCGTCTACAAGCTCGAGATTGCGGGCAACTATCACCTGGCACGCCTGTGCTTCGACACGCTCTCCAATCAATCCATGACATTCCACACCAGCCGTTTTGGCGGATCGCTTGTGAGCCAGACGAGCCGTTTTATGAGCGGCTACACGGGGCTGGTGGACGTGACGGTGTATTCGCTCATTCCCACTATCACCTCGGTTGTCTGCACGGTGGCAGCACTCGCCCCGGTGGTGCCGACGTTTACCGTGATCCTGGTGGGCATCATGGTCGTCTACATCGCGTTTGTCTGGCTTATGTACAAGCGCATCATGCCGCTTTCGGCCGCGACGTCCGCCGCGCAGAACAAGCTGTCGGGCGTGCTGTCCGATGCGGTCACGAATATCCTGGCCGTCAAGACCTGTGGGCGCGAGGACTTTGAGCGCGACCTGTTCGATGCTGCCGACCGCGCCGCGCGCGACGCCGAGACGGTCTCGATGCACGCCATGATGCAGCGCAACTTTACGACCTCGGGCCTTATCGTCATCACCATGGCCGTGGTGAGTGTGTTCGTCGCGGGCGGCAACGCGTGGTTTGGCATCTCGGCCGGCGCGCTCGTCATGATCTTTACCTATACGTACAACCTCACCATGCGTCTGAACTACGTGAGCTCCATGATGCAGCGCATCAACCGCGCGCTGGGCGATGCGGCCGAGATGACGCGCGTGCTGGACGAGCCGCGTCTGGTGGCAGACGACCCGGACGCCCCTGAGCTCAAAGTGACCGAGGGCGCGATTGATTTTGAGCACCTGAGCTTTGCGTACCGTGACGCTGCGGCGGGCGAGAGCGTGTTCGATGACCTGACACTTCATGTGGCGGCGGGCCAGCGCGTGGGCCTGGTGGGCAAATCGGGCTCGGGCAAGACGACGCTCACCAAGTTGTTGTTGCGCCTGGACGATGTACAGGGCGGCCGCGTGCTCGTGGACGGCCAGGACGTCTCGCGCTGCACGCAGCAGAGCCTGCGCCGCCAGGTTGCCTACGTGCCGCAGGAGGCGCTGCTGTTCCATCGCTCCATTCGCGAGAATATCGCCTACGGACGCCCCGACGCCACTGACGAGCAGATTCGCGAGGCGGCTCGTTTGGCTAATGCGACCGAGTTTATCGACCGCCTGCCCCGTGGCTTTGACACCATGGTGGGCGAGCGCGGCGTTAAGCTTTCGGGCGGCCAACGCCAGCGCGTGGCCATTGCCCGCGCTATCCTGACCGACGCGCCGATCCTGGTGCTCGACGAGGCGACGTCTGCCTTGGACAGCGAGTCCGAGGCGCTGGTGCAGGAGGCGCTCGAGAACCTGATGCGCGGCCGCACCTCCATTGTGGTGGCGCATCGCCTGTCCACCGTGGCGGCGCTCGACCGCATCGTGGTGCTGGCGGACGGCGAGATTGTCGAGGACGGTACGCATGCGCAGCTTGTCGAGGCTGGCGGCGAGTACGCAAGCCTGTGGGGCCGCCAGACCGGCGCATTTTTGGAGGCGTAAAGACCCCATACGTGGGACAATCGTTTTCGTGAAGTTATGTTTCTGCCGAGCCGAGGAGTCGTTATGCCACGCGAGACCAATGCCGCCAAACGCGAGCGCGCCGTTGAGGTGTGCGAGCGCCTCAACCGTCGCTATGGCCCGGTCGAGTGCTTTTTGGACCACGAGAATCCCTTCAGGCTGCTCATCGCGGTACTGCTCTCGGCGCAGACGACCGACGCGCAGGTCAACAAGGTGACGCCGAAGCTGTTTTCCCAGTGGCCCACGCCCGAGACCATGGCACAGGCAAGCGTGGCTGACGTGGCAGACACCATCAAGTCACTCGGCTTCTACAAGAGCAAAGCCAAGCATGCCGTCGAGGCCGCGCAGATGATCGTCGCCGACTATGGCGGCGAGGTGCCGGCCGACATGAAGGAACTCGTGAAGCTGCCGGGCGTGGGACGCAAGACGGCGAACATCGTGCTCAACGTGGGGTATGGCATCGTGGAGGGCATTGCGGTGGACACGCATGTCAACCGCATTGCGCACCGCCTGATGCTGAGTCCCAAGACGCACGCCAAAGAGCCGCTCAAGACCGAGCAAGATCTGCTCAAGATTTTGCCGCACGAGTATTGGGAGTCGGTCAACCACCAGTGGATCACCTTTGGCCGCGAGATCTGCGACGCCCGCAAACCCAAGTGCGACGAGTGCCCGCTGACAGACCTTTGCCCCAGCGTACGGGTGGTGCAATAGCTTTTTGCAAACTTTTTTGCAAAAAAGTCTCAAACCTTAGATATAGCTTGGTTGCGCAACCTTTTGAGTTTTTTTTCGGCTTGAATAGAGATGCAATTCAAAGGTCTTCTTCTGCGAAGTGGTCGCAAAGAAGCAAGTCGGGAAAGGACGACCACATGAATAGGAAGCTTAACGCTGCTATCGCAGCCGGTCTGAGCTTGAGTATGGTGCTCAGCTCCACGCCGGTTGCTGCTATCGCGGCGGAGACTGCCCAGGGTACAAACGGGGAGGCGACCGCTGCTGCCGCTACTGGCAAGCGAGTCGACTACTATGCCAACGGCGGTACTTTTGCGGACGGAAGCGATTGGCAAAATAACTACACGAACGAGAACGGCGAGGTCACTCCTTCGGCTGCACCAGTGCGTGACGGCTATGTGTTTGCTGGCTGGGTTTATGCCGGAACCGATCAGGTAGTCGATTTCTCTCAGCCTCTCCAGGGCGGCTCGGATCACTTCATGCTGTTCGCCAAGTGGACTGAGGCTCCCTCGAAGGTGCTTAATGTGACCTACGCTGCCAATGGCGGCCAGTTCGCCGACGGCAACAATGTTATGCAGGGCCAGACTGACAGCAATGGTATTGCTCGCCAGCCGCTTGCCCCCACGCGTGACGGCTATGTGTTTGCCGGTTGGTATTATCACAGCAATGGAACCGACCCGGTTGACTTCAACCAGCCGATTGTCGGTGGCGGCAAGAATGTGACCCTTTTCGCCGCTTGGACGCCCGCGAAGCAGGACAAGACTGTCGAAATCCTCTACGTCGCCAACGGCGGTACGTTCTTCGACGGTAACGATACTATGCAGGGCGTAACCGATACCGACGGTATCGCACGCCTGCCGCTTCAGCCTACCCGCGAGGGCTATGACTTCCTTGGTTGGTCGTACGATCGCGACGGAAATGACCCCGTCGACTTCACGAAGGCTATCGTTGCGGGCAGCGGTCACGCGACTGTTTATGCTCAGTGGAAGCAGAACAACGAGAAGACGGTTCTCTATGTTGCCAATGGTGGCGCTTTTGCCGATGGCAATGAGACCATGGAGGGTGTCACTGACAGCGACGGCGTCGCCCGCCAGCCCCTGGCCCCGACCCGCGAGGGCTACACCTTTACTGGTTGGACTTACGATGCTGCTGGCACCGAGCCTGTCGACTTCACCAAGCCCATCCCGGGTGGCGGTCAGCACGTTACGTTCTTCGCTCAGTGGGCAGAGCTTGCTAACAATGAGAAGGATGTTCTCTACGTCGCCAACGGCGGTGTGTTCGCAGATGGCAACGAGACGCTCCAGGGCGTGACCGACGGCGACGGCGTCGCCCGCCAGCCCCTGGCCCCGACCCGCGAGGGCTACACCTTCGCCGGCTGGACCTACGACTCCGAGGGCACCGACCCGGTCGACTTCAGCAAGCCCGTCCAGGGCGGCGGCGACCACGTGACGTTCTACGCCCAGTGGACCAAGAACGAGACGCCTGCTGTCCAGACCCACAAGGTCAATTTCTACGTTGATGGTTCCACCACTACGGTTGAGGTCGAGGACGGTAAGACTGTTGCTCAGCCCACTGATCCTTCCGTCGACGGCTTCAACTTTGTCGGCTGGTCTTCTTCCAAGGAGTCCTTCAAGAAGTTTGACTTCTCTACTCCTATCACCGAGGACACCACTGTCTACGCTTTCTTTACCGCTAAGACCCCCAAGTCCGAGACTTTGAAGAAGGATGAGGGCAAGAAGCAGGTTGCTGCCGATAAGAAGGACGAGGCTAAGGCCGAGAAGAAGGACGACGCCGTCCTTGCTTCTACCGGCGATCCGACCTTCGTTGTGACCTCTGCTGCCGCCCTTACCGGCGCTGTGGCTGTCGCTGTGGGCATGTACATGACCAAGCGTCGTGAGCACTAAACTCTACTAGTGTTTACCTCCGGGCTTTATTAGCCCAAACCTGATAGCCGCGTGGGGACCCGACCCCCACGCGGCTTTTTTGTTTTAGTTAGCTTGCTGAGTAATTCGGCTTCTGCATCCGTTTTTAGATGTGCACGCCATATAAAGGAGCGCCGCTGCGATGTGTGCAGCGGCGCTCTTTTGTGTTGATTCTTATTGTGTGGGCTCGGCCCTAGGCCAGCGCGCGTACGTTCGAGGAGATCTTCAGCACCAAAAACTCGGTCGAGGAGCCCAGCTTGAGTAGGTCACCGTCGTGGATGGGAATCAGCTTGTCCTCGTCATCGGCGGTGCGCTGCGAGCGCGGCTTCTCGATAACGGTGGTCGTACCGCCGCGTGTCACCAACACCGTTCCATTAGTGGAATGAAGGCCGCTTGCGAGCCATGTGTCGTTGGAAAACGCTACACGCAGGTGCCGACGGGATACATCGGGTCCTACGTTGGTGATGGCGTTTTGGTCGTGTGCAAAGGAGCCAAGTACCGTACCCTCGGGATCGAGGCTCAAAGGATAGATCGGCGGCAAGGCCGAGCCGTCTTTCGCAAGCCTGAGCAGCCCCAGTTTTGCAGGAGGCTCGTTGACCTTGCAGTTAGTGCCTCGCGCCTGGACGACCTCGGCGGTCTCGAGCGTGCCAAAGGGCTGGGCCAGTTGCGTTATAGCAAAGTCTTTGACCTCGGAGACGGCGGCATTGGGATCGGCCAGGCATCCGCAGACCGTTAGCGCAAGGAGCTCCAAAAGGCGCCGGTCGCTTTGCTTGAGGTCCGGCATGACGGCGATGCGGTCAAAGATATTGCGCAGGATGGAACCATCGAGCCCCCAGTGTTCGAGCGACGTTGCCATGCGCTCGAGGGCACGCGCCGTAATGGCTTGCTGGCGAGCGTTGGCGGCCGCTGGACTGCTACCGCTGCCGATTTTTACAGCGGCAGCCAAGCTCTGGACGCTCTGCGAAAAATCGGCAAACATTTCGGGGTCGATCTTGTCGGTGCCCGGAACGACGTGCACCACGCGTCGCGATAGGAACGTCTTTTCTGCAATGCGAAATCGTGGGGCCGGTTTGGAGCCCATCGGCTTGTCCGAAATCAGGATGCGCGCTGCTTCTCGATTGTTAATCTGCAGGTCGCACTTAAGGAAATCAAAGAGCACCTCAGAAGGTGTTTCCGCACGCATGATGCGAGGCTCCTTTCTGGTATCCGGGGAAGGCGTTAGATGCAAAAGCCGGGTAGGACATAGGTCTTTTGGTCCGGAGCGTTTCCGGGCGTTGCCCAGCAAAACACGTCGCCGTCTTTTCCAACGCGGTTAAAGTACGTCGAGTCGGCGCCCTCGCTGCAGTCGGCGCTGGGGGTGCGCTCCCAGTAGCAGATCTTTTTGCCAGCGACGGTGCGGATCATGGCATCGTTGGTGGTCAGGCCGCTCACACTCTGCTCGCGATAGAGCTGGTACTGATCGCCTTCTCCGCTGTAGAGGGCAGAAAGGTACTCGCTGCCTTCCGTGAACGTTTCGGGCGCCTGGTAGCCGCACAGCTCGCTCATGGACGGTAGCCAGAGCATGTCGTCGGTGGCGGTGATGCTGGAGGCGTCTTTGGTGCCGCCGGTGTTGTTGGTGAGCTTTCGCACCGAACGAATCTGATTGCGGAGATCGTCGGGCAGCGTAGCCATTCCCTTGTCCGCCAACCATTCACGAAGCGACGATTGCTCCCAACCGCCCGTCGCGGCACTGACGTTTACGGCGCGCATGGCGATGGGGGTACGGAACATAAAGGTGATGCCAGCGGGGAGGCCGTCATCGGTGAGCGTGTCTGCCTTAAAGCCCACGATCTGGATTTGTGCCTTGGTCCCGTCGGAAAGCCTGACGGTCTTGATGTTCTCGTTTTCGAGCGACTGCTTGCTGTTTACCAGGTGGTAGGTTTCGGCAATCTCGAGCGCGTCCTTGTTGGAAGATGTCTCTTGGATTTTGCGGGAGATCAGGGCGAGTTCTTCCCAGGTGTAATCGTCGAGTGACGGCTTGATGCCGTGCGCCAGGTCGATAAGCCCCCAGCATCCCGTGGCAAGGGCGGAAGCTGCGATGCCGGCAACGCAGACGCCGCCGAGCGCGAGCGCAGTGCGACGCGAGATGACTGGGTGATGCGTCTGAGCCTTGTCGGAGCCGGAAGGCTTCGGTTGCTGGCTAAAGTCGATCGGGGTGGGCAACGGCGTACGCGGCTCAAAATCGATGTCTTTAATCCAGGCATCGAGCTTGCCGACAATCGTAGACAGCGGCGCGCGCTGGGACTGCTTGTTATGGATACCGCTCATGATGACATCGACAAGCATTTGGTCGCCGGGTACGCGTGCCTCAAGCGGCTCGAGCTCGTGTTCGATCTTGTACAGGTAGGGCGACTGGTCCATATGCTCGTTTAGGCGATATGGCGTGTGGCCGGCATAGAGCGTGTAGAGTATGCTGCAGAGCTCGTATGTATCGATGCTGGGCGACGTACGCAGCGGCGCCAGCTCGGGGATGTCGTTGGAGAGCATCTCGGGTGGGGCGAACTCGGGGGTGCCGTTGCGCCAGATGCCGGTGGACATGGTAAACGAGGGGTCTGAGCGCTTGATGCTCGAGCTGCCCAGATCGACTAGGCAAAGGTCAAAACTGCAGTGTGCAATCTGCTGGGCAAGGGACCGGCGCGTCGTGCGAATAATGATGTTGCGCAAGGAGATATCACGGTGCGCAAACGGTGCATCGAGCTTTTGGGCACCCAGGAGAATCTCTCCCAGGCGTTTTCCAATCGCAGCGACGGTGTTTGCGGGAATGTGGCCGCCCTCGGCGGGGTCGGTTAGCTCTGCCGCAGCATCGCGAAGGGGCAGGCCTTCAATCCACTCCATAAGGATGGCCGGTACGGAGCCGGTATAGCCGTAGCCATAGGTTTTGGGAAAGCCGCCCAACAGTGAGACGGCTGCAAGATTGCGATACTCCTCGGTAAGCGTCTTGATGCCCGAGGGGCTGATGGCGGAGCCGTTTTCATCACAGCCGCTGAGGGGCCATAGCGTTTTGAGCGCAAAGGTCTCGCCCTCGGTGTTGGCGACCTTGCGAAGATGGTGGGAACCGCCGCCGACTGCCCCGCAATCCAACAGGGTGGTAAAGCGGCGAATAGTATCGGGGTCTTCGGTGGTCGCAAACATGGCGTTTGGTTCAAAGGGGGACAACGCGATGATATTCATATCCGTGTCGTACGTCACGGGGCGATCCTTTCGAGAAAAAAGTGCGTAGCGATAATGTTAGTGAAAAGGTAGCGCAACCGTTGCCTTAATCGAAAAGGTGTCGTTATTTGCATGGGTTGATGCAAATAACGGCACCTTGTGCGTCGAAGATGTGTGGGCGGGCTAGTCTGTGATGCGAATGACCAAGAAGCGCGTCGTGGCACCCAAGCAAAGCGTGTCTCCGTTGTGAATCTCGACGGGGGTGTTGGCAAAGTTGGCGGGGCGCTCGCGTCTGGGCGGTTCGATAGCCTGTCGGCAGCGGTCGACGCCCGAGATCAAAAACGATCCGTTGGTGGAGCCGAGACCCTGCGCAAGCCAGCGTCCGTCTTGGAGCCAAATACGCAGGTGCTGGCGCGAGACGTCGGAATCGACGTCGGTGATGGCGTTCTCGTCTCCCGTCAGCGACCCGATAATGCTGCCCACCGGGTCCGTGGTAAGGGGACGCAGCGGCGGTCGTGCCGAGTTGCCCACGACGCGCAGCAGCCCCAGACGAATGTCTCCCGTGGGGCGCGCGGTTGTCGAGAAAAACGAGGTGACGGTCGTCTCGACCGTGTCGAGTGTCGAGAGCATCTGGTCGGACACAAAGGACTCGGTGTATTCGATGGCGCGGGCGGGGTCGCCAAGGCAGCCGGTAACGATAAAAAAGACCAGATGGATGTAGAGGCGATCTTTGATGTCGCTATCGTCAGCGGTCTCGATGCGCTCAACGCCGTTTCTAAAGAGCATGCCGTCGACGCCGCAATTGGTAAGGGCATCCTGCATGTCTGGGACGCACGACTCCATATAGCGTTTAGCGACCTTGCTCAGCGATTGGGGGTCGGAGCCTCGGTTTTGCATGATGAGGTTGAGTATCTGGCGCGCACTTTGTTCAAAGGGCACAAACAGCGGCTCGGGAAGGTCACCGGGTTTGGCGTGAACGATTTCGCGTGAGATAAACGACGGGACCGTCAAGCGTTCGGAGATGAGGCGTCCACCGTAACGGGCGTTGCCGGCCATGAGAATTTGCGCGGCGTTACCGTTGTTGATGCGACCGAGTGACTTAAGCCCGGCGTACAGTGCACAAGATGGGGTGTCGGCCATTTGTTTTACCCCCCCCCCTCCTCAAAAAGTGACATTAAATACGTAAGCATGGTCAATTATAGGCGCTTTGCAGCTCGAAATGCTCGCCAGGGGGCGCGGGCGGTGTAAATCGCTGCCGGAAGACAGCAAATCAAAAAGCGGAGAGCGGATTAATAAGCTGGGAAAACGCGTTAGCAAGACCGTTGTGGGCAACATTTGGCATGATGTCGCTTAGGCTTTTGGTCACGGGACCGTGCGGTACCATAAACGTTAATGAACTTTGACGAACGACCCGCCGAGCTTGCCCCGGCGGGCTTTTGGCGTTGCAATGCCGGAGGAACAGCATGCTCATTCACCGTATAGCCGCGCAGCTCTACACTGCCGAGGCCTTGCAGACCGTCGAGGCCGGACTCGATGCCGGCGAGGACGTGACGCTGGCCGTGTCGCAGTCGGGCCGTACGCTTATGGCGGCCGCCCAGTTTGCGCGCCGTCCGCGACCGACGGTCTACATTGTGAGCGGCGAGGACGCGGCCGATCGCGCCGCGCGCAGCCTTGCCGCCTACGTGGGCCTAGCACATGTGTGCCGTTTCCCCGAGCGCAAGGACTATCCGTGGCGCGAGCAGGCGCCCGACGACGCCGTGGTGGCGCAGCGCTGCGAGGCCCTGGGACGCATCGTGCGCGGCGACAACTGCATTATGGTCGCCTCGGCCCGTGCGCTGCTGCGCTGCGTGCCGCCGGTCGAGAGTCGCTATTGGGAGTCCACCACTTTTGCGGTGGGCGAGGAGATTCCTTTTGACGAGGTGCCGCAGCGCCTGGTGGGCATGGGCTACACCAATGCCGGCGCCGCCGACGCGCCCGGTCTGTTCCGCGTGCACGGTGACACCGTCGAGGTGTTCCCCGCACAGGAAAAGGCGCCCGTACGCATCGAGTTCTTTGGCGACGAGATTGACCGCATCCGCCGCATGGTGAGCTCCACGGGCCAAACCATCGGCAACGAGGACAGCATCGAGATCTTCCCCTGCCGTGAGCTGGCGCTTACCGACGAGGCCGTTCACAACATGCATGTGGCGCTCTACCGCGCCAGCCAGGACGACAGCAAGTTGGCGGCGCTGCTCGAGATGGTGGATGCGCGCATCGTCACGCCCGAGCTCGACCGCTTTTTGCCGGTGATGTACGGCCAGACCGTGAGCCCGTTGGCACACGTGAGTGGCAAGGCGCTTGTGGTTTTGTCCGAGCCGCGCTCGCTGTTCGACGACTGCCTGCGTGCCTACGAGGATATCGAGGCCCGTGCCGGCGAGGCGGGGATTGACCGCCTGGACGGTCTGTACGTGCGCGCTCAACAGCTCGATTTTGGTGCCCAGCAGCGCCTGAACTACGTAAGCCTCATTCGTGCCGGCGGCGCGGTGACGGCCGAGCTCAAGATTGAGCAGCCTGCCATCGCAGGCTCGGACAACCGTTTTATGACGCGCATCCAGGAGGTCGTGGGCAAGCGCTATGCCTGCGTGTTTGCCATTCCCGACCGCGGCGCGCGTGAGTCGATGGAGCTCACCTTTGGCGACGAGGGCATTACCTTTGAGGAATCGCTGACCGCGGCGCCCGAAAATGCCGGCGCTATCGGCGACCGCGTGCGCGTGGCAGCGGCGGATTCCGCCGATCGCGCCGCACGCCAGGAGGCCCATGCTTCCATTCGCGAGCGTAAGGCCGACG
>ERZ857801.3353-NODE-3353-length-11377-cov-16.195019_pt1 | contig 11377 bp, 13 predicted proteins | sample MGYA00519762_ERZ857801 | MGnify/ENA primary metagenome ERZ857801 (study PRJEB31778, sample SAMEA3449368) | human gut metagenome | biome: human gut; feature: human-associated habitat; material: faeces | place: United Kingdom | collected 2010/2012 ...
CGGGGCCTTAAAGAGAAAGTCACCTCCCCCTTTCCCCCCTGGCTCCGCCACCCCCCTTTTCCCCTCCGACTTTCTCCCGAAAGAAGAGAACATTTTTTCGTATTTCATAGAGAAACAACGTCTCTCTTATCTGGCATATATTATCAATATATTTTTTTCCCTATTTTTGAATGTCATTATAGCCTGTCCAGGAGCAAAGTTCAAGTCCCCTGGACAGGCTCCTTTTCGAACGGCAGAAGATCCTCTGGAACATCCCCCAGCGGCTTCGTGTGTACGAACGCGACCTCCCAATACTTCGTGCGGAACTTCCGCTTCAGACGCTGCTGCCGGGTGATCACCACGTTGCCATTATAAAACGGGTCCTCCGGCTCAAACTCCTTTTTCTCCAGGAACCCCTCATAGCTGCCTTCGAACCTTCCCGTTATCCCGATCCGGCAAATAGGCCACACCACATTATCCGGGAACAGATCTCTCTCGATCTGTTCTCTTACCACCGCCTCCGAGAGCTTGACGGAATACGGACTCTGGATCGTCGTCTCCCAGAGCCGGGCTTTCCGCAGCCGTTTACTCCCAGCCTTGAAGCTGATCTCCTTCTCTTCCGAGTTCAGCACGACATAGCCGCTCCGCTCTTTTTTCGGCTTCAGCTTCCGATCCGCGTTGGCCCGCTCCCTGTTGATCCGCAGCAAACCGGCGTTCAGCTCCCGCTGGTGGACGTTCTCAGCCCGTTCAGCCTCCAGCTCGGCCCGGATAGCCTCCACCCTTCCCTGGGCCTCCTGATCGGCTTTGTACGCCGCCTGAGAGGCCCTCTGATCGGCCGCAGCAACGTCTATGGCCGCCTGGTCCCTGGCGGCTCTCTCTTTCTGCTCCGCCACGCTCTTCTCTCGAAGAAGCTGATCATACTCCTGCAGCGTCAGAATCACATGGGTACACTCTGGATCAGAATGGCCGCCGGGAACCGGCTTATATCCCACCATGATCTTTTTTACAAATTCGCTCATGGCAGCTTACCTCCTTACAGCTCCCGGAGATAGTTCTCCGCCACCACGGCCAGCCGGTTATGCCCCAGGGCCTTGCTGCAGACCAGCATGGCAGCCTTGTCATATTTCCGGCCAGACTCGTCCTTCCTGCAGGAATAGACCTGGCTCTGGTAACGGTGCCCGGTGCCCTTGTTGACCCGGTCATATGGGATCTCTTCAATGGGCCGTGCGTGGTCTAAGTAGATGGACGTGGCGTATTCGGCCCGGTAGCCGTGAATGTCGGCGCTCTGGTGGATATGCTGCCAGACCTTTTTCTCCGCAGCCGTGTTGCTGATCCGCTCCACGATCTGCCCGGCGTTCGGGCCGATGATGGGGCTGAACCGCTCCCTGCCGCCCTTGCCGTTGCGGACATGGACGAAGTATTCCTCCTGGAACATGAGCGCGTCTCGAAGCGTCTCCAGCCGCTGCTCCGTGTCCGGCGTCCGTTCTGCCGCCGGGAGCCGCTCCAGATTGGATATCTCCGCCTCAATCTGCCCCCTGGTAAACAGGTCTTTCCCCCGCAGCTCCTGCAGCTCCTTCCGGCGCAGCCCTGTCCCTCTGCAGAATTTAATCAGGAAATCATTATTGGTTTTGGAGAAGTGCTGATCCCGCACACGGTCCCCGCGGCTCCGCTTAATATCCTCCCGCTTCTTTTTGGGAGCATCCCTGAAGAAGTCCTCGTCGTCCGGGGCAATCCCATACAGCTTCCCGATAGCCGACCGCTGCAGGCCGATTGTCCAGGCAGAGAGGCCACGATCCACGCCGTCCTTCAACCACTCGCCCACGTACTTCCTGGCCTTTTTCAGCGTGGTGCATTCCGGGTGGTGTTCCTTCACGAACTTGATGAAGTATTTGGTGTGCTTCCAGTAGCTCTTGTAGGTACTGAAGGCGAAGATCTTCTCCCTGTCCGTTCCGTTCGCCTTGGCCTCTTTCCTGCTCTCCCCAAAGGCTTGCAGACTGTTCAGGCGTTCATAGGCTTGCTGGTGGAGATCCTTGAAGTATTTTTTGTTGCGGCGACCCACGGCCCCTCCTTTCCTGGCGTATAGATTTCTATAAATATAGAAATCTATAAATCTATTTTTCTATAAAACTATATTTCTATAAATCTATATTTGTAGATTTCAGGTGTTCAATTTTTCGTTGAAGCTAAGCCGCCTCCTGCCAGCTCCGTCAAGGAGACTCGGCATTTGGCAAATACACTTTTTAACGTCTTGTGTATGACAGGTTTGGGATTGCTCCCTACACTTTTTTGAACTGCTTATGTGTGCAGCTCCCATTTATTCGTTCTACGGCAGTTGGGAATCTGTCGGCCCTTTTGTAGAGGGGGTGGCTCTCCAGGAGATCTACAGCATCCTGGCTACTATCTGAAGGTGGGAAGGGACACGATACGTTTTGCTTACCCATCACGTTCACAAAGGTTACTGGTGAAGGGGTCCATGATGCGCGTATTCCAATTCGCAAAAGGCTACTGCGGCGAGCCAGCGCATCACAGAGGTGTATCATCCCTCAAACGGCTCCTATATTAGCAAATTGCTAAACCCCTGACCGGCAGCTCCCGGCCAAGACGCTCTGGGCCTAATTACTATTTACCCTCGCCCAGACGAGCATTGATCCCTGCAGCGGCTCCCGTCCGTCACCAGTCGTAGCCACTCTCCTATCCAGCCTCCTTTCCCATCGAAGCCGCTGATCCGCAGCTCCCAGAACTTTCCCTTTCTTACCGTCCTCATAGTACCATAGAAGAAAGAGGAAGTCAACATAAACAGAAAAATAACCGTATAACGGTTTACCCGTTCACACTATATGTGAACGGGTAAACCGTTATAAAATATCGCCCCACATAGCTTTGTGTAATTCCAACATTTTATATTTGATTTCCAGAAATTATCTGGTATAATATGTACATCCAAGGTGTGGAAATATTTGGTTTTACTATGAGATGGAAGAAGGTGATGGACAAGCCATTCTACAAAAGTCTAAGCTCAGCGATTACCTCACTCACCATACAACATTGGAGGTTGGATAATCATGAAGCGATTCTTTTCTATTTCTCTGAGTATTTGCTTAATTATTGCTTGCACAGTTCCCGCCTTTGCAAGCAATAAAACTTCTTCTGATCCGATCCGGATAAGTCGTGATGCAGTTGAAAAAATCCATAGTGCTGCTGCTATGAGTGAAGCGGAATCTGTGCGAGCCGTAAATCTCATTTCTGAGAAAACAGCTCTGGAGGCCGCTCTATCACAACGTACCTTACAGACAAACTCCTCTCTTACTTCCTCAATTTCCGCAGCGGTTCAAAGCATTGACTCGGAATTGGAATCTCTTGGTGCTGTTCCGCTAACCGTCGCTGATATTTACGATCTTCATGGCTTGTCTTATCCTGGTGCCCCCGATGTGCCAGATGATACCAACTATGTTCTTTTCTATGGAATCAATACCGATATTGACGGTTACGACGTCTATTCTATAGTTGCTCGTTCGTCTGGTTTTTCTATGGCGACCTACGATGTTCCTTTTTATACAGAAGGTAATGCTGTAATCTACGATACAGATAAGTATGTAGAAAACGATTTCAGGGAATATATTGATCTCGCAACAAGTGTTGCATCGACCCTCTTTGAGGAAACCTTTGAAAATATCCCTGTGCTGGAATATGTTGGAGACATTTGGGATCTTTCAACCTATTTTAATCCAACTGCACAGCAAAAATTTTCAATCGATTATACTTGCGGCCAAACCTATATCTATTCCTATGTTGCTGATAAATCCGAAGGGTATTATACTTTCCAGTTGACAGCTGAACGCAAACAAGGAAACTGTACCTTTATGTTTGAGCAGTATATTGCGGGCGATTTTGTATCTCCGCCCTATTCACCCACTTATAATTTTGCAGTCTGTACAGATCGCTGGGCCGACTATGATTACGCAGTAGAACTCTATAAAGATGGCTATATGCAAGAAGCACACTATGTCGGAGATATTGAATTTACCATTGATGGCCGCGAAGTAGACAGTTTCAGCATGCCTTATTATAATAGCATCTGGAGTATCCCAGGCGTATAACAAAAAATGAGGGCGATTACTCGCCCTCATTTTTTTGTATCTGAAGTGCCAAATCAGAGGTCGTTGCTACAACGTAACCATTGGAAAATGACATAGCAACACAATTCATATCTTCATCGATCATTATAGATCGTACATCTAAAGATATAAAATCTCCCTCATAAAAAAACAAAATGCTTTGTTTTCCGTCCTTTCCCCATATAATTCTTGCTTGTGTATTTCTATTTCCTATTAAGCCAGCATCACCAACAACAAACTCTCCAACAAATCTCATTTCTGCATTATCGAAAATTCTCTTTGTCAGTTTTCCATCAATTAAGATTTCTGTCTCGCCAACAGGGAGTCCGTTATAATATACCTTTGCATTGATCGACCTTTCAATTTCTTGCCCTTGCGTAAAAGACCATAATAGGAATACACAAACTATCATAGCCATGAATATGAATATTAAAGTTATTTTTTTCCTTTTCACTTTTCCCCCTTCTTTCATTATCCTTTTCAAAAATATATAGAGATGCCTCTTTCACTCATGTCTTACATGAATTTTTTTAATCCATTTCTCAAGATTTCATTTACTGCTTCTGTCAAACTCTTTTCTTCTTCCAGAGCCATCCTCCGCAGCGCCTTATCTATATCCCGATCCAGAAAATACGACCGTTGCACCCGATCCTTTTTCTTCTCTTTTGTCGCCGGCGCCTCCTGGCTCTCCGCCGCCGGCTCCCGATCAGGCCCTATGATTTGCTTGAACGCCGCTTCATGGTCAAACATCACTTTTCCTGCCATCACGCATCGACCCCTTTCAGAAATTCCTCGATAAAGGCCCTGTAGTCCTCTGCCACGGTAGACTTGCCTGCATAGTCAAATATATCCGCATGGTTCGCCTGGGCTTCCTCTACGGCCACCGCAGCGCGGATATAGGTCTTGTAGATCGGCGCCGAAATGTATGCGCCCAGCTGCTCCGCCAGCTCCTTGATCTGTCGGCTGATGTTGGCCCTTGGATTGAACCGGGTAAAGAGGATGCCCCGGATCTTCACCCCAGGATTGCAATACTTCTGGACGCTGGTAACGGTCTCGTTAAGCTGGGAGATCCCGGCCGTGGCGAAGATGCCCGCCGTGGTGGGAATCAGAATATCCGATGCACAGGTAAAAGCGTTCACCGTCAGCACGCCCAGGGCGGGCGGCGTGTCGATCACGATGAAATCATAGTCGCCGGCAACCGGAGCCACGGCCTCCTTCAGCCGATGCTCCTTCCCAGTCTGGGACAGCTCCTGCTCGGCTCCGGCCAGCATGATATTCGCCGGCACCAGATCATAGCCGCCTCTTGTGTGCTGCATAGCCTCCTGGATCGTGGCCGTCCGCTTCATCACCTCATAGACCGTCGGGACATTGTAGCTCTGGACGCCGCAGGCCGCCGAAAGGTTCCCCTGGGGATCGAGGTCAATCCCCAGCACTTTGTAGCCCTTTCCCGTCAGTCCTGCAGCCAGAGCTTGGGCCGTGGTCGTTTTCCCGACGCCGCCTTTCTGGTTCGCTACTGCAATTATCATCTGTCACACTCCCTCTATATTTATAGATTTATAGAAATATATTTTTATAGATTTCTATTTTACTATATATCTATTTTTATAGCAATATAGAAAGCACGAAAAAGGCGGTGTCCAAACTGGGCACCGCCTTCCGTTCAGTTGTCTGTGGCCTCACGCGCCCATAACCCGACCGGAGAAACACCGGGCTGGCCGGGCATATACCATCCGCCGTCATTGTACTCAAAGGCGACACGTCGCCATGTTCCCCCGCCGAGCCGATCCGGGAGCAGCACTTCCAAGCTCTGGCCGCAATGAAGCTCCCAGCCGTCCCAGGTCAGGCGGTCGCGCTCCGGATCATAGTCAATCTGCAGCACCTTTGTATTCATAGGCCTATTCATCCTCTGGCAGTATCTCTATTTCGGAAAATACTACGTCTATCACTTTCTCAAGCAGATCCTGCGGTATCTGTTCGACAACTCTGCATGGGCGCGCTTTCAGATCCAACGCTTTCACGTGTTCGCAGAGTACAACCCCTGTTGTCTCTGTCCTGCTATCGAGCGGAATGTGCAGCGGAAATTGATTATTCGTATTGGTAATTGGGCAAACTATTGTGACGTTGGTTTTTTGATTGAAAAAGTCATTGCTGATTACCAGAGCCGGCCTATATCCGGCCTGCTCATGGCCTGCCTGCGGGTTAAAATTGACTTTGATAATATCCCCCTGCTTTACCATACTTCCTCCCCGACAGGTTCACCCCAGTCTATCTCGATAGGGGTATATTCTCCATGAAAATCAGCGAACAGCTCTCGAATATTTTTTCGCTTTTCTGCCTTCTCTATGACGATCTTATCATTCTCCGCAGTCACAACCAGCTGCTCACTGCCGCTCCAATGCAAGGCTTCAAGAATAAATTTTGGAATACGAATTCCCTGGCTATTGCCCCACTTCTGAATTGTTGTTGTCATGAGTAAGCCCCCTTCCTTTTCGGATATACTAAGTATATCCGAAAAGACGTGAAAATGCAACAGCAATTCCTTACAACTATGTTCCTGTCCTTGCATATAGGAGGCAACCGGCAGTTTCCTTTTTGCAAACTGCTCTTTACATCACAAGAAAATCAGTATTTTCAGTACCTATAATCCCACCATTTCCGAATTGTCTTTGGATCAAGGCCCGTGTCCCGGTTGCAGTCGGCTTTCCGGCCTTCTGGGTGCTGCCGCCGCCACTCTTGAACCCTACTCTGTGCTGTGCCACTTCCGCAAGGGCGACCATTCCCATCCCTCCAGTCTTTTTTTCCCTTTTGCCGTACTCCAATATCCCTAATCGCCCTGGCAATTTCTAAATGATCCGCCTGTTTGCGCCAGTTCCGCTTGTTGACGGGCATAGACAGGCCGGAGAGCTTCGCTATATCATCTCTGGGAAATGTCACATAGTCCTCATTGAACATTTCCAGAGCGCACACCACATCATCCTTCGTAAAGCGGTTGATGTCCTCGATGCTCATATCGTCATAGGGTTTCAGCAGAGAAAAAGCGTCCTGGCGCAGCTCGTCCTCGCTGATCCCGCACTTTTTCGCGTAAATCGCCAGCGTCATAATCCCATAGAACCTGTGGCCGACCTTGATCTCGTCCCCGATCCGGTGCAGCCACCAATCGTAGAGATCCCGCTTGACCGTCCAGCGACCCCGGCGCTCCTTCTTAACGATCCGCCTCTCGTACCAATCTGGGTACTTCTCCTTCGCCTCGGCCAGCGAGAGCCGGCTCTTCCTCATAAGTCCAAGAAGCGCCTGCTGCTCCCCGTTGCTGTCTGGAATAAACTCCAGCAGCTCTTCCAGCGTCACCCTCCCGCCAAGCCGGTAGGCCGTCACGGGGTACTCTCGCCCCAGCTTAGAGCCGGAGCCGACCACCCGGAAGCCCTGCAGAATCCCCTGCATCTGCGGCTCCTTGATAGTGGAGGTGAATCTGTTCCATATCTGCCGGGTTAGGGAATACTTCAATTCCTTCAAGCATTTCTGATTGTGAGGGTACATAGGGACCGGCTCCTGCAGCACATAATACAGGTGAAGTCCCGTCCCGCTGTTTACGACAAAGGTTGCCTTGGGAATAATATCCTTGTTCATCTGATGGAGGGTGTCCCGGAGCTGGGGCATACCCACCCCATCCAAGTCAAAGACCAGGGCATAGAGATACCGGGCATTTTTGCCGCACCGCCGCCGTCCAAAATAGGAGATCGGGGACATAATCGTGAAATCGGTGTCTTGCAGCTCCCGCAGCTCGTCCAGCTCGTCAGTGATGGTACAGCGTTTCGCTTTACCGTCCCCCTCGATCTGCAGGGCAATCCCCGTTGCCTTGTCAACCTCACCTTTCGGCACCGTCACCGCAATTCCGTTTCCCTTCCTGTCCTCAAAATGGCCCTTCCTCTCGAAAGATCCTTCTGGGAAGATCTCACGATAAAACTCATACGGCTCCACCGGCTCCAAAAACTTCTCTAAATGCTCGTTCTTTTCCCTGTAAAGTTCCCGCAGCCGTTCCAGGGCTTCTTGCTGATCCGCCATTCCTTACACCTCTTTTCGTACATTCTGCAAACCCATAGGGGGAAAAGGGGGAGCCAAAGAGCGGCCCCTTCGGGGCCTTAAAGAGAAAGTCACCTCCCCCTTTTCCCCCTCGCTCTGGGGCATGGAAATGATGGAAAACCTTTCAGGTTTACCACATTCCCACACCCCGCCGCTCACCCCCATTACCCCCTCCGACTTTCTCCCTGTCAGAGAGAGAATATTTTTATTATTTTTCCCTGGCCTAAAGGCCATAGGGGGGCATATATTATCAATACAGTATTTCCCTATTTTACGACAAACCCATTTCAGCTTGTCCCCTTCACCCCCATAGAGGGCATATATTATCAATACAGTATTTCCCTATTTTCTGTTGTTATTATAGTCTGTCCGGGCGGCTCTTGCAAGGCCCCGGCCAGACTTCTTTTACAGCTCCATACCGCCCCAGGTGTGGCCCCGTTCCTGCTCTTGTTCCGGCTGCTGCACCTCTGGTACAGGTAGCAGCTCCCGCGCCTTTTCAACCAGAGGCCGGAACTGCTCCGGCAAGTGCCGATCCAGAAAATCCAGCACCGCCCCAATCCCTTCCAAGAGCTGCTCCGAAATCCCGCGCGCCTGGCTCAAATCTTCTTCCAGGTATTCAACCTGCACTTTGAGCTGCCGGTTTTCATTTTCAAGACGCTGGTTCTTCCGGGCTTCCTCCATCGTTTTTTCTATCGAAGGAATACTTTTCTGAAGCTGCTGGTTTTTCGCCTTCAGTTCCCGTACCTTCTGTTCTGCCGCCGCGCCCCGGATCACCGCCTCCTTCAGCTCCTTTATCTGCTCCACCGTCACACCTTTAACGGCCCCTGTCAGCGTCTTTTCCGGCTGTATCGCGTCCAGATCGGGCTTGACCTTCTCCACCGCTTTCAGCAGCTTCACATTTCCTTGCAGGGCCTTTCTCTGCTTTTCCAGGGTCGCGATCTCCTGCTCTGCCGCTGTCACCTGTTCCTGGACAGCTTCAAGCCGCTGGGCCGCTGCTCTGTACTCCGGCAGCTCCATATGAGGCCGGCCACCGCCCAGGCTAATAATCTCAAACTCGTGCACCTGGGCGATTTCCGTTAGAGCTTCTTTCTCCCGTTCCATCCAGGCTTTCCATTCCGTCTGCTTTCGGCCCAGCCCTTCAAATCCCTGCTGCTTTAACGCTTGTTTCATTGATACCCGCGTTGAGAGGCCCCGGCTCTGCTCCGTTGCCACCGGCACGAAGTCTACATGGAGGTGGGGCGTGGCCTCGTCCATGTGCAGCACCATATTAAACACCCGCAGATGAGGGTTGCGCTCCTGGAAGGACTCTGCAAACTCTTTGAGAGCTGCCGCCGCCCGTTCCCCTCCAGGGGAGCCGCACCCGCAGTCTGTCAAGTTGCCGATCTGGAAGATAGTCTCGTGAAATAGCTTTTCCTGCTTGCTCTGCCGGATATGCTCATAGTAGTCTGGTATTTTATCCCTGGTCTTTTTCTTTTTGGCATTGTAGGCAGCCAGGGCTTCATCGAAAAGTTCGTGGTACACCTTTTTCAAATCCTCGTTGCGAAAGGTGACATTCTGCCCCGACCTGCTCCGGTCTACATTCGCCGCTGAAAAGCTCCTGTTGTTGTGCCGGATACTTCCCCGGCCCGTCATTCCCGAAATGGTTGTGCCTATAAAATCACCCGTCCCTTTCCTGCAAAAGCCTATATCCTACTACTCCTATTTTACCATAACTGGCCGCAGGCCACAACCTCTTTGTTACTTTCTTGTGAGAAAGTAACTCAAAAGCACTTTCACACCGCCGCCCCGTTGGGGCGTCAGTATGAAAGTGCTTTTGCGCGCTCCCGCGGGGGATTGCCAGAGCCGGGACTTCGGCCCCGCCGCCTCCGGACAGTTCTCCAAAAATGCAGCAATATTCCTCGTTTTCTATTGCCATAGTGCCTAAAATTATTTATAATGGCAGTAGAAAATTTCCCGTTTTGATGAACAAGAGAGGGATGGTTCCAATGGGCCAGAAAATCAAGTTTCACTGAAAATTCAAGACTAACTTGTCAAAAGAAGGAGGCTTTTTACATGAAGAAATTCTTATCTCTGCTCCTGACGCTCTCTTGTGTCTTTGCATTTACCATTCCCGCTTTTGCGGCTGAAAACACGAGCGATTCTTCATTTGAAAACGATGTAATATTCGCAGAAGTTTCCGATGGCTCCATCCAAGAATATTCTGCATCCAACATAATCGTTATGACCCCAGATCAAGTTCTGGAGCTTGGAACCGAAATTCCATCTATTGTTGAAACCAGCAAAATGGTTTATATCAATGGCGAAATTGATGCAGCTTCGCTATCGTCTTGCGGCATTGATGTTACTGTTACCAGCGTAAACCATAATGAACAATACAATCCGAATGTGGGCACCGCCCTCGTTTATCAAAATGGTGAGATTCTGCTGAATGAAATATCTATTCTCGCTGAAAATCCTATCTCCATTATGAGCGAGCGATCTAACAAGCTGGTTTATGATAGCATCGAAACCGCTCTCAACACAGATTATTCTGACCCCCAGGGCGTTCTTCGTTATCCCGATGGTTATCAGCATCGTGCAAACAAGAGTGCTACCGTATACGATACCTCTAACAACAATATTGGGTCTATTTCCTTTGTTGATTACTTCTATGAAAAAGGACAATGGACTGACGGATATTTGTTCGATACTGTTTGCCGAGCAACTTTTGCTCCCAAGAATGGCTATAAATGCACCAGATTCTATGTGTCCCTTGGTGTCAACGATTCCAATTTCCCCGCTCACGAAATTATCGATCAAACCCGAATTGGTTCCAATGGCTCTAGTACAACTCACAGTCTGGAACTGAGTGGGTCTAAAGAGGGTATTTCTGGTGGTGGTTCTACATCCTGGTCATACGATGTTGATGCACAAGATGTGCAAAATGCTTTTTCTGAAACCGATGTGAAAACCTGGCGTTTCTCTCCTAAATCCGCAGCTAATGGGGATGCTTGGATGGAAGAACCCGGTATCCGTAGCGTTTCTACTTCCAAAACTAACTGCTTTACAAGAACTACCTTGAAGTGTCCGTTTACGACAATTTTCGACATTGAACTTAAAGAAAATACTTTGGATTATTCCATCTACTTTACTTACGGTTCATAAAAACTCGCCAGTGAATTGTCAAACTAAGTGCAACAGGAATTGAGCTCGAAGTCCCATAATTC
>ERZ857801.3360-NODE-3360-length-11345-cov-4.415146_pt1 | contig 11345 bp, 8 predicted proteins | sample MGYA00519762_ERZ857801 | MGnify/ENA primary metagenome ERZ857801 (study PRJEB31778, sample SAMEA3449368) | human gut metagenome | biome: human gut; feature: human-associated habitat; material: faeces | place: United Kingdom | collected 2010/2012 ...
GCGGTGGCGCGCTGTTCTACTTCACCCAGATTGCGACCACCCCAATCGACGAGAAAACCTTCCCGGATAGCGGCATGCGTGCGCTTGTCTCGACCAAGTACGACACTAACGGTGACGGCCGCATCTCGCGCGACGAGGCCAAGGCGGTGACGTCGGTCGAGCTGGACGGCGTCGCGTCGACGCAGGGCCTGGGCAAGGTGTTCCCCAACGTTACCAGTGTGGAATACGGTGGGGATAAACTCGTCAACCTGGACCTTTCGGGCTGCGGCGACCTTAAGACCGTCGAGCTTAACTCGGCGAGCAACGTCACCGTCGTTAACCTGGACGGTTGCGACAACATCGAGAAGCTCGACCTTTCAAATGCCGGGGAGCTCAAAAGCGTCGATCTTTCGGGTAAAAAGAAGCTCGCCACGTTGGCACTGCCGCAGGATACGAAGATCACCGGCGTTAAGGACACGCAGCTCGACGAACTGTGGCTGCCGATGTCCTATGAAGGCACCGATAAATCGGACCAGTACGGCGATATCTACGAGATCGAGCGTGACGAGAACGGTTACGTCACGGGCTTCACATCTGCCGTCAAGCAAGGTGGCGGCGTAAGCTACAGCGTCGAGCACGATGAGTCGCATCGCATTTCGGAGATTGAGGAAGATCTGGCGGGCGGTTACGAGAACGTCAACACGTTTACGTACGACGCCGACGGTAACGTCACGCGCATCGACTGCGATGCCGACATGAGCGATTCGTCGAGCACCACGACGTTTACCTACGACGCGGATGGAAACCTGATCAACAAGACGACCCATGCGGGTTACGGCGAGAGCGCGAGCACGTATATTTATCAGAACGGCAACATGGTGACCAACACCGATACCAGCCCGGCCAATCCTCGGACGGTCGTGTATTCGTACGGATACGACAAGGATCGCGTGACGTCCTTTACGCTGGACTGCCAGGGCGACACGGTGGGAACTACGTGGACGATTACCGCGGGCTACGAGTATGACAAGGACGGCAACATTTCGCGTATCTCGCCTGTGGCATATGACTCGCACGGCAACGACTACGGCTCGCTGAACTCGTACGCAGCGGTGGATTATTCGTACAGCGACGGAAAGCTCGACAGGATCGATTCCGAGCGCGGCGGCTATGCGGAGTTCTATTACGACGAGCACGGCAATCTGACGTCGGTCGACGAGTATGCCGGCCGCGGTTCGGATGCCGAGTTTGAGTTTGAGCACGAGGTCGAGTACCAGCGCTACTTCTGCAGCAAGCACGAGAAGAACAAGCCGGAGGAGTGGATTTGTCTGGATGCAGAGTACGACGTCGACCAGGGTAGCTGGAGCAACGATTCCGACTATGGTCGCGAATGCTTTGCAAGGATGTACAAGCTCGATCCGCTGGCGGCCAGACTGAACCCGTTCATCAAGTAACAGCCCACTCGCAAACCACCCAAAGGGGGCAGACACCTTTGGGTGGTTTTTGCTGAAGGGCGGGCGTCCGTGGCGGTTTATCTCGATCTGTAACAGTAACTCGGCATAAATGGGCCTAGCTGTTACAGATCGAGACAAAGAGCCGGCGCCATTCGGAAACGTCTCGATCTGTAACATCTGGAGCCAATATTGCCGCCTAGATGTTACAGATTTAGACAAACTGGTGGGACGGGGTGAGCTGCCCCGCCCAAGCAACGGCAAAAGAAAAAGGTAGATTTTCAGGCATGTCCCAAAAATCTACCTTTGCTGTGGTTAGCCCATCAGGTCGACGACGTTAAAGCCGGCGTTGCTCTTGGCGATGACGTCTCGGCCGCCAAAGACGCAGGTGGGCGACTCGGCTGCGATGCGCGCCACGTCGGCGCCGAGCGAGCGCAGCTCACCGGGCGTGGCGGCGAGCATCTGGGCGCGACGCTCCTCGCGCGCATGCGGATCGAGCCCGGCCAAGTAGGTCGTGTTGCGGCGCTTGGTGAGCGCGTACGGCTTCACGGGCGCGTCCATACCGCTCACACAGCTCACGATAAAGCCCTCAAAGGCGGCCTCGTCGGGCTCAAAGCTGCCAAGCCATGCGCCCGCGCGCTCCACGCGCTCAATCGAAGGATCGATCGCCGGGTCGCGGTAGGTGTAGAACGCCGTCTGGCGCTCGCCGGCTGCGCGGAATCCGCAGCCGTACGCACCGCCCTTCACGCGGATCTCGTTCCACAGGTAGTCGTAGGAGAGCGCGTTGGCGGCAACCGCCCAGGCGCCCGTCACGTCGATGCCCAGGCGACGCGGGTCGCACACGCTTGCCGCAAAGCAGATGTCACTGGGGATGACAAAGGCCTCGTGGCGGTCGCGCGGCGTCGGCACCACGAGCGCGTTGCGGCCGGCATCGGTGCTGTCGCCAGCGCCCAGTCCCAGGTCGCCCGCGGCATCCCAGTACGCGTCAAAGTCCTCATCGCTGCCGGTAAAGCTCGCCAGGCAGCCATCGGCCACAAAGATGCGGCCTGCCAGCTCGGCAAGTTTGGCGCGCAGGTCGTCCAGACGCTCGTCAAAGTGGTCGAGCAGATCGCGCAGGAACAGATAGAAATCCACGCCCGAGAGCTGCTCACGCACCACGGCCGAAGGCGAGCTGTAGCTCATCGCGCGACCGAGCGCCGCCGAGTGTCCGTTGTTGATAAAGCCCTGCTCAAGCCCAATGCGAATCTGCGTGAGCACGTCGCGCACGCGGTCGGCGTCGGCATCCGCCAGCAGCGTGTTCGACCACACCTCGCGCGGCAGGCTCGCCAGCGCATCGATCTTCTCGGACAGGGCGCCGGCGCTCACCAGCAGGTAGGGGCGCACGCCGTCCACGTCGGGCTGCGTCATGACCTCGGTCGTAAAGCTTAAAAAGCCCAGCTTGCCGGCGAGCAAGTTGTCGAGCTCCTCGGCCGAATGCTTGCGCGTGGGCAGCTGCTTGAGCAGGCGGCAGAGCAGCGTCACGTAGGGCAGGTCCTCAAATGCGACGCAGCTCAGGTCGAAGTATTGCATGGCGTAGGCCAGACGGTTGGTGGGGATGCCGTGGCGCAGGCAGGGGATGGGCGCAGTGGTGTCCACGACCAGCGGCGGCTCGGGGCGTGCCTCGCCAATGTCGGACACGCGCAGGCGCGGCAGCGTGGCCTTGGCCTCGGGCGTGTCCTCCGCCTCCTGCGCGGCACGCAGCGCGGCCGTGCGCTCGACCACGTCCGCCAGCTCGGCATCGGTCATGGCGTCGCGCTTGGCTGCCAGCTCGGCGGCCTCGGCACCCTCCGAACCCTCGGCGGCGTCCACCGGCACCAGCTCGACCAGTGCCATGTGATCGTTCTGCAGCACCAGCTCGCGCAGTAGGTCCTCAAAGTAGCTGCCGTCCAGCTCGCCGCGCAGCTCTTCGTACACCGGTCCGTACTTGAGCGCCAGCGTCGCGGCGTCGTCATCGTAGAGCCAGGTGCTCAGCGCGTCGCACGCAATGGCCACGCCGTCGGCGATACCGTAGTCGCGCTGGCGCAGGTCGTACTCGTTGCTGCTGATGATGGCCTCCAGGCGCTCGCGCGGAACGCCATGTTCGCATAAGTCGCGGCAGGCGTTCTGGAACACGCGGCGCAGCTCGCGCGCTACGCCGGGCTGCGCGTTTTGCAGCATGATGAGCTCGTAGGGCTGCAGGCTCTCGGCCGCGGTGTAGCTCACCACGTTGCCGCCCAGGCCGGCGGCCAGAATGGCCTTCTTAACCGGTGCTTCGTTGGAGCCCAGCAGCGCCTCGAACAGGATATCCGCCGCGATCGTGCGCTTGCGGTCGAGCGCGCTGCCCAGCACCAGGCCTAGGCCCACCAGGGCGTTCTCGGGCGTGGTGGCCATCTCGATGCGTTTATACTCGCAGGTCACGGGCGTCTGCGCATCCAGCGGATTGGGCGCCAGCGTGGACGGGTCATCGCCGGCGGCAACGGCTGCGTCCATGCGCCGACTTGCGGCACTCGGCTGCGACAGATAGCGCTCGTCCAAAAAGGCCAGGGCGCGGTCCACGTCCAGGTCGCCGTAGAGCGTGATGTAGGAGTTGGAAGGATTGTAGTGGCGCGCGTGCGTGTCCAGGAACTGCTCGTAGGTGAGCGCGGGAATCGCGCGCGGGTCGCCACCGCTCTCGTGCGCATAGGCGGTGTCGGGATAGAGCGCGGCGTTGACGGCGTCGTCCAGCACACTCATGGGGTCGGACAGCGCGCCCTTCATCTCGTTGAACACCACGCCGTTATAGCGCAGCGTGCCCTCGCGCAGGCTGGCGGCGCTGCCTTCGCCCTCGGCGCTCTCCGGCAGGTCCAGCTCGTAGTGCCAGCCCTCCTGCTCAAAAATGGTGGGCTTGGTATAGATGGCCGGGTTGAACACCGCGTCCAGGTACACGTCCATCAGGTTGTACAGATCCTGCTCGTTGGTGGTGGCAACGGGGTAGATGGTCTTGTCGGGGTAGGTCATGGCGTTGAGGAACGTCTGCATGGAGCTCTTGATCAGGTCGACAAACGGCTCCTTGACGGGGAACTTGGCCGATCCGCACAGCACCGAGTGCTCAAGAATATGGAACACGCCGGTGGAATCGGCCGGCGGCGTCTTAAAGCCAATGGCAAAGGCCTTGTTTTCGTCGTCGCACGCCAGGTACAGCAGGCGAGCGCCCGAGGTAGTGTGGCGCAGCACGTAGGCGTCCGAGTCGAGCTCGGGCACGGTCTCGCAGCGCTCGACGGCAAAGCCGTGGCAGGTGGTGCCGGGTACCAGCAGCGCGGCGGCAGCGGCGCGCGGGTCGGTTGAGGTGGTGGGCATATGCAGTCTCCTTTGACGCCCCAGCGGGGGCGAATCGAGTCGAATCCTCGAGAGTATACCCATATGGGGCCGCGGCTCTGCGGCGAACTGGCGGTTATGCCGATGGGAAGTCGATGCGTCCTGGCCGCCTGTCGAACGAGAGCGGAAAATCGGACGGACGAGCGTGAATATTTGGACGCAAATTGAATGAGAGTGGATTTTCGGACGGAATCAGCCTCAAAACGCCCAAAAACCGTCCAATAATCCACGTTCATTTCCGGACCGTCCAATAATCCACGCTCATCCGCCGCCCGCGCATCTCTCGTCTCTCATTCGTCACTAATACGAGAGATAGCAGAAAGACGAGAGATGATTACGAGAGATAGCTGAGAGACAGACAGACCGACGGCCTGTCGGGGCATGCGTCGCTGTCAGATTGATGCCGCGCGCGGAGCAGCTGCACGTTCACCCTCGCCCCCACCATCCCGCCATTTCACACACCGCGCATCGAAACCTGCGGCAAAGCAGTTACAATAGCCCAATGTGCATCGCGCACGACGATGATATCGGCGCCCGCGACTGGGGGAGAATACATGGCAGAGCAACAGATAACGCCGGGGACCAAGCTTCAGGTGGCATTCGACGTGCCCATGGGCCAAAAAACCGACTTCAACATGCTCGCCACGTACAAAGAGGACCTGGACGAGGCGTACTTCCTTATGAGCGCGCCCATGCTCGCCGGCAAGCCGCTGCTCATGGACGAAAACCAAAAGCTGCTGCTGCAATACAAAGTGGGCGAGGAGACGTTCGTGCTGGCCGGCTACCCCGAGTCGGTCGAGAAAAAGGGCATCCGCACCTACTGGAAAATGCGCAAAGTCGCCGAGCAGCGCACCTTTGTTAAGCGTCGCGACGAGCGTTTTAAGGTCGCCATGCGCCTGACCTACCAGCGCGACAACGCGCCGACCCCCGAGCCCGAGGACGCCATGACCATCGACATCTCGGCCGGCGGTCTGGCTATCTACCTCAACGATTACCCCGACGTGGGCGAGGCCCTGGCCGTGAAAATGCCCACGATCCGCCTGCAGGGCGAGCGCCACGAGCTGCCCGAGCAGCTGGGCATCGTGTGCTGGGTGCGCCGCGCGCCCAAGGGCAGCCTGTACCGCAACGTCTGCGGCCTGCAGTTCCGCTACGCCGACGACATGGAGCGCGAGCTCGTCAAAGAATACGTCGGCTACATCCGCGCCAAATATAAGATCTGATCGCCATGGCTCTGTTCAAGCGTAACGACAACAAAGATCAAGCTGCCGAGGATTTGCCCGAGGATTTGGCCGAGGGTCAGGCCAAGGACACGTCGCAGGACGCGCCCGGCGCCAATGCCGAGGAAGTGCCCGGCGAGGACTCCGCGCCCGAGCAGGCTCCCACCTCCCGTAAGCGCTTCGGCAAACCCAAGCGTAAGCCCAAGCGCGACCTGCGCGGCGTGGTGCGCATCGAGGAGTTGGAGCAGGCGCTGGCCGACCAGGACCTCGACGACATCGACCCCGACGCGGTCGTGTCCATGTATATGCCCAAGCGCCGCATGGAGCGCATCGGCGCGGCGCTGCTGCGCATGGACAAGCTGCAAAAGGCCCTCGTGGTGCTGGCGCTTGCCTTTGGCGTGCTGTTTGCCCTGTCGTTTATGCAGGAAAACATGGGCAACTTCACCATCAACCTCAACCGCCTGGAGCTGTTCCGCCGTGGCGTGGCCATCGCCGACAACGGCGACTTTAACAACGCCACCGCGCGCCTGGCCGCCGACGCCGTGGACAACGGCACCAATATCGCTACCGAGGACCTGCCCGACAACCTGGACGACATCGACGGTAGCCACAACGGCAAGAACTACGTGGCGTACACCTTCTATATCCGCAACGCCGGCAAGACCGATCTGGGCTATAGCGCCAAGCTCAAGGTGGTCAGCGCTAGCAAGGGCGTGGAGAAGGCCGCGCGCGTGAGGGTGTATCGCAATGGCGAGCCGACGACCTATGCGGCGGCTGCGGCCGATGGCAGCCCCGAGCCCAACACTGAGCCGTTTGCGTCCAAAGACGTGGTGACGACCATCAGCCACGCGAACTTCCGCGTGGGCGACGTGGACAAGTACACCGTGGTCATTTGGCTGGACGGCGACGACCCGGAGTGCGTGGACAAGATCATCGGCGGCGCGGTGGAGTTCGGTTTCGATTTTGATTCGTCCGAGACCGACGATTCGAGCCTGTTCGTTAAGTTCGTGCAGGATATTGCCGACACCCTGACCGGCAACGACCCCATTAGCGCGAGCGGCAACGAGGCGCCCGATTACTACAAGGAACACAACGTGACTTGGAGTAACCGCCGCAACCAAAAGAACTCGCCCGCAGGGGACGGGAACAAGTAGAACGAACAAGCGCCGGGCCGGGAGTGATTTCCCGGCCCGGCGCTTTTGTTATGCGGAGACTTTGTCTGCGGAGGTAGCGCCGTTGCCAGCGGCGTCGTCCAGCAAGAACAGTCGCAGCGCGAGCTTGATCGCGTAGCCCGGTTTGATCTGCGCCGTGTCTCCCATGCGTTCGTCCAGGTCGCTACAGTAGGCGTAGAGATCGCGGATGAGGCCTGCGCCCGAGAGCGTGAACATGTAGCCCGCGTCCGAAAGCGCGTTGGGTGCTGCGGGCAGCCCCGCAGCCGCACAAAAGCTCGCGAGGTCGGGAGCCATGACGGCCTTGTGGTCGATTGCAGTGCCACGGTCCTGAGCGACCTGCTCCTGCTTGCGGGTGTACGACAATGCCGCCGCCAGTACAAAGCTGGGCGTGGGCGCATTGACGTCGCCGGTGGTGGCGACGAGCTTGCCGGCCGCTTGCGTGACCAGCCAGGCGACTTCGCGCTGACAGCGAACGGCCTTGCGCGTCACCGGCTTAATCGATCCGGTGGAAACGCTTCCCTTGGGTTGATTAGCGGCAGGCATGAGCCCTCCCAACAAATAGCCCGTTTAGCAGGCAAAAATGACACGTGCCACACCAGTATAGCGAGTGGGGAAGGGCTAGGGCGAAGCTCGGCGGAGGGTGAATGTATGCGATGGCGTGGCACTGCGGTCGCAAGGCTTAAGAGGGACTTACGGCTTTGCGGGAGAGAGATCAAATAAGGTAAACGATGTTCACATAGCACCACATATAACCCGAGGTAGACCTATGAATCTGCCGGAATGTAGGCTGCCGAAAACTCATAAGGAAATCGTAAGAATTGTGGTATTCTCAATTCCATGTCTAAAGGATGGGCAAGCAACATCCAACACGAAAGCGCGGGCTCCCCTTCCGGGCTTCTCGAGGGTCATTTGGGATGAATGGGGAAAGAAAGGGGTCCGTATGGATACCAAGGCATTAAAGAAGCAGATGGGCGCCGCCATCGCCATGGTCCTTGTGGCAGCCGTAGCCCTCGGCTCCGCCACCTTCGCATGGTTTGTGACGAACAGTAAGGTTGACGCTACCACTACGAATATCGCCGCTCAATCTAATGCTGCGTTTATGACTATCAAACAAGGCCCTACTGGTGCAAGCGCTGTCGATGACACGAGTGCGGTAACTTCAATCACTGGTCCTACCGAGCTTTATCCTGCTACGTTTGGTGAGCAAGCTAATTCCACCAAGGGTACGTTTGCGACTGGTTACGGCAAGGGTCTTGGTGACGCCACCCTTGCCAGCACTTTGACCACTGTTGGAGACCCTGACGCGGCGGACGAAAAGGGATATGCCAAGAAGGAGCAATTCAACATCAGCTCTAAGGGGCAGAACCTCAGCGACCTCAAGGTCGAGAGCGTCGAGGTTTCGGCGGATGCAGCTGCTGATCAGCTTTTGAAGACTTCCTTCCGCGTGCTTGTCACTAATGCTAATCGCACTGCTTGGGTTGTATATGGTCTTGGGGATAAGGGCTACGAAATCAAGCTTTCTTCTGAGACTAATGATTCCGCACCGAATCTCGGCTCTGTGACCGCTGGCCAAGATACTCTCGTTAATGTGTATGTGTTCTACGAGGGCTCCGATGTCAACATTCATACGAAGAACCTTCAGGAGAATAAGCTTAAGGCTTCGCAGAGTGTGAAGATTAATTTCACTGCAACTGCGGAAAACAAGTAATCGCAGTTACGGCTTATGGCTTGCGAAGGGCAGGTTCCCAGCCCGGGATCCTGCCCTTTTTCTTAACGGAGGGAGGCGACGGATATGCATGATTCGGTAAAGAAGCTCAAGATTCAGCTTATTGGAGCGGCGCTGACCGTCGTCGTCTCGGCGGTAGCGCTTTCTGCAACTACCTACGCATGGTTTGTCACGAATAGTAGGGTTCATGCGACTACCAGCACCATTTCAGCTCAAGCGAATGGCATGGTGCTCCAAATCGTTGAGGGTGACACACCCGACCACGGCTCCGACACCTCCACGGTTGCTTCTGCAACCGGTCACGAGATTAGCCCGTCATCGACGAACGATGCCAAAAACTGGTACGTTCCCAAAGGCTGGCAGGGCGTTAACGTGAGCACCTATCAAAAGGTCGACACATCCATTTCGGGTGAGGCTCCTGGCAAGTACACCATTCAAGGCAACGATTACTATGCATTTACCGCTGCGAATTACACGCTGTATACCGTGGCGAACACCGGCGTTGCCGATGTGTATTTGGACGCGAGCAACGGCTCGCCCATAACGATTACGCAGCATGGCGGCACGCAGAAATGGTTCGACAAAATCAAAGGCAGCCTGCGCGTGGGCATTGTGATTAACGGAGAGCTGCGCGTTGTCTACGCGCCATCTGCTCCCTCGACAACCGATACGGGCAACGATGTGACTACCGTTGCGGGTTGGTCGTGCGTCGACTCTGAATTTCTGAACAAGGTCGTTGCCCCTACGTATTTGCACCTTTCTGGCACCGATTCGCTCGATCAAAACGGCGATAACTGGGGTGCCACGAAAGCGGGCGAAGGCTACATTAGGCCGAGCGGCAACGCGCAAAAGGTCGCTTCGAGCGTCGATTACAACGGCACGAACATGAAGATCGTCATCTGGATGGAAGGTACCGACTCCGACTGCCAAAACTGGTCTGAGCAGAACAAGAACACTGCTGCTCCAACCTTTGACGTAACGGTCGGCTTGGTCGGCATCGTGCCGGATGGCAAGTAATTCAAAGCTCGCGATAGCTAAATAACGAGGGCCAGTTCTGGATTGAACTGGCCCTCGTTTTCTTTATGCTAAAAGCAGTTTAATTACAGCTCGTACACCTCAACCATGGCTTCGCCGATGCGGTGGGGTACGCCGGTGACGAGCGCGTTGCCCATGCAGAACGCACGATGACCATCGGTCATGCCGGTGTCCGTCCAGCCCTTCGGGAATCCCTGAAGCTGGTCGAGCTCGTCGGGAACGAGACGACGGAAACGGCCATCAGGGCATTCGATGACATGCTTAAAGCGACTGGCACCCGTGCCGCCTTCGCCGGTGAGGATGGTGCGGCTCGGCTTGTCGGTGGCATCCGGGAAGCTCATGGCTCCCTCGGAATACGTGTACGTAAAGCCTGTCTTTTTGATTGTTTGACGATCGAGCTCCTGCTCCTCGATACCTCGATGTTGCCCCTACAAATAAATCCCCTCACCGAGTTGCTTGTGAAACTTGGCGTGATGGTCGCGTGCCCAGGTAAAGAGCGCCTGGTCAAAGTCGGTGCGCGTGGCCGGGACGCCAAAGACGCCGGCAACTTCGACGCGCACAAACTCCAGTGCCGGTAGCTTGTTGATGGCAGTGAGGGCAAACGGGGACGAGGGCTCCTCGAACAGATAGCGGCTGCCTTGCAGCGCGTCGCAACTGGTGCACGTGTTGCCGAGCGACGGGGCTTTGGAGGCTCGCGCGCCTACGGGCTTGTAGCCGCAGCGCTTATGAAGGTAGTCGCGGATCTCGCCCGGCACGCAGCCAAGAGTGGGCACGATGGCGAGTGCGTTGGCGTTGGCCGTGTCGATGGCAATGTACCTGGCTTCGTTGGGCGCGTGCGCGATGGCGATGCTCTCGTCGTTATCGGTTCGACAGGGAATGCCGAAGGCCGCGACCGAGGTCTCTTTGTGACACTTCCAGCACTCGCGCTTGCCCAGTACTAGATATATATACGGCGCTGAGGGGTCGGATCGGTCAACACCGGGCAGCCACTCGGCAAAGGGCTCGGGGTTGACGCCGCTGGGTACATACCAGATCTTCTTGGTCCGGTCCCATTTGGCGCCCAGCGCCTTGGCTTCTTCTTTGTGCGAAAAGGGGACATCGAGCTCGGTGCGCATGGCGGCTCCTTGGTGCTGCAGGTGCAAGTGGCTCAAGGATACCGCAGGGCGCAGACATCGCGGCGTTTTGTCGAGAAGTTGCGGCTCGGATGGGTTCGAGACGCGTTGGTCTCGGCCTCGGTGGCTATTGACGCGGTTTTGTGCATGGGCAGGGTGGTTGCTTGGGCGGTTGGAGCTGCCAGCGGATTTGGCGACATAAAACAAAACAGCCCAGAGACATAGTCTCTGAGCTGCGAACATTTGGTGGGCGTTAGAAGATTTGAACTTCTGACCTCTTC
>ERZ857801.3363-NODE-3363-length-11327-cov-3.090845_pt1 | contig 11327 bp, 9 predicted proteins | sample MGYA00519762_ERZ857801 | MGnify/ENA primary metagenome ERZ857801 (study PRJEB31778, sample SAMEA3449368) | human gut metagenome | biome: human gut; feature: human-associated habitat; material: faeces | place: United Kingdom | collected 2010/2012 ...
TGTGATAAAGATCAATATTATGACCAAAAAAAACAATTTGTGTATAATCAAAGAGATACAAAACTTCACACATATACCAGAGAAGAAGCACTAATTAAATTAAACTTAATGGAATTATTTGATGTATCTGCTTGTGATAAACTTTTTGAAAAAAAATTATTTGATGAAATAAAGTTTCCATTACATAAGAAAAGTGAAGATACTTTTGTAATGTATAAATTATTTGATAAATGTATGAAGATTGTATATGATCCCATACCAATGTATCATTATCGACAAAGAGAGAATAGTATAACTAGAAATCCAAATATTAGTTTGGATGTTTTAGAAGCATGTCTTACACAGATTAATTTCTTTAAAGAAAAGTATCCTAAAATTGTATATGCTGCTTATACTGCTTTGGCCTTTAATAGTATATGGATATATAATTCATATATAAAATATTGTGTAAATAATCCGGAAGTAGTGAAGCAGTTGAAAAAAAATGTGAAAAAATCATATTTTTATGTATTAAAAAATAATTATTTATCAACTAAAAAGAAACTTATATGTACTTTATTTTACTTGTCAGTTAATCTTTACAAGTTTGTATGGAGAAGAAATGAATCTAAATATTAAAGTATCTGTCATTATTCCTTTGTATAACGGTAGAGATTATTTGAAAAGATGCATAGAGTCATTTGTTCAAAAGGATAATGAACAATTTGAATTTATTTTTGTTGATGATGGCTCAACAGATGGTTCATATGAGTATTTTTTACATTTAAGGCCTAATGAGAACTTTAATATTTATAGACAAAATAATAAAGGAGTTTCCTCTGCAAGAAATTTAGGAATTAGAATGGCCAAAGGCGATTTTCTCACTTTTGTAGACGTAGATGATTATGTTTCTAAAGATTATTGTAAGAATATTTTGAGTTTTCTGAATTATAATATAGATTTGATTATATTTGGTTATAAAGTAGTAGATGAGCACGGTAGAAAAATACGCGAGTCAAATGATATAGAAGATAATAAAACTACAGATTTAACTTTAAATGAATTTATAGATAATTTGAATAGTATAAATTATTATTTGGGATATCCTGTTAATAAGGTTTTTAAACGATCTGTTTTAGAAAAAAAAGGTATATTATTTGAAGAAGATGAAAAATTGTTTGAAGACATGCATTTTTTAATAAAATATGCAATAGCTGCTGATTCTATTATCTACATCAATGAACCATTATATTATTATGTCGAAAGAAGTGACAGTGTGTCTAATAAGTTGACATTAACAAGAGACATAAGTGCTTTTTATGCATTAAATAGAATGTTGAATTTAGTTCTTGATAGTCAAGTATATAGTGAAAATTTTACACTTTTTTGTGTGAATAGGTATTATATATTTTTAGTCAACATTATGAAAAACAGATATGACGATAGATCTAATATGTTGCTCTTTAAGAAAATGATATTAATAAAGTATAGAAAGTATTTTTTTTGGATTATAAAAAATAAGAGAATACGTATAAAACAAAAGTTGAAGTATCTAATTTTGATGTTTAAGTAGGTGATATAATGATGGAACCATTAATTAGTATAATTGTACCAGTATATAATGTTGAAAAATATATTATAAAATGTATTAAGAGTATCATTGGTAATTCATATAAAAATATTGAAGTTATAGTTGTAAACGATGGGAGTACTGATAGTTCAATAAATTTATTAAAAACTATTGATGATGTGAGAATAAAAATATTTAATAAGGAAAATGGAGGACTTTCTGACGCGAGAAATTTTGGGCTTGAACAAGCAAAAGGAGAATTCATTATGTTTGTAGATTCAGATGATTATATTCATCAAGATATGGTTAGAAAATTGTATCATGAAATTATGGCATATGAAGCTGACCTTGCAATATGTGATTTTATATATGTTAATGAAAATGGAGAGGTGCTATCAAATGTAGAAAATCAATTTACTTTAGAAGAAAGTGTTATGGAACCAAAGGAATTATTTGATAGGTATTTGTTACCAAATTTTGGTAAGTTTATACCTGCGTGGAACAAATTATATAAATCTAGTCTTTTTAAAGAAGAAAGGTTTGATTGTAATAAATTACATGAAGATGAATTTATACTTCATAGAATTATATCTAAGTGTAAAAAAATAGTATGTTCTTCTGATAAACTATATTATTATGTTCAGAGACAAAATAGTATAATGAATAAAAAAAAGAGTATTAGGAATTTAGATGCAGTTGAAGCCTTATATTATAGATTTATATATTTTAAAGAAAATGATTATTATGAATTATTACCTAAAGTAGAAGAAAATATGACATGGATTTTTCGTACTGTTATCCCGAATTTAAATGGCAATGACATGAAATCAGATAGATTTCTCTACATTGTATCACTTTATAAAAAGATTATTCAATTTTTGTTTTTACATGGTAAAATATCCTTTAAAAGAAGAATAAGATTTCTAATTTTTATGCTATTTAAAAATTATTATTTTAAATTCTTATATATAATTGTTGATGAATAAACGGAGGTAAATAATGAGATTATTGGATAGAATTAGTGATAGGTATAATAAAGATAAATTTTATAAAAGTATTAAGAATAAAATTCATGATAAACATATATTCCTTTTAGGTACACCATTACATGGTAATATTGGAGATCAAGCTATTGCTATGGCAGAAATAAAATTTTTAAATGAAAAGTTTCCAGAATATGAAATTATTGAAATACCAGATGTGTTTTTAAGAGGCAATATAAAAAAATTAAAAAATATTATTAAAGATGATATGATTTTATTACATGGTGGAGGATTCATTGGATCTCTTTGGCCAGTAGTAAATGATATGTTAAATAATATTATTAGCACATTTTGTAATAATGATATAATAATTTTTCCTCAAACTGTATATTTTGAAAATAATGATAATATAAGAACTCAAAAGGAAATTTTTGAAAAAGCAAAAAAATTGATTATTTGTTGTCGTGAAAAGTATTCATTTGAATTTTGCAAAAAACATTTCAATGTCAATACTATACTTTGTCCTGATATGGTAACATATTTATCATATAATAAAAATGTATATCATAAGAAGGATATTGTTATTTTTTGTAAGAGAAGTGATAAGGAAAATGTTATAGATGAAAGTGAATTTATAAAAATTGTTGATTTAGTTAAGAATACATTAGGATTAAGTCCTGTTTATAGTGATACAGTTGTTGATTATGATATTGATTTAGATCAAAGAAATGAACTTGTTTTAGAAAAGATTAAAGAATTTGGTGAAAGTAAATTAGTAATTACAGATCGATTACATGGAATGGTCTTATCTGCATTAGCAAATACCCCATGTATAGCAATGTCAAACATAAATTGGAAAGTAAAAGGAATATATGAATGGATAGCAAACAATAACTATATTAAATATTGTGATAATATAAGTGATTTTAATAAAAAATTACAAGAAATTCTAGAATTTTTAAATACTGATAATACATTCGATAATACTAATTTAAATAACTATTTTAATGAATTGGCAGATATAATAGAAAGAAGAATCTAATATTTATGGAATTAATATCAGTTATCATACCAGTTTATAATGTTAAAGATTTTTTAGAGGAATGTATTAATAGTGTGATTAATCAATCATATCAAAATTTACAAATACTTTTGATTGATGATGGATCTAAAGATGAAAGTGGTAAATTGTGTGATTTATTTTCAAAAAAGGATTCTAGAATAAGTGTTTTTCATAAAAAAAATGGTGGATTAAGTGATGCAAGAAACTTTGGATTAGAAAAAGCTATAGGTGAATATATTGCTTTTGTAGATAGTGATGATGTATTACATGTAGATTTTATTAAAAATCTGTATTTAGCAATGAAGAATAACGATGCAGACATAGGGATATGTAGATATCAAAGGTTCATTCAGATAAAAGAGAAAATACAATACAAAGAAGTTAATGAATACTTAATGAATTCATTTGATGTGTTAAAAAATATACTTTTTCAAAGAGATCAAACATTATTCTCTGTTGCAGCGTGCACTAAACTTTACAATAAACATATTTTTGACCACATTAGATTTCCTGTGGGTAAATTGAATGAAGATGTTGCTGTTATTATTCCTATAATGAAAAAAGCTAATAAAATAGCTGTTGTAGATCAAATACTATATAATTATCGTTTAAATGAAAATAGTATTACAACAAGTAATTTTTCAGTTAAAAGAATGGATGTCATAAGTATTTTAAATGATATGAAATTAAAATATGCTGATAATAAAATTATTTCAAAAGGTATTATTTCGATGTTATATTGTAGATCTATAGAATTAATGTATTTAGCATCTACAGATAGTCAAAATGCAATTTATGTAGAGGAATTATGGAGATATATAAAAACATATAGATGGATAATTTTATCTAGTAAAGATGTTAGACCAATGACTTTTTTTTCAGCATGCATTTCATTGCTTGGTAAGAATACATTAATAAGATTAATGCATATAAAAAAGAACAGAGAAGTAAAAAAAATAAGGAGTTGATTTACTTGATTGATTTTTTTATAGATTTTTTTAATGAATTTAAAAATAAAACTGTCAGAGAGATACTTGTATATGTCTTCGGAATATTTATACTAATGTACTTTTCTTCTATTATTTGTCCTATTGTTGCAAAAATTATAGCACTAATTTTAATTCTTGCTACAGTATTATTATCGATAAAATATATTTTTATAAATCCAAAAATTATATTAATATGTAATCTCTTTTATTCAATGTTTATAAAATATATTATTACTATTTCAAATATTCCATATGCAGTAAATTATATATCTGATTTATTAAATGTTTTCGTAATAATTAGTATTATATATTATATTTTCGTGAGGAAAAGTTTGAAATTTCATAAACATTTTAAAATTTTGTGCTTGTTTTTAGGAATATTGTTTGTTTTTCATATTTTAGGTTTCATTATCAATGATTATTCTATATTACAATTATTTTGGGGTATGAGAAATTTATATCGTTTTTATATATTTTTATTTGGTTGTATTATTTTTCTGACAAAAGAAGATATTTACAGTATATTCGAAGTGTTTCTTGAACTAATACCATATTGTTTAATTTTATGCTTTATTCAATTGTTTATATTACATAATCATTCAGATAATGTTGGAGGAATTTTTGGAGTAGATAAAGGGTGTAATGGATATTTAAATATATATTTATGTTTGACAATGATATATGCTTTATTTAATTTTTATAATCATAGATTTTCAATTAAGAAGTTAGGAATAATAAGTATATTATTAATTACAATTGCACTGCTTAGTGAGTTAAAGTATTTTTATATTGAATTTGTTTTATTTATTGTTATATATTATATACTCTTTGATAGAAATAAAAAAGCTAATTTAAAATATGTTTTTGGTGGGTTTATAGTTATAGTTTCGATGATAATTCTTTTGTACATATTATACCCTGATTTTAATAATTTCTTTTCATTAGATTATATGTACTATTATCTATTTGAACGAGGATACTCGCTAGGGGAAGGTCAATTAAATCGATTAACATGCATACAGCAACTTACACAAGGATATATAACAGAACCTTTAAATCAGTGGATTGGGATTGGATTAGGAAATGCTGATACTTCGAACTTTTCTTTTTTAAATTCTAATTTTTATCAATTATATGGTGTACAACTAAGTTATACATGGTTTATGTTGGCAATGCTATTTATTGAAACTGGGTATATAGGTATTATTTTATATCTTTTACCATTTGTATATATTTTATGTGTGTCGGTAAAAGAGAATATATCATTATTAAATAACAAAAAAAATGCTGATTTCATATTTTGTGCATTGATGATATTTGCAGTATTTATGCAATTCTTTTATAATTCTTCATTAAGAAACGAGGCGGCTTATATGATATATTTTGGTATTTCACTTTTCTTTGTATTAAATAAAGAGAAATTAGGAAGGAGAGAAGGCATAAAAGCCAATAATCATGAATAATAGAACAGTAAATTCTGCAAGAAATGTTATAATAGGTTTGACCAATCGAATAGTCATTCTCTTGTTAAATTTTTTAGGTAGAAAGTTATTTATTCAATATATTGGGGTTGAATTATTAGGGTTAAATGGGTTGTTTTATAATGTATTGCAATTTTTAACACTTGCTGATTTAGGATTTGGCACTGCGATGGCATATAGTTTTTATAAACCTTTGTCAGAAAAAGATAATTCTAAACTAACAGCTCTAACAAATTTTTATGCTAAAGTATACAACATTATTGCTTTGAGTGTACTAATATTAGGAATTATGATAATTCCTTTCTTAAAATATATAATAAATTTACCTTCGTCCGTTGATCATATATATTTTTATTATTTACTTTTCTTAGCAAATACTGTTTTTTCATATGTATTAATTTATAAATCAACTTTGCTAAGAGCTGATCAAAAAGGTTTTATAATTGATAAAGTGAGTATAATAATTAATGTGATACGAACAATAACACAAATTATATCTGTTGTAGTTTTTAAAAATTATACAATATATCTTTTAATTGCTATTTTTTCTACGTTGATAAATAATATTGTTATTTCTAGAATTGCAGATAGAACATATCCATATTTAAAAGAAAATGCTAACTCATTATCGAAAAATGAAAGAAAAGATATTTTTAGTAACTTAAAATCTGTCTTTATATATAAATTCTCAAGTACATTATTAAATAGCGTTGATAATATTTTGATTTCTGTTATTTTAGGTACTATTACAGTAGGTTTATATTCTAATTATCAAACTATTATTATGAATATTTCTCAAATTGTTACAATTGTTTTTTCTTCTGTGACTGCTAGTATTGGTAATTTAGTAATAACAGGAAAAGTGTCAGAAAAATATAAAATTTTTAAAACAATGCAAATGTTAAGTTTTTGGCTAAGTGCTGTGGTAAGTATTGGAATATTTAATTTATCTAATGAATTTATCACATTGTGGCTAGGCGAAAGTTTTGTATTTGATCAGACTGTTGTTGCTGCAATGTCATTTAATTTATTTTTCTCAACATCAATGCAACCTTTATGGTCTTATAGAGAGGCAACTGCCTTGTATCAAAAAACAAAATACGTAATGTGTATAACTGCATTATTAAATCTTATTTTATCAATACCATTAGGGTATATATTTGGTTTAAGTGGTATAATTTTTAGTACAGTATTTTCTAGGATACTTACATATTTTTGGTATGAGCCTATTATTCTATTTCAACAGTATTTTAAAATTAGCCCTAAAAAGTATTTCTTTGAGTATTTTCTAAATATATTTATTGTAATAATTTTAATGATTTTGATGGCTGCTATTTTGGGATGGATAGGAACAGGTGGCTTTTTACTTTTATTATTGAAAGCAATTTTATGTGTCTTAATAGTATCAATTGCGTATATAGCACTATATTATAGAAGTGAACAGTTTAAAATACTGGAGGAAAAAGTATTTCAATTGTGTCATTTGAAATAAAATTTAAGAAGGGGAGCATAAGATGTTAGATATTAAATCAAATATTAAAAAATTTATATGTTTTCTAAATGGGAATAAATATAACATATTATCACCGACTGAGACCTTAAAGTATATAAAAAATAAGAAAATTTCTTTTGCACGCTTTGGGGATGGAGAAATGGATATTATTTTAGGCGGTAACATTGGTTTTCAAGATGATGATATTGAATTAAAAAAAAGACTTGAGGAAGTATTGCAGTGTAATAATCAAGAACTACTGATTGGGATTGTTGATGCACTTAATTATCGCTCTTTAAAACTATTAACTACTGATAGCAAGAAATTTTGGATAAATAATTTATATAACACGAGAAAGACATGGGATAAATATCTTAATAAGAATCAATGCTATGGGAATGCGAATGTAACTCGCTTTTATATGAGATTTAGAGATAAGAAATTATCAAAAGAAATTATGAATGAATTTAAGAAAATATGGGATAATAGAAAAGTAATAGTTGTTGAAGGAAGATACACTAGATTCGGTGTTGGAAATGAAATATTATCTAACGCATTATCAGTACAGCGTATTTTATGCCCGGGAAAAAATGCTTTTAATAAATATAATGATATATTAGAATTTTGTAAAGAAATCTCAGATGAAGATACTTTATTTATTTTAGCTTTAGGACCAACTGCTACTATCTTAGCGTATGATTTATCTTTATGTGGTTTTCAAGCGATAGATTTAGGACATTTAGATATAGAATTTGAATGGTATAGAAAAAAACAAGATCATAAAATTGCAATTTTACAAAAATATACTAACGAAGTAAGTGAGAATGATAATCTTGAAGATTTTCATAATGATATTTACGAAAAAGAAATTATTAAGATAGTGAATTAATATATTTAAATTAAATTCAATTATATGTCAGCAAATTATATAAGTATTAATAATATTACTTGTTTGTTTCCATAGAGTATAATTACTAAGTTTATCTAACAACAAAAATTTAAATATTATTTGGATTATATATATTAACTAAAGGAGAGGATCATTTATTTAATTAACAATATATATTACTTTGAATTGATATGAATGATATTTCCAGATAGATATGAAAAATTTAACATAATAAAAATATTTAAATTTAGATTTTTAAAGCGTTCTTGAAAAGTCCACATGAATATGCTACCATGTGAAAGATGAAGAAAAGAGGGATAGAATGGCAAAACATACAAAGGAAAGTTTTATTTCTAAAATAACATCATGGAAAGTCATTTTAGGAATACAAGTTGTTGCTTCTTTATTATTGATTATACTTGTTTTTAAACTCAATGCTTTACCATTATTATATACAATGGTGTTGATAGGTATTGTTGTTTTATTGGCTTTAATATCATTTTTATTGATGAAGCCATCAAAGACTACTGGTAAAGGAAAAATTAGAAATATTATTGGAAAAGTTATTAGTTTATTATTATCAGTTTTCTTAATGATTGGATCTTTATATATCGCTCAAGGAAATTCAGTTATTGATGCTATTTCTGGAGCAAATACAAAAACAACGAGAATTTCTCTTGTAGTTATGAAAGATAGTAATTATAAAGAAGTTTCGGATTTGAAAAATCAAACAATTGAAGCAAATCTAGATGATGAAGATAATGCGAAATACATGAGTAAAGCTATTGAAGCATTAAATAAAGAAGAGTCAACAATTAAGGTTGAGAATGCATCAAGTTATGCACAAATGGCAGATGATCTTTATAATGAAAATACAGAAGCTATCTATATCAATGAGGCAAACTACGGTATGTTAGAAGAAGAACATGATACATTCTTAAATGATACAAGAGTTTTATGGTCATATGATATTGTTGAACAAACTGAAGATATTTCTAAGAATGTTAATGTTACAAAAGAAGCATTTACAATTTTCATTAGTGGTATTGATACAACAGGACCTGTTTCTACAGTTTCACGTAGTGATGTCAATATGCTTGTGACTGTTAATCCAACAACAAAGCAAATTTTAATGACAAGTATTCCTAGAGATTATTATGTTACTCTAGCAAATAGAGGAGAAAAGGATAAATTAACTCATGCTGGATTAGGTGGAGTAGAAAACTCTGTAGCAACAATTGAAGATTTTATGGATATTGATATTAACTATTATGCTAGAGTTAATTTTACATCTTTAATTGAGATGGTCGATGCTTTAGGTGGTATAACAGTATATTCTCCAGTTTCATTTACAACAATGCACGGTGGATATCAGATTCATGAAGGAAATAATGAAATGGATGGAGATAAAGCATTAGGATTTGTAAGAGAACGTTATGGTTTATCTGGTGGAGATAACGATCGTGTTAAAAACCAGCAAAGAGTTTTAACGGGAATGTTAGAAAAAGCAATGTCACCTGCAATTTTAACAAATTATTCAAGTGTATTGAGTTCTATTGAAGGTTCATTTGAAACAAATATGTCATCTAGTGAAATTACAAGTTTAATCAAAATGCAGTTGAATGATATGTCTTCATGGGATATCTATCAAGTTCAGTTAAGTGGTAGTGGACAAATGATGACTGGTGGTTCATATATGCCAAATAATAGACTTTATTATATGGTTCCAGATGAAAGTAGTATTAATGAATGTTCATCATTGATTCAACAAATGGTTAATGGTGAAAAAATTAATGTTGAACAAAGTGAATAACGATTTAGGAATAGCAAATTAAGCTATTCCTTTTGTATATATTATGTGAAATTTGTATGATTTTGTTGTTATGTTATATGGAAATTGATATAATAATATTCAGGAAATAAAATAAAGGGAGTTGAATACGATGAATAATGTAACGCTTGTCGTTATGGCAGCAGGAATAGGAAGTCGATTTGGAGGAGGAATCAAGCAATTAGAACCAGTAGGACCTAATGGTGAAATCATTATGGATTATTCTATCTATGATGCCTTGGAAGCTGGTTTTAATAAAGTTGTCTTTGTTATTAGAAAAGATTTAGAAAAAGACTTTGATGAAATCATAGGACAGAGAATGAAAAAGAAAGTTCATGTTGAATATGCTTTCCAGGAAGTTGATAACATTCCTGAAGAATATAAGGATAAGTTTGCAGGACGTACAAAGCCTTGGGGTACAGGACAGGCTATTTTAGCATGTCAAGGTTTAGTTAATGAACCATTTTTAGTTATCAATGCAGATGATTATTATGGAAAGGAAGCTTATAAAGAAGCATATCAATATCTAACACAAGAACATCCAAAGAATCCAATGCCAGTATGCATGGTAGGTTTTATCTTAAAGAATACACTCAGTGATAATGGGGGAGTGACAAGAGGAATCTGCCAGATTGCAAATGATAAGCTGATAGATATTGTGGAAACACATAATATAGAAAAAATTGATGGAAAAGCTGTTGTAGAAGGAAAAGAGATAGATCTCAATTCAGCAGTATCTATGAATATGTGGGGATTATATCCAGAGTTCATAGAAATGCTAGAACATGGATTCAATGACTTCTTAAAAGAAACACCATCAGATAACTTAAAAGCAGAGTATCTGTTACCAACAATTATAGGAGATATGTTACATAACAATGAAGCAGAAGTCATAGCATTAAAATCACATGATGAATGGTTTGGAGTGACATATAAAGAAGATAAAGATTATGTAAAAGAAAATATCAAGTTATTAGTTGAAAAGGGAATGTATCCACAAAAAATTTAATAGAATCAATCTAAAAGCAAGTTAACAATGATAGTTATCTT
>ERZ857801.3374-NODE-3374-length-11295-cov-3.217349_pt1 | contig 11295 bp, 9 predicted proteins | sample MGYA00519762_ERZ857801 | MGnify/ENA primary metagenome ERZ857801 (study PRJEB31778, sample SAMEA3449368) | human gut metagenome | biome: human gut; feature: human-associated habitat; material: faeces | place: United Kingdom | collected 2010/2012 ...
ACTTCCGTCTGTTCGACCGTTTGAACGGTTCTATCGACTGGTATACCCGTCGTACCGAGGATATGTTGATCGCGTCTCCTCTGCCCTATACGACCGGTTTTGCTTCGCAGGCCCAGAACGTGGGTAAGATTCGCAACAGCGGTGTGGAGGTTCAGTTGGATGCCGAGATTTTCAATACCAACGACTTCAAATGGACGGCCGGCGTGAACTTTGCGGCCAACCGTTCGAAAGTGCTCGAACTTGCTCCGGGTCAGGATTTTATAGGAACGACTTTGCGTTATGTCAAGGGCGAACAGCTTTATACCTATTGGTTGTATGACTATGCGGGGGTGAATCCTCAGAACGGTAACGCGTTGTGGCGTAACGAAGAGGGGCTGTTGACCGAGAATTACGGAGAGGCTCGCCGTATCAATGCCGGTTCTCCCGAACCTCTGTGGACGGGCGGTTTCAATACCGAGCTTTCTTGGAGAGGCATATCGCTGGGCATTCAGCTCGAAGCCCGCTATGGTAACAAGGTGTTGAACCAAGACCGTTCGTTGTTCGAAGCAGACGGCTCTTACGGCGATTCGAACATTTGGAAAGGCGCCATGAATTATTGGAAGAAACCGGGCGACACCAATGTATTGCCGAAACCGGTTTACAACAATTCGAGCAACAGCTCTGCTATTTCTACCCGTTATCTCGAAGATGGCAGCTACTTGCGTATCAAGGATATTACGCTGGCATACAGCTTGCCTTCGAAATGGACCAAAAAGGCATTGATGAGCGGTGTCCGCATCTATGCCAGCGCATTGAACCTCTATACGTTCCACAACATGAACTACTGGGATCCCGAACACGGAACCTCGGGTGCTACCATCATCAGTTACCCGATGACCCGTTCGATGATCGTGGGTGTGGATATTACTTTCTAATCAATTAAAAAAGAATTGTTACAATGAAAAAAATAATTTTATCGATAGCAGTTTTAGCGTTGGCTCTTTCTTCCTGCGAGGACTTCCTGACGAAGGAGCCGCCTATGGATCAGTCAGACGAATTGGCTCTGTCGACCTTTGAAGGGATCGACGGAGCGACGGCGGGTAACTATCGGGCAGTCATCTCGTGGTATGGGGCATCGTTCCCGTTGACATTCGACGTGATGTGCGGCAACGGTATGGTAGGCCCGGTCAATACAGGACGTATGCGTATGGAACCGGCATGGAACTATACTTCGACCAGCACGATGGGTCTTTGGTCGAGCGCATATAGCGCGATACTGGGCTGTAATAAAGCACTCACGGCGATTAACGAAGGAAAATTCTCGCGCGACGGGGTAAGCGACGAGCAAATCAACAACATCAAAGCCGAGAATTTGTTCTTGCGTGCTTTGGCTTACTTCGATTTGGTACGAGTTTACGCCCAACCCTACGGTTATATCAAGGCAAACGGTATTACCGGAGTAGAAGCGATGGGTGTGCCCATCGTGTTGAAGGACGACCTCTCGGCCCGTCCCTCCCGTAACACGGTAGCGGAAGTGTATGAAAACCTCATTATACCCGACTTGGTGGAAGCCGAACGCCTGATGAGCGACAGCTATGTGCGCGCCGGGGTGAAAGATGTCGTGGCCACGGTGACGAAACCGGTTATCCAAGCCTTGATGGCACGGGTGTATCTGCACCACGAAGATTGGCAGTTGGCCGCCGATTATGCGACGAAAGTGATCAAGAACGGGCGTTTCCGTCTGCTTTCGGGCGACCGCTTCGTATCGATGTGGGACGGCTCGGTAGACGTAGCCCCCCAATCGGGCAGCGAAATCATATTTGAAGTTTACGTATCCCAGAGCGACGGCAGCCGCAGTGACCTCGGAGACTACTTGACAGCACCCGAAGTTGCAGGTGGAGCCGGTTACGGCGACGTTCGAGTATCGAACGACCTCATCGATTTGTATGACGCAACCGATGTGCGCCTGACCGGATTGACGAAAACCAACAGTAAGTATCCGGGTTACCGATGGTCGACCAAGTATCCCGGCAAAGGCGGACTTCTGGCTTATAATAACGTGCCGGTGTTGCGTATCTCGGAAATGTATCTGATACGTTCGGAGGCTATTTACCGCGGAGCCACGGTGTCGGGCGTAACCGCCATCGACGATTTGAACCGCGTCGCCACGAACCGTAATGCCGAGGCTTACGCCACGGTAACGCTCGACAACCTGTTCGAGGAAAGCCGCAAGGAGTTCTTGTTCGAGGGTCATGTATTCTTCGATATGAAACGATTGCAGAAGTCGTTGGTTCGGACCGATTACGACTTGGATCCGCTCATGAAAAATATCGATTTCCCGAGCTATCGTTGGGCATTGCCAATTCCCGAGAACGATATTTTGTATAACGACAATATGGATCAGAATCCCGGTTATCAAAGCAAATAAATTTTAATAGAAGACAATTATGAAAATAAGTAAATTTATATATGCGGCTGTTGTAGGAGGGGTGTTAGCTTCGTGCCAATCGGTGGATACTCCTATGTTCAGCGATAAAGATGCATTCGTGGCTTTTGACAGTAAGTCCACTTCCATAGCCGAGAATGCCGGTAGCGAGGTTAAAATACCCGTTTCGTTGGTCGCTTCCAAAGGGCTCGACGTGTCGGTGGGTTTTGAAATCGATACGACTGCCTATGCCGGTAAAAACGCTGCGAAAGAGGGCGTGAATTACCGTTTGAAAAATACGTCGAATACTTTGTCGTTTACCGCTGACGGCGAGATGGTCGCTTACATATTGATCGAACCTATCGATAACGACGACTATAATGGCGATGTGTGTTTCGATATCAAACTTTCTGCTCCCGAAGGCTGTAATTTAGGTGCGAACTACACGACTACCGTCACCATCAGCGATGACGACCACCCGCTGGCTGCTGCCGGAATCTTGGGTAAATATAATGCATCGGGTCTGGATCCGTTCGGTACGTCTCAAATGCAAAATTGGACTTGCGAAGTCGTGAAAGACGCAGACTATGTAGATCGAGTTTGGTTTACGCAGATCGTTCCGTCGGCGAGTGGCGCGACTTATAAATCGGTAATGGGTACGGTAAGTGCCGATTTCAGGTCGATAACGATTAACGCCGGTCAGGATTTGGGTACTGCTGGTTCTTATACTTTGAGTCTCGATTTCAATGGCGCAAGCTCGGCAACGGCTCAGGTTTCTAATGGAACCATTTCCATAAATACCTATGTGATCGCGACGATTGTGGAACAACCGGGCTATGCTGCAAGCGGTGCACAAACCGTCACTCTGAAAAAAGTTGAAGAATAATAAAATTATAGAGCAATGAAAAAATATATTATAGGATTATTCTCTGCAATCTGCCTCATGGGGGCAGGTTGCACCGAATTCGAAGACTTTACGCCGGTGGATATGGGCGAAGGTCCTGCCGTAACGGTGACGGCTGAGAAAACAGCCGTGGATGCTTTCAAGGTAACCATTACTCCGGCAGAGGGAACCGTATATTATTCTTATATTGTGACCGACGAGGCGATGACTGTCGATCCCGACCAGTTGTTGCAAGCGAAATACGAAGGTTCTACATTGGTGAAAGCTGCCGAAAAACCCAGCGTGAGCGGTACGCTTTCTAACCAGAATTTAGGGGCTACGTACTATGTATATGCCGTGGCATCCAATGAAAAAGGCGTTTGCGGGGCTGTGGCTTCGGCATCTGTCGAATTGCCCGACGAAGAGGCTCCTTATTTGGTGAACGTTCCCGACGGTAATAAATATAAAGCTACGAACGGCGGACGCAGTGTCGTTTTGACTTTCAACGAGACCGTTGTTCGAGGAAGCGGTGCTATCACCTACGATGTGACGAAGGGTAACCTTACCTCTTATGCCAACGGTACGATCGAGAGTGTCGTTATCAATAATGAGTCTGTTACGATTACTTTGCCCGAAAGTGTAGTGTTCGACGAGAACGAAGCCGTATCGTATGTATTCCTCGATTTTGCCGAGGGTGCTTTCGCTGATGCCGGCGGAAATGTGTCTGCTGCATTGGTTGGTGGCGTCGATGAAGAAACTCAAACCGTTGCAGCTCCTTATTGGGAGTATACCGCTGCACAAGAAAGTGATTTTACAGGTACATTCGGATTCTTGTTTTATCAATATGATCTTCAAGCACAACAACCCGGAAGTACACCTATGTGATTCGATACTGAGTTTTCATTAAAACATGCAAATAATCCTGATACTCTTGTAATAGACCATTTCTATTTTAAGGATGGGTATCCCAATCAACTGGAAGCCGAAGTGACCGATAATGGTTTTAGAATTGCTGATTTACAAATTATGGGAGTTATGCAGGTAGAAACTAATGTCGGAATGGTTAACGCTATTTTCACTTTCGCAGGACTTCCAGAGAGTGAAACCGATAATTTTGAATATGTAAACTTCGCTGAAAATGCACAAGGCGGCGAGGTTGTATATGCGCAAGATCGTTGGTGTGGACTTTATTGCTTTAATGCCGATGCCGACCCCAGTGACAGCAATTTTAGCTTAGGGTGGTATGATTTGTGGAATGCATCTCTCTTCTTTAAAGGATCTGTTCAAGCCGCAGCCGCAAATACTAATATCCCGTCGTCGATAAAGTTGTTGAAAAACGAGATGAAATTGTCGGAAATGAAACCGTTGTCTGCAACAGAAAAACTTCATATGCAGTCCCTTATCAGACAAAATCTTAAAATGAAAAGTATTCGTTGATCCTTTTAAGGATAGAGTTATTGAGCAGCCGGTCTTTTAGAGATCGGCTGCTTTGTTATTGTCAGTACCGAGTCTGTCGTTGTAGAGTAAATCTGCGGAAGCTGGATTTAGTCGAAATCTTGTGCCTTCTCGTGACGAGAAACTTTTCGTATTTTCTTGTGAAATTTGTATATCCTTTCGTAAATAAAGGACTCTGAATAGCCGAGACATCGGGAGATGTTTCTTATAGAATCTCCGTGTATGTATTTTTTAACAATAGACCGATCGATTTCGCCGAGTGAATAGAATATTTTTGTAAAATGTTCTATATCAATCATGTTCGCTGAACAAATCCATTCCCGGATTGTTCTTAATAATCTAAGCTGTAAGAAAGAATATTTTGTCATCGCTTTTTATATAAAAAAGCCTCCGACCCTGATGAGTGAGTAATTGATACTGTAAATGGACTCCTAATGCAAATCGCTATTTGCATCATCATGGACCGGAGGCTATATAAAACCTCCTCTCGTGGTATATCTGTTCGATACCACCGCGAGTCCATTTACGGTATCAACACAAATATAAGCATATTTTTAATTAGTTTATAGTGATTTCTTAATTATTTATCGATTTTGTAATAAATAATTTTTATCTATCTTGTATTCAGATTGATAGATATTATAAAGATGCAACATAAATTTATCCTTATTTACTTATTCCTCTTTTACACGTCGATTCCTTTTTTTCTTATTCTTTTCTAACCCCTCCGTCCTTCGGCCACCTCCCCTATATTTTGCTGCACAAAACTCCCCGTAATGCTACGGGACACGGCAGGGGGAGTTTGATACTTTATTTTGTTGCTGTCGCTGTATTTTAACCCCCTCGCCCTACGGGCACTCCCCCTATATTCCTTGTAGGAACACAGGGGGAGAGGATTGAAAGTGGTATTTCTCTGTTTTAACTCTCTTGCCCTGTTGGGCATTTCCCTATATATTGTTAAGGAAATATTGGGGGGAGTGGGGGTAATTCTGCTTTTGTTATGAGGGTATTGCCGTGTAAAGAAAATAAATACTTCATTTTGTCGGATAAAAAACATAGAAAATGTTAAATTGTTGCAGAATATATTCGGATTGCCTATTTTTGTCAGTCAATACAAAGATATATTTGTAAAACGAAACCAAAAACCGATTATGAAATATAGATTATTGTTATTAGTGGCAGTGCTTTTCTCATGGATAGGTGGGAATTATGCGGCGGTAGTGCCCGAAAGCACGGCGGTAGAGACGGCCAATATGCTGTTGAGTCAACGGGGCGGCGTTCTGTTTAAAAGCGGTAAAGCCCAAGTGGAAACCATATTTCAAGGAAATGAGCCGATGTATTATATCATTCGGTTTGAAAAAGGTGGGTGGGCTTTGATTTCGGCCGAAGATACCGTAGATCCTTTATTGGGATATTCGTTCGATAGCGAGTATGTTTCGGAAGGCCAACCGGAATGGATAAAAGGTTGGTTGAAAGAATATACCGACCAAATAAAAATAGCTCGTCAAACCCCGGCTCTCCAACGTCATTATCGTTGGGCGGGCGATCTCGTAAGCCGTGCGACAGAGGATAGAATCGATCCGCTGATAACAGTAGCATGGAATCAAGATTCACCTTACAATAGTCTTTGTCCTCAAATGTCCGGCGGTCCGGGCGGTCGGGCCTACGTCGGTTGCGTGGCCGTAGCTATGGGGCAGGCTCTGACCGTAGTGCGGTATCCGTTGCGGGGACAGGGAACGAAATCCTATACATCGACGAATGCCGGCTTTTTGTCGGTCAATTTCGACAACGAACCCGATTATGATTGGGATGCGATTTTATCGGGAGCCAATAATTATAGCGAGGTAGCCAGATTGTTGTACCATTGCGGGGTGTTGATCGATATGGAATACGGTGCAGACGGTTCAGGAGCCATAACACAAAACATACCGGGATATTTCAGACATTATTACGGTTTCCCGGAGACGTGTACGACCTATTCTCGCGACATAGATTATGCCGGAAAGGACAATGAATGGCACGAACTTATTCAAAGCGAGTTGAAACGAGGTCGTGCGGTCATCTATGCCGGTAACGAAGGGAACCAAGTGGGACACTGTTTTAACCTCGACGGCTGGGACGGATTTACCAGTTACCATGTAAATTGGGGCTGGGGAGGTGTAAATAATGGATTTTACACGTTAGATAACTTAGGAGACCATGTACAAGGATCCTATCCCGATAATCACAGAGTGGTCGTAGGGGTGGCTCCGAAATCGGAAACCCCGTATGACATACGCCTGAGCACGACTCGCGTGAAAATAGGAACTCCGGCGGGAGTCGCAGTCGCCGATGTCACGGTATTGAGCGACATGCCTGATGCCGAATATGAATTCGAACTGAAAGGAATGATGCAATTCGGCGGTACTTATGCCGAACCGAGTTACGAAGTCCGTGACGGTAAGCTCTATACGACAAAGTTGATCGAGGACAAAGCCGTTCACAAAACTGTTTATATCAAGGCGATTCATAAAGAAAGCCGTAATTCTTATGAAAAGAAATTCGATTTGCAGCTTTCGACTTCGGGTATCGACGAAGTGCTTGCCGAAGATGTTAAAATTTATCCGGTTCCTGCCACCGATGTACTTACGATAGAAGTACCTTATGCCGAAGGCAAATATGCTATCTATAACGTGGCGGGTATGGCGTTGCAAAGCGGTGAGATTGACGATAACGTGACGACTGTCGATGTCTCGAATCTTTCGAAAGGCAGCTATATGTTGCAATATTCTACGTCGCAGGGAGTCGTGGTAAAATCGTTTATCGTGAAATAATTTGTATGATTAGCCATAGTGTGGAAACGCCTCGGGGAACCGGGGCGTTTTTTTATCCCTTGTGTCTTCGCCGCCCGATAAAGGCGGGTATTTTCCCCGAGCTTTTATTTCCTTCTCAACCCCTCCGTCCTTCGGACACCTCCCCTATATTTTGCTGTGCAAAACACAGAGGAGGAGGGGATACTTGATTCTGTTGCTGTCGCTGTTTTTTAACCCCTCCGTCTTTTTAACCCCCTCGCCCTACGGGCACTCCCCCTATATGGCTGAGCCACACAGGGGGAGAGGATTGAAAAGTAGTCTTTCTCCCTATGTTGTTTTGTAGCTCCTCGTAAGGCTGCGGGGCATGGCAGGGGGGAGGTTAAAATATCTTTCCGATAGTGGAATGTGAATCCTCTGCTGTTTTAAGGATTGGCTTTGCCAAGAGGATAATTTCGTGGGATTATTTGGAGAGCCGTGTAACTATTTATAATTTTGTGACATAGTTTATCTGGAATGGCAAAAAAAGAAAATACCGATAGGTGGTTTATCTGTATCTCCCGTTTGTGGGTGGTGGCGTTTGTCGCTTTTCCTGTGTTGTGGAGTGCGTGTTCGGGGCCTAAGAACGAAGTGGTGAAGGGATTCGAAGATGCCGCGGAAGTTCCTACGTTGCGTACGCTCGATGTCATGACTCTTATTTCGGATTCGGGTGTGACGAGGTATCGTATCAATGCTCCCGAATGGTTGATGTATGAGAACGCCCAAGAGCCATACTGGTATTTCCCTCGGGGATTGCATGTGGAGAAGTTCGATTCTGTTTTCGCTACCGAGGCCCTTATTCAGGGCGATACGGCTATTTATTTTAAGAACAAACAGTTGTGGCGGCTCGACCGGAATGTGCGTATAGAGAATACGAAAGAAGAGGTTTTTCTTACGTCTCAAATCTTTTGGGATCAGCGTAAACGGGAGATTTACTCCGATTCGTTCATTCATATAGAAACTCCGGACGAAGTCATCGAGGGGTATGGGTTTACGTCTAACGAACAGATGACCCGGTATAAAATCCGTCGTACCAGCGGTATATTCCCTATCAAGCGGGATTCTGTTCCTCCCGATTCGGCGAAGGTCGATAGTGTTGCCGTTCCTAAACAAGCGATAAAGCCATGAATTGGATTTTGATTATTATCATAGCGTTGCTTTTCTCGGCCTTTTTTTCGGGTATGGAGATTGCTTTCGTGTCGTCGAATAAAGTGCGGGTTGAACTGGATATGAAACAGCAGGGCATGATGTCGAAGATATTGGGGCTGTTTTATGGAAACGAGGAGCAGTTTATCTCGACCATGCTGGTGGGCAATAATATAGCTTTGGTTATTTACGGTATGGGCATGGCGGCTCTTTTGGAGCCGGTCATAGCTTTGGTGTGGAATCAGGAGGCTTTTGTCGTTTTGATGCAGACGTTGCTGTCCACTTTGTTAATTTTGTTCGTGGGTGAATTTTTGCCCAAGACGATTTTCCGTGTTAACCCGAATGCGACGATGCGTTTTTTCTCTCCTTTCGTGTGGTTGCTTTATGTCGTTTTATATCCGATTTCGAAGTTTACGTCTGTCGTTTCCAAATGCGTGATGAGACTGGGGGGAGTGAAGATCGCACATCAACCTTATGGAGCCCTGATGAGCAAGATAGAACTTGACTCGTTTATCCAGAAAAGTATAGAAGAATCTGATTCGGGCGAACCGGTGGAGCCGGAGATGAAAATATTCCAAAATGCTCTCGACTTTTCGAATATTCATTTACGGGATTGCATGATACCCCGTACCGAACTTGTGGCTGTGGATATCGACGAGGTTACGGTGGAGGAGTTGTTGCAAACGTTCATCAGTACCGGCATATCGAAAGTGGTGGTTTATCGCGAGAATATCGATAATATTCTGGGATATATCCATGCATCGGAGATGTTTCGTCGGCACGAAGATTGGAAAAAGAGTATTCGCCCGGCTGTTTTCGCTCCCGAGAGCATGTTGGCCAATAAGTTGATGCGCACTTTGATGCAACAGAAGAAAAGTTTGGCTATTGTGGTCGATGAGTTCGGGGGAACTGCCGGACTGGTAACTCTCGAAGATTTGGTCGAGGAAATATTCGGAGACATCGAGGACGAACATGATACTCAAAATCTTGTCGCCCGTAAAGTGAGCGACGACGAATTCGAGTTTTCGGGGCGTATGGAAATCGAGCGAATCAACGAGGAGTTCGGATTGGATATTCCCGAATCGGACGATTATCTCACGATCGCCGGGTATATCTTGTATCATTATCAGACATTGCCGAGGCTCGGAGAGACCGTGGAAATAGGGAATTACCGGTTTACTATTTTACAACGAAAAGCTACGAAAATAGAACTTGTACGCATGAAAATAGAGAAATAAGAGATTTTTTTGTACTTTCGCTGCCGATATAAATCCAAATTTTTGTATCTTCGTGCCCTTAGTAAAAGAGGATAAAAAAATAATAAAATATAAAACTAAAATTCATTCAAAGTAACAAATGGCTACGTTAAACAAAATCAGAAGTAAAGCCGGCCTGCTCGTGGTGATTATAGGGGTCGCCTTGCTCGCTTTTATCGTAGGGGACTTCCTGAATTCGGGACATACCTTCTACGCCATGAATCAAAACAAAGTCGCTGTCGTGAACGGGACGAATATCGGAGTCGAAGAATTTCAAGAACGTGTAAAGGTACGTACAGATGAATTACAACAAATGTATGGACAACGCGGAATGACTTTGCCCGAAGGGTATGTTTCCCGTATCAATCAAGAGGTTTATGACCAGATGGTGAATGAAATATTGTTGAGCGAGGAACTTGAAGAACTGGGAATCGTTGTCAGCAAAGAAGAACTTGCCGACTTGCTAAGCGGTGACAATATATCTCCGCAAGTGCGCCAGTATTTTACGAATCCTCAAACCGGAGAGTTCGACCGTCAAGGCTTGCTTAATTTTATGCAGGTGGTTCTCGATCCGGAATCTCATGGATACAATACACCGGAGTTGCTCGCACAAATAGAGCCTCAACGCCAAATGTGGCTCAGACTCGAACAGGAGGTTAAACAAAATCGTGCCGTTCAGAAATTTGCCAATTTATTGAATCGTGCGATTATGCCGAATAAGCTGGATCTTGAAAATTCGTTCGAGGATAATAAAACTTCGGCCAATATAGCTTATGCTTTACAACCGTATACATCGATTGCCGATTCGACGATCGCTGTAAGCGACAGTGAGCTTAAAGCCGAATACAACAAGATGAAGTCGTTTTATAAAACACCCGAACGTCGTTCGATCAAATACATCACGGTAAATATCGTACCCAGTGAGGCCGATTATGCCAAAGCTAAGGAAAAGGCAGAAATGAACGAATCGGTATTCGCTACGACGGACGATGTGGTGGCTTTTATCGCCAATAATTCCGATGAGTCTTATGACGATTCTTTCGTGGCTATTTCGTCGATGCCCGAAAAAATGAAAAAATTTGCACAAACGGCCAGTGTAAATGAATCGTCTCCGATGGAATTCGAAAACGATACTTATACGATGTATCGTTTGATGGATACGAAGGTCGCCCCGGATTCTATCAAAGTTCGTTTGCTTTCGTTTCAACCCCGTTCGACAGAGATCGATAGCGTTTTGAATGTGTTGAATCATGGAGGAAGTTTCGCCGAACTTGCTCCGAAATACAACGGGAATGATGAAATTTGGTTAATGGAAAATATGGC
>ERZ857801.3375-NODE-3375-length-11287-cov-12.264423_pt1 | contig 11287 bp, 12 predicted proteins | sample MGYA00519762_ERZ857801 | MGnify/ENA primary metagenome ERZ857801 (study PRJEB31778, sample SAMEA3449368) | human gut metagenome | biome: human gut; feature: human-associated habitat; material: faeces | place: United Kingdom | collected 2010/2012 ...
ATTTAGTGCTAATAAATAAAAAATTTTAAGACATTTTCAAAAATGATTGACATATTTTTTATTACAAAATTCAGCGCTCACTCATCTTCTTCTAAAGCATCCACAAAAACTACCATTGTTTCCATTGTTATTTGGAAATACATTTGCTCTTACTGCAATAGAATCATTTGATGTATTACAATTACATGAAACACTATTGTTGTTACTGTTTCTACCATTATTAGGGCAATTTGTATTAATTGTTAACAAGTCATTTTCAACTCCATTACATTCATTGCTACTTATTGTTAATAAATTTCCATTATCATTATTTGAAACTCCACCGTGTTATTGATAATAGTTGAGTTGAATTATTGTTATTATTTGAATTTTGATTTCTTTCTCTGCTACAACAATGTGATTCTTCTCTTCTATCGAGTTCTCTTAATATTCTGCACACTATATTTGTTAATACAGCTGTTATAAATGCTAATATAGTATATGCTATTGTTGCAACTAGATAAATTAGATTTCCTAATATAAATGTTACAACTAAAAATATTGCAAATATAATTGCAGCTACCAAAAACGGACATTTAAATATTTTTTGTAATGCAATTGATATAATTATTGTTGCTATTGGTAAAGCAAAAAATATAAGTAAATTAGTCATTTTTTTCTCCTTTCAGATTATTTTTTTGTAATTATAAAATTCAAATTAAAATTTTATAATTATTTTTTTACTATATTTTATGCTTTTTTCGATTATTTGTTACTTTCATAATTTACACTAACTAAGAACAATCCTTGTGGTGGTAATGTTTTACCAGCCATTGCTCTATCTTTAGCTTCTATTATACTTTTTATTTCTTCTGGTTTGATTTTTCCACTTCCGACTTCTACTAATGTTCCAGCTATGATTCTTACCATATTATATAAAAATCCGTTACCTGTTAATTCTATATAAATTCTTTCATTTGGCATTTGTATAACCTTTGCACTATAAATTGTTCTAACACTACTTTTACTACTAGTTCCACTAGCTTTGAAAGATTTAAAGTCATGTTCTCCTTCTAAATATTTTGCACCTTCTTGCATTTTTCCTACATCTAATTTTATTGGGATATGTGTTTCTAAATTTCTATATATTGCTGATGGAATATCTGAATTATTTATAACATATCTATATGTTTTCTTTTTACAACTTAATCTACTATGAAATCTTTCTTCTACCTCTTCTGCTTGTAGTATTCTAATTGACTTCTTCAAATTCGAATTTATTGCTATTGCTATCTTTTCTATTGGTATATTAGAATTGGTTTTAAAATTTGCAACTTGTCCTAATGCATGAACACCGGCATCAGTTCTTCCAGAAGCATTTAATTCTATTTCTTCTCCTGTTATAGTTTTTATTGCTTGTTCTATTGTTCCTTGTATATTTAGTTTATTTGGTTGTTTTTGCCACCCATTAAATTCTTTTCCATCATATTCTATTGTTAATTTTATATTTCTCATAAAAACTCCTATAATAAAACTCCAAAAGCCGCCAAATAAGCGACTTTTATTTTAATTTTCTTTATTCTCTTCTTTTTCTTTTTTTCTTAAGCTTTGTTTTATGCTTTTTAATCTATCTTTTTTCACAACTGTTTTTTCTGTAAAACGTTTAGTAACAATATTGCTTATTAAAATTTTCTTCAAAGTATCTTCTCTTACATCTGCAATTAGTGTTCCATCTTTTGCAACTGATATTTTTCCTGTTTCTTCCGATACAACCACTACTATTGCATCAGATTCTTTTGAGACACCTATTGCAGCTCTATGTCTTGTTCCTAATTCTTTTGCAATATCAGCATCATCAGCTAATGGTAATACACAAGCGGCTGCTGCTATTTTATTATTACTAATAATTACTGCTCCATCATGTAATGGTGTTTTTGGAACAAATAGATTAACTAATAATTGTGGTGATACTTCTGAGTTCATTGGTACACCTGTTGATATTATATCTTGAATATTTATGTCTCTTTCAAATACTATTAAAGCTCCTGTTTTTGTTTTTGAAAGTTCTGTTGCAGCTATTACAACTTTATATACATCTTCTTTTGTTTTTGTTGCTAAGTCACTTTGTATTCCAAAAAATTTTGTTAATTTATTAGTTCCTAATTGTTCTAATCCTCTTCTTAATTCAGGTTGGAATATTACAACTAATGCAATAACACCCCAATTCATTATTCCTGTTAAAATTGAATTTAATATATTTAAGTTAAGTAATCCACTTACCCAAGTTGCAATTATTAGAAATGCAATTCCTTTTATTAATTGCCAAGCTCTTGAACCTTTTACCATTCTAAAAAATGCATATAATAAAAATATAACTATTGCTAAATCTAATATTGCTGTAAATAAACTAAAAGGATTATCTTTTAGTGATTGAAAAAAAGCTAATATATTCTCATCATAAAACTTCATCCAATTACTACTTATACTATTTCCCATAAAATACACCTCTTATATTAATGAATATATTAATGTTGCTGATGTTGCAAGTATCATAAGTAAAGCTAAAATTCCTGCCATAATTTTAATAAATACTTGTCCTTTATCAAATTGTTTTTGTTGTTTTGTTTTTATTTTCTTTTCTTTATTATTTTTCATTCCTATTCCTCCATCAAAATCTATATTTATTATAGCCTTTTTTAGGTTGTATTGCAATATGATATTTAAAGATTTTATTTCTATTTTATTATTTCAAATATTATTGTTTCTGCTTTTACTTGGTTTGAAGATATTTTTATTATATTTTTTATTTGTTCTTTTGCTATTGTTAATTTTTGTAAATCGTTAGCATGTATATAACCAATTACCTCTCCTTTTTCTACTTTTGCGGATACTTTTTTATCAAGAACTATTCCTACAGAATAATCAATTCTATCTTCTTTTCTAATTCTTCCTGCTCCTAAACCACAAGCAACTTTTCCTATATCTTCAGCATTTATTTCATTTATAAATCCTGAATTTTGTGCTATTATTGGTTCTATATATTTTGCTTTTTCGAATTTATCTAAATTTTCTAGATATGAAATATCTCCACCTTGGTTATTAACTAATTCTAGAAATTTATCGTAACCTTTTCCGTTATTTATGTTTTCTAATAGTTTATTTTTATTTTCTTCTAAGTCATCACCTAATCCTGCTAATTTTACCATATATGCTCCAAGTTCTAAAACAACTACCTTTAAATCTTCTGGCATTTCTCCTTTTAAAAATTTTATTGCTTCAATTACTTCTAAGTTATTACCTACTGCTTTTCCTAATGGTTCATTCATATTTGTTAAAACACATACTGTTTCTCTATTAGCTAATTTTCCTATTTCAATCATTTCATTTGCTAATTCTTCAGCTTGTTTGATATTTTTCATAAATGCACCGCTTCCAACAGTTACATCTAAAACAATTTTTTCTGCTCCACTTGCAATTTTCTTACTCATAATACTTGATGCAATTAATGGTATACTTTCAACACAAGAAATACTATCTCTTAATGCATATAATTTTTTATCAGCCGGAGCTAAATTTAATGTCTGTGAAATCATACTTATGCCAATGTTTTCAACATTTTTTATAAAATTGTTGATATCTATATTTGTTTTATACCCTGGTATAGATTCTAGTTTATCTACAGTACCCCCAGTAAATCCTAGACCTCTACCAGACATTTTTGCAACAGGTACTCCTAGTGATGCAACTAATGGTAACAAACATATTGATACTTTGTCCCCCACTCCTCCTGTTGAATGTTTATCTACTATAATCTTATTTAAACTCTTTAAATCTAATATTTCCCCTGAATGTGCCATTGCTAATGTTAAATCTGTAGTTTCTCTTTTTGACATTCCATTTAGAAAAATTGCCATTACTAATGCTGCTGCTTGGTAATCTGCAATTTGTTCATTAACATATGCATCGACAAAATATTTTATCTCATCATTTGTTAATTCTTGCTTTTCTCTCTTTTTTTCTATAATTTCTAAAATATTCATATCTTTTGTCTCCTATACAAAATTTTTTGTAAAACTTCTTCTATGAATTGGACATAATCCATGTTCTTTAATTGCAGCTATATGTGCTGCTGTCCCATAGCCTTTATGTTTTGCAAATCCATATTGAGGATATACTTCATCCCATTCTCTCATAATTCTGTCCCTAGTTACTTTTGCAAGAATTGATGCAGCACCTATTGAATAGCATTTTGCATCACCTTTAATAATAGATTCATAAGGTACACCATCTGTATCAATATGTTGAAGTGCATCTATAATTATTAAATCTGGTCTAACATCTAATCCTTTTACAACACTTGTAACACCTTGTTTTGTGGCATTTAAAATATTTATATCATCAATTACATCTTGTCCTATTATTGCAACTGAATAACTAATTGCTTCTTCTATTATTTTGTCATATAATAGCTCTCTCTTTTTTTCAGATACTTTTTTTGAGTCATTTACTCCTTCTATCATTGAATCTGCTGGCATAATTACTCCAGCAACAACTACTGGTCCAGCTAGTGGTCCTCTTCCAGCTTCATCTATTCCGCAAATTGCATTAAATCCTTTTTGGTGTAATTCTTTTTCTATTTGTTTTAAATTTGTTAATCTTTCTAATTCTTTTTCTTTCATTTCGTATTTTGCTTCCTTTATTTTAATCTTACTTGTTTTATATCTGTTAGTGAATATACAACATTTCCCTCATCATCAAATCCTTCTGTATTATAAATTTCAATTGTACTATTTTTTAAGTTGTATTTTACTATATAATACCCATCTTTTTCATCTGATTTTACATTTTTTAATCCCATATCTATTAAATTTTGTGTACTTAATTTATAATAATAAATATTATTTGTATTATCTTCTTTGATTTTTTCAGTTGTTATTTTTGTATTATTATTAAATATATTTCCATCAACAATTTCTTCACCTGTAAATTCGGTTTTAGCTGTATTTACTCTATTTGTTTTTTCTTCTTCTGTTGCTTTATCAAAACTTGTTCCAAGTCTAAATTTTGCATTTTCTATTTGTTCTTTCGCTTTTACTTCTATTAATAACATATTTGTTTTTAAGTTTTCCAATTTTGAGTTTTTTATTGCATTATTTCCTGCTCCTATTGATATTCCAGCAATTATTAATAATACTACTATTGTTATTACTAATGCTACCATTGTTATTCCTCTATTTTTTTTCATTTATATTCCTCCATTCTTTTACTTATTATATATGTAGAACGTGTTTTTTTCAAGGAGTTTTTAATATTTTTTAATTTTAAAAAGTGCAAACAATTTATACATTATTTTCACACAATTTTCACAATTCTATTGTATTCTTAGATAAAATTAGGTTATGATATAATCATAAATAAAATACATAATTTATTTTAGGAGGTATTCTTATGGAAGAAAACGAAAAAAACGAAACAAAATTTAAAGCAATTCCTGTTACAGGTTCATCATCTTATAATAAAAATGAAAAATCACAAAAAAATAAAACAGGTTTTGGAAAAACAGTTATATTACCATTTGTAAGTGGTGTAGTTGGATGTAGTGTTGTACTTGGAACATGTTTTGGTGTTCCATCAATAAGATCAAAATTAATAAATAATTCTTCAAGTAATATAAGTACATCTAATAGTTCATCAACTCAATCTAATGGTTATGTTACTCAAACATCTTTAAGTAATTATTCAGATACTGCTGTATATGCGGCTAATAAAATTTTGCCATCTATTGTTGGTATTAAAATTGAATATACTGTAAATACTCAATCTTTCTTTGGTAGAAGCTCTTCTTCTACCGCAACGGCTTCTGGTTCAGGTATTATTATTAGTGATGATGGTTACATTTTAACAAATAATCATGTTGTATCTTCAAGCACTTCTGAGTCAAACTCATATTATCAAATCACAGATGCTGGAAAGGTAACTGTTACTTTATTTGGAGATGAAACTGAGTATGAAGCTAAAATTGTAGGTCAAGATGAACAAACTGATTTAGCTGTTATAAAAATTGAAAAAACAGGTTTAACAAAAGCTGATTTTGCTGATTCTGATTCTGTAAAAGTTGGAGAATTTGCTATGGCTGTTGGTAACCCTGTTAATATGGACAGTACAGTAACAACTGGTATTGTAAGTGCTGTTAATAGAAAAATTACTGATTCAGATGGAAAAACTTATACTTGTATTCAAACAGATGCTGCTATAAATTCTGGTAATAGTGGTGGTGCTTTAGTTAATAGTGAAGGTAAAGTAATCGGTATTAATACTTTAAAACTTTCTGGTACTGGAATTGAAGGTATTGGATTTGCTATTCCTATTAATTCTACTACAGATATTACTTCTCAATTAATTCAATATAGCAAAGTTAAAAGACCTTTTATTGGAATATCTGGTATTGATTTAAATGCTGAAACAGCAAAAACTTATAATTTAGTTGAAGGTGTTTATGTTAAATCTGTAGAAGATTTCTCAGCAGCTGAAAAAGCCGGACTAAAAGCAGGAGACGTTATTATAGAAGTTGAAGGAAAATCAATAAAAACAATGAATGAATTAAATGAAGTTAAAAATTCTCATAAAATTGGTGATGAATTAAAATTAAAAATTAACAGAGATGGTACTGAAAAAGAAATTACTTTAACATTAGGGGAACAACCTTAATTTGAATTTTCACTTTTAATTCACAAAATGGACAAAATTCATTATTATAATATAAACATAGTCAGAAGAAAATCTGACTTAAAAATAAAAACATCCCCTTTTATTTTCAAACAAAATAGCTAACTTTCAAAGTTAGCTATTATTGTTATTTTTATATTTACATTACTACAATATCTCTTTCACTTGTTAATTTATCATTTCCATAGGCATAAATTATATATAAATTATTATTATGTACAAAGAATTCTGTAGCATTTTTTATTTTGTACATATCACTTTTTGTATCTCTTGTAAAAACATTATACCCCAATGCTTTTAAGTCTTCCGCCTTTTTCTCTTCATTTTTTATTTCATTATCTATTTTGTCTTGCACTGTTTTCTCATCAAGTTCATAAATTTTTATAATATCTTCTAATGTTAATTCTTTATTTGTTTCTAAATTAAAATTAAAAGTTTGTACTATAATTCTTTGAGCACTTGAATCTTGTTTTAAATCAGAATAGATTATTAATGATAAAATATTATTTTCTATATATGCTTCATATTTTACTGTATAAATAACATTACTATTTGTACTTTTTAAAACTTCTTCTGCTTTTGCTTGGAAGATATTCTTTATGTTTTCATTATAATCTTGTACTGATTGATTTTTTATATTTATATATGGTAAATTTACATTCATTTCATAATTATTAGCTGATTTATCAGTGTTCTCATAATTGGTATATACAATATCTTTATTTTTATCAATTTTTTTTACCTCACAAGAGCTATTATTTTCTAATTGATTTTGAAATAATGTATCAAAATTTGCTTTTAACCTATTTTCCTCTTCTTCTGTTTTTTTTGTTATTTTACTAACTCCAAAAAAATTGTCTACAACATCATTTCCAAGTATTTGTATTCCAATTATAACTACTATTGCTAGTATACATGCAAATATTGCTATACTATAAATTATTATTCTTCTTTTGTTTATTTTATTTTTTTCTGGTAGTGTAACATTCATTTTTTCACCTCATTATTTTTCTTTTTATAGTATAACATTTTGAGGTAAGTTAGTCAATTAGTAATGTGTATAGCATACTTTGTTTTTATTGTAATTTTTCTATTTCTTCTATTTTTAGTCCTGTTATTTCTGCAACTTCTTCTTTGGAATTATTCCTACTTAATAGTTTTTTAGCAATTGCAATACTGTTTTCCATTATTCCTTGTGATATTCCCTTTTTAATTCCTTCAACAATACCATCCTTTTTTCCACGTCTATATATACGTTTGTTGTCTTGTTGAATTGTTTCAAATACTGCCATCATATTTTCATCACCTCCTATATTTAGTTTATTTAGAAATTCATCTGTCTTTTCTTTTCCTATTTTATTTTTTATTATTTGAGTTAACATTATTTTAAATATTTCTTTTATATTATTTGAATAATTTTCTTTGTCTTTATTTATTATTTCTACTATCTTTTCTATATAATTTGCTATTTGCTCATTATCTTTTGCTTTTTCTATTAATAATGCTTTGGTCATAAATGATGGTGTTTCTAACAATTTTTCTTCTGTATAATTATTTATATCTACAAGAATATATTTTGCAAATTTTATTGCTTTTTCTAGTATGCTTGATACTTGTGCTTCATTAAATGTCTTTGATACATTCCATTTTTGTTTTCCTGTATATAAAACTATTGCATTTACTCTTGGGTACAAATAATCTTTCCTTTTACATTCTTTTTCATCTATTGCACTTTCTACTATTGCCATTTCATATTTTAAAATTCTAAATGGCATTCTATAATCTACTTTTGATTGATGTTCTATCAAGAAAAATTCATTTTTACCTTTTAATTTATATACTACATCTGCTTCTTCATTTTGCATTAAAGTACTTATATAACTTGTATTATATTGTTCTATATCTTCTGGTTTTAAGTTTATTTTTAATTGTTCATTTAAGAATTTGGTTACTTCTATTTTGTCTGAAAGTATTTTTCTAAATACTTTATCATGTTCATTATTTACTCTGTTTTCTTGTTGTTCTAGCCTTTTATATTTTTCTTCTTTTTCGTGTAATGTAGTATTTTTAGCCTTTTTCATCTTTTCAAATAATTTATATTTCAAATAATCATAGTATGTAAAAGTTACTTCATTGGTTAGATTAACCTTATTATAATCTTTTTCTTTTGCTTTGTCAATATTAATCACTTGATTAACTTTCAAATTTTATTCCTCCTTATGCTTTTGATTTTTAATTTAAATTTGAGTTTTAATTTAAGATAAAAATTTCTTAGAATTAATATTTTGGATTTAAAATTAATTAGATATCTAATGCTTATATAATACAATAAAATGCCGAATATTGCAATAAAAAATCGTATTTTTGTTGCACTTTTCATCGCAATTTTCGACATTTTTTGATGAATTAATTAAGTAACAAAACCAAGTTTAAAAACATAAAAAATAGTAAATAATTAAAATAAAAATAGGCGAGGTGAAAAAAATGAAATTAGGATTAGCACTATCTGGAGGAGGAATTAGAGGAATAGCTCATGCTGGAGCTTTAAAAGCACTAGAAGAAAATAATATAAAAATAGATGTAATTGGAGGAACAAGTTCAGGAAGTATTATAGCTACATTATATGCAATGGGGTATTCGCCATATTATATTTACATACTATTCAAAAGATATGCAAGAGAACTTGTTAATCAAAATCCAAAATCTATTTTCACAAGTTTTGGAAGTTTCTTTTCAAATAAAAAAGTTCCGTTTGCTGGATTTTATTCTGGAGAAGAGATTGAAAAAGGATTTGATGAAGTTGCTAAAAGAAAAGGAATTCGAAAATTAACTGATATAAATATGCCGGTTGTTGTTCCAGCTGTTGATTTAAAAGATTCAAAAGAATATATATTTACGAATTTTATACCTGAAAATTCAAAGGAAAAAGATAAGTATATTACAGATATATCAATAGGAAAAGCAATAAGAGCAAGTAGTAGTTTCCCAGTTGTATTTAATCCTTGTGAATATAAAACACATAAATTTTTAGATGGAGGAATATTAGACAATGTTCCAGCACAAGAAATTAAACTGCAGGGAGCAAATAAGGTAATAGCAATAAATTTTAAAGCTGATGAAATAAATAATCAAAGTACAGTAATGGATATAGCAATGAGGTCAATAGATATAATGGGGAATAAAGTATCTGAAGAAAGTCTTGGAGCAAGTGATATGGTTTTAACAATAGAAACAGATAAGACAGGATTATTAGAAATAGAAAAATTAGATGAATGTTATAAATATGGTTATAGAGGAACAATGGAAAAAATGAATGAAATTTTGAAAATAATTAATCAAAAATAAGAACTACTGAATATAATATATAAAAAGTAAAAAGAGGGAAAGCCATGGAAGTTAAATATTTTGATAATAGTGCTACAACAAGAGTAAAAGATGAGGTTTTTAAGGAAATGATACCATATTTAAGTATCGAATATGGAAACCCATCATCACTTTATAGTATAGGAAGAAGTGCAAAAAGAGCAATAAGTGAGGCAAGAAGAAGAGTTGCTTCACTTATAAATTGTAGTCCAGAGGAAATATATTTTACAAGTTGTGGTTCAGAGAGTGATAATACAGCATTGAAAGGCATAGCATATTCTAATAAAGAAAAAGGAAATCATATTATAACTTCTAAAATTGAGCATCCAGCAATATTAAATAGTTGTAAAAGTTTAGAAAATAAAGGATTTAAAATAAGTTATATAGATGTTGATAAAGACGGAATGTTAAATTTAGAAAAATTAGAAAGTGAAATAACGGACCAAACCATATTAATAAGCATAATGTATGCAAATAACGAAATAGGTACAATAGAACCTGTTAAAGAAATTGCACAAATTGCACATTCACACGGAATAATATTTCATACAGATGCTGTTCAGGCTGTTGGAAATATACCAATAGATGTAAGAAAAATGAATATTGATATGTTATCATTATCTGGACATAAATTATATGCACCTAAGGGAATTGGAGCTTTATATGTAAAAAGTGGAATAGAATTTGAAAGATTTATGGACGGAGGACATCAAGAAAAAAATAAAAGATCTGGAACAGAAAATGTAGCAGAAATAGTAGCTTTAGGTAAAGCTTGCCAAATCGCTGAAAAAAATATAGAACAATATCAACAAAAATTAAAAAATTTAAGAGACTATTGTTTAAAGGAAATACAAGAAAAAATACCAGATATTCATATAAATGGTACTATGGAGAGAAGATTACCAGGAAATATAAATATAAGTTTTAAAGATTTAAATTCTGGAGAATTATTATTAAGATTAGATGAAGTTGGAATTTGTGCTTCTGGAGGTTCTGCTTGTTCTTCAAAAGAAGCGAGTCATTCTCATGTATTGACTGCTATAGGACTTCCAAGTGAACTCTCAAAAGGAGCTTTAAGGTTGACATTTGGAGATTATAATAGTATTGAAGATGTGGATTATTTGGTAGAAAATTTAGTTAGAATAGTTGAAGAAATGAGAAAAACCTAAAAAGCTTAATAGTATAACAATAGCTACTGGGCTGTGGGGTATATTATAAA
>ERZ857801.3379-NODE-3379-length-11281-cov-2.310262_pt1 | contig 11281 bp, 5 predicted proteins | sample MGYA00519762_ERZ857801 | MGnify/ENA primary metagenome ERZ857801 (study PRJEB31778, sample SAMEA3449368) | human gut metagenome | biome: human gut; feature: human-associated habitat; material: faeces | place: United Kingdom | collected 2010/2012 ...
TCAGGTGGGCTTCCCGCTCAAGTCGCCCATCAACGTGTATGTCAACCAGGACGGAAAGTTCTCCGCCAGAGTGTTCAAGGGGCATTACAAGCTTGTCACCAGAGACAACAACGGACCGTGGGTCAACTCGCGCGACTCCATTGACGTGAACGTGAAGGGCGCGACCAACGTCGATATAGAGGTGAAGCCGTATTTCCTTCTGGGCAACGCCACCGCCACAGTGAGCGGCAACACCGTCACGGCTACGTTCAACATCGAGCGCATCGTGGACGACGCTGCCATCGAGAGCGTGTATCTCTGTTTCGGACATACAATGCTCTGCGATGCCGCGCAGAACGATTTCCGCATCGACATCCCTGCGTCTGACCTGCATGTAGGGCAGAACTCCGTCACGCGCACATTCACAGACGCGCAGATAAAGAAGATGAAGAGCATCGGCTACACACGTCTCGTGACGCGCATCGGACTGAAGAGCACCGCCACATCGGAGTGCATCTATTCGCCCGTCATCACGCTGAAGTGACGCCGCACACAGGTTTTTAGCCGGGATAGGGTCACCCGTTCCGACACCGTGTGTGTCACTCATGGCACCGCACATGCGAGTTTAGTGCTTTACATAACAGTTTTTCATGAGGGCGTGTCAGATATATACCTGTCTGATGCGCCCTCTTTTTCTCAGGTCATGAGGTGTGACGCTTTTCCCAATCATGACATGCCATCACACCGCCACCGCCTCTTTCCCGTCCAACCGAAGATTATTCATTCCCATCCCGTCCTGCCGCCATCAGGTAAATGAGCAGTAATCCAATCATACTATCCGCTTCCCACCAAAGTAGAGACGCAAAATCTTGCGTCTCACAAGCAAGGAATGCACAATAAACTGAGGCGAAATATGCCTGTCATTGCTGAGTTTGTTGCTCGTGAGACGCAAAATTTTGCGTCTCTACTGGGCTATCGCCATTGAGCGGGTAATGAGGAAATGGCAATTGCTCGGTACATACCGGAATGCATGAATATACGGTTCTGGCAGTAAAAAATCTTTACAAAACAAAATCGCGAAACAGGAAATGCGAAGGCATTAAAACCGTATAAAAAGCGCATGCGGACTCATTCCGCCGATGCGTAGGTACGTTCTTTTGTGCGGAAAAGCCTTTCCCGGCTTTCCAAAACACCATTCCCGCATGCCGGAACACTTCCTTCCGCCACCCCGGAAAGGCTTTTCCGCAATCCCGAAAAGCCTTTCCGGCATGTCGGGAAAATCCGGTCTGTATTATAATTGAGTGTATATGACTGACCTTCAGACATATACGTAAAATGCGAATAAACGGTGTATTTGCGTCCGTGAACCTCTGCCGTGGGCTGTGGAACGCTCTCGCGGAGTTGAGGATTGGTGGGAATGAATAATTATGCACGTTATTAATGCATGCAGATGCAAGTATGCTTGTTTCTTTGACACATTATATCATTATGCGCTGATGAAAAAAGTAGAGACGCAAGATTTTGCGTCTCACGAGGAAGGAGTGCAATTTTCGAGAGTAATTATATACATGATAAATAGCGCAATCCTTGCGTCTCACGAGGAGAAAAGCATTTATTCTTTAGCGTATGATTGCTTGCTGGATTACAATGGCGTGGACGGGAGACGCAAGATTTTGCGTCTCTACTGGGCTGTCGCCGTTATTAAATATTGGTGGAAACTCCATATCATCATGCGCTAACGGCAAAAGTAGAGACGCAAAATCTTGCGTCTCACAAGGGAGTAGTGCAAATATTGTCATTGGATTATCGCATGCGTATATTGCAATGGATTGCTCGGGAGACTCCTGGAATGAAGATATGGAGAGCAATAACAAGCAACATCAATTGAACTGGCGAGGACGGGAGACGCAAAATTTTGCGTCTCTACTGGGCTGGCGCCGTTATTTTTACCACAGCAATAAGGGCTACAGGGATTACAGCCGCAAAAATACTCTGTCACGTTGTTTTTGGTTCAATATTTATTTTTTTAGGTTCGATTATGACTGGCATTGTAATATCAGGGACTTATTTTTGCAATAACGTAATAATTAAAAACACACGCTGATGAATTACCCGGATGAATATATGAGTCTTTTCCACAGACTCACCGTTGTCGCCAGTACGTGGGTGTCTCCGCAGGATGCGGAAGACGTGGTACAGGATGTGCTTGTCGGTATTTTGGAAAAACAGGACCTGCGCCTGCAAACCCTCTTCTGCTGTGCCCAAGCATACGCTTTCATGGCTGTGAAGAACAGATGCATGGGCAGGCTCCGCATGAAACAGCACATGCGCGCGCGGTATGATAATATGTGTATGCGGTCGCATGATGCGGTTGATTATGAAGAACCGCAAAGCGCGATGGAATATAAGGAGCTGGAGTCGCGCATACGCAACGCTGTCAAATCGTTGAAAGGCAGGCACAGGCAGGTTTTTCTTCTCAGCCGTGAGGAAAGGTGCCGTAACGCAGAGATTGCCTCGCGTCTCGGTATATCGGTAAACACGGTGGAGTGTCATATGTCTGCGGCACTGAAAAAATACGCGAGCGGATTCATGCGGCATAGGCGGGCAGCCGATGGAGGGATGCAGGCATGAGTGGGTTAGGGTGATGAAAATATAAACATGAAGGCTTTATCGTCTCATATATTATTCTTACCTTTGTATAAGCTAAGCTGCACTCGGGAAATTGAAAGCAAGCTTTCTTTCCGCTCGTTTGCATCAGCTTTTGTCAAAGCTAAGCTTCTGCTCGGTAATATCAGGTCCGGTAAAACCGTGTTTCCCTGCCTTGCTGTCGCACTAACCAAACATTCATTACATTAATATATATATACAGAACTTGTGTGGAGTTATAACCATGAACGCTAAATGTATCCATAGGGTTATTCTGATTATCATATTGTCCTTGCAGGCTGTGTTGCCGGGGCAGTCGTCTGACTATATATTCCGTCACTATGACACCAACGACGGGCTCTCACAGAATTCCGTCTTCAGTATTCTTCAGGACAAGACAGGATTCATGTGGTTCGGCACGCGCTGCGGTCTCAACCGCTTCGACGGACGCTCTTTTAAGGTGTATCACCGTGGCAGGCTTCCTTATTCTCCCGGTAACGACCACATCAACGCACTCTATGAGGGACCTGACAACGAGCTGTGGATAGGTACTGAACAGGGACTCTATGTCTATTCCACCCTCAACGACTCCTTCCGCCGCTTTGATGTCCGTACAGCTCAGGGGCAGGCTGTGGGAGGCAACGTCAACGCCATCACCGGCAACGACAGATACATCTATATATCTTCCACCACGGAAGGCATCTATGTTTACGACATCCGCAGTAAAAGGCTCACGTTCAAGTCCATTGACGCAGGTCCGTAGGTGTTCAGCATGGTCATTGACGGCAAAGGAGTGCTGTGGGTGGGCTATTACCGCAGCGGCATACAATACACGCGCGACAACTTCCGCACCGTCCATGCGCCTCGCGACACTGAGGGCAGACGTGTGCTGGACGGCTTGACAGTCACTGGAGTCACGTTCTCTGACGACGGCAGGATGTGGATAAGCACCATGGAGAAAGGTCTGTTTCTTTACGATATGCGTACGCATGAGGTGGTGTCCATCGTCGACTCTTACAAGGGCGGTAAGCTCTATGCCCATTCGCTTCTTAAGGCAGGCAACGAGCTGTTCATGCCTACCGAGACAGCCCTTGTGGTGCATAACGTCAGGACGGGAGTAACCCAATGCTACGATTACGAGCCTACCGACCCTTTCTCCCTGTCGGACGTCCATCTGCAGACAGCCTATAGGGACCGTGACGGAGGCATATGGATAGGCAGCTATTTCGGAGGCATCAACTATCTGCCACGCATCAACAACACTTTCACCAATTACTTCCCGCGTGTGGATATAGCCACGTCGCTCTTCGGACGAAGGGTGCATCAGATGGTGGAGGACTCGCAGGGACGTATATGGATAGGGACGGAAGACGGCGGCATAGGCTGGTTTGATCCGGTCAATGCCCGGTTCCGTCAACTGAATCTTTCCGACCTGTCTGATAATGTACAGGGACTGAATATTGTCGGCGGTATGTTGTGGGTGGACACATTCCAGGAGGGAGTGACCATTGTCAATCCTGCGACAGGAAAGGTCGTGGGAAGGCTCACCGACAAGGAGAACGGACTCAATGACGCCAATGTGTTCATATGCAGGTAACTGCATGACGGACGGGTAGCCATAGGCAATTTCGGAGGGCTGAACATATGGAATCCCGCAACGCGGCAGATGACATCCATTACGGACATTCCTAAGAAAATAGTGTATGCCGTCCTTGAAGACCACCAGCATAACCTGTGGGTCGCCGTGTACAATGACGCTATCTACATGCTGCCTGCGGACGGACGGGCGTGGAAAAAGTTCTCCGGCAATGGACAGAAAACTGACGACACGGTGTGTCTTTTCGAGGATTCGCGTGGAGGAATATGGGCGGCTACCAACGGCAACGGTGTAAGCCGGTATAATACGGGCACAAAACGTTTTGACGTCATGGACTTCTCTCTCAACAAGTCGCGGCTTGCCGTAGTCAGCATCAGCGAGGACCACAACGGCAGACTGTGGATGGGGACAAACGAGGGACTGCTGTGCTATAATCCTGTCAACCAGTCAGCCCGCTCGTTCACGACAGCCAACGGACTTCTTGACAATAATTTCAGCTATTCCTCCGCGCTCTGCAGCCGTACGGGAAGAATGTATTTCGGCAGTCAGAGCGGGTTGACAAGCTTCGTTCCCGAGTCGTTGGACGGTAAGGGCTCCACCGACAACATCATTGCCACGGAGCTTATAATAAACGGTCAGACGATGGACAACAGCTCGAAGGACAGTCCGCTCACACACAGCATAACGGCGACAAGGAAGATAGAGCTCGGTTACAGGCAGAACTCGTTCGCATTGAAGATGTCAGTGCTCTCCTACAGGGAAACGCAAAACAGGGAGCTTGTCTATATGCTTCAAGGGTTTGACAAGGGCTGGCAACAGCTTTACAACGACAATTACATCCGCTACACCAATCTTCCGGCAGGCAGCTTCCGCCTGATGGTGAAAGACCCTTACAGCAACGGCAAGAATGTGTATTCGCTCGACATCGTTGTACGTCAGCCATGGTGGAACACATGGTGGGCATGGACGGTATGGCTCTCTGTGGCAGGGGCGGCGTTATGGTTCGTTTACAGGTATGTCGTCCAGCGGTCGGAGATGCTGAGGAGGATAGCCATGAGCAAGTTCGAATTTGAGAAGGAAAAGGAACTCTACCTTAGCAAGATAACCTTCTTCACCAATGTGGCTCATGAGATACGGACACCGCTTGCGCTCATTAAGGCACCGCTTAAGGACATCATTGACCGTAAGGACTATGACAGGGAGACAGGCAATGACCTTACCATCATGGACAAGAACGTCAGCCGTCTGCTCAATCTGGCTAACCAGCTGCTTGATTTCAGGAAAGCGGAGAAAGACGGACTTAAGCTAAACCTGGAGTACAGCGACATCAGTCTGCTCATAAATGAGGTGTACATACGCTTCACGTCGCTGATGGACAAGCGTGACATAAGCCACTCTCTGTCGCTTCCGGAACACGGGCTGTGGGCATATGTGGACAAGGAGAGCTTCACGAAAATAATAAGCAACCTTATCAACAACGCCGTGAAATACTGTGACAGGACGGTCGGCGTGACTCTGACGGCTGACGACGGCGGAAAGTATTTCACGGTCAGGGTGTGCAATGACGGTAAGGTCATTCCCAAGCCGCTCAGGGGAAAGCTCTTCAAACCGTTCTTCCGTGTGGAGTCTGTCACCACCGCGTCTACCACAGGCACAGGTATCGGACTCGCGTTGGCAAACACATTGGCAGAGCTGCATGAGGGTTTTCTGAGAATGGACGACCGTGAGGACCTTAATGTCTTCGTGCTGCGGATACCTGTAGGGAGCAGTCCTTCCATCAGTTATGGCGGTGGTCGGGAAGAGCCTGAAATGAAGAGGACTGAAGAAGAGCCTGCCGGTGAAGACCAGCCGGACAGCGGTGACACGACAAAGCATTATACAATACTCGTTGTGGAGGACAACATAGACCTGCTGCATTATGAGAAGAGACACCTTAAAAAGAAATGGCAGGTCATTACAGCCGATAACGGGCAGAAGGCTTTGGACATTCTCCGGCAGTCTGACGTCGACCTCATAGTGTCTGATGTGATGATGGAGCCGATAGACGGTTTCGAATTCTGCAAGAGGGTGAAGGCTGACATCAATTACAGTCATATACCGTTTGTCCTCCTTACTGCCCTTACACTTGACTCCGCCAAGGTGAAGGGAATGGAGAGCGGAGCCGACTACTACATAGAGAAACCCTTTTCCATGGAATATCTTGTCTGCGTCATCGAGAACCTGCTGCGCTCACGTGAGGATGTCAGACACGCTTATGCGTCCTCGCCTTTTACCGACAGAAAGACGGTGGCGCTAAGTAAGGTGGATGAGGAATTCGTCAGAAAGCTCGAGAAGGCTGTAGCCGAGAACCTCACCGACAGTGATTTCGGCATCACGCAACTCGCCGACATCATGTGTATGAGCCGTACCAATCTTAACCGGAAGATTAAGGGCATCTTCGACCTTACACCTAATAATTACATAAAAATAGAACGGTTGAAAAAGGCGGCACAGCTCATGAAGGAGGAGGATGTCAAGGTGAATGAGGTCTGCTATATGGTGGGGTTCAGCTCTCCTTCATATTTCACACAGTGCTTCCAGAAACAGTTCGGGCTTCTGCCAAAAGACTTCATCTCACACGGTCAGGGCTGATGTTGGTTTTATTTTGATGTTTTTAGACTCTAAAATGACATCAAATGAGAGTGAAACTCATTATGTTTGCAAAATGAAATTAAAAACATTTTCACTTCATTTAAACCTAAAAACAAACGTTATGAGAAAGTTTTACTTCACAATCATCACATTGGTGGCATTGCTGTGCGTGACGGTCTCTGCCTCGGCAACACCGTTCAAAGCCGTTTATCTGGAACTGACGGTCAATGAGACCGGCAGAGGCAAGGTATACATGAAAACAGAGGACCCTGACAATCCGCAGACACGGAAGAGCGAGGACGCTGTTCTTAAATGTGTTCTCGGCGAGAACGGCAACGACACGCTGCGTTACAACACTCATCCGGAGAACCCTGCGTTCCAGCCTTACACGTATCCCGGAGCGCCGGCTGACTTCGACGTAGCGACTTATGCCGGACTTTACATGTGCTGGCTCTATGCCGAGCCGGAAGAGGGATATGAGCTTGCAGGCTATTCTCTTATAAAGAAGGACGACCCGGACTCATACACTAAGGCTGACCTCATAAAGACAACGTGGACGGACAACGGCAATTTCACCGATCCTTATCCGGCTGCTGACAACGACGGTCAGGAGTTTATCTTCAACGCCAATGTGGCACGTCCGGAGGGAGGAAAGGGCGACGGCTCTGAGGGCAGCGACGATGTTGCCCGCGAGCAGGCACGTGAGAACGCAGGCTGGGGTGACGAGCCTGACTGGAAAATATATGCGGTGTTCGTCAAAGAGGGGACTGTCCTGCCTGACGGCACGTCAACCGGCATATCCGAACTGAAGGACATCACTCCACGTGAGGAGCCTGTCTATAATCTCAACGTATGCAGGGTGGGCAAGGATTATAAGGGCATCGTCATCCGCAACGGTAAGAAATTCGTACGGAAATAATTGTACTCTTTATTTGGTAAGGTCAGGAAAAAGCTGCCGTGTGGTGTGAAGGCAGCTTTTTCCTGATAAAAAGGATGCGGATTAAATGAATATTAAAACATTCAATACAGTTGTTCTTTTATTACTCTTGACATTCGGTTCGCTGACCGTTGAGGCTGGGAATGATGACGGTTTGCCTGTCGACATAAAGGCAAGCCTCATATATGTGTCGCCGGGATACACGGCTTATACCGCTTACGGACATTGCGCTATCAGGATGCAGTGCCCGTCACAGCGTCTCGACTATTGTTTCACGTATGGTCTGGACGACAGCTCGCAGAGCTATGTGAGTTTCTTTTCAGGGAAAGGCAAGGGCAGATTCAGCACTTTTTATACACATGACTATCTGCGTGAGTATAAAGATAACAACCGCCAGGTAAGCGAATATGAGCTTAACCTGAGCCTCGATGAGAAACGTAACCTGTGGGCTCTGCTCGACAGCGGGATATCCGGTGAGTCCATACCTTACGATTATTTGAAAACAAACTGTTCCTCCATGTGCGTGCGTGCGGTGGAGAGTGTCCTTGACAAAGAGACCATAGAATATAAGGACTTGCCTGTGGCACTGCTCGGAACCTATCGCGATTTTGTACGTCATATATCTGTACACAAGCCATGGTGCGGTTTTTTCTGGAACACAATATTGGGGTCTGAGGGCGAATCAAAGGGTTCGCTGGAAGACAAACTGTCTCCAGCCTCTCTTGTGAATGCCTGGGAGGATGCCCTCATCGTGGATTCTATCGGTGCCATGCGCCCTGTGTTCACAGGTGGCGGGACGGTTATTGTCTCCGGAGATGACGGTACGCATGACACACCTTTCACTCCGGCTCTTATGTTTGGCGTGCTTCTTGTGGCGGTGATTGTTTTCACGTTGGCGGAAAGGAAGTGCAAGTTGGGAAGAGCCGCATGCGTTGTCGACGTGACATTGCTGTCGTTACATACGATAATAGGTTTGTTCATATGCTATATGTCTTTCATCTCCGACCTTCCCGGTGCGTCGGGGTCATGGTATGTCGCGGCGTTCAATCCCATGCCGTTATTTTTATGTCTGACATATAAGAATAAGACATTTTTCCGTTATATACTTGCAGGCTTTGCCATCGTTCTGCTGTTATTAATCATTCTTACACCCTTCATACCCCAGTTGGACGCCGACCATGCTCTTCTGGAAGGTATTTTTGCCGTCAGGTGCGCCGCAAGGGGAATAAACTGCCGTAACAATTATATAAACACTAAAAAGAGACAATGAGACACTGTTTGATCTATATCCTGTTGATGATGTTTGCAAATCATGCCTCCGCACAAACCGCTTTCTTTGTGGACGGCTTTCATGGCGGTATTTACGGTCATTATCCGTTGGACTGGTATACGCAATATATCATTGACCAGCTTGACGCCAATCCCGACTGGGTGATTGGAATGGAGATAGAGCCCGAGACATGGGACAGTGTGGAAGTGCGCACACCTGACGCCTATAGGAAGTTGAAGCCGCTGATGCTTTCAGAACGTATAGACGTTACAAATCCCACCTATGCGCAGCCTTATATGTTTAACATCAACGGAGAAAGCATCATCCGGCAGTTCCAATACGGCATGCGCTCACTGCGGAAGCACTTCCCCGGCATAACGTTCAGCACCTATTCTTCTGAAGAGCCTTGCTTCACGAGCCAGCTGCCACAGCTGCTCCGGCAGTTTGGCTTCCGTTATATGTCTCTTAAGAACCCTGACACCTGCTGGGGAGGATATACGGCTAATTTCGGCGGACAGACAGTCCGGCTCACCGGTCCTGACGGCACGACGGTCATTGCTGTTCCACGCTATGCGTGTGAGAGCCTGCAGCCGAACAGCGTCTGGCAGACAATAGCATGGCGCAACAGCCCGCAGTATCTTGAGGCTTGCCGCAAGGCGGGCATTGGGAATCCCGTAGGTATGTGCTATCAGGATGCGGGATGGAAGCATGGACCGTGGCTTGGAGAAGGACGTAAGGACAGCCGCTACGTCACATGGACGGAGTATATCAGCCGTTACACCGACAAGGAGAAAGCCACAGACCACCGTTTCTCACAGGAGGATGTCCTGCCCGGACTGATGTGGGGCTCGCAAGTGATGCAGCGCATAGCCCGTAACGTGCGCCGGTCGGAAAACAATATTCTTATGGCAGAGAAGATGTCGGCAATTGACTTTGTGGAGCACGGCAACAAGCCTTGTCAGACTGAGCTTGACGAGGCTTGGCGTCAGCTTATGCTTTCACAGCATCATGACTCGTGGATTGTGCCTTACAACACATTCCGGATTCGCGGCACATGGGAGAAAGCGATAGAAGCGTGGACAAATACTGCCGACAGTCTTTCTGCAAAAATCATCAATAAGGCTGCAAGCCATGATACTGACAACGGCTTTATCACTCTTTACAATGTTACAGGTCAGCCCCGCCGGGAGGTGGTGTCTGTACGCGATAAAGGACAGAATACATTCGTTATGGCAGATATTCCGGCTTTCGGCCACATCAGCATCAGCCGTCCGGATGCCGTGCCCGTAACCACAAAAGCGTTTGTCGGAGGAAAACAGTCTGACGATGACGCATGTTTCATAGAAAACGAGTATTGGATCATAGGCTTTGACCTGAGCAGGGGCGGTGTCGTAACAAGGCTTATTGACAGGCTGACCGGAAGGAATCTCGTTGCATCCGAAGCCGGTGAGTTTCGTTTCGGTGAACTGCGCGGATTCTTTCCCGACGAAGGCAGGTTCTGTTCTTCAACTGAGACTCGGGCTAAAGCCACAATCACCACCTGCGGTGACCTTCTTACTGAAATCAGATTGGAGGGAGAAATAAACGGGACTTCTTTTGTAAAAACGGTCACGTTGCGTAAATGCAGTAGGATAATAGACTGTAGTCTGAATATCGGTTGGCAGCGTAATGTGCGTATTGGAGAGCGTGTGGGGTCACACCGCAACGCCTCGCGTACAGGCTTTTATGATACACGCTACATGCTCAGTCTGTTCTTTCCTACGGGCATGAAGAAAGCCAGGCTGAGCAAGGACGCACCTTTTGATGTGTGTGAAAGCAAACTGTCGGATACCTTCTTTAACGACTGGAGGGATATCAAGCACAACGTCATCCTGCATTGGGCAGACATCAGCGACGGTGACAACGGACTGGCACTGCTCACAGACCATACTACAAGCTATTCTTACGGCGAAGATTATCCGTTGGCACTGACCGTTCAGTATTCCGGTCCGGGACTTTGGGGACGGGATTATCCTATAACCGGTGCGTCTGAATTGCGTTATGCCTTGATACCGCACGAAGGCTCTTGGCACGATGCAGGTATTCAGAGACTTGCTGAAACGTGGCGTCAACCGGTCATCGTCAGACCCGGAAGGGTTGCCGACAAGTCCCTGTTGGAGACTTCTTGCGCCTTGTCTTCAGTCACTGTGGAGGATAACGGCAGCATGAATATACGTCTCTT
>ERZ857801.3383-NODE-3383-length-11256-cov-3.262655_pt1 | contig 11256 bp, 15 predicted proteins | sample MGYA00519762_ERZ857801 | MGnify/ENA primary metagenome ERZ857801 (study PRJEB31778, sample SAMEA3449368) | human gut metagenome | biome: human gut; feature: human-associated habitat; material: faeces | place: United Kingdom | collected 2010/2012 ...
GGGGCATGTGTTACAATTCCAACGTAGCTGCCGCCAACCAGACGGGAAATTCGTTTTCCGGCCAGGAGCATAATATCTACGAGTTCAGCTGTGCCTCCATGTGATACAATGCATTCTTTGAGCGCCTTGCCGGCATAATTGTGTCCCTCTCCTGTATTACAGGATAAAATTAATATATTCATACTACAATTTGTCTCATTTCTATAAGTCAGTTCATTTGTGTCAATCCATATCAGTATAACCGTTTTTTGCGGGAGTTATATCATAAATCCCGCAAGAAAGATAACAACAGGGATGGTGAAGATAGAAAGTATGGTAGAAAATGCAAAAATTTCCGATGCGTACGTATAATTCTGGCGAAAACGAATTGCCATCATAGTTCCTGTTGTAGCAGTCGGACATGCCGCAGCAATCAAAATTGTATATGCAACATCATGCGGGAATCTGCATAGGGCAAGTGCTGCTAAAGTAAGAAGCGGGACTATCAGTAATTTTAAGATGGAAGCCCTGTATATTTTTAAAGTGGTAAACAGCTTTTTTAAATCTGCCTGCGCCACAGAGAAGCCTGCGACCATCATGGCAAGAGGTGTATTCATGTCGGCAATATAAGTCATAGAGTCTAGAAGAATATCTGGAAGTGCGATTTGAGAAAAAAACAAAATCAAAGCAACCCCTGTTGCAATAACGACAGGGGAAAGCAGTCCTTCCTTAAGCTCTTTTAAGCTGAATTCCTTTTTCATCAGGCTTAAGCCATGCGTCCAGGAAAAGAGGTTAAAAAGAGTGATATACGCGGTGAGAAAAAATACACCTTTGTTTCCGAGTACACTGTGAATTAATGGAATTCCAATAAATCCGCAATTCGAATAAACTACGCTGAAACGCTCAATACAGTAATCTGGGTTCTTCTTTACAGGAATGAAGAGATTCGCAGCGAATATGGCGATTATATTTGAAACGGCTGCGGCGACAAAGGCGAGAAGAAGCCCATGCACCAGCTCTGTATCATAATCAGTCTGCAGTGCGGTCAAAATGACACAAGGATTGACAACTAACAAGAGCAGATCAGATACAGTGCGGTTCCCCTCCTGCCCAACCAGACGGATCCGGTAGCAGACAAAGGCAAGCAGCATGATAAAAAACATTTTTAGAAGTTGACTGAATATCAGTATAAACATAAGATGATAGGTTCTCCCCTCTAAGATACTTAAACTAAGAAGGAAGCTACGATTTCATTTACCTGTTTTCCATCTGCCTTCCCTTTTACCTTCGGCATAAGCTCTTTCATAATTTTTCCTTTGTCTTTTCCAGTAGGCTTTGAGATTCCAAGCTGTGTAATTACTTCCTGCACGAGTGTGCGGATTTCCTCTTCGCCCATCATTTTCGGTGCATATTCTTCAAGAACTGAGAGACGTTTTTTACACTCGTCAATGATGTCTGTGCGGTCAGCTGGAGTCATATCCAGAGTTTCCTTTGTCTGCTTAATTTCCTTTAATATAACCTGTGCTTCCTCCTCAGCAGATAGCTCCGCACGCTTATCGATTGCTTTATTCTTTAAAGCAGAGAGAAGAAAAGAAAGTGCCGCTTTTCGCTCTTTGTCTCCAGCCTTCATAGCGGCAACCATAGCGCTTCTGACTTCATCAATTTTACTCATTTTACTAACCTCCTGATTCTGTGATAAACCGCCCTTTTAGCGGTTAATACCAGCCTGAAGCTCATCCGCCCATGTCTGCAGGCTGTAAGTGTGTCCATTAAAAAGCTTTAAGATAACTCCGGTAGGATTGTCTTCATTTGCAAATGCATTTGCCTCATCAGTATCTACATGCATAGCAAGAGAAAAAGAAGGACTGACCCTGACAACTACGTCGGAGAAGATAAGAGAGCGTTCATAACTGGTTGTGATAACAAATACAATATCATTGTCCTTTACATGTGCACGCATAGCATCTACAGGATTCATATGGATGTGACGTTTTGCTACAATGACGCCTTTTTCCAGTTGTACTTTTCCTTTCGGCCCGACTAAAAGACAACCCGGTGTCCCCTCCAGATCTCCGGACTGGCGTATGACACTGGGGATCCCTAAGCGTCGTGTATCTGTCACAGAGAGTTCAACCTGCGTACAGGAACGGCAGGGGCCTAATACAATGACCTTCTCAAAGCGACCTTTCGGACCAGCAACGGTGAGACGTTCTTTACAAGCATATTGTCCTGGCTGGCTCAATTCTTTTACAAATGTAGGGCGGGCGCCAGAACCGAATAAGATTTCAAAATCCTGCTGTGACAGATGAATATGTCTTGCAGATGTCTCTATCGGAATTTTTAAACTCATATTCCCTCCTGATACATGAAACATTCTGTTCCTTTCACACTCTCTCAATTCTAGCAGAATAAAGCAATGTTTTCAAGTAAGAGAACAACGGGAAGAGATTTTGTCGTATAGTGGTAAAGAAGAAAAAAGTATGTTAAAATTCTGTTAAGAAAATAAAAAGTCGGATTGTCCGACTGGTTTTCGTATGTTATCTTGAACTAAGTATGCGTATAAATACGATAAACAAAGGAGAAAATGAGATGGGAATAAAAGATATACTGTCCCTGTTAGGAGGGCTCGCGCTATTTCTATACGGAATGCAGATGATGAGCAGCGGTCTGGAATCCGCGGCGGGAAATAAAATGAAATCCATTTTGGAAAGACTGACCTCCAACAGAATAAAGGGAGTGCTTGTAGGAGCCGCTATTACTGCGGTTATTCAGTCCTCCTCGGCGACGACAGTGATGGTGGTAGGATTTGTGAACTCCGGACTGATGACATTGAATCAGGCAGTCTGGGTGATTATGGGGGCAAATATCGGTACAACGATTACGGGCCAGCTTATCGCCCTGGACATGGGGGCGATCGCTCCGGTTTTTGCGATCGGCGGCGTGGCAGCCATTATGTTTGTAAAAAGTGAAAAGGTACACCATATCAGTGGAATTTTTGCGGGGCTTGGTATTTTGTTTATGGGAATGGATATGATGGGGAGTGCAATGGAGCCGCTTCAGAATTCAGAGACATTTCTGCAATTTATGACAACGTTTCAGAATCCAGTTGTAGGTATTCTGATTGGAGCTGTCTTTACAGCAATTATCCAGTCTTCCTCCGCCTCTGTGGGAATTCTCCAGGCGCTTGCCGGTACGGGAATGATTCCGCTTTCCAGTGCGGTGTATGTTTTGTTCGGGCAGAATATTGGAACTTGTATTACTGCGGTGCTTGCATCTATCGGTACAAAGGTCAATGCCAGAAGAACGACAGTCATTCATTTGATGTTTAATATTTTTGGCTCTGTGTTGTTTACGATTATCTGTTTGGTAACTCCGTTTGTGTCCTGGATGGAGGCGCTGACACCAGGAAATCCTGTATCGCAGATAGCAAACGTACATACGATTTTTAATATCGTGACTACGTTGATTTTACTTCCATTTGGAACCTATATGGCAAGAATCGCAGTGAAAGTCCTACCGGACAGCAAGAAGGAGGAGGACGAAGAATACAGGCTGAAATATATCCGTCCGTTTGATTCTACTTATGCAATCGGACAGGCTGCAGTGTCTATTTCACAGGTGCGCGACGAAGTAGGAAGAATGCGTGATATGGTCGCGAAAAATATCCATGATGCGTATGAGGTACTGATTCATTATGATGACAAAGCGAGAAAAAAGGTGACCGAACGAGAAGAATATATTGATTATCTGAATAGAGGGATTTCAGAATATATTGTCTCTTTGATGGGAAATGAAAAATCGTTTTCGGATTCAAAACAGTTGAATGGGTTCTACGTAGTCATCAGTAATCTGGAGAGAATCGGGGACCATGCTGTGAACCTTGCAGGGTATGCGGACGACTTGAAAAAATGGGATTTAAAATTTTCGGAAAATGTTTTGGAAGAGCTGGAAATAATGAAGAGGCAATGCTTGGAAGCCTTGGATATTATAAAAGATGTGCAGGCAGAACAGGTAGGGTTTGTACTCAATAAAGCGTCTGCGATTGAACAGAAAATCGACGATACACGAGACAAATATTTCAAAAAACAGATGCAGCGGTTAAAGAAAGGGAAATGTAAGCCGCAGACAGGAATTATTTTTACTGAGATCTTAACAGACTTTGAAAGAATGGGAGATCATGTAAAAAATATTGCACAGCAATATGAAGAAATGGAAGGTTGACAATATATATTCGGAACATTTCGTCGGGGATTAAAAAACCTGCGAATATTTTTCCTCCATTTTACAGATACTACATTTATCTGCAAAAGTTACCATCTTCCTTCGGACAGAGGTGGTGTTCGATTGATGGTGCATACATCGCAATTAGGATAAATGTAAGAATGTAAAATGGAGGAATTTTTATGAAAGCAACAGGAATAGTAAGGCGGATTGACTAACCAGTTATAATAAGGGCAACGGTTAGAAACCTTGAAAACAAAGGGTTTTCGCTGATTTTTGTCCAAGATTTCAGGTCAAAACCCCATTGATTTGATTAGGTTGCCGTAAACATGGTGAAACTAAGATTAAAAGAATGGAGGTTCAAAATGAAGCAAGGGGTTTTGGTTTATGACCAGAAAACGGATCGCATGGATGTTCGTTTTAATCTGGAGGAATACTACGGAGGTTTACACTGCGGCACCTGTATGGAGGTGTTCGTAAACAACCGTTGGAAGCCTACACGGATTGAATATGCCTGCGGAGACACTGGCTGGTATCTGGTCGGCATTCCGACTTCATCGCTTACCGGATTAAGAGTCCGGATGAGCTGAAAAGCTGGTATCTCTATTTACAAGATAGGCTTTCTGGAATAACTTGTCAAACATAATGTTACATTGAGCGTTTATTCATCCCCCTATGGGGAAGGGTAAACGCTCTATTTTTTTACCCAAAATAAAAAAGGAAGGCAGGAGGAGCGATTGTGAGTAACAAAAAATATGCTGCGGAGAAGCCGGAAGATTGCTCGCTGTGCTTTTTCTGGAAAAATGCAAGGCAGGGCTGCTCTCTCGGAAAAGAGAACTGCTATTTTATTATTTTTGAACCGGAAAAAGAAAAAAGCGATTGTGATGGATGCCCTTACGGACGAGTACATCCCTGTATTGGATGGTGTACAAAACAGATAATGCGTGAGATTGGCATCAAGGGTTAGAGAGGTGAAAGAAGATGCAAAGGAGAAAAAAATATTCCCGTTATCAGTATCCGAAAGAATGTAAAAGGTGCGAATACTTTCAGCCACGCTGGCGGTATCGCTTCTGCTATTACACACGATGTCCCTATCAGATCAGGGACAGCACAATTCGCAAGACACCGCTGAAGAAAGAAAATTTCCCGCCGAAAGAGGTGGTGAGCGTGAAAAATGTATGAGGAATTCTTTGGAATTGAGGAATCTGAACAATATGCTTTTTACCGGGTTCCCAAACTTCTGTTCACCAATGAACGGTATCGCAACCTGTCGGCGGAATCAAAACTGCTGTATGGCTTATTTCTGGATCGTATGGGTATTTCCCGGAAAAACGGATGGGTTGATAAAGACGGAAGAGTTTATATCATCTATACGGTTGAAGACATCATGGAAGCACTTGGCTGTGGGAATAAGAAAGCGATTCAGCTGCTCGCAGAACTTGAGAAAAAGGGGAATCTCATCTGGCGGAAGAAGCAGGGGCTGGGGAAACCGAACCTGATTTATATGAAAAAATTTATTCTTCCACAGAGCAATCAGGAAGAACACTTCTTGAAGTGTGAAAATGACACTTCTGGAAATGGCAATCCGACATCTTTGGAAATGTCAAAAGGACACGGTAATAATACTAATAAAAATAATCTTAATGATAATAATATGAATCTTTCCTTTCCTTCCGGAGATTTCGGAATGGAACACGGAACGGATGGGGATTACTCATACTATCATGAATATTTTTTTGAACATCTTGAGATTGAAATCCTCTACAAAAATTATCCGTATGATAAAGAACTGCTGGATTCCATTGTAGCTCTGATTGTGGAAACCATGTGCAGCAAAAGAAAACAGATTCGTATTGCAGGCGATGATAAACCAGTAGAGATTGTGAGAAGTCGTTTTATGAAGCTTAATTCGGAGCATATTAAGTTTGTGATGGACTGCTTTAAGGAAAATACAACGAAGATTCGCAATATCAAACAGTATCTGCTTGCAGCAATATATAATTCTATCCTGACAATAGATGGATATTTTGACGCACTGGTGCGGCATGATCTGTCTGAGGGCTGAAGGGAGGTGATGAAGATTGAACAAGTACGAAAAACGAAGGAGAGGTGAAGAAATTGTCGAAAGCAACGGTCATGGCTGTAGTGAATCAAAAAGGCGGGACGGGCAAGACCACAACCTGTGAGAATCTCGGCGTTGGTCTTGCAATGGAGGGGAAGAAGGTGCTCCTGGTAGATACCGATCCACAGGCGTCGCTGACCATTTGCCTGGGACATCCTGTTCCCGATCAGCTCTCTCCTACCCTGTCAGATATGATGGGGAAAATCCTGCTTGAACAGCCGATTGCTCCGGGTGAAGGTATTCTGCATCACCCGGAAGGTGTAGACCTGATGCCAGCCAATATCGAATTATCCGGTTTGGAGGTATCTCTGGTGAATGCCATGAGCCGGGAAACCATTCTCAGGCAATACCTGGATACTGTGAAACAGAACTATGATTTTATCCTTCTGGATTGTATGCCTTCTCTGGGGATGCTCACAGTCAATGCACTGGCTGCGGCTGACAATGTGCTGATTCCGGTGCAGGCGGCTTATCTTCCGGCAAAAGGTCTGGAACAGCTTTTACAGACGATCAATAAGGTACGCAGGCAAATCAATCCGAAGTTAAAAATTGAAGGTATCCTGCTGACGATGGTGGACAGCCGCACGAATTATTCAAAAGAAATCAGCAGCCTGATTCGGGAAAACTATGGCGGGAAGCTCAAAGTTTATAAGACAGATATTCCCCGTTCTGTCCGTGCAGAGGAAATCAGTGCGGAAGGAACCAGTATTTTTAAGCATGATCCCAAAGGCAAGGTGGCGGATGCCTATCGGGTACTGACAAAGGAGGTGCTTCACAATGCCGAAAAAAAACGGAAACATCAGCTTGAGCAGCTACGATGATATTTTCCAGACTGACCAGTCAAGGGAAGAAGCCCAGCAGGAACGGGTACAGGAGATTCCTCTTTCTGAACTCCATCCATTTAAAGGACACCCGTTCAAGGTACTGGACGATGATGCCATGCAGAAAACTGTGGAGAGCATCGCACAGTTTGGGGTTATGACACCAGCGATTGCCCGTCCCCGTCCGGAAGGCGGTTATGAGCTGATTGCAGGACACCGCCGCCATCATGCATCAGAGCTTGCCGGAAAAGAAACCATGCCGGTAATTGTGCGGGAAATGGACGATGATGCCGCTACGATTTTGATGGTGGACTCCAATTTGCAAAGGGAAACTATTCTGCCGAGCGAGAGAGCTTTTGCTTATAAGATGAAGCTGGAAGCGATGAACCATCAAGGTGAACGAGTTGATTTAACTTGTTCCCAACTTGGGAACAAGTCTGCTGGGAAGAAGTCCAGTGAACTTTTAGCGGAACAGGTCGGACAGAGTAAAAATCAGATTTTCCGCTATATCCGTCTGACAGAACTGATTCCTGAACTGCTGGATATGGTAGACGAAAAGAAAATCGCTTTCAATCCGGCGGTAGAGCTGTCCTACCTGAAAAAAGAAGAACAGAAGGATTTTCTGGAAGCGATGGACTATGCTCAGGCTACTCCTTCCCTGTCGCAGGCACAGCGATTGAAGAAATTCAGCCAGGAAGGAAAATGCAGTCTGGACGCCATGTGTGCCATTATGTCCGAAGAAAAGAAAAGTGAGCTGGATAAGGTCACCATCAAAAATGATGTGCTCCGGAAATATTTTCCGAAGTCCTATACGCCGAAGCAGATGGAGGATACCATCATTAAACTGCTGGAACAGTGGCAGAAAAAACGTGAGAAATCTATGGAGCGATAGGAGGATAGGGATGTTTACTGAAAAAGAGATGAGCGATGCTTTGAAATGGCTGTTTGATCTGTACCAGCCGGAGGATTATGAAGCGTATGACGAGGAGGAAGTCGGCAGTGAAGTTTTGTGCCTGCCGGAAATCTGTATGGCTCTGAGAGATAAGGTGGGAACGCCTTACGAGTACACAATCAGAACCAATCTTGACCGGGGATTTGAGTATCGTGGCAAGGAATTGTTTGTGCAGAGAGCCTGCCTGCTTTACACCGATATGGAAATCAGCGTCTTTGATATGGTGGATACTTCCTATAATCGGGAGTTGTGGCTGTTGGAAGACATGAGTTTCGCAATAGTACACAATGTCAGTATGGTTGTAAAATCTGAGGACTATTATTACACAACGGAATACCGTTCCATTGTGAAGCTGCTGAAAGAAAGAGATGACCTGTTCTTCACTCCTGAAAGCCTGATGGAAGAACTGGATGATATGTGTATTCCTCAATGGGAAAGCGAAGCGACTATTTATGAACTGTAAGGTTTGTAGATGGTCGCTTTTTCTATATCTAACAGAAACGGAGGTCGAAAGCTTTGAAAGAATATGATGTCAAAATCACAGAAATGTTTGAAAAGACTGTAACAGTGGAAGCCGCTTCCCTTGTAGAAGCTGAAAAACAAGTAAAACAGGCATATTATGATTCGGAATATGTTCTGGACTCCGAAAATTTCGCAGGGGTTACCTTTGATACGGAAGCGGAACGAGAGATCGTGCAGGATCAGAAGAATCTGATGGATGTTCTTCTGGTCAAACCGGGAATGTATCCCCAGGCTGTTCAGATTGGCGGTGAACTGGAAGATTTGCAGAAAGCTGTGGGCGGTGATATTGAAGCGGTCTATCCGTTCAATGAAGAAGTTGCTCTCGTGGTGAATGAGGAAGGCAAGATAAATGGAAGCGAGCTGAACCGGGCGCTGCGGGATGATAACGGGCAGATTTATGACATTATCGCCGGTGATTTTCTGGTAGTCGGTTTGGGAGAAGAAGATTTCGCTTCCCTGTCCCCGGAATTGATGGAGCAATTTGAAAAGGAATTTCACCAGCCGGAAATGTTTGTACGGATGGGACGCAGCGTTATGGCGTTGCCTTTGCCGGATGACAAGGTGAAATCTTCGGATGTTCCACGGAAAGCGGAAACCATGCCGCAGAAAATCAGTCCTGACAGGGATGTTCTTTAAGGGGGATACGAGATGGCAGGGAAAACGATTGGAGAATTGATGGAAGAAATGCGGATCAAAGCTGGGGCAAAAGAATATCACGGACATTCTTATATGGGTCTGGAGCGATTTGCCGATGATACCCGTCATATGATTATTTTTGATGTTCTCACAAATGATTCCCCGGTTGGATGGAAAGGCGAAAGAACCCGGCTGTATCTGACACAGGCAGGATATGAAAAATGTCTGGAGAATCAGGAAAAAGGGCATATCAAAATTCTCAGTCATGCCAAAGTGTCCAGAGGGAATCTGTATTACGATCAAAAAGATGTGTCTCGATAAAATGAAAGGATGAAACAGTGGATGAAAATTTGAAAATTGTACCCTTTAAATGGGAACTGGGAGAAGAAAAAGTATCGCTGCATATTGGAGAATATCAATACGACGATCGGCTTTATATTGGAATCACTTCTCATGGTGAAGACGGACCGGAACCATTTGCTGATATGACAGTAAATCTTCCGGCTTTTTCTTTGGAGCCGAATGAAGCGTTCATCAACGGTGACATCAGCAGAGACCTGTTAGCGTTCATCAAAGAGAATAAACTGGGAAAAGTGCTGCCATATACCGTTAAACAGGGATTTGGAAAGTATTCTGTGGTGGCGTTTGATTTGGAGAAATTAAAAGAATTTGATCCCAAAGGGATTGCAGAATTTAAGAAAAGTCATGATATTCCTGATAAACAGCCCAGGAAGCAGAAGCAAAAATCCAAGGGAATAGACCGTTGAGGATTATTCTCGCTATCGTGTGAGGAAGGAGGTAGATTGCTTTGCAGGAAGAAGTGGAAAATAGGACGGTCAATCTGGCAATCAGTACGACCAAACTGACTCTGCGGACGATTATTTCAGGTATTCGCAAATATTTGCAGCACCGTGAAAAAGTCAAGGCAAAAAAAGGAAGAGATCCGGCTGTGCATGGAAAGCAGTCGGTAAAAAAACTGTTGGGGCAGAATCAGGGTGCTGCCAATGCGGAAATTGAAAAAGAAGGCATCAAAGACTTTGAACGTCTTGCCAAAAAGTATGGTGTGGATTTTGCGGTACGGAAGGATAAGACGGTTGATCCGCCCCGCTATTTTGTTTTTGTCCGTGCGAAGGATGCCGATGCGCTGGATGCCATCTGCAAGGAACATCAGGCAAGGTCGATGACGAAGGATAGGAAACCGAGTGTGCTGGCACAGCTTAGTAAGTTTAAAAATCTGGTAGCGTCAGTGCCGAAGAAGATTCGGGAAAAGAAACAGGAGCGTGATCTGTGATGGACTCTAAAAAAATAAAAAAACTCCTGATTCTGAATATCCCCTATTTTATTGTGGGATTGATTGCAACAAATTTCGGAGAAGCATGGCGTGTGGCTGAGGGTGCGGACAGTTCCGCTAAAATCCTCAGCCTTTTTTCTACCCTTCCAGCGGCGTTTGGGAATCCTTTGCCCAGCTTACACCCGTTTGATTTGCTTATTGGCATCGTCTGCGGAGCCGGTTTGCGATTGGCAGTGTATTTGCGTGGAAAAAACGCAAAAAAATATCGTCACAATGTAGAGTATGGCTCTGCCCGGTGGGGAACTGCCAAAGATATTGAACCATTCATGGCTCCGAAGTTTGAGGATAATATCATTCTCACAAAAACGGAGCGATTGATGATGAGCAACCGCCCGAAAAATCCTGCCAATGCCAGAAATAAAAATGTTCTGATCGTCGGCGGCTCCGGTTCCGGTAAAACCAGATTTTGGTTGAAGCCCAACTTGCTTCAGATGCACAGTTCTTATGTGATCACAGACCCCAAGGGAAGTATCGTCAGCGAATGCGGCAATGCTCTTTTGGAGAATAACTACAACATTAAAATTTTCAACACCATCAACTTTAAAAAGTCGATGCATTACAACCCGATGGCGTATATCCATTCTGAAAAAGATATTCTGAAGCTGGTGACAACGCTGATTGCAAACACAAAGGGGGATGGAAAAGCCGGGGA
>ERZ857801.3385-NODE-3385-length-11250-cov-6.264404_pt1 | contig 11250 bp, 6 predicted proteins | sample MGYA00519762_ERZ857801 | MGnify/ENA primary metagenome ERZ857801 (study PRJEB31778, sample SAMEA3449368) | human gut metagenome | biome: human gut; feature: human-associated habitat; material: faeces | place: United Kingdom | collected 2010/2012 ...
TATGGCGGGATGCCCGCTACTTCCGCGGGATGCAGGGAGTAGGTCGCCTATGGAGCGGGGACGGGAAGAGGACGGCCGATGTCCCTAGGTGCGCCGTTTTGTTCCGGCATGCGGGGCGGGGGAGGGAGGAGCGCCGTCAGACGGGCTCCTTGTGCGGGGACTTGGAAGGCTGGAGAAGACACGAGGGGAAGGGGAGATTTTCCACCGGAGACGGCCGGAGGCGGTCGCAGGGCCATGCCCGTCATGACGCGGTCGCTCCGGGCATCGGCAGCGCGATGGCCTCCCCTTCCCCTCTGGTAAAAGAACTGTCTAGCCGATCCATTCCTGGCCGGTGGCCATATCCATGATGACGAATTCCGTGCCGTCGCCCTTGGCGGCCACGCGGTATTCCAGCTTCTCGGCCACACGGTTGGGCAGCTCGCCGCTCTGGTCGAAGGTCAGCACCCGGCAGGAGAAGCCGTCGTGATAGTCGCTGACGGGGATCTCGCGGGAAGAGGCCACGATGATCTCGTCGCCCACCTGACAGGTACGGGCCGCGGCGCCGTTGAGGCAGACCACGCCGCTGCCGCGCGGGCCGGGCAGCACATAGGTCTCGATGCGGGAACCGCTGTGCTTGTTCCAGATGTAGACGTATTCCAGCGGCAGCAGATGGGCCGCTTCGAGGATGTCGGTGTCGATGGTGATGGAGCCGTGGTAGTTGAGCTTGGATTCCGTGACCACGATACCGTGCAGCTTGGCGCCTACGACGCGGATGGTGCCCTGCCCCTGGGGCTGGACACCCACCAGCATACGGGTGACTTCTTTTCTTTCCATGTGGTTCCCCTTGGGGGACCTGTCCGTCATGCGGCAGAACGTACCGCCGGGCAGGGTCTGGAGGAGCCGTCGGGCTCCTTGTGGACGATTTTGAAGAATGAGGGAGCATGAAGGGGGAAGGGGACTTTTCCAGCGGAAAACGTTCCCTTCCCCCCTCATATCATTTCATCGTCATCATTCTCGTCTAGCACTGGACGATGCGCACGTCGCCGCGGGTCTCGTTGGCGCGGCGGCGGAAGCGCTGGCGGCGGTCCTCACCGTCCACCTGGTTGGCCAGCCATTCCAGCACGTGCAGCACGGGGTGCTTTTCCTTGAGCTGGATGAGGCAGCGGGCGATGCCGATCTTGCAGGAGGGGCAGCCCACCAGGATGGGCCCGGCGTAGCAGGCGCCGGTCTGCGGCTGGGGCTCGAAGGCCTGGGCCAGGCGTTCCTTTTTGCGGGCGCGCAGCAGGTTGTAGATGGTGGGGGAGGTCACGGCGCCCATGCCGGACTCGCCGCAGCAGCCGGGGATGGTGGAGACCTTGACCTTGCAGAGCTGTTCCAGGGCGCCGGTGAGCTGGGCCTGTCCCTTGAGGGTGGGCACGCCCGCCCATTCGCAGTGGCAGGCCGCGTGATAGAGCACATTGGTGCCGGGGGCCACCGGGGCTTCCATGCCCTCGTGCTGCAGCAGGGGCAGGACGATCTGGCTCACGTCCTTCTGTTCCAGCTGCGGGAACTGCTCGTTGAGCTTCATGCGGGCCAGGCTGTCGCGGCAGGAACCGCAGGCCGTGGCCAGATAGCGCACATCGAAGCCCTGCTTGATGAGGTTGCGCAGCATGGAGGCCAGATACTGGCGGTTCTGGGCCATGTTGTCTTCGTATTCGGTATCCATGCCCGCGGCCAGCAGGGGATAGCCGCAGCACAAATGGCGCGGCGGCACGGCCACGGCGTGGCCGGTGTGCAGCAGCAGCATGATGGCGGCCAGACCGATGCGGTCATAGAAGAGCGAACCGCCGCAGCCGGGGAAGTAGAGCACGCAGGGCATGCCCGGCGTCACTTCCCTGGGCGCGAACACGGAACCGCGGTGCAGGCGCAGGGATTCGTACAGGTTGGTGTAGCCCATCTTGGGGCCGCTGCCCGCAAAGATGGGGCTCTGCATGCGCTTCTTCCACACGGAGGGCACCACGCCCAGCAGCTTGTTCTGCACCTTCTGGCCCAGCGAGGCCATCTTGGCCGCCTTGGGCACGCGGGACGAAACGTCATGCACCAGCCATTCCAGGGCACGCTTCTTGATGGGATGACCGCCGGCGTTCTCGTGTTCCAGCAGGGAGCGCAGGGTCAGGGCCACCTCGCCGGACGGGATCTTGACCGGGCAGTTGGCCAGGCAGCGGCCGCAGGCCGTGCAGTGTTCCACCAGGTCGCGCAGCCAGCGCAGCAGGTTGTCGTCGATGGCGCCCTTGTTGACCTGCGAGTAATAGACGGCTTCCAGCAGCATGCCCAGCACCATGTTCTTGTTGCGGGGATGGTACTGCATGGAACGCTCGGGGTAGCACATGGAGCAGACCTGCTTGCACTTGCCGCAGCGGGTGCAGACCTGCACCGTGGACAGCAGGCTGATGAGCTTTTCCTTGTCCGGCAGACCGCTGGCGTGGATGTCGTTGATGAGCCGGTTGAAGGAGAAGGTGAAGGGACGCACGGGCAGTTCGCGATGCACCAGCTTGGCCGGGTTCATGACGTCGCGGGGGTCCACGCGTTCCTTGAAGGCGCGCAGGGCGTCCATCTTGCTCTTGCCGAGGAAGGAGATCTTGGTGATGCCGATGCCGTGCTCGCCGGAGACCTCGCCGCCCATCTCCTGGCATTCGGCCATGACGCGGGCCGCGGTCTCTTCGGCCTCTTCCAGCATGTGGGCGTCGTTGGAGTTGACCGGGATGTTCACATGGCAGTTGCCGTCACCGGCATGCATGTGGCTGGCCACCACGATGCGGCTGGCTTCCATGTAATCGCGGATCTTGCCGATCTTCTTGTCCAGATGGGCGTACTTCTGGCCCATGCCGGCCAAAAAGGCCTCGGCGCGCTTCCAGAGCTCGGTATCGGAAAGCTCGGCCTGCGGGTTGTCGCCGGACGCCACCTTGGAGGCAAAGGAGAACTCGCGGTTGAATTCCTTGTCTTCCATGGGGAAGCCGGGCAGGCGGCCCACTTCCTGCAGGGCGTGGCGGTAGGCCTGGGCCGTGCATTCCAGGTTGAGCTGTTCGAGGAAGAGGGCGAAGTCCGGGATGCGGTCCATGGGGATGACCACGTCCTCGTTGAGCTTGAAGCCGGAGGTGCGCTTGGCGATGGCCGACAGGCGGTGCCGGTCTTCCCAGAAGCGTTCGCCTTCCTTGTCGTCCTGGGCCACGATGATGTCCACGTTGTCCTGTTCTTCCACCACGCAGACGATGTCGTTGACGCACTTGTCCAGCAGGTAGGGGTCGTCGCCGTCCACCTGGAGGATGATGACCGAGATGGGCAGGCCCTCATACTTCTGGGACTTGCGCTTGTACTCGATGGCCTGCACGTACTTGGCGTTGAATTCTTCCAGGGCGGACAGATGGGCGTAGTCGCCTTCCTGACGGATGCGGTTGCGCAGGCCCACCAGCTCGCGCACCACCACGGCGGCGGGGTGCATGGAGCGGCCGAAGAATTCCAGCACCATGACGCGCTTGAACTTGGGCTTGGGATGGATGATGAAGCAGGCCTCGGTGATGATGCCGTCCACGCCTTCCTTCTGCATGCCGGGCAGGCCGCCCAGGGCCTTGTTGGTCACGTCCTTGCCCAGGCCGGGCAGGCGGATCTCGTCGCCGCGCAGGTGGATGACGTTGCGCACGCCGCCGCTGATGTCCTTGACCACGAACACGGCCGTTTCTTCGGGCAGGATCTTGTGGCGGGGATGGTTCTCGCGTTCCACGCTGATGATCTCGCCCGTGGGGGTGACCATGCGCCACCAGAGCAGGTTGTCCAGGGTGGTGCCGTATTCGAAGGCGCTGGGGCCGCCGGCGTTCTCGGAGACGTTGCCGCCGATGGACGAGGCCTGCTTGGAGGCCGGGTCCACGGAGAAAAGCGCCCCGGCCGCGTCCACGGCCTTGATGACGTTCTGGGTGATGGCGCCGGCTTCCACGGTGACGGTCATGTTCTCAAGGTCGATGGGGCCGATCTTGGTCAGACGGGTGAGGCTGACGATGACCGTACGCTTGCGGGCCGGCACGGCGCCGCCGGTCATGCCGGAGCCGCCGCCGCGCGGGATGAGGGCAAACTTCATGTCATTGGCCAGCTTCACCAGGGCAGCCACCTGCTCGGCGCTGTCGGGTTCCACCACCAGCAGGGGCAGTTCCATGCGCAGGTCCGTGGCGTCCGTGGCCGAGGCCACCAGGGCGGAGGGCGAGGAAAGGATGCACTCGTTGGGCAGGATGTTGCGCAGGGCGGAGATCAGCTCTTCGCGGAAGCTGCGTTCGGCCTCGTAAGCGGACCAGAACATAGTGATGCCTTCGCCGATGGCGTTGGCGAAATAGTGGGCCAGGGCCATGGATTCCCGTTCGAAGCGGGCGTGCACGCTGTTGCGCACGGTCTCCACGTTGATGAAGGGGTTGTAGGCCACCAGGAACAGTTCTTCGGCAATGGCAATGGCCAGATGCCGCACAGACTCGGGCCACTCCGCGAAGTCGTCGATATTGATACGCAGGATGCGGTTGACCACATAGTCAGGTGAGATGGATATGTGCGGACCCTTGTGAGCCATGGCGTAGGTACCTCGTTGTCTTCTGCATTTTCCTTGTGCACGGGCCCGGCGGGCCGGATGCACAAGTGGAGAAACCTTGTTTTTTACTGCTATTGGCCGCGCAAGGCAAGCACGCCCCCATACTGGGGCCACTGTCTCCGCCAGAGAGGAAAAAGGCGTCAGGAACGATTCCTGTCATGCCTGTCATGCCTTGTCCTCTTTACATTTTCCCGAACTTGAAAGATGCTGTGCGCCACACACGATCCCCGGAAAGGAGACTCCACATGCTGCTCAAGCTGCAATGGCTTACAGATATTTTTGACTGGTTACACCACAATTGGGAGCGGGCCCACGTCCAGCGCAAGGTGGCGCTGGTCATCTTCTGGATCTACGTGGCGGCCCTGTGCTGCGTGGAGCTCAAACGCCAGGGCATGCTGCCGCCCGCACTGGCCCAGCTGACGCCCCACAGCCATTTCAGCGCCATCCAGCTGGCCTTCACCCTGATCCTGGGCCTGGAGGTCATGAGCCTGATCTTCATCATCTCCACATCCTTTTCACGGTCCGTGGGCAAGCAGTTCGAGATCCTGGCGCTGATCCTGCTGCGCAATGCCTTCAAGGAGCTGGCGCACCTGCCCGAGCCGGTGAGCATCGCCGGCAACCTCGATCCCGTCATCCATATCGCGGTCACGGCGATGGGGGCCCTGGGCATCTTCGTGGCCCTGGGCATCTACGGGAAGCTGGCCTCCAGCTATGCCTACATCCAGAGCCCGGAGATGCGCATGCGTTTCGTCATCAGCAAAAAGCTGCTTTCGCTGACGCTGTTCATCATCTTTTTGGGCATCGGCATCCGGGATGCCTGGATCCACATCCACACCGGCGAGGACATGCGCTTTTTCGAGACCATCTATACGGTGCTGATCTTCGCCGACATCGCGCTGGTCCTCATCTCGCAGCGCTACATGCCGTCCTTCCATGCGGTGTTCCGCAACTCCGGCTTCGTGATCGGGACGCTGATCATGCGCCTGTCCTTGTCCGCCCCTTGGCCTTGGAACATCGCGTCGAGCATTTTTGCGGCCCCCAGCCTGTTCGCGGCCGCCTACGTGCTGGCCCTGACCTGGGCCACCAGATACTTCCGGCCCGCGGCCCTGCGCGGCCCCCAGCTGCCTGCCTCGTCCCGCGAGACGGAGCACCTGCCCCCGTCCTACGGCAAGGTGCCGGAGCCCGCGGAACCGCGTGAGGGCGTGCTCTACGGCAAGCCGCATCTGGAAGCCTGGCGGCAGCGCCGCAAGACACGGGAGGCGGCCCTGCCCGTGGCGCGGGAGGAATGCGTGTTCGGCGCCGCGGAAGGCCGGGTCCGGCGCACGATGCCCCGTCCTCCGGCTCGCAAGGCCACAGCTCGAAACGATTAGCTTTTCTTTTACTCCAACGAAAAAACGGCCGGCATCTTTTATTGATTCCGGCCGTTTTATTATAGTAATTATCTGTAGTTATTGTATAGCTTTTCTATCTTACAAGTATAGATGATGGAAATTATATGATATTTGTAGTCTAGTCTTTACACCATTCTATTGTTCTTGATTTCCATAGACGTTTTGCTTCATTATATCCAACCGATATATCACCATATTTTCTGTACTTTATGATTGATTTTCTTGCTATGTCGCAAGGGACTATATCTAATGATGAGGTTATTGCAATAAAAGTATAGCCTGCTAAACAGTCTATGTGTGCGCTATTTAATGAAAAATCTATGTTATGTTTTTTGAATTGAGATATGCTTATGCTGTTTGTAAGGGATAGATTTCTTAACTGCGGCAAAATCTCATGTGTAAATTTATCTTTTTGAGTGTCTGTTAGTTCAAGATGTTTATTTTTCATAACATTCATAATATGAAATCTTTTTGTATAGTCAGAGAAGAACATGATACTATCCAGAATAGTATCAAAATTGTATTTATTTAAAACAATGCCAACTATAGGCTGCAATCCATCTGAAGAATGTTCGCAAAGCAGTTTAAAGCCTTTAAAAGCTTCTGCGAACATTCCACGCGTTTTATTATGTATATTTTCAATATGGCTATCAAAACTAACTTGTATATTTTTTATGATATCAAGCTGCTGTAGTCTGATTGCATTATTTTTGTCTATAAGGGTTGCATTGGTGTTTAATGATATATCAATGCCTTTTGATTTTATATAAGATATTATTTCAAATATGTCATCATGCAGAAAAGGTTCTCCCCCACAAATATTAATATCAAATACTCCTAATTCTGCTGATTCATCAACGATAGATTTGATAGTACTTGTATCAATATATTCCGATGTACAGCCTGATTTTGCATAGCAGTATTTGCAATGCAGGTTGCAATTCCCTGTTACCTCAATAACAATAAGCAATGGGGCCTTGAATTCGTACATGAATATCCTATAAAAAACCCTCCTATTGGAGGGTGAAGATAATAAATTTAATTATTAAATGAACTAGGAAGAAACTTTGCTAGCAAAAACTTTTTGATCCATCTGCCAAATTCTCCCCAAGTGATCTTTTACTGTATAGATACCATCCCCTTCATATCTATACATAATTTCGTTGTTTGGAGAACAGTGAGAGGAGCTTCGGCCACTCCATTTATAGTTCCAATGTCCCTCATTCCACATACCGACTTGAGAAGGTTCGATGGTATACACTGAATCTAAAATCAGTTCAGGATTACTCATTTTTCTCTCCTATTTTTTTATAAAAAAACAGATAAACATTATATTGTCAATATATCCTAACAGCAAAATTGCTTTACTCGTCGCCCACCTTGAGGGCGGCCAGGAAGGCTTCCTGCGGCAGCTCCACGTTGCCCATGCGCTTCATGCGCTTTTTGCCTTCCTTCTGCTTTTCCAGCAGCTTGCGCTTACGGGTGATGTCACCGCCGTAGCACTTGGCGGTCACGTCCTTGCGGAAGGCGGACACCGTCTCGCGGGCGATGATCTTCTGGCCGATGGCCGCCTGGATGGCCACCTGGAAGAGCTGGCGCGGGATGGTGCGCTTGAGCTTGAGGGCCAGCGAACGGCCGTAGGTGTAGGCGCGGTCGCGGTGCACGATGACGGCCAGGGCGTCCACGGGCTCGCTGTTGAGCAGGATGTCCAGACGCACCAGGTCGGACTCGCGGTAGTCGATGGGCTGGTAGTCCATGCTGGCGTAGCCGCGCGTGCAGGACTTGAGCCGGTCGAAGAAGTCATAGACGATCTCGGCGAAGGGCAGCTCGTAGGTCACCACCACGCGGTTGGCGGCCAGGTAGTGCAGGTTCTTCTGGGTGCCGCGCTTGTCCTCGCAGAGCTTCATGACGTTGCCCACGTATTCGTTGGGCACGTGGATGTCCATGCTCACATAGGGCTCGTAAAGGGCCTTGATCTTGGTGGAGTCGGGCAGATGGGCCGGGTTGTCGATCTCCAGCGTCTTGCCGTCGGTGGTGTCCACCCGGTAGATGACCGAGGGCGCCGTGGCGATGAGGTCCACCTCGAATTCGCGTTCCAGGCGTTCCTGGATGATCTCCATATGCAGCAGGCCCAGGAAGCCGCAGCGGAAGCCGAAGCCCAGGGCCTGGGAGGTCTCGGGCTCGAAGCTGAAGGCGGCGTCGTTGAGCTGGAGCTTTTCCAGCGCGGCCTTGAGGTTCTCGTAATCGTCGGATTCCGAGGGATAGAGGCCGCAGAACACCATGGGCTTCACTTCCTTGAAGCCGGGCACGGGCTCGGTGGCCGGATTGGCCGCCAGGGTGATGGTATCGCCCACGCGGGCATCGCCCAGGGACTTGATGCTGCCGCAAAGGAAGCCCACCTCACCGGCGTGCAGTTCCTTCACGTCCGTGGCCTCGGGCGAGAACACGCCCAGGCGCAGCACTTCATATTCCTTGCCGGTGCTCATGAGGCGCACCATGTCGCCCAGTTTCACCCGGCCGTCCACCACGCGGAAGAGCACCACGACACCCTGGTAGCTGTCGTACCAGGAGTCGAAGATCAGGGCCTTGAGGGGGGCGTCCAGATCGCCGCCCGGCGCGGGCAGACGGTTGACGATGGCTTCCAGCACGGCGTCCACGCCCAGACCGGTCTTGGCGGACACGGGCAGGGCGTCGGTGCAGTCCAGGCCGATGGCTTCCTCGATCTCTTCCTTGACGCGGTCCACCTCGGCGCTGGGCAGGTCGATCTTGTTCAGCACGGGCACGATCTCGTGGTCGTGGTCCAGGGCCAGATAGACGTTGGCCAGGGTCTGGGCCTCCACGCCCTGGGTGGCGTCCACCACCAGCAGCGCGCCTTCGCAGGCGGCCAGGGAACGCGACACTTCGTAGTTGAAGTCCACGTGTCCGGGCGTGTCGATGAGGTTCAGCTCATATTCCTCTCCGTTGGCAGCCACATAGGGGATGCGCACGGTCTGCGCCTTGATGGTGATGCCGCGCTCGCGTTCCAGATCCATCTTGTCCAGGTACTGCTGGCGGGCCTCGCGCTGGCTGACGACCTTGGTCAGCTCAAGGATGCGGTCGGCAAGGGTGGACTTGCCGTGGTCGATATGGGCGATGATGCAGAAATTGCGAATATGATCCAGACTGGGCATGGGACTCGTGACTGTGACCGCGTCGAAAGCCGCGGGAAGAGGTGCAGGCAGAGCCGTGGCCCTGCCGGAAAAGTGTGATATTATATCGGCAAGCGACTGCAAAGTCCATGCCCTACCAGCAGGCGCTATGGGGAGGAGAAGGAGGAAGCGGAAGAATGGCCATCATGGAACGGGAAAGGGGTACATGCTGTGATGGCCGTAATCGGGAAGGATGCGACAGTGGACCGCCGGGTATGGCTGTCAGTCCCCTCGTCTGTCCGGTTCCGTCTCCGGCTTGTTGCCCGGCAGGCCCATGATGATGCCGCTGATGATGCCCACGGGGAGGGTGCCAGCTATGGCCCAGCCCCCTGTGGCGATACCGATTTTGCTGCCCTACAAGGCCCCGGCGAGAAGACCGATGCACAGGCCGATCTTGGTGAAGCGTTTTTCGCAGATCCGTTTCCTATATTTGCCTCAAGCTATGGAATCCTTTTTCCGTTAAATAATAGAAAAAGGATATGCTGCATAGCTATGGCAAGAAGGGCACATCCGTCAAAAGACGCGAAAAGGGGCCGGAAGTTTTCTTCCGGCCCCTTTGTTTATCGGATCAGGGAGGCGCTAGCGCAACTGGGCCACATGCAGGCGCTCGACGGCGCGCTGCAGAGCGGCTTCCGCTCTGGCATGGTCCACATCATCGGCCTGGCTGGCCAGGCGCTTTTCGGCGCGCTCCTTGGCGGCCTGGGCGCGGGCGGTGTCGATGTCTTCGGCCAGTTCGGCCGATTCCGCCAGCACGGTCAGGACCTTGTTGTTCACATCGGCAAAGCCGCCGGAGATGAACACGTTGTGCTGCTTGCCGCCTTCAGTATAGCGCAGATTGCCAATCTTGAGGGCAGAGAGCAGGGAGACGTGATGCGGCAGCACGCCAAACTCACCCATGACGCCGGGGCACACGGCCATATCCACCTGAGCGCTGACAACGGTCTTGTCAGGTGTCACCACTTCCAGTTGCAGCATGCTCATGGGCGCTCCTTACTTAGCTTCCTGCTGGATGCGGGCTTCGTACTTGGCCACGGCCTGGTCGATGCTGCCCAGCATGTAGAAGTCGGATTCGGCAAGGTGGTCGTACTGGCCTTCCAGGATGCCCTTGAAGCCCTTGATGGTGTCTTCCAGCTTCACATACTGGCCGGGGGTACCGGTGAAGGTTTCGGCCACATGGAAGGGCTGGGACAGGAAGCGCTGGATACGACGCGCACGGGCAACGGTGAGCTTGTCTTCGTCAGACAGTTCGTCCATACCCAGAATGGCGATGATATCCTGCAGTTCCTTGTACTTCTGCAGCACCATCTGCACCTGACGGGCCACGCTGTAGTGCTCTTCGCCCACGACGTTGGGGTCGAGGATGCGGGAGGTGGAGTCCAGCGGGTCCACGGCGGGGTAGATACCCAGTTCGGCGATCTGACGGGAAAGCACGAGCGTACCGTCCAGATGCGAGAACGTGGTAGCCGGGGCGGGGTCGGTCAAGTCGTCAGCGGGCACGTAAACGGCCTGCACGGAGGTGATCGAACCCTTGTTGGTGGAGGTGATGCGTTCCTGCAGGGCACCCAGGTCAGTACCCAGGGTGGGCTGGTAACCCACGGCCGAGGGCATGCGGCCCAGCAGAGCGGACACTTCCGAACCGGCCTGCGTGAAGCGGAAGATGTTGTCGATGAAGAGCAACACGTCCTGGTTTTCTTCGTCGCGGAAGTATTCGGCGCAGGCAAGGGCGGTCAGGGCCACGCGGGCACGGGCTCCCGGAGGCTCGTTCATCTGGCCGTAAACCAGCGTGGCGCGCTCCAGAACACCGGCTTCTTTCAGTTCGTTATACAGGTCATTGCCTTCACGGGTACGTTCACCCACGCCGGCGAACACCGAAGAGCCGCCGTGCTGCTTGGCAATGTTGTTGATCATTTCCATCAGGATAACGGTCTTGCCCACGCCGGCGCCGCCGAACAGACCCATCTTGCCGCCCTTGGGGAAGGGCACGAGCAGGTCCACGACCTTGATGCCGGTTTCAAGCAGTTCCACCTTGGTGTTCTGCTCGGTGAACTCGGGGGCGGGACGGTGGATGGGGTAGTACTTCTCAGCGTTG
>ERZ857801.3387-NODE-3387-length-11249-cov-3.618367_pt1 | contig 11249 bp, 15 predicted proteins | sample MGYA00519762_ERZ857801 | MGnify/ENA primary metagenome ERZ857801 (study PRJEB31778, sample SAMEA3449368) | human gut metagenome | biome: human gut; feature: human-associated habitat; material: faeces | place: United Kingdom | collected 2010/2012 ...
TGCTGGAGCTGACCTACACCGAGCGCAAGCGTGTCCACAACCTGAAGTACTACACTTGGGTGGAGCAGCAGGGTATGGACGTGGAGGACCTGAACGCCCAGTGGTACGACACCAAGAACACTTGGGATGCCGTTCACGCTCAGGCCAAGGAGCTGGATCAGCTGATCTGCGAGTTCAACGAGGCCACCGGCTTGCTGAAGGCTCTGTAAGCACGAATCACCCCACAAGACGCCGCAGGGGCGGGACCTCCGTCCCGCCCTTGCGTTTTTATTCCTCTTGGGATAGAATGATCTCCTCGGCCTCCTGCATCCCGGCAATCAGAAGCGCTCTGGCCGCCTGATAGCGCTGTTGGTCGATGGCGTCGATGGCATCTGCGGCCCGGGCGCACAGAACAGTGTAGTATGCGGGGAAGTTCTGGCTGTTCTCCAAGCGTTCCACCTCCTTTGGGCCGAGGATCCAAGTCCCCCGGCGTATGGTTTTCGACCATTTTATCGCACGGCATTACAAAATGCAACACATTATGCAATGCTTAATGTACCATTTATTGAAGCACAAAATGTAGGTACAATTTGTCATGTAAAAAAGTGACAAGGAGTGCCTATCATGCGTAAATTCAAGATCCCCAGTCCACCCAGTTCTACCACGAAATCCATCCGCTTTCCCAACACTGTCATCAGGGAGGTGGAGGAGGCCATTCAGGGAACGGACTGCACCTTCAACGCCTTTGTGGTGGAGGCGGTGCGGGTGGCGCTGGAGAATTTACGGGAAGAAGACTGAATCTTATAGAACGAGGTGTCACCATGAAAAACGTGAAATACGGAAAGTGCGTCCGCTGCGGCAAAACCTATGAGGCCACTCCGGACCTGACCAACTGCCAGTGCGGCGGTATTCTGGACATCGTCTACGACTACGACTACATCAAGTCCGTCCTCACCAAGGAGAAGCTGGCCCGGCGGGAGAACCGCTCCATGTGGCGTTACCGGGAGCTGCTGCCGGTGGAGGAGACTACCCCCGACACCCCTCTGCGAGTGGGCTGGAGCCCTCTGTACGACGAGCCTAATCTGGCCCGTGCGCTGGGGATCCGCAAACTGTGGGTGAAGGACGACGGCCAAAACCCCACGGCCTCCCTGAAGGATCGGGCCAGCGCCATGGCTGTGGCCAAGGCCTATGAGGCGGGTGCCAAGACCATCGCCTGCTCCTCTACCGGCAACGCCGCCAGCTCTCTGGCGGGCAACGCCGCCGCTGCGGGCTTCAAGACCTATATCTTCGTGCCGGAGCGGGCTCCCAAGGGCAAGGTAGCCCAGCTGATGATCTTCGGGGCCAATGTCATCTCCGTCAAGGGCAACTACGAGGAGACCTTCAAGATGTCCGCCGAGGCCATCGAGAAGTACGGCTGGTACAACCGCAACGCTGCCATCAACCCGTATCTCTCCGAAGGGAAAAAGACCGTGGCCCTGGAGATCGCCGAGCAGCTGAACTGGGAGATGCCGGACTATCTGGCTATCTCCGTGGGCGACGGCTGCACCATCGCCGGCGTGTGGAAGGGCTTCAAGGATCTGTATGCCATCGGCTTCATCGACAAGCTGCCCCGGCTCATCTCCGCCCAGTCCTACGGCTGCTATCCCATCAACCGGGCCATTCAGGAGAATAAGCCGTGGGAGCCGATGGAGGAGAACACCATTGCCGACTCCATCTCCGTGGGTGTACCCCGCAACGCCGACAAGGCGCTGGCGGCCATTCGGGAGTCCAAGGGCCTTGCTATCTGCGTCACCGACGAGGAGATCCTGGCGGCGCAGCGGCTGCTGGGCCGCACCTGCGGCGTGTTCGGTGAGCCTGCCGGTATCACCGGTACGGCGGCGCTGAAGAAGGCCTGTGAGCAGGGTCTCATCGAGAAGGATGCCACGGTGGTATCGGTGGTCACCGGCAACGGCCTGAAGGACGTGGCCAACGCCATCAAGTCCGCCGGGGAGCCTCTGCACATCGAGCCGGATCTGGATCTGATGGTGAAGGGCTTTGCCCAGCGGGGCGTCACCGTGGAATAAGCTGTCTCATGAAACAAAACAGCCTGCTGCGTGCAAGGAATGTGCGCAGCGGGCTGTTTTTTTATAGATGGACCATTTTTTGCGATTTTTCTTGAAAATATACCGGGATAAGGGTATAATATCCTTGAGTACTTATACACAAAAATCGTTTGGAAAGGAAGGACCGGTATGTATCAGGTAGGCGACCGGGTGGTTCACCCCATGCACGGGGCGGGGATCATCGAAAGTATCGTGCAGGAACGGCTGGGCGGACAGCTGGGCAGCTACTACGTGTTCCGAATGCCCTCCGGCGGGCTGACGCTGAAGATCCCCACAGGCAGCTGCGGGGCCATCGGCGTCCGGGCCCTGTCCACCTCCGGTCGCATCCGGGAGGTGCTGAGCGCCATTCCGGGGCTGGAGATCGACCGCACCACCAACTGGAACCGACGCTATCGGGAGAACCTGAACCGGCTGAAGAGCGGCGACCTGCTGGAGGTGGCCCGTGTCATCAAGGGCCTTATGTGGCGGGACCGGGAGAAGGGCCTTTCCAACGGTGAGCGCAAGATGCTCCACAGCGCCAAACAAATATTGGTATCCGAGGTGGTGCTGGTGGAGGGACATACCTATCCCGATGCGGAGCAGCGCATTGAGCAGGCCATGATGACGGGAGCGAAGAACGAATGAAGCTATTTGATCGGCTGGGGAAGCTGCGGGATAGGCGCCGCCCCTACTGTACCATGATCGTACCGGCGGCGGGGGAATCCCGGCGCATGGGCGGCGGCAACAAGCTGCTGCTGCCGCTGGAGGGGGAGCCGGTGCTGGCCCACACCCTCCGGGCCATCGACGCCGCCACGCTGGTGGATGAGATCATACTGTCCACCCGGACGGAGTGTCTGGCGGAGATGGCGGAGCTGTGCCGGCGCTGCGGACTGCAAAAGCCCGTGCGTGTGGTGGTGGGCGGTGAGACCCGCACCCACTCGGTGCTGGCGGCGGCGCTGGAGGCCAACGAAAAGGCCCGGCTCATCGCTGTACATGACGGGGCAAGGCCCCTGATCCGCCCGGAACAGATCGACGAGCTGATCCGCTTCGGGGAGCGCACCTATGCTGCCGCCCCGGCGGTGCCGGTGTCGGATACCATCAAGCGGACGGAGCCGTCCACGGGCCGGGTGCTGGAGACACCGGACCGGGCGACCCTCTTTGCCGTGCAGACGCCGCAGGTGTTTCAGGCGGAGCTGCTGAAGGCGGCGCTCCAGTCGGCGGTGAACGCCGAGGTGACTCTGACAGACGACTGCTCCGCTGTGGAGCGGCTGGGCAAGGAGGTCTATCTCACCGCCGGGGATCCGGAGAACATCAAGATCACTAGGCCGCTGGACCTGCGTCTGGCGGAGGCCATTCTGGCCGAGAGGAGGAAACAGGCATGACAGGACTGCGGGTAGGACACGGGTACGACGTCCACCGTCTGGCACAGGGGAGGCCTCTGATCTTAGGCGGTGTTACCATCCCGTGGGAGAAGGGGCTGGACGGCCACTCCGATGCGGACGTGCTGACCCATGCGGTGATGGATGCCCTGCTGGGCGCTGCCGGTATGGACGATATCGGGAGACTGTTCCCGGACTGCGACAATGCCTTTCTGAACATCTCCAGCCTGACGCTGCTGGAGCGGGTGATGAAGGCCCTGACGGAGCAGGGGTGGCAGGTGGTAAATATCGACGCCACGTTGGTGGCGCAGGCCCCAAAGATCGCCCCCTACCGGCAGGAGATGCGCTGTGCGCTGGCCCGGACGCTGGGCATCCGGCCGGAGCAGGTGAACGTCAAGGCCACCACGGAGGAGCATCTGGGCTTCACCGGCGAGGGACTGGGGATATCCGCCCACGCCGTGGCGCTGATCCAGCGGGCGGAGAGCTGATCCGTAAGCGATAAAAAAGAGGAGGACGAGCTGTCCTCCTCTTTTTGTATGGCGGATACCGCACCGGAGGGGGCGCTTTCACATAGAATGTCCCGTGAGGAGGAGTGCAGAATGAACGAGATTCTTTTCATCGCCCGCTCCGTCACCCGTGCCCAGCGTATGGTGCGGGCGTTGGAGCAGTGCGGCATCCGCAGCTTCCTGTTCCGGGCCCCGGCGGGGCTTACCGGCAGTGGATGCAGCTATGCGGTGAAGGTGCGGGGTCAGCGGCAGCAGGAGGCCCAGACGTGCTTGCAGACAGCGGGGCTGACGCCCCTTGGCATATATGAACGGACGGATAGCGGCTGGCAGGAGGCGGGGACATGATCTATCTGGACGCTGCGGCCACCACGCTGGAAAAGCCGCCCCAGGTGCGGCAGGCCATGGCGCAGGCGGCGGCAGAGCTGTCCACTCCCGGACGGGGCAGCCATCCCGCCGCCCGCCGGGCGGAGGAGACGGCCTTCCGGTGTCGGGCCGAGGCGGCGGCGCTATTCGGCGTGCCGTCGCCGGAGAATGTGGTGTTCACTATGAACGCTACCCACGGGTTGAACATCGCCATCCGGTCGCTGGTGGTTCCCGGCAGCCGGGTGGTGATCTCCGGCTATGAGCACAACGCCGTCACCCGACCGCTCCACGCCCTTGGTGTCAATATCCGGGTGGCTGCAGGCCCGCTCTTTGATCCGGAGGCTCAAGTCCGCGCATTTGAGCGCCAGCTGGACGAGACGGTGAGAGCCGTCATTTGCAACCATGTGTCCAACGTGTTCGGCTTCATCCTGCCGGTGGAGGGCATCGCGGCCCTGTGCCGGGAACGTGGAATTCCCTTTGTGCTGGACGCCTCCCAGTCGGCCGGGTGTCTGCCCGTCCACATGGGGGAGCTGGGCGCAGCCTTTGTCGCCATGCCGGGACACAAGGGACTTTACGGTCCCCAGGGCACCGGCCTGCTGCTCTGCGGGGCGGAGACCCACCCACTACTCATGGGCGGCACCGGAAGCGCCTCGGCGCTCCAGGCCATGCCCGATTTCCTGCCCGACCGCCTGGAGGCAGGCACCCACAACATGCCCGGCATTGCCGGCCTGCTGGAGGGACTTCGTTATGTTCAGACACAGGGGACGGAGCGTATTTTGACCCATGAGCGCCGCCTGATCCGCCAAGCGGCTGCCGGACTGTCCCGCATTCCCGGCGTGACTGTCTACGGGGATGGGGGAGCCGTCCAGGCCGGCGTGCTCTCCTTCCAGATAGACGGAATGGACTGTGAAGCGGTAGGCGAGGCCCTGGGCGCCAGAGGGATTGCCGTCCGTGCCGGCCTGCACTGCGCGCCGCTGGCCCATCAGTCGGCCGGGACGCTGGAGGCTGGGACAGTCCGCGCCAGCGTCTCCGCCTTCAATACACCCCGGGAAGTCGAGCGCTTCACACAGGAGGTTGCGCGGCTGACCGCCGGGCAAAAATAGCCGCGTCTGCGGCTATTTTTTGTGTCTGCACACAGGGCCTGTTCACAGAAAATTGATTTCCCTTCTACTTGTCAACCGCCTGTGAATACAGTATAATAAATCAGTTAAAGGATATACATGTACTCTGCGGGAAGCAAGGATGCCGGCGCGGCCGGAAGCGGGAGACGAGGAAATGGAAGGCATTTTGTATTTGCTCCAGGAATTCAAGGGAAAGGTCGTCCTGTTTGGTATCTCTGATGTGGTTGATATCGCGATCATGGCCTTTCTTATCTATAAGGTGATTATGCTGATGCGCCGCACCAACTCCGGCGCGGTGGCCAAGGGCGTACTGCTGCTGCTGTTTGCCCTGGGTGTCTCCACCTTTTTCCACCTCAACACGGTCAGCTATCTGCTTCAGCAGCTCATGGTGTGGGGTGTGGTAGCCCTGGTGGTCATTTTCCAGCCTGAAATCCGCCGCTTTCTGGAGCAGATGGGCCGCACCAGCCTCGGGAAGGTGTTTACACCGGAGGAGGCACGCAACGAGCTGGACAGTGCCATCACTCAGACGGTGGATGCCTATATGTCCCTTTCCAAGAGCAAGACCGGCGCGCTGATGGTGTTTGAGCGGAAAAACATGCTAGATGACGCCATTAAGACCGGAACCGCGCTGGACTGTACGGTGAATGCCGAACTGCTGAAAAATATCTTCTGGAACAAGGCCCCGCTCCACGACGGCGCGGTGATTGTCCGCGCTGGACGGATTGTGGGCGCGGGCTGTATGCTTCCCATGTCGGGCAATGTAAATCTGTCGCGGGAGCTGGGCATGCGCCACCGGGCAGGCATCGGAGCAAGTGAGCACACGGACGCCGTGGTGGCTATTGTCTCGGAGGAGACCGGCTCCATCTCCGTGGCGGTGGGCGGCATGCTCAAGCGCCACCTGGCGCCGGAGACTCTGGAGCGCCTGCTCCGCAATGAGCTGCTTCCGGAACGGGAGAATGACGAGGCCGCGTCCAAATTCAAGCTGGGCAATCTGCTCCGCTTTGGAAAGGGGAAAAAGCAGGATGGGAACGAAAATTCTTAACAGCCGGTGGTTCTATGTGGTGCTCTCCATCCTGCTGGCGTTTCTCCTCTGGGTCTACGTCGGCAACGACCCCAACTCGGTGGACACCGGAACCCTGCGGAATGTCCGGGTGGTATTCAGTGGATTGGAAAAGCTTGAAGAGCGGGGACTGATGATCTCTGAGGGAGCAGAGCAGACGGTCAATTTGCAGCTGTCTGCCCGCGGCGAGGTGTGGAGCCGCCTGAACCAGGGAGATACCACTGTGGTGGTGGATGTCTCCGGTATTACCGAGCCAGGGGAGCAGAGTGTGGCTATTACCTCACGCAACATCAATTTTCCCCGCTCCATCACCATAATCGACTCCATTGACGTACGCTACACCAGCCCAAGTACCATCGACTTCACCGTTTCCCGCTGGAGCAGCAAGGAGATCCCGGTTCAAGGCACCTTTAACGGCAGCGTGGCCGAAGGCTTCCAACGCCGTGACTTCTCCTTCGCGCCGGATACCATTACCGTCAGCGGCCAGGAGGAGCTGGTCAGTCAGGTGGATCACGCCCAAATCACCATCTCTCAGGAGGACATGAATTCCACCTACAGCGCCGACTGTAGCTATACCCTCATCGGCACCAACGGCCAGCCCATCGCCGCCGGCCTGGTGGAGACGGAACCGGAGACCGTGCTGGTTACCCTCCCGGTGGAGAAGATGAAGGAGGTGGAGCTGACCGTGGATCTCATTCCCGGCGGCGGTGCCACCGCAGATAATGTAACCGTAGACATTGAGCCCAGAACCTTGATGGTAGCGGGCAGCGCAGAGATCCTGGATCAGTTGGACCGCATCAGCCTGGGTGAGATTGACCTGTCCAAGGTATTTGGCACCCTGACACAGTCTATGACGATCAATTTGGACCCATCCCTGACCAATGTCAGCGGCATTACAGAGGCCAAGGTAACCGTCACCGTGGAGGGCTTGGTCACTAAGACACTGGAGGCTGGAAATATTGAGATTGTCAATAAGCCGGGCGGCTATGAGATCACACGCAACACCCAGTCCTGCACAGTTTTGATCCGCGGCACCCAGGAAGCCGTAGATGCGGTCACGGCCTCCCAAGTCCGGATTGTGGCCGATCTGTCCAACCTGGATCTGTCCACCGGAAGCCGGACAGTGCCGGTCAAGGTCTATCTGGATGGCAGCAGCGAGGTGGGCGTGGTCGGTGAGTACAACATTTCCATTTCGGTCTCAAGATCGTAGAAATCAGGTGAAAGTATGGTTCAAACAGCAAAGGTAACCCGCGTCCTGGCTGACGGCAGGGCGGAGGTGGCCGTCAAGCGTCAGTCTGCCTGCGGCCACGACTGCTCCAAATGCGGCGGAGGCTGCAGCGAACTGATGGTCAGCTCCACCGTAGCAGTGATAGCCGCCAATCCGGTCCGGGCCATGCCCGGCGACATGGTGACGGTGGAGTCCTCCACCAGCCGGGTACTGGGCGCGGCTGTGATCGTCTATCTGGTGCCCTTCCTGCTCTTTTTCGCCGGCTATTTCCTCTGTGCGGCTTTCCGGCTCTCTTCGGGAGTCAGCGCGGCCGTCGGGGTGGCCGGGTTCGCACTAGGGCTCCTGCTGGCCGTTCTGTGGGACCGCCGGGTGCGCAGGCAGCAGGCCATTTCCTTCTGCATTACCGCCATTGCGCCGGAGGCCTGATGTTCGGCTATGTGCGCCCCAACCGGGACGAGTTGAAAGTGCGCGAGCTGCGGGACTACGAGGCCCTCTACTGCGGACTCTGCCGCGCATTGGGAAGGCGGCACGGCTTTTTCGCCCGGTTCTTTCTGAACTACGACTTTACCTTTCTCGCCATGCTCTTGGACGGCTCGAAGCCTACGGCGGAGCGGAAGCGCTGTCCGGCCCGCCTCTGGTGTCGGAAAAAGGGCTGCATCTGCGCCGGAAGCGTGGATGCGGCGGCGGACGCTGGAACCATCCTCAGCTATTGGAAGCTGCGGGACACGGTGGCGGACGGTCCCTTCTGGAAGGGAAATGCCGCCCGGGTTCTGTCCTTTCTGCTCCGACCCGGCTACCGCCGGGCGGCCCAGGCCCGGCCGGAGTTTGACCGGGCGGTGCGAAGCTGTCTGGAGGAGCTCCAGGCCCTGGAGCAGGAGGGCTCTCCCTCACTGGACCGGACGGCGGACACCTTTGCCCGCATCCTGGCGGCGGCCGCCCTTCCGGCGGAGTCCTCCGCCCGGACCCGCGCCCTGGAGCAGCTCCTCTACCATGTGGGGCGGTGGATTTACCTGGTGGACGCCTGGGACGATCTGGAGGAGGACGGACGCACCGGGTCCTACAACCCCATTGCCGCCCGTTTCCCGGAGCAGGTGGAGGCCAACCGGGATTATCTGCGCACCACCCTTCTCCACTCTCTGAACCTGGCCCGCTCCGCCTGTGCGCTCCTGGAGCTGGGCCACTGGCAGGGCGCCGTGGAGAATATCCTCTATCTGGGGCTGCCTATGGTGGAGGAGATGGTCTTTACCGGCCGTTGGAAGGCCGTCAATCATCAAAACAGGAGAAGGATTTCATGACAGATCCGTACATTGTGCTGGGGGTCAAGCCCGACGCCAGCGACGAGGAGATCAAACGCGCCTACCGGGAGCTGGCCCGGAAATACCACCCGGACAACTATCAAAACAACCCCCTGGCCGATCTGGCCGAGGAGAAGATGAAGGAGATCAACGAGGCCTACGATACCATTACCAAGATGCGCAGCGGGGGAGGGGCCTCCGGCGGCTACCAGAGCCAGGGGGCCTACCGCGGCTCCTACCAGGGCGGCTATCAGCAGCAGTACTCCAGCGCCTCCTCAGGGAGCCTCTACAACCAGGTACGGCAGGCCATCAACATGGGCGACATCGGCCGGGCCGAGCAGCTCCTCCGCGGCGCTGCCAGCCAGGATGCCGAGTGGCACTTCCTAACCGGGTCCATCGCCTACCGCAAGGGCTGGCTGGACGAGGCCACCCAGCATTTCCAGATGGCCTGCAACATGGACCCGGCCAACGGGGAGTACCGGCAGGCGCTGATGATGATGCGCCAGGGTGGACAGGCCTACCGCCCCTACGGCTACGGCGGTGGGATCGACGCCTGCGACTGCTGTACGGCCTGCCTGTGCATGAACATGTGCTGTGGGAACTGAGCCATGCGAAACCATACTGAAACGGGCGCAGGCCGGGTGGCCTTGGTGGGCGTGCTGGCCGCGCTGTCGCTGATCGCCCTCTATCTCTCCGCCGTCTCGCCCACGGCGCGGATGGGTATTGTAGCCATTGCCGGCCTCTTTCCTGCGGGGGCGGTGGTGTCGGCCGGGATGAAGGCGGGGTTCTTCTGCTACGGCGCAGCAGGCCTGCTGGGCCTGCTGCTGGTGCCCGACAAGGCCAACGCCCTGCTCTACCTGCTCTTTTTCGGCCTCTGGCCCATGCTCAAGAGCCTGCTGGAGCGCATTCCCGTCCGGCCGCTGGAGTGGCTGTGCAAGCTGGCGGTATTCAACGCCGTTCTGACCCTGTTCTGGTTCGGTCTGCACAGCCTGTTTCTGCCCTTCCTGCCGGAGACGCTGCAAGCGCCTTGGATGGTCTATGCGGCGGGGAACGCAGCCTTTGTGATTTACGACGTGGGCTTCTCCAAGCTTATCTCCTTTTATGTGACCCGGGTGGACAGGGTATTGCGAAAGACTTCCTAGTCTGGTATAATTTTTGAATAGCCTCAGAACAAAAGACGAATGGAACAGGGGGAACCCGCGTTGGTGAAAAGTATGACGGGCTACGGCAGGGGAGAGGCCGTGGTCCATGGCCGCTCCATCACTGTGGAGCTGCGCTCCGTCAATAACCGCTATCTGGACTGCACCATCAAGCTGCCCCGCATCTATGTGTTTGCGGAGGACGCCATCAAATCCAAGGTACAGGCCCATATCTCCCGGGGCAAGGTGGATGTGTTCGTCACCATCGGCCCGTCGGAGAACGGGGATGTATCCATCTCGGTCAACAAGCCTGTTGCGGATGGCTACTATGCCGCGCTGTGCGCGTTGCGGGACAGCTACGGCTTAAAGGACGACATTTCGGTTTCCCTGCTCTCCCGGTTCCAGGATGTCTTCCTGGTGGAGAAGATCCAGGAGGATCTGGAGGCCGTGAGCGCGGACATCTGCTCCGTGCTGGAGCTGGCCCTTCAGGACTTTGACGCCATGCGGGCGCGGGAGGGCGAAAAGCTCTTCCAGGATGTGACCGGCCGGGCACGTACCATCGAGGCCCTCACTACCAGGGTGGAGGAGCGCGCCCCCGGTATTGTGGCCGACTACCGGGCCCGCCTGAGCGCCAAAATGGCGGAGGTGCTTCAGAACACCCAGCTTGATGAGAGCCGCATCCTCACCGAGGCCGCCGTCTATGCCGACAAGGTGGCTGTGGACGAGGAGACCGTCCGCCTGCGCAGTCACCTGTCCCAACTGGACCACATGCTGGCCCAAGAGGGACCCGTAGGCCGCAAGCTGGACTTTCTGATCCAGGAGTTCAACCGGGAGGCCAACACCATCGGCTCCAAATGCAATGATATTGAGACCGCCGGATACGTGGTGGATATCAAGGCCGAGATCGAGAAGATCCGGGAACAGATCCAGAACATCGAGTAAGGCGGTGGGGCAGGATGAAGCTTATCAATATCGGATTTGGAAACATGGTTTCCGCCGGACGGCTCATCGCCATTGTCAGCCCGGAGTCGGCCCCCATCAAGCGCATGGTCCAGGAGGCCCGGGACCGGGGTGTGCTCATTGATGCCACCTATGGGC